>Ga0268299_1000115_pt1 | contig 317933 bp, 301 predicted proteins | sample NOBtaG_FD_193484 | JGI IMG/M metagenome (GOLD analysis project Ga0268299, IMG submission 193484) | Activated sludge microbial communities from bioreactor in Nijmegen, Gelderland, Netherland - NOB reactor | ecosystem: Engineered > Bioreactor > Aerobic > Activated sludge | place: Netherlands... | reverse complement strand
AATGGTCTCTGGTCGATGAACGCCACCACGTTGAACACGATATTGACTTTTAACGGGAGCAGCACGCTTGGCGGCGCGGGCACGCTCAGCCTGAGCGACGACACGCAGAATTTCATCTTTTCCAACCTGGCCACCAATGTGATTACCCAGGCTGCGGGTCATACGATCAAGGGTTCGGGGCAATTTCTGAACAATACGGGGGGCATGGTGAATGAGGGTACGATCATCGCCACCGGAACGTCGGCGGCGCTGGCGATTGATCCGAGCGCGGCGGGCTTTGTGAACAAGGGGACATTACAGGCGCAGGGCGCGGCGGGCCTGGACTTTGCCGCTGGCGATTTCACCAATACGGACCAGAGCATTGATGTGCTGAGCGGTTCCCGGCTTGATCTGAATAACGGTTCGAAGGTGATTGGCGGCGCGCTGACGACGGCGGGCACGGGCGTCATCAATGCGAACAGCGGCGCGACGCTTGACGGGGTGACGGTTGACGGCAATGTGGTTCAGGGGAATGGCCAGGATGTGACGATCCTGAACGGGCTGACCAACAATGGTCTCTGGTCGATGAACGCCACCACGTTGAACACGATATTGACTTTTAACGGGAGCAGCACGCTTGGCGGCGCGGGCACGCTCAGCCTGAGCGACGACACGCAGAATTTCATCTTTTCCAACCTGGCCACCAATGTGATTACCCAGGCTGCGGGTCATACGATCAAGGGTTCGGGGCAATTTCTGAACAATACGGGGGGCATGGTGAATGAGGGTACGATCATCGCCACCGGAACGTCGGCGGCGCTGGTGATTGATCCCAGCGCGGCGGGCTTCGATAACAAGGGCACATTACGTGCGCAGGGCGCGGCGGGCATCGACCTGACCGATGGCGCCAACACCAAGAACAGTTCCGGCAGCGTCGAGGTCGGCGGGGGCAGCCGGATTGATGTGACCGGAAACTATCTGCAGACCGGCGGTTCAACTGTGGTTGAGGCTGCGGGACTACTGACGGCTACCGGCACAGTCAATATTCAGGGCGGCCGGCTGGGCGGCAACGGGACGGTTGACGCCAATGTCAACAATACAGGTGGCGTCACCGGGGCCGGAATGTCCGTGGGGCTGCTCACTATTGATGGCGCCTATACCCAGTCGGCGCTTGGTACATTTGAGGAAGAGATCGATTCTTTTACCAGTTTCGATTTTGTCAAGGTTCTGGGCGCTGCGTCACTGGACGGCTTTTTGGATGTCATCGTCAATAGTCTGTTTGCGCCCACCCTGACGGTTGGTGCGACATTTGAGATATTGAACGCGACATCGATTACCGGAACATTCAGCGGCCTGACAGATAATTTTGCTGAACTCGCCTTTACGCATTTCATTGATACAGGTTCGACTGGCGGCGAGAGTGTATTTCTGCGGGTGACCGAAGTTAACTTCCCGCCGCCTCCGCCCGGCTCGGACGTTCCCGAGCCGGAAATGCTGTCACTGTTCGGGCTGGGGCTTGGGGTAATCGCGGCTCTAAAGCGCAAATTGCGCAGGGGGTAGAGAACGGACGCCCCTTATTGTGGTTGCCCGGTTCATCCGGGCAATCAGGTAACGAAGCGGATCGGATTTTTACCGGTCGCGGAGATTGCGGGAAGGCCGGAGCGTAACGTGGCGGGGCGTCATCCTTCGAATCCGGAGGGTAGGCCCCCGCATCAAACGCCCCTGACAGCGGCGGCGGCGGCGTTGAGGGAATTCATTGGTAATCTACTCCCTTGACCCCTTTGGGCCGCACTGCGATATGATACAGGGTATTGCCCGTGTAGAACGCCCCAAGGTATCTTATGCTTGTCCTGATCGATAATTATGACAGTTTCACCTATAATCTGGTTCATTTTCTGGGTGAGCTGGGCGCGCGCGCGGATGTCATTCGCAATGACAAGACCACGCCCGAAGAGATTATTGCGCGCCGCCCCTCCGGCATCGTCATTTCCCCCGGCCCGTGCGACCCGGATCAGGCCGGGATTTGCCTGGATCTGATCAAAAAGGTAAACGGGACCATTCCGGTATTGGGCGTGTGTCTGGGGCACCAATGTATCGGTCAGGCCTATGGCGGAAAAATCGTGCGCGCCAATCCGGTCATGCATGGCAAGCTGAGCACAATTTCGCATACAAATACCGGACTATTCAAAGGCTTGCCGCAAAATTTTCAGGCAACGCGCTATCATAGCCTGGTGATTGAACGCGCCAGCCTGCCCGAATGCCTGGAGGTGACGGCGCAAACTTCCGATGGTGTGATCATGGGGGTTGCGCATCGCAGCCACCCGGTGCATGGCGTGCAGTTTCATCCTGAAAGCATTGCCTCGCAATTTGGCCATGAATTGCTGCGCAATTTTCTGTTGCTGACCGGCTCCAATGTGCCGGAATGGCAACCGGCATGAGTGATTTCAAAACCCTGCTGGCGCATGTTGCGACGGGTGCGCCGCTAAATCTGGCGCAGGCGCGCCAGGCGTTCGAGATCATGATGTCGGGCGACGCCACGCCCGCGCAGATCGGTGGTTTCCTCATGGCGTTGCGGGTGCGCGGTGAGACGGTGGATGAAATTACCGCCGCCGCCAGCGTGATGCGCGAAAAGGTTCTGCATGTGGATGCGCCAGCCGACGCCATCGACACCTGCGGCACCGGCGGCGATGCGTCGGGCACGTTTAACATTTCCACGGCGGCGGCATTCGTGGTGGCGGGCTGTGGCGTGCCGGTGGCCAAGCATGGCAATCGCGCGCTTTCATCAAAGACGGGATCGGCGGAAGTGCTGGTGGCGCTTGGGGTTAACATTGAAACCTCACCTGAAGTGGTCAGTGAATGCGTGCGCAAGGCGGGGCTTGGGTTCATGATGGCGCCGCGCCATCATGGCGCGATGAAGCATGTCGGGCCAACGCGGGTGGAGCTTGGCGTTCGCACCATCTTTAATCTGCTGGGGCCGTTGTCCAATCCGGCGGGCACAAAGCGGCAATTGATTGGCGTGTTTGCAAAACAATGGGTGGAACCGCTGGCGCGGGTGCTGGGCAATCTTGGCGCCGGGCGCGCCTGGGTGGTGCACGGCTCCGATGGGCTGGACGAATTGACCACCACCGGGCCCAGCTATGTTGCGGCGCTGGAAAATGGCCGGGTGCGCAGTTTTGAAATTACCCCCGCCGATGCGGGGTTGGAACTGGCCCAGCCGGTCGATCTGCTGGGTGGCGACAGCGAAGCCAATGCGAACGCCATTCGCGATCTGCTGGCCGGTCACAAAGGCGCCTATCGGGATATTGTGCTGCTGAATGCGGCGGCGGCGTTAATCGTTGCCGGCAAAGCCGCCGATCTGAAAGCGGGTGTCGTCATGGGGGCCGGCGCCATTGATGATGGCAAGGCGGCAAAGGTACTGGAGCGCCTGATTGCGATATCGAACGGCAGGACCGCGCCATGAGCGACATTTTGAGCAAGATCGGCGCGTACAAACTGGACGAAATTGCAGCGGCCAAACGCGACAGGCCTCTGGCGCAACTGGAACAGGCGGCGCGCGTGGCATCGCCGGTGCGTGGCTTTATGAATGCGCTTACCGCAAAAATTGCGCAGGGCCATTATGGCCTGATTGCCGAAATAAAAAAGGCCAGCCCATCCAGGGGGCTGATCCGCGCGGATTTTGATCCGGCCACACTGGCCCGCGCCTATGAAGCGGGCGGGGCGGCCTGTCTTTCGGTGCTTACGGACACGCCATCCTTTCAGGGCGCGCCGGAATATCTGAGCCAGGCGCGCAACGCGGTTGGCCTGCCCGTGCTGCGCAAGGATTTCATGTATGATCCCTATCAGGTGGCCGAGGCGCGGGCATGGGGTGCGGATTGTATTCTTGTCATCCTGGCGGCGGTCTCGGATGCGCAGGCAGCGGAACTGGAAAGCGCCGCGCAAGCGTGGGGCATGGATGTGCTGCTTGAGGTGCATGACGCCGGGGAACTGGATCGCGCACTTAAGCTTTCAAGTATGATGATTGGGATAAACAACCGTAATCTAAAAACATTTGAAACCAGCATCGATACGACAATCGGTTTGCAAAAACTGTTGCCCGGCGGATATCTGGTGGTCAGCGAAAGCGGTCTTGGCACGCCCGCAGACCTGGCGCGCTGTGCCGCCATTGGCGTCACCTGTTTTCTGGTGGGCGAAAGCCTGATGCGCCAGAGAGATGTTACCGCCGCGACGCGCGCCTTACTGGCAAGGGTGGGTTAGCCATGCCCGGCAAACGCCTCACGCATTTTGATGACAAGGGTCATGCGGCGATGGTCGATGTGTCGGGCAAGGCCGAAACCGCGCGGGTGGCGATTGCGGTCAGTCATGTCACGATGAAGCCGGAAACCCTGAAACTGATCATTGATGGCGGCGTTGCCAAGGGCGATGTGCTGGGCGTGGCGCGGCTGGCCGGGATCATGGGCGCGAAACGCACATCCGATCTGATCCCGCTGTGTCATCCGCTGGCCCTGAGCCAGGTGACGGTGGATCTGCTTGCCCATGCGGACAGGAACCAGATCGAAATTACCGCAACCGCCAGGCTGACAGGCCGTACCGGCGTGGAAATGGAAGCATTAACAGCGGCTTCCATTGCAGCCTTAACAGTTTACGACATGTGCAAGGCGGCGGACAAGGGCATGGTCATTGGCCCGACTTATCTAAAACACAAGTCCGGCGGCAAGTCCGGCGACTACACCGCGCCCTGACCGGATGGCGGATCAGCCCCTTATAACGGTCGAAGAGGCGCTGGCGCGCATTACCGGCGCGCTGACCCCGGTTGGCGCGGAATTTGTGAATATTGCGCAGGCCCATGGCAGGGTGCTGGCGGAGGCGGTCACGTCAAATCGCACCCAGCCGCCATTTGCAGTGTCGGCCATGGATGGCTATGCGGTGCGGGCCGGTGATGTTGCGGCCATTCCGGCTAGGTTGACCGTCGTTGGACAAGCCCCGGCGGGTGGCGCGTTCGGCGGAACCGTCGGTCCGGGGCAGGCGGTGCGCATCTTTACCGGCGGCCCGGTCCCAAAGGGCGCCGACACCATCGTCATTCAGGAAAACACCACAGCAGATGGCGATCAGGTGACCGTCACCCAGCCGGTGACGGCGGGCAGGCATATCCGCGCCGAAGGGCTGGATTTCCGCACTGGCGATGTGATGCTGGCGGCGGGACGGCGGCTGGGCGCGCGCGATGTGGCGCTGGCGGCCGCCATGAATGTTCCATGGCTACAGGTTCGCCGCCGCCCGCGCATTGCGCTGCTGGCCACGGGCGATGAACTGGTGCGTCCGGGCGAATCCATCGGCCCGCATCAGATTGTCAGCTCCAACGCGCTGGGCCTTGCCGCCATGATCGCGGCCTGCGGCGGCGAGGCCATAGATCTGGGCATCGCCGCCGATAATCGCGAAGAACTCTTGAGCCTGGCGCAGGGCGCGCGCGGGGCGGATATGCTGATCACGCTGGGCGGCGCATCGGTGGGCGATCATGATCTGGTGCAAAGCGTGCTCGGCGAAGCGGGCCTGAAAGTAGATTTCTGGAAAGTGGCCATGCGCCCCGGCAAGCCGCTGATCTTCGGCCATATGAACGCAACACCGATGCTGGGCCTGCCGGGCAATCCGGTGTCCTCGATGGTCTGCGCCCTGCTGTTCGTGCGTCCCGCGATTGCGGCGCTGCTGGGCGAAGCGGGCGGCGGCAATTATACCCGCATGGTCACGCTTGGCGCCGGTATGGCCCCGAACGACAACCGCCAGGATTATGTCCGCGCCAGCCTGAGCGCCGATGGCGTCGCCACCCCCTTCACCGTGCAGGACAGCGCCATGCTTTCCAGCCTCGCAAAAGCCGGATGCCTGATCATCCGCCCGCCCCACGCCCCCGCCGCCAAAGCAGGCGATACCGTGCCCGTGCTGCTGCTGGACGGGGATTAGGCGGCGTCCATCCTGTGAACACGGGCGTCAATACCCGGCCACAGGTCGCGTTTTGCGCGGCGCAAGTCATAACCGCTCTGTAAATTCAGCCACATTTCTGGCGTCGTGCCAAAATATTTGGCAAGTCGCAAGGCGGTATCCGCCGTAATCGCCCGCCTGCCATGGACAATTTCGTTAATCCGGGCGGCCGTCACGTCAAGATCACGCGCCAGCCGGTTCTGGCTGATCCCACCAGGAATCATGAATTCTTCCAGCAGAATTTCGCCAGGTGAAATCAGATCAAGCAACTGCGCCTTGAGGGGCATGCCAATACTCCTTAATGATAATCAACAATTTCCACCTCATGGACATCGCCGTCTTTCCAGATAAAGCAAATGCGCCACTGAAGATTAATCCGGATCGAATATTGCCCCCGGCGATCCCCCGAGAGCGCCTCGAGAGGATTACCGGGCGGGCTGCGCATGTCATCAAGCTGCACGGCGGAATGCAATAGCGCCAGTTTCCTGCGCGCCATCCGCTCAATGGCGCGGAAACGGGCCACCGGCATATCGTCAAATAGCCGCGCCGTATCCCGGCTTTTAAACGATCTGATCACGGGGAGAGACTATACCGTTATACGGAATGGATCAAGCGGATTAAGCCGCAGCCAGCACCGCGCGCCGCACGGATGGCGGCAGCTCTAATCTTGCGCCTCTCCAGCGAAGCGTTAAAGCCCTCATTTTTCAGGCAGACATGTAATCGTATGGACACATCATTAATCCGTGTCCCCGGGTTTTCGCATCCATGCGGGAATGTCGCGCTGGGCATGCAGAACGCGCCAAACGTCGATACGATCATTTTGTTCGATGTAAAAAACCAAATGAGGATAGCGCCTTAATGGCCAGGATCGCAAACCTGGCAAATCCAGATCGTGTCCATGGCGCGCTGATCCGCTGGCTGGGTGGCGCGAAATATGTGCATAGACACCTTCCAGCGCTGCAATAAATCCAAGCGCTGCCCTCTCCCCGCCTTCGTTCAGATAATAGTCAATGGCGGCGTCAACATCCCGATTGGCCGATGCGCGCGGGATGACCGGTCTAGATGTCACCTGTGGGTGTGGCTGCTAACGCGATCTCGCAAACCATCGAAATAGTTCTTGTCAGCGGGTGACGCCAGATCCGAAGCCGCGCCATCAAGCAGCAGGCCCCGCAAACGCTGCCGGTCCTGGTCCTTGCGGATTAGCTCGCGGACATATTCGCTGCTGGTGCTGTAGCCGCGCAGGCTAACCTGTTCGTCCACAAACGATTTGAGCGGTTCGGGCAGGGAGATGTTCATGGTGCTCATGGTGCGACATTAGGCTGTTTGGCAAAATTTGGCAAGAGTGGATTGTTGGGGGTGTAAGGGTAAATTCATCCAAACCTTACCGCTAGCCATGCGCCCTTTCCCCGCATAAGCTTACCCAGAAACGCCATCAGGGAACCCGCCGTGCCATTTGTTATTAAGACTAACCCCATTTCAGCAAAGCTGGGTGGAGTTACGCCATTTGCGGCACGCCCAAGTCAAAAGCATGGCGGGAATAAAATTCAGGCTGGAGATGAAGTATTTATCTGGTTCGGCGACACCAAGAAGGGAAATGATGGAGCATTATCCTTTCGTGGCGTTGTACAACGAGTGTCCAGTCAGGGTAAAAAGATTGTTGCTGATGTGCGGTTAGATCAAGCACCTGCGCTTATTTTTAGAACATCCGATCTTAAAAAAGTACCCTGCGGTACGAAAGACGGGACACCAGAGGCCAGTCTGGCTGAAAATTTATGTTATAATCGCCACCAAAAAATTGTCGAGCTGACAGAAGACGAAGCCATGTTACTGCGTTCGTATTTTCGTCTGCCGAATATTGACCAACGCAAATCCGGGACACAATCGGAACTGGAAAAGCGTCCAACACCGAATTCGCTAAGTCGGATTGAATCTGATTTTGAAAAAGCTGAACGAAGCGAAATAACCTCTCGAACGCGCAAACTCATAGATCATGATCTTTCCGTATCAGCAATTGAAGGCATGACGGCAGAACGATGGGGAAGGTTCAAGCTCCGCGCAAGTTGGCTTGCCGACACCTTCATCAGGCAACGGCATAAGGCTGGAACACTTAACTGCGACGATTGCGAATTTGATCCGGCCAGCCGTATTGGTCTGCAAGGGATAGTGCCAAGATCATTACTGGACGTTCACCACAAAGCCCCTCTTGAGGAGGGTGTCCGCCATACAACTACCGCTGATTTCGCTCTACTTTGTCCAACCTGCCATCGCATAACACATGCGCGCTTGAGGTTAAACGCTGCCAAGCCATGAAATCTCTGATTATTAAATTTCTTTAAGCCGCAGCCATCACAGTGCGCCTAAGCGCCGGTGGTAAGTCCAATGCCGCAAAGCATTCATGCGGGTAGAGGTAATCGTCGCCGGATTCGTCTATTACCCGCAAGAGGCCATGTTTCGCCGACACATCATCAGGCAGCACGACATAAATCTTGCGCCTCTCCAATGATGCTTCATAGCCATCGTTTTTCAGGCAGACGGCAAGTGAATTAGGTTGGCGGGGCATGTTTAACGATCCTCAATTAAGCTTTTGATCTTGAACTCTTTCTTTCCAATTCCCGTCGCCTCATACCAATGTAGCTCAGCCATATGGATAGCGCCATCGGTCAATCGGATACGGGCTATACCTTTTCGTTTCCGCCAACGGCCCTTGCCATATAACCGCCGTAACCGCCCAACTTCCCGGATAGAAGCGCCGCTTGCAAATGTCTCAATATGGCTTAGTTCACCCAGAATCTCAAAATGCATCGGGCATGGTGTCAAAATGCTCCGGAATCGTCAATGCACTATAAAAGTATTCTTGATCACGCGATCGGACGCTTCCCCCTAGCCAACCCCGCTTTCCCCGCATAAGCTACCCCAAAACAACTCAGGGGAGGCGGTCATGGCTGACATCAATGCAACGACTGAAAAATTTCTGCGCGGCAAATACGCCATCGTCGGGGTTGGCGAGACCGGCTATGTGCGCGGCTCTGGCCGCACCACGCGGGCGCTGGGCACCGAGGCGGTGCGCAAGGCGATTGAGGATGCGGGGCTGAAGCCGTCGGACGTGGACGGGATGCTGTCCTACAGCTTCAATGATTCCACCTTTTCACCGACGATTGCGGGCGATCTGGGCATCCGCCCGAATTTCTATATGGATGTATATGGCGGCGGGTCCAGCACCGAGGCGCTGATCGGCATTGCGATGGGCGTGATCGAGGCCGGCATGTGCAAGACGGTGGTGATATTCCGCGCCATGAACGGCTATTCCGAGGTGCGCATCGGCGGCACCGGCGGGCGGGGGGCTGTGGCCCCTGTGGGCGGCGAGGGGCTGTTCACGCGCGCCTATGGATTGATGAGCGCGGGGCAGATGTTCTGCCAGAGTTTCATGCGGCACATGTATGATTACGGCACCACGCCCGAACAGGTGGCGATGGTGAAGGTGATCCATTCCGAACACGCCTCCAACAACCCCAAGGCGTTTTATAAAAAGCGCCTGACGGTGGAGGATGTGATCAACAGCCGTATGATTGTGAAGCCGCTGCATCTGCTGGACTGCTGCGTTGAAACCGATAATGGCACGGCCATTGTCGTCACCCGGATTGACAGGGCGCGTGATTGCCGGCATGCGCCTGCGGTCATTCAGTCCGTGGTCGGACGATGCTGCAAGCCCCGCGCCGACATGCATTATCAGGCCGGGCCGATTTCGACCGTGGCGGGGCATTACGGCAAGGATATTCTGTGGCCAAACGCCGGTGTCGGGCCGGAAGATATTGACGTGACCGGCTCCTATGATGCGTTCACCTTCACCACCATGTTGCAGTTGGAAGATTACGGTTTCTGCAAAAAGGGCGAGGGCGGCGATTATGTATCGAACGGGACCATGCGGCTGGGCGGCAGGCGGCCCAACAACACCAGCGGCGGCCATCTGTGCGAGGGCTATACCCACGGGGTAAATATGGTGATCGAGAATGTGCGGCAATTGCGCCATGACATTGACGATAGCTGTCCGGTGGGCGCAAACGGCAAACGTCAGCATACCTATGATTATCGCGAAGGCGGATGCCGCCAGGTGAAAAAGGTGGACGTGACCGCCAATCTCGGCTGGGCCACGCCGGGCCAGGGTTCGGCCATGGTCATGGCGCAGGATAACAGGTAGAGGGAGAAAATATTATGTCCGCATCCGTAAGAGGCGAATATCTGGGCATGCCGCTGGTGATCAACGAGCTGGAGCATGATTACCGGGAGTTTTTTGGCTACTGCGCCAAACATGACCTGCATCTGCAAAATTGCGATGATTGCAAAATGTTCCGTTACCCGCCCACGACGGCGTGCCCGTTCTGCGCCAGCCCGAAGGCCACATGGAAACCGGTCGAGGGCAAGGGCACGCTCTATTCCTATGGCGAAATCCATCACGCCATTCAGCCGGTATTTCGTCAGTATTCCCCCTATCTGCTGCTGCTGGTCGAACTGGACACGCAAAAGGGCAAGCCGGGGGAATTTGACGGCATCCGCTTCACCGGCAATCTGGCCACTGCGGATGGCGAACTGGCCCCGCCGGAAATGGTGCGCAGCGTTGGCATCGGCACGCGCCTGCGCATCGTCTACAAGGATGCCGGCGAGGGCATTTCCATGCCGCTATGGACCATCGACGAAACCGCCACGCAGCCGGCAAAACCGTGGCGTTATGCGATTGAATAGGGCAGGGGATGGCGGGTTGAACACCGTCACCGCTCATCAGCCACTGCGCGCAATATAGCATTCATAAATAAAAAAGGGAGGCCTGTTGAACCTCCCTTTTTCGTTTCGCGTTCCCCAACGTTTTTCTTTGAGGTTGTTCCTCATCGTTTCTGTTTATTCAGGTTCCCCAACCTTAATTATTCTGGAACAGCGCCAAAATTTGTTGTGGCCGGCTATTGGCTATTTGCAGCGCCTGCGTGCTGAGCTGTTGTTGAATTTGCACCGATTTCAGAAGAGCGCTATCGCGCGTTAAATCCGCATCCACCAGACTGCCGATACCAACCCTGAGTGAGTCCTGGAGTTTAGAGACAAAGCTGGAATGGTTTTCAAGGCGGGACAAGTTACCTCCCATGGCCGCCATGGCGGCGCTCACCGACTGGGAAATTCCTTCCAGAGCCGTCATTTCGGTTTGCGCAGTGGCAAGCATATTAACATCGCCGAACAAAGCTGTGGTAACTGCCTTGAGATTGATTGCCGGTACGATAATCGACAAAGCGGGATTTGCCGTGGGTTCCGCTAAAATATTGAGATCATCCGTAGCCGGAACGACAGGGTCTTTGTTGAGGATATTTACACCGTCAAACGTTGCGGCATTGATGACAGTTGTAACCTGCGATACATATTCCTGATAATCCGAATTAACCAGGGAACGTTGGGCCGGTTGTAACGCGGGGTTGGCCGCCTGCACAGCCTTGGTCTTCATTTCAATAAGCAGATTAGAGATGGTTTTTAAGGCTTCCAGAGAAATATCCAGGACATTTATGCCGCGCTGAACACTATGCCCCACGGAATCATAGGCATCCAGATCGGCGCGTTCCTTTTGCGCAACGGCGAAGGATCCCGCGTCATCTTTTGCGGTGCGAACCTTTAGACCGCTGGAGACCCGGTCCTGAATTTTATCGAGCTCTCTATTGGTGGCGTTTAATTGCTGTAGCGCAATAAGCGCCGACGTATTGGTATTAATCGAAACGACCATTGGCTTCTCCTGATAATCACGGCGCCATATTCGCGGGCCGTCCTCGTCATAGAAGCAAAGCAAATGGCGTGCCAGGTGGAAATTCCTGTAACCATATGAAACAAAAAGATTATTTTTAGAAAGGAAAAGCACCTCTACGGCAATTTTTTCCCGGAAGGAAAAAACAGTCAGATCATATTCCCGGAGGGAAGGAGATGATTTTCCCGGTTACGCCGCGCTATCAACGGTCAGGCCGGTAATCTCACGCATCCGCGCAATCTGGCGCAGCATCTGTTCGGTTGGATATTGGCGAATGACTTCACCCGTATCGGGATCCACGGACTTGAAGACGTAACGGTTTGTGGCTTCGTCGTGAACAATCGACAGGCGGGTATTTGGCGGAGTAATCGCCGCAAGCGACGGTGCGGATGATTGCACAATGGGTTCTGCCGGCGCCGGCACGGCCGGAGCAGGGGATTCAGAAGCCTGTGCCTGAAAACGCGCCGGCCGGGGCGGGGCCCCTGTGTTCACTCCGATGCCGGGTACGACTGCGACACTCATTTGCGCCCTCAATCTACATCAGGCGGAATCCCTAAAAAAATTCCGGGCTTGCCGCCACTGCATGAAATATAGGATGCAGATATTAAAATTCCCTTAACAGCGGAAATTTAATTTTTGCTGTATGGCGCGACGGCAAATGGTTTAGGCCCCTCACCCGCCTGGTGCAGCCGCCACATTTCGCGGTAGGCGGCGTCCAGATGGCGGGTATAGCGGGTGCTGTTGAACAGCGGCGCGGTTTTTTTCTTTTTCTCAATTTTATCCCGCAGCGCGCGCAGCCGCTCTGGATTGGTTGCTATGGCAACGGCCAGTTCCTCATATTCCTCAATATTATCCACGATGAGTTCCGGCATTTCCAATGCACGCAAAATACTGCCCGCACCGCGCGCCACAAAAGTTTTGCCGGGACAGGTAAGCACAGGAACGCCCATAAATAAGGAATCACTTGTCGTTGTCAGGGCATTTACGACCAGCGTGTCGAGGAATAAATCGGCGTTCCTGTGACGGGCCAGATGTTCGGCCTGCGGTGCTTTTGCAGCAAATACGAGCCGGCCCGGATCAATGCCGCGCATGGAAGCCTCGCGGCGCAGATTGCTGGCGGTTGTCTCATCGGGTTTTAACAGCCACAACACGCTTTCCGGCGTGCGGTGCAGGATGCGCATCCACACATCAAATATCTGCCGGGTGATTTTATATGTCTGATTAAAGCCGCAAAAAACAAATGCGCGCTCTGGTAATCCGCAATCCGCACGCGGTGGCGTGTTGTCCGATACGGGCCGGAAGCTGTTCGGCTGATAGGTGTCCGGAAGATAGACCAGGCGTTCAGTATAGAAGGGCTGCTGATCTGGCGGCACAACGAAGGCGTCAACCACCGCATAGTCAATAAAATCAACTCCCATGGTGCCGCCGAACGCCAGATAGTTAACCTGGATGGGGGCGGGGCGGTGTTCAAAAATATCCAGGCGCGCCCCGTATGTATGGCCCTTGCGATCAATCAGAATATCGATTCCATCCTCATGGATACGCTGTGCGGCCTCAATGTCCGTCATGTTTTGAATGTCGATAAAATGGTCGGAAGCTTCAATAAACCGCTGGCGTTCAGGGCTGTTATCGGGCGGCCCATAAGAATATGCATAAACTTCAATAAATTCACGGTCGTGTTTTTCCAATACTTCCGTCATCAGAAACGCCATGGGATGCGGGCGAAAATCCATGGATACATATCCAACGCGAATCCGGTTGCCGGAAAGATGCTGGTGAGAAAAGGTTTTTACGGTGTTATGGAGAACATGGGTTTTATAGTTCGAATTTAGGGCGGCGCAGTTTGTAGCACACACAAATTGTTCCGGATTACCCGGTGCGGTAGGCAGGCTCTGAAAAACAAAGGGGTCGCTTGCGCCTTTTTTTTCCATCACGGCATCGACGATCTGCTGTGAGAGGACTTCAATATTATCCCAGTCACATAAATACATTTTATTGATTATCTGATATCCGAGCGTGTGCACCGCCCCAGGCAAATAGGCCGTTGCCTTCTCAAAAGTCTCTACAGCATCAGCCCTGCGCCCCAGCATTATCTGGGCCAATCCAAGATTGTGGTAAATGCCGCCGAATGTTGGATCTATTTCCAGTGCGGCCTCATACGCCCTTATTGCATTTTGAAATAAATATTGCTTATGCAGGGCCTGGCCGAGCTTGTTATAGGCGTCAACATATTCAGGATCGAGGTTAATGGCTTGCTGAAAAGCAATTGCCGCTTCGCAAAACCTGCCCTGCGATAGAAGAATGTCCCCTACATGATAATGGGCTTGCTTATGGTCCGGCTTCAAAGTGATCGCCATACGGTGAGAGTCCAGGGCGTTTTCCTGATCGCCCAGTTTTAGCAAGGCTACCCCAATCGCATTATACGCCTCGGAAAATTTTGGATTATATGTGAGTGCAGTTCTGTATTTTTGGAGCGCACCGGAAAAATCTTCCTGCTGATGGCGCTCCAGCCCTTCACGCATCATGGTTATGGCAGCCCGGATGTTTTCGGGGTCACTCGCTTGTGACTCCAGCTTTTTATTTTCGCGTTTACGGATTATTTTGCGATTAAGGCTCATGCTCGTCTGAATTAGCCGAGAATGGTTAAAAAACTCCGTATGCATGGATATTAAAAAGAGGAAGTAATTTATTAACTCACTTGGCTTAGCATCGTATATGCCGCATGCGCGTACCGGTGACTGGAGTTAATTTATGCCTCTTAAGCTTTCGTTAAAGCCTGGCGAGAAATTCGCTATCAATGGAGCAGTCGTCGTAAATGGCGAGCGGCGCGGAACCCTGGTTGTTCAAAATCACGCTTCGATCCTGCGCGAACGCGATATTATTCAGCCGGAAGACGTGACGACGCCAGCGCGGCAGATCTATTTCCCGATAATGATGATGTATCTCGACGAGGCCGGGCGTGAGAAATACTATAAGGATTTTACACTTCGCCTGACCGAATTTATGGATGCGGTCAGCAGTCCTGAAGTGTTGTTGCTGTGTGTTGAGATCAGCAAGGAAATAGTGAGCCATCGCTATTATGCCGCCTTGCGGCTTTGTGCCCGTCTGTTGGAGCTTGAGCAGGAGATTTTAGGTAATGAGCCTGAACGCCTATCAGCGCACGCTTAAGCATACGGAAGATCCGCGTAATACCGAATACCGCCTGTTTGCGGAGATCACCCGCGATCTTCTGGCGGCGCAACAGCGGGGCGTAGTGGACGCGGATCTCGTGGAAGCGCTCGACCGCAACCGCAGGTTATGGATTGCGCTGGCTACGGATTGCGCTGATGACAATAACCGGTTACCCAGGGAAACCCGTGCGGCAATTATTTCGCTTAGCATCTGGGTACAAAAATACTCCCGCGAAGTTACCCGTGATGGAGAAGATGTAGCGGCGCTGATTGACGTCAACCGCAATATCATGAAGGGGCTGAAACCGCCTGCTCCCGCGGCGTAATTGTTTCCTGGCATTTGGAATTTGCTGCTTCCGGCTTGCCTGCGCCATTCCATGCCTGGCTATCGTGAAACCCTGGCTGTGCCGCCTGTTAAGACAGCGCCCGGAAGCCGATTCCACCTTCGCAAAAATCATCCAGACAAAAATTTCCCCATCCGGCAAATTTTGCCTGTAGCGGCAATAAATGCCGGGTCATTCTTGCCGCATCGGCGGATGCTCATCGGAAAATTCACATCTGTTAGGCTTAATTTCAATTAACTCATTGATAAATAATACAATACCCGGCACACCTTGCCGGGTAGGCTAAAATTGCCCGGCAAAATTGGCATAGGTGTTGCGCATATCCTGCCAGGTCAAAATGACCAGGCAGCACTGTGCTGCCGCTCAATCCAGAACGGAGAAAGCACGAATGACAACTATCCATACAAATGCCGGCGCCCTGGTTGCCCAGCAAACGCTGCGCAATGTCACCACCAGTTTGGGCCAGGTAGCCAAGCAGGTGCAGACCGGTTACCGCGTTGCAGACGCCAAGGACGACGCATCCACGTTTGCCGTGGCGCAGGGCTTGCGCAATAATATCGCCTCACTTGGCTCCGTGCAGCAGGGCCTGAGTGGCGCTGTTGGTCTGGCGGAAGTAGGCCTTGCCGGCGCGACGGCGGTGTCCGATCTGTTTCAGCAGATCAAGGCCAAGGTAACCCAGCTTGCCGATTCATCGATTTCTGCAACCACGCGCACCACCTATAGCTCTGACCTTGCAGCGCTATCGGCCCAGACGAAAAACCTGATCTCACAGGCGTCGTTCAATGGCACCAAGCTGTTGACCAACACAACCGCAGTCAAATTTATTGCGGATGTGAGCGGAGGCACCATTTCCATAACGGGTGTCGACGTTTCTGCGGCGGCAGCCACCTTCAACACCTCCGCCATCGCAGCGATCACGTCTACTGCGGCACAGGCCCAGTTAAGTGCGGCCGGCAGCTCGCTGAATGCGTTCATCACCAAGACAAACGATGCGTTGAGCGGCATTGCCGCCGGTCTGCGCGCGGTTGAAGCGCAGAACAGTTTCACCAAGTCAATTTCCGACGCGACGGAAAAAGGTCTTGGCGCGCTGGTTGACGCTGACCTTGCAAAGGCCAGCAGCAAGCTGCAGGCACTGCAGGCGCAGCAGCAGCTTTCGACCCAGGCGATCACGATTGCCAATCAGGCGCCATCGGTCCTGCTGGCGCTGTTCCGTTAATCACACCAATTGCTTCGCGCAATTTAGGGGGCAGGCTTGGCCTGCCCCTTCCTTTTTTGGATTGATACATGGCTTTGCGCCGTTCGTTCTTGCGAGGCGCTGCCGGCCGGGAAAAAAGTTACCTATAGCGGCAAAAAATGCCGGGACATTTTTACCGCCAGACAGGGCTTTTAGGGGCGCATTAATTCCTGTTAGGCTTAACTTCAGTTAACCCTCCGGCAAATAATATAATGTTCGGCATGGCTTGCCGGGCAGGCGAAAATTACCCGGCAGTATTGGCACGGGCGTTGCTCATGTCTGGGCAGGTCAAAATGACCAGGCAGCATTATGCTGCCACCTGATCCAGAACGGAGAAAGCACGAATGACAACGACGATTCATACAAATCCCGGCGCTCTTGTGGCCCAGGCGACCCTGCGCAATGTCACCATCAATTTGGACAAGGTAGCCAAGCAGGTGCAGACCGGTTACCGCGTTTCAGACGCCAAGGACGACGCATCCACATTTGCCGTGGCGCAGGGCTTGCGCAATAATATCGCCTCACTTGGCTCCGTGCAGCAGGGCCTGAGTGGCGCTGTTGGTCTGGCGGAAGTAGGCCTTGCCGGCGCGACGGCGGTGTCCGATCTGTTTCAGCAGATCAAGGCCAAGGTAACCCAGCTTGCCGATTCATCGATTTCTGCAACCACGCGCACCACCTATAGCTCTGACCTTGCAGCGCTATCGGCCCAGACGAAAAACCTGATCTCACAGGCGTCGTTCAATGGCACCAAGCTGTTGACCAACACAACCGCAGTCAAATTTATTGCGGATGTGAGCGGAGGCACCATTTCCATAACGGGTGTCGACGTTTCTGCGGCGGCAGCCACCTTCAACACCTCCGCCATCGCAGCGATCACGTCTACTGCGGCACAGGCCCAGTTAAGTGCGGCCGGCAGCTCGCTGAATGCGTTCATCACCAAGACAAACGATGCGTTGAGCGGCATTGCCGCCGGTCTGCGCGCGGTTGAAGCGCAGAACAGTTTCACCAAGTCAATTTCCGACGCGACGGAAAAAGGTCTTGGCGCGCTGGTTGACGCTGACCTTGCAAAGGCCAGCAGCAAGCTGCAGGCACTGCAGGCGCAGCAGCAGCTTTCGACCCAGGCGATCACGATTGCCAATCAGGCCCCATCGGTCCTGCTGGCGCTGTTCCGCGGATAAACAGGCACCGTCTATGCAATCGGGGGGCAGGTCTTGGCCTGCCCCTTTTTTGTTTTGCGTTAAGTATCGCGCTTGGGAGCGCCGATGGATTCTATGCCGGCATAATGTTCGTCCCGGATGCGTCTTATTAAAATATTAACCGCATCCATCGGGGTGCCGATGCCATTCAGCACCTGACCCGCCAGTGCGAGGCTGGCCTCCAGGGTTTCCGGCACCACGCCGGTCGCACCCAAAATTTCCAGTTGCCGTAAATGCGTACTGTCATGCGCGCGCACGAATACCGGAATATCCGGCCAGCGGGCGCGGATCGCCGCCAATGCCCTTTTGGCCGTTTGTGGCGTATCGATCGTCAGCACCAATGCGGCTGCCCTGGCGATGCCGACCTGTTCCAGCACTTCGGTGCGTTCGACATCCCCATAATAGACGGGCTGGCCCGCCTGCTGGCGCGCGCTTGTGGCGGGCGGATTAAGATCCAGCGCCACATAGGGCACTTTTTGTGTTGTCAGTATCGCTGCGATGGTCTGCCCCACCCGGCCAAACCCCGCAATGATGACATGACCGCTCAGATCGTGGCTGGCGGCGGCTGGAAACGTGACATGGGTTTTTTCGATCCGTCCGCGCCATTTGCGTACAAGCCACTGGCCGGTTGGCATCATCAGCGGCGTTACCGCCATCGACAATGCGGCGACGATCATCATGAACTGCCCGACGGCCGGGGCCAGCACACCGGCGGCCATGGTTGCGCCAATTACCAGCAGCGCAAATTCCCCGCCCGGGCCCAGCAGCAACGCGCCCCGCAGACTAACCGGCCGGGGCAGGCGGAACAGATGTCCCAGGCACAGGAAAATCGTAACCTTGATAAAAATTAATCCGAGTACGGAGGCGCCGATAAGCAAGGCCCGGTCCAGCACCGCGCTGAGATCAATGCCCATGCCGACACCGATAAAAAACAGGCCGAGCAATAATCCCTTGAAGGGCTGAATATCGGTTTCGACCTGATGGCGAAACTCGGTTTCCGCCAGCAGCATGCCCGCAAGAAACGCCCCCAGCGCCATCGACAGTCCAACCAGTTCGGTGCCGATGGCGGTTGCCAGTATCGCCAGCAACGTCATGGCCATCAGCAGTTCCGGGCTGTGCGCGCCCGCGACCATGCGAAACAGCGGGCGCAGGGTTAACCGCCCGATAATGATAATGATCACAACCACAGCGATGGATTTGAGAAGCGACAGGATGAGATCAACGGGCACCGGCTCAATGCCGGTGCTGAGCGCATTCACCGTTACCAGAAGGGGTACGACCGCCAGGTCCTGCAGCAGCAGCACGGCAAATACCGTGCGGCCAAAGGGCGATGAAAATTCGTCATTTTCGATCAGCAACTGGGTAATGATGGCGGTGGACGAAAGCGCCAGACAGACGCCAAGAATGATCGCCGCCTCGGGCGAATTTCCCCACGCCCATGCAATGGCGCCTATGGTTAGGCCGGTGATAACCACCTGCGCCCCGCCCAGGCCGAAAATAAGGCGCGACATGCCGCCCAGGCGTTCCAGCGATAAATCCAGGCCGATGGTGAACAGCAGGAAGACGACGCCAAATTCCCCCAGCAGGCGCGCGCCCTCCACATCGGATATGGCTTTCAGTCCGAACGGGCCGATGATGGCGCCAACCAGCAGGTAACCAAGAACCGGGCTTGTTTTCAGGCGCCGGAAAAGCGGAACCACCAGCACCGCTGACAACAGAAAAACAATCACCTCCCGCAGATGGGGTGAGGCGTGCATGGATGACAAAAAGGACGCCGGAACTTCCATGGATTATTCCGCCTGCCGTCGCATGGGCAATCGGGCTAGCGTTGCTGTGTAAAGTCTGTGGTTACGAAAACTGCGCCAGCTTTTCCGTAACGAGTCAGGCAGCGCCAGCGCGCAGGGCGTCACCAGCAGGGTCAACAGCGTGGCGAAGCTGAGGCCGAACACCACGGCGGTCGCCATCTGCACCCACCAGGATGCGGAGGGGGAGCCGTACAGGATTGCACGGTTAACAAAGTCAAACTCAATCTTCAGCATCATGGGCAGCAGGCCGGCTATGGTGGTGAGCGTGGTCAGCACCACCGGCCGCAGGCGCTGCGCCCCGGTGCGCACAATGGCGTCATGAAGTGGGAAGCCTTCGCGGACAAGCTGCTGGTAGGTGTCGATCAGAATTATATTGTTCTTCACCACGATGCCGGTCAGCGCGACGATGCCGGTGCCGGTCATGATCACACTGAACGTCTGCCCCATGATCAACAGGCCGAGGAACACCCCGACCGTGGACATGACAACGGCGGAAAGGATCAGCGCCGAATGATAAAAACTGTTGAACTGGGTAATCAGGATAATCGCGATCAGGAATAGCGCCGCCGAAAAAGCCACAATCAGGAAATCGCGCGCCTCGCGCTGTTTCTCGTCAGCGCCGCGAAAGCGCACCTTGATATCATCATCAAGGCCGGCGTTTTTCAGCCAGCGTGAAATTTCATTAACCTTGCCGCTGGCCAGCACCCCATCGGCGGTATCGGCGCTGATGGTCATGACATTATTGCCGTCGATCCGCTCAATCGTGCCCGTGCTGGGCTGCGCCGTGCGGGTGACAAAATTGGAAACCGGAACCAGCCCGTCACGGGTACGCACCCGCAACCGGTCAAGCTGATCGATGTTGCGATCAGTGAAAGGATAGCGTACGCGAATTTCAACCTCGTCTTCGGAATCATCGGGCCGGTAGTCGCCTATTTCCACCCCATCCGTAATCATCAGCACCATGACGCCGATATTGGTGATGTCCGCGCCAAATCGCCCCGCCTGTGTGCGGTCCACACTGAGGTGCCATTCAATGCCGGGCAGCGGGCGGCTGTCTTCAATGTCTATTAACCCTGTGACTTCGTTGCGCATGAAATCGGCAATGCGGGGAAGTGCGGCGTTGAGTTTCTCTTTATTGTGCGAAGATATTTCCAGAATAATGTCCTTGCTGACCGGCGGGCCGCCTTCGCGTTTGCGCAATTGTACGTGGATGCCGGGGATGTTCCGGGTGCGTTCGCGAATTTCCGCCAGTATCGCATTCATGCCGCGGGCGCGTTCGTTCCAGTCCGCAAGCTCGATGCGGATGGTTCCGATGCTGTCACGCGGCGCGCCCTCGCGGTTGCCACCGGTATTGCGCCCGGTATGGGTGAACACGGTGCGAATATCCTTCACCTCAAGCACCTGGCGTTCAACCTCGATGACGAGATCGCGCATTTCCTGGGCGGACAGGTTTCCCCGCGCCGATACATGGATAATGGCCCCATCCGATTCCGTATCGGTAAAAAACTCCAGCCCCTTGCCGAAACTGGCATAGGCGGCGCTGACAATGATCAGGGATGCGGTGGCCGCCCCGATCACTTTTAACGGATGGTGCAGCAGCCGCGCGATCAGCCGCGCATACATGCCGGTGAACCCGGTCAGTTCGTGCAGGTCGCCATGCTCGGAAGCCTTGACCGATTTCAGGGTTTCCACATCGTCCGTGCCAGGCTTGCCGAATATGGCCCCAAGTGCGGGAACAAAAACGATCGCCACCAGCAGCGAGGCGGACATCACAAAAATCATGGTTAGCGGCAGGTAACGCATGAATTTGCCGGTGACATCCGGCCAGAACAGCATCGGCAAAAACGCCACCAGAGTGGTCGCGGTGGATGAAACGATGGGCCAGAACATGCGCCGTGCAGCGGCGGTATAGGCCTGCGCGCGCGGCACCCCCTCGATCATCTGGCGGTCGGCATATTCCACCACAATGATGGTGTCATCAACCAGCATGCCAACGGAAAGGATCAGGCCAAACATCACCATCATGTTGATGGTCAGGCCGGTCAGCCCGAACAGCATAAATCCGATCAGATAGGATGCGGGGATGGCGATGCCGACAAGCATGGCCGAGCGCAACCCAAGCGCCGACAGCACCACGATCATCACCAGCGCGACGGCGGTCAGCACCGCAGCTTCAAGACTGCCCAGCATGCTGAGTATCCAGCGCGAGTCATCCTGCGCAACGGATAGCTGGATACTGGGCGGAAGCAGTTTGCGCTGTTCCTCGACAACGGCGCGGATGCGCTGGGTCGTGTCGAGGATATTATAGCCAAGGCGCTTGGAAACCGTAATTGAAACGGATGGTTTGCCGTTCAGTCTTGCATAGGTGTAGCGGTCCTTGAAGGTGCGCCTGATATCGGTCAGATCTCCCAGCGTGACGGCGCCGTCGCCAACCACCCGGACCGGAAGCCCAAAAACATCGGTGGCGGTTTCAAACAGCCCCGGCACCTTGACCGCGAACCGCCCCTGTCCGGTATCCAGCACGCCCGCCGCGATCATGCGGTTATTCAGGGTCACCGCATCCAGCAATTCCTTTGGCGCAATATTATAGGATTCCAGTTTGGAGGGATCGGCTACGACCTCCAGCAGTTCTTCGCGATGGCCGCCAAGTTCGGCCTTCAGCACGGACGGGATGGCTTCGATGGCGTCCTGCAGAATGCGCGCATGGCGCAGCAGGGTGCGTTCGGGCGCATCGCCCGACAGGGTTACGGTGATCACCGGAAACAGGCTGGCGTTAAATTCCAGCACAATGGGGTCTTCGGTGTCATCGGGCAGATCGGCCCTGGCGAGATCAACCTGTTCGCGCACGTCGATCAGCGCTTTTTGCTGATCAAAATTCACATCGAATTCGAGATAAAACCCGGCATGGCCTTGCGCCGCGACCGAGCGCATTTCTTTCAGGCCCTCAACGCTGCGCAGCTTGGCCTCCATGGGCTTGACCAGCAGCCGCTCCGCATCCTCCGGCGAGATACCGGGATGGGGCGCCGAGACAAACACAAACGGGATAGGCACGTCCGGGTCGGCCTCCTTGGGAACCGTGAGATAGGAATATAGCCCGGCCAGGAGCATCGCCACGAGGATGGTCAGGACCATTCTCTGCCGCGCAATGAGATTATCCAGCAGCCCCGTCACGATGCGCCCTTCGCGTCAGATGGCGTTTTATAGGTCACGTCGACCAGCGCCCCGTCGGAAACATATTCCTGACCGACAGTGATGACGTTTGCAATTTTGGGCAGTCCGGTGATCCAGACGCCATCAGACATATTGGCGATGATCGTAACCGGCATAAACCGGGCGCGGCTCTCGCCGTCCACGATGCGTACACCGATGACGCCTGCATCATTCAGCGTCAGAATGGCGGGTGTAATGAAATGCGCCTGGACCTGCGCGGTGCGGATGCGAATGTCGGCGGTAATCCCGTCGCGCAGGGTGTTTTCGGGATTTGCGGTTTCCAGTTCGATGCGAAAGGTGCGGGTGGCGGGATCGGCGGTGGCGGCGACGAAGCGCACCACGCCCTGCACGGTTTCTCCCGTGATCAGTTGCGCGCCGCCGGTGTCGCCAACCCGGAAGGCGCTGACGTCACGTTCCGACACCTGGCCGATCAGCAGCATCGGGTCACTGTCCACGATGCGGGCGCAGACGCTGCCTTCATTCAGGAAATCGCCGATTTCAACCGGCAGCGCCTCAACCACGCCGTCAAAGGGGGCGGTGACGCTGATATCCGACATGGCGATTTCGGCGCGTTTCAGGGCCGCCTGCGCCGCGTCCAGGGCGGCCTTTGCCGCCGCCACCTGGCTGGGCGAACGGTGTCCCTTGCGCGCCAGTTCAGTTGCGGCGGTATAATCCAGCCTGCGGCTGGCCACCATGGCGCGGGCCTCGTCCGAGTTGGCGCCGCGCGCATCGACGGTCAGCCCGCAGATCAGATCGCCTTCCCTGACGCGCGCGCCCTTGGGAAAGGGCAGGGCGCGCACATGCCCCTGCACCCGGGTGCGCAGTTCCACATTGCGGTTGGCCTCGGTGCGCCCGCGCACCACCGCCTCGCCCTGGCGCATCTGCGCCGTAATGGTTTCACCGCGCACAGCGACACGTGGCGTCGCCTGCACCGGCCCGGCATTATGGGCCTCCGGCGCATGATCCGTGAACTGCCCGGACAGCATCCAAACAGAGATCACCAGAACCACACCGCCAGCAGTAATGTATGAGCGTTTCACGGTTTCCTCGACTAGCCCACCTTGCGGCGGGTTTTGATTTGCACAATGGCAAGGATAATTAGGCCCGGTAATCTCTGATTGACTTTTGATCCAACTCGTTTGCTGGCGCGAGGCGGTAGTGGCGTTCTTCTACCACTTTGACTTGGCCATCATCTAGTGTTAGCTCGAAAAGAGCGATGACGCCGTCCCGCATAAACTGCGCTGCAATGGGTCTGCACCGCAATTCGGGAAATTTCTCAGCCGCAAATGAAAGATCTTGGGCGGTCTGCACGACACCTATCTGGTCTTTTCCGCCTTTGGCCTGAACAGGGATTATGTAATGACATCCGTATTTATCGATCCCAACATATAATTCGTCGATCTCGATCTGACCCACGCCCTTAACAGTCGTGCGAAGATGATTCTGAAGGCTGTAGGTTGTAAGACCCAGAAACGTATCTATGAGGCGGTTATACCGGACTATGGCGAGAAGCGCTTGCTCATCGTCGAGTGCGTATGCACGGATTACCTCTGGCGTCGCGTCGGGTATAGCAATACTCACTAAACTATCGTTCGGAAATATTCGGGTAATTTTTACCAGGCGGAAGCGGTAGCGTGCTTTGCCAGCGCCCTCTATAATCCATTCAAGACCTTCAGGCTGCGTGGCGGTAATCGCCTCCGGCAGTGCGACACGGAACCGAAACGAGTAAATTAAATCCCCGATATTTTTAGGCAAAGCGATCCTTAGCTCTGCGGCAAATGTCTCAATTTCCTCGCGGGCAAATTCGAACTCGGTAGTTCCCTCCGACCAATGGGCGAAGAACACGCGCTCTATGAGGACTCTGTAACGGTTCGTTGCGGGATCGGGACGCTTAGCCATTGACCACGCACAGGCGTTCTCGGCCCGCCTCAATCTCATGTTGCTTGCGTTTTTTTGCACCGCTCTTGCGATCCCGTTTGGATGACGGCCTGGCTACACCGAAATGTTCGGCTGCCTCCGACATCTCCATGTAAAGCAGTGCCGTGTCGCCTAATCCGATACTGCCACTCGTCCGAACGGGCTTAGCTCCAAGCGCCTCGACAACCTTCGTAGCGACAGCACGCGCCAGTGGCGGCGGAACGGCGTTTCCAATCTGGCGCGCACCATGCCACTTTGTGGTGTGAAAACGGAACCAATCGGGAAAGCCATGCAGGCGGGCCATTTCACGCACTGTGATGCAGCGTGCATACTCGAAATGTATCGGACGAGGGCTTGTGAAGGCCCCTCTCGCTCCGTCTGTCCCCGCACGAAGGGTGTTCGACAAACCATAGGGTGCTAGTTTGAAGAAACGGCTGATCGGCTCGACCGAGCCTGGTTCTGTTTCCCAAAAGCGCCGCTGCGAAATGTCCGTGTGAACCGTGCGCGCGCTCGAAGTCAGCATGGCAGGATTCCAGTCACGCACATGTCCGAAATGCCAAGCGTTATTGGTCATGCAGCGCATCTCTGCTGCGTAGCTGGAAGGCTTCTTGAGGGTCATAGTCTTCACTGCGTCGGTGTCCATAAGCGTCTCGAAACGCTCGGCGTCAGGCAGGTCGCCAATTGCGTCCTTACATGTCGGCCCAAAAGGCAGGCCAAGCATGTTTCGTTTTCCGTCAGCCGGATTAGTGATCGCAACGGGATAGTCAGGCAATTCGATGCCCTTCTTGGCACCGAACAAGATTAGGCGCTGGCGATGCTGGGGCACACCATATGTTGCAGCATCAAGAACGCGCCACGGCATTCGCACCTGGTAGCCGCGCTGTTCGAATGCTTCGACCAGCTCGTCCAAAAAAGAACGTTGTTTGCCAACGGTGAGACCTTTGACATTCTCGAAGATGAACGTTTTTGCATCGAGTTCGACAACGAGACGAACGAAATCCATGACCAGGTTATTACGTGAATCTTCAAGAACGCGCTGCCCAATCATCGAAAAACCCTGACAAGGCGGTCCGCCGAACACACAGTCGATTTGCCGATCACCAATCCCCGCAGCCTGACGAATATCTTCGCCAGAAAGCTCTGCGACGGAACGTGGCACGACGACTGTCTGTGGAAAGTTGAATTTATGGACAGCGCAATGAACCGGGTCGATCTCAACCGCTGCCGCCACATCGAAACCGGCTTGTTCGAAGCCAAGGCTCATACCTCCCGCACCTGCAAAGAGGTCAATCCCGACAGGTCGAGCAAAATTTCTTTTTCCGGGCGGGGGCCGATTCGTCATTAGAGGAATCCTACTCGTTTATTCCTGTTTTGTTATTCGAAATCGTTTTTCCATCCACAAAGCAAGACTGTGACGCGCATCCCCCTGATGCAGGCTCTGCCGCCCATTATTTCGGGCTGCTGTGTAATACGGCCAAATTGTTCCATGCTATATTCCTTTTCGAAAGGCGTGTTCTATCTATATTTAATCACCTTGATTGGCCAGCCTTGCGGCGCGCTTTGGTCTGCACGATAGCAGGTTTGACGATCTGTTTCAGGAATTGTCCGGTATGGCTTTCCTCGACCGCCGCGATTTGGGCAGGCGTTCCTTCGGCGACGATGCGGCCGCCGCCGTCGCCGCCTTCGGGGCCCAGATCGATGATCCAGTCGGCGGTTTTGATGACTTCCAGATTATGTTCGATCACCACCATGGTGTTGCCGGTGTCGACCAGTTCCTGCAAGACCTCCAGCAGTTTTTTTACGTCTTCGAAATGCAGGCCCGTGGTGGGTTCATCGAGAATGTATAAAGTGCGCCCGGTGGCGCGGCGCGCCAGTTCCTTGGCCAGCTTCACCCGTTGCGCCTCGCCGCCCGAAAGCGTCGTCGCCTGCTGGCCAACCTTGATATAGCCCAGGCCAACCCGTTGCAGCGTTACGAGTTTATCGCGAATGGACGGCACGGCCTTGAAAAACTCCGCAGCAACATCGACGGTCATGTCCAGCACGTCGGCAACGCTTTTATCGCGGAAAGTGATTTCAAGCGTTTCGCGATTATAGCGGCGGCCCTTGCAGATGTCGCATTGCACATAGACATCGGGCAGAAAGTGCATTTCGATCTTGATCACGCCATCGCCCTGACAGGCTTCGCAGCGGCCGCCCTTGACGTTGAAGGAAAACCGGCCGGGTTTGTAGCCGCGCGTATTGGCTTCGGGTAATCCGGCGAACCAGTCGCGGATCGGCGTAAACGCGCCCGTATAAGTGGCGGGGTTGGAGCGCGGTGTGCGGCCAATCGGCGACTGGTCAATATCGATCACCTTGTCGAGCAGTTCCAGCCCGTCGATGCGCTTGTGCGCGCCCGCCAGTTCGCGCGCGCCGTTCAGTTTGCGCGCCGCCGCCTTGTACAGGGTTTCAATAATCAGCGTGGATTTGCCGCCGCCGGATACGCCGGTGATGCAGGTGAATGTGCCGAGCGGAATATGCGCATCGACATTTTTCAGATTATTGGCGCTGGCGCCGATAATGCTCAGCATGCGTTTTGGATGTGCGGGCCGGGGCGTTTCGGGCGCCGGAATTTGCCGCGCGCCGGTAAGATATTGCCCGGTCAGGCTGTTGGGATTATCCATGATTTCCTGCGGCACGCCCTGGGCCACAATGTGGCCGCCATGCACGCCCGCGCCCGGCCCCATATCGACCACATAATCGGCGCAGCGGATGGCTTCGTCGTCATGCTCCACCACGATCACCGTATTGCCGAGATCGCGCAGATTTTTCAGCGTCACCAGCAGGCGCGCATTGTCGCGCTGGTGCAGGCCGATGGAGGGTTCATCCAGCACATACAAGACGCCGGTCAGGCCGGAACCGATTTGCGAGGCCAGCCGGATGCGTTGCGATTCCCCGCCGGACAGTGTGCCGGAATTGCGCGCCAGCGTCAGATATTCCAGGCCCACATCATTGAGAAAGCCCAGCCGTTCGTTGATTTCCTTCAATATGCGCGCGGCGATTTCGCGTTGTTGCGCCGTCAGGGTTTTGGGCAAGGCGTCGAACCATGCCTTGGCTTTGCGGATCGGCATTTCCGTGACCTGCGAAATGTGCAGACCATTGAGTTTTACCGCCAGGGCTTCGGGTTTCAGCCTGTTGCCATTGCATACATCGCAGGCGGTGATGCGCTGATATTTCTCGACTTCCTCGCGGGTCCAGTTGCTGTCGGTTTCGCGGTAGCGGCGCTCCAGATTTGTGATCACGCCTTCGAACGGTTTGGCGATCTGATATTTTCTGTCGCCGTCTATATAGGACATTTTGATGATTTCTTCGCCCGAGCCATACAGGATTGTATCGCGGGCCGCCTTGGGAATTTCTTTCCAGGGCAGGGTCATGGAAATTTTGAAATGACGGGCAAGGCTGTCCAGGGTTTGCAGATAAAAGGCGGAGGAGGAACGCGCCCAGGGGGCCACCGCGCCGTTGCGCAAACTGAGTGTGTCGTCGGGTATAATCAGTTCCGGGTCGATCACCATTTCGGTGCCCAGCCCATCGCAGGCGGGACAGGCGCCAAACGGATTGTTGAACGAAAATAATCGCGGCTCGATTTCCGCAATGGTGAAGCCCGACACCGGGCAGGCGAATTTGGCGGAAAAAATTATCCGCTCCGCGCTATTGTCAGCCATCTCGGCAACGGCGATGCCATCGCCCAATCCCAGCGCCGTTTCAAAACTGTCGGCCAGGCGGCTTTGCATATCCGGGCGGATAATTATGCGGTCCACCACCACATCAATGTCATGCTTGATCTTTTTGTTCAGTTCGGGTGCTGCGTCAATTTCATAATAGGCGCCGTCGATCTTGACCCGCTGAAAGCCGCGCTTCATCAGATCGGCCAGTTCCTTGCGGTATTCGCCCTTGCGTCCACGCACCAGCGGGGCCAGCAGAAACAGCCTTGCGCCTTCGGGCAGGGCGGTCAGTTTATCCACCATCTGGCTGACCGTCTGGCTTTCGATGGGCAGGCCGGTGGCAGGCGAATAGGGCACGCCAACGCGCGCAAACAGCAACCGCATATAGTCGTAGATTTCCGTCACGGTGCCGACCGTGGAGCGGGGATTGCGCGAGGTGGTTTTCTGCTCGATGGAAATGGCGGGGCTAAGCCCGTCGATGTGATCGACATCGGGTTTTTGCATCATTTCCAGAAATTGCCGCGCATAGGCGGACAGGCTTTCCACATAGCGCCGCTGACCCTCGGCATAGATGGTGTCAAACGCCAGCGAGCTTTTGCCGGAGCCGGACAGGCCGGTGATGACGATCAGCGCATCGCGGGGCAGGTCTACATCAATATTCGCCAGATTGTGTTCGCGTGCGCCACGGACGGAAATGAATTTATGCATGGATAAGGGGCTTACCTGATCTGGTGTGAATCGCTAGGAACATAGTATGAACATTTAATCGCTATCGCAATGTTATCATAACAGGGCGGAACTGGCACATGGATTGCTAGCATAGGGGGTAAGGAGAACCCTATGCCATATCCAATTACCAGCCTGAACCCGGCCCGCCATGCGGGAATTACCCAGATGCTGCAGGAAGCCAGCGTCAAGACGGGTACGGGATTCGACCATCTGATTAACACGGCGATGCGTGAAAGTTCATTGAATTCACAGGCAAAAGCCAGCACCAGCAGCGCTTCGGGCATGTTTCAGTTCATTGAACAGACCTGGCTGGGAATGGTCAGGCAACATGGGGCCGAGCATGGCCTTGGGGAGCAGGCCGCCAGGATTTTTCAGGATTCCAGAGGCCGGTATATCGTGCCGGATCCGGCCCAGAGGCAGGAAATTCTTGCCCTGCGGAAGGATACGAAACTGTCGGCCCTGATGGCCGGGGAATTGACCAATGATAACCGTAAAGTGCTGGAACGCAAGCTTGGCCGGGAAGTTGACGGGGGTGAGCTATACGCCGCCCATGTGCTGGGCGCGAGCGGCGCGGCCAGGTTGATTACGGCTACGGAACAAAGTCCGTCCGCCAATGCCGCCAACCTGTTTCCATCGGCGGCGCGGGCCAATCACGGGATTTTCTATGAAAAAGGCCGGGCGCGCACGGTTGCGGAAGTAACGGAGTTTCTGACCAGCAACAAGGGCGCCGCGCCGTCACCCGCCCCAAGGCCGGTTTTTGCGGCAAACACCCCCGCAGATACCAGGCCGGGTCTACCCACTTTGCCGGTTAGCGCGGGCGGTAATAGCCTGGCCGGACTGGGCCATAACGCCCGGATACTCTCACCGGATATGATCGCCATCATGGCGTCGCTGGATGTGCCGGGTGGGAACAGTTCCGGCCGCGACCGTGTGCATAAGAATGAGAGGACGAACCCCTTTGATTTGATGGGCTGATCCGGCTTTTAATGCACTCTCTCACGCATAACTCAAATTAGCGCTTGACAAAAAAGAACAAATCATGTACAAATAATCCGTGGAGAAGCCGCCAACTTGTCTTGCGTGTTGTGTGGCAAGTATCGCACCATTGAGGCAGAAAAAATGATCGCAAGCATGAGGCGGGTAATGACACGGGTTTTGGAAGGCATACGGGTTCTGGATTTTGGCCGCTATATTGCGGGGCCGTTTTGCTCAGCTTTGCTGGGCGATCTGGGGGCGGATGTGATTCGGATTGAGCGGCCGGGGGGCGGCGAGGATCGGCCCGTGTCGCCGGTGGGCAGCGATAAGACCGGTGCGGGGTTTTTGCAGGTCAACCGGAACAAGCGTTCCTTGACGCTGAACCCGACCTCAAAGGAGGGGCGCGAGATTGTCAAAAAGCTGGTGGCGACCGCCGATGTGGTGGTGGCCAATATTCCGCCGCAGGCCCTGGCCGCCATGGGGCTTGATCTGGATAGTCTGCATGCGGTCAATCCACGTGTGATTCTGACCACCGGTTCGGCGTTCGGGCGCGGCGGGCCGTATAGCGAGCGGTTGGGCTTTGACGGGATTGGTCAGGTGATGTCGGGCAACACCTATATGTCGGGCACGCCGGAAGGGGGGCCGCATCGCAGTATTTTTCCCTATGTGGATTTTGGCACGGCCACCAATCTGGCGTTCGGCACCCTGGCGGCGCTGATGGCGCGCGAAAAAACCGGGCGCGGGCAAATGGTTGAGGGATCGCTGTTGCGGACCGCGCTGACCATTTCCAACACCTGCCTGATTGAGGAAGACCAGCTCGGCATCGGGCGCAAGCCGCAGGGCAATCGCGGTTTTAATGCGGCGCCTTCGGATATTTTCAAAACCAGAGACGGCTGGATACTGGCGCAGGTGGTCAGCAATGGTTTGTTCAAACGCTGGGCCGGTCTGATGGGCGAGGAGATGTGGATGACCGATCCGCGTTTCAGGGATGACGAAGCGCGCGCCGCCAATGGGCATTTGGTCAGTGAACGGATGAATCAGTGGACGGCCAATTACACCAGCGCCGAGGCGCTTACACTGCTGGCCGAGGCGAAAATTCCGGCGGGCGAAGTTTTAAGCCCGGCCCAGGCGTTACGCGATCCGCATATCCAGACCATGTTTGTCGAGCAGGAATATCCGACGGTGAAAAAGCCCGCAAAACTGGTTGGGCCGTCCGCATTGCTGTCTGACACGCCCGCGGAATTTTATCTGCGCGCGCCAGAGGCAGGTGAACATACAGATGAAATTCTGGGAAGCATCGGCTATAGTCAGCATGAAATCGCGCAATTGCGCGAAAAGAACATTGTCTGAGGTGATCAGGCATAAGACCAACAGGGGATAGATCATGGCAGGCAGCGTAAACAAGGTAATTCTGGTGGGTAATCTGGGCAAGGATCCGGTCATTCGCCGCACCCAGGACGGAAAGCCGGTTGCCAGCTTCAGTGTTGCTACGTCGGACACCTGGAAGGATAAGAACACGGGTGAAAAACGCGAAAAAACCGAATGGCATAATGTGGCGGTTTTTAACGAGGGCCTGTGCCGCGTCATTGAGCAATATGTGAAAAAAGGCTCCAAGGTTTATATTGAAGGCCAGTTGCAAACCCGCAAATGGCAGGACAAGGATGGCCAGGACCGTTATTCTACCGAAGTGGTTTTGCAGGGATTTAACGGCGTGCTGACCATGCTGGATTCAGCGGGCGGTGGCGGTGCGCGCGGGCAGGTTAGCGGCGCGCAGGGCGGCGGCTTTTCGGGCGGTGGCGGTGATTACGAAAATATGGGCGCCGGCGGTGGCGACTTTGGCGATTTTGACGACAAGGTTCCGTTTTAGCGGGATGATACTGGAAAATCCCCCTTACTTTGCGCGGGGCGTGCGCTGGCGCATGAGTTTGAAAATGCCTTGTGCGCTGATCAGGGGGCGGGCACAGGCATGGGCTTGCGCTTCGACAAAGGCGACGCTGCGGGTCAGTCTGGTGACGCGGCTTTGACCCACGATCCAGTCGCCGGGACGGGCGATCGATAGAAAATCCGTGGTCAGACGAACCGTCAGGGCCGTTGTTTTGGCGCTGTTCGCCACCGTCAGGCCCATCAGCGCATCAATGAAAGTCACCATCATGCCGCCATGGACGATGCGTGCGGAATTGCAGTGCAACGGCTGCGCGTGAAACGCCCGCCAGCATGTGCCGTCTGCATCGATTTTCTGATACATCTCACCGTGCGGCGCGCTGAACGGGCTGTTGCTGATAAAGGCTTTCCAGCCCTGATCCAGCAAGATGCCGGCGGACAGGACGACAGGTAAATCCGGCCTGGTTTGTTCGGGCTGGCTCATTGGGCTGCCTTGAAAACGGGATGAATGATTTTATCGCCGGGACTTATACCCATTCGGGCGCTGGCGCCACCATTGAGTTCCAGCACACCGCGCACCGGACCTTTCGACTCAATCGGGGTCAGCGAACCAGGAACCGTGCGTTCAGCAATGTTGGCAATAACGCCGTCTGGTTTGATGAACAGCATATCGAGCGGGATAAGGGTGTCTTTCATCCACATAATCACGGCATCGGTTTTTGTGAAATCAAACAGCATGCCCGCATCGGCGGCCAGTTCGCGGCGATGCATTAATCCCGTGCTGCGGCTTTGCGGGGTGTTGGCAAGCTCAACCAAAAACGCCAGATCGCCTTTGGCAGTCCGGATCGTCAGCGGTTCCTGCGCCCCAAACGCCCCAACGGGGGCCAGCAGGAACAAAAGGACAAGGGCGATATTTTTCATGGTTCCTGATAGCGGATGCGGCGCCCCGCGTAAATGGCGCCATCAAAGTTTAATTTCAGCCACCATTTCCCCTTTAGGCCCCTGGCCAATGCGCACCTGCACAGACTGGCCTGGCTCAATCGTTTCCATGCCGCTGCGGCGCAAAGTTTCCATGTGCAAAAATATATCTGATTTGCCACCGGTCAAAGTAACGAAGCCATAGCCGCGCACGCGGTTAAACCACTTTACCGTCGCCATCTGATATTCGCCGGCAGATATGAGCGCATGAATATTCGCATCCGCGCGCGGCGCGCGGCTATGCGCATCAGCGATAGCGGTGCTATTATCGACGCTGACGACCCGGACCACCTGCCTGCCTTTGGGATATTGGGCAACCTCGCAACGGATTGTTGCGCCTTGATAGGCGCAGTCCATGCCCGCCTGCTGCAGGCAGGTGTGGTGCACCAGCACATCGCCGCCACCATCGTCAGGGACAATAAATCCATATCCCCTTGCAGGGTCGAACCATTTCACCGCGCCAGTTATTTCCTGAACAGCCGTTTCTTTTGCTTCATTATTATTCATTTTACTAACAGCGTTCCCTTGGTAAAGTCCCCCACTCAACCATCTGGAAATGCTAGCATGAAATTTTATAATGACAAATTTGCATGTAAGCTTTCCAACTGTCAGTTTTGGGACGATTTTTCCGGGCATGGATTCATCACCATGTGCACGGCGAATTTCTCCGGGTGAGGTGTGAAAAAGGATGGATGCGCTAGCGCGTAATATTGGTTTCGGGGCAGTGCTTTTTTCTTTTTGGATGGGGCTTTCCGGGCATTTTAGCGGGTTTTTTCTGCTGCTGGGGCTGGCCTCCTGTGGCCTTGTAATGTGGCTGTCCGCCCGCATGCGGCTCGGCGGCGGGGAACATGCGCAATTTCCGGATATGTGGGGCGTATTGAAATATACCGGATGGCTGGCGCGCGAAATTTTCTTCAGCAATGTCAGGGTTGCGCGAATCATCCTTGATCCGAAGCTGCCGATTCGTCCGGTTTTGTTTGTTGCCCCGGCGGGGCAGAAGACCGATTTTGGACGCTTCATGTTTGCCAACAGCATCACCCTGACGCCAGGCACGATTTCAATTGAGATAGCAGGGGCGGGAGATCAGGTGCTTGTGCACACCCTGCATGAGGATATGAGCTGGGGAGCGCAAGGTTGTGACATGGATGCGCATATATGCGCGCTGGGCGTATAGGGATGTTTGCCGTTGCCGCATTAGCATTGCTGGTTACCATGGCGATTGCGCTGGTGCGTCTGTTTCTTGGCCCCAGCGTTTATGACCGTGTGCTGGCCGTCAATATGTTCGGTACAAAGATGGTTCTGCTGATTGCCGTGACCGGATTTTTGGCGGGACGCCCGGATTTTCTGGATATTTCTCTGGCCTATGCGTTGATCAATTTTATCAGTACGATCGCGATACTGAAATTTTTCCGTTATTGGGCAGTTGAGCATCCGGGGGAAAATAATTCCGAATTGGAGTCCACAAACATATCGGGGGTGGAGTAGGATGGCGTTGCTTCTGGATATTTTAAGCTGGTGTCTCATTCTGCCCGGGTGCGGCTTTTTGCTGATTGGCGCCATTGGTGTTCTGCGCATGCCGGATTTTTATACACGTCTGCACGCAGCGGGATTGACGGATACGATGGGGACCAGTTTTCTGGCGGCTGGCATGCTGTTGCAGGCAGGCTTGAATCTGACGGGGTTAAAGCTTGTTCTGATGCTGATTTTTGTGATCTTCACATCGCCCATTGCAGCGCATGCGATCATCAACGCCGCCTTTACCGCGAAAACTGGCATGGGCCGCATCGGCGATAGAACGGCGGACCGGGGCAAAGGGGAATAGTCATAGAGCATATTATCAATATCACGCTGTTTGCATTCCTGCTTGTCACGGCATTGATGATTATCCGTTTACGGAATTTATTTGCAGTGGTTATGCTGAGCAGCGTGTTCAGCCTGTTGAGTACGGGTTTATTTGTTACGCTTGACGCCGTGGACGTGGCCTTTACCGAGGCCGCCGTTGGCGCCGGCATTACGACAGTGCTGTTTCTTGGCGCGCTGGCGCTGACCGGCAGCATTGAAAAGCCGCAGCGGGGACGCCCCTATATTGCCCTGCTGGTTATGACCGCGTTGGCGGCCATGCTGCTTTATGGCACAATGGACATGCCGCCATTTGGTGATGCGGGCGCGCCGGCGCATCGCCATGTCGCGCCTGAATATATTACGGGCACGCAAACGCAAATTGGCATTCCCAATATGGTCAGCGCCATTCTGGCCAGTTACCGGGGGTTTGATACGCTGGGTGAAACAGGCGTCATTTTTACCGCCGGGATTGGCGTTCTGCTGCTGCTGCGCCGCCGGTTGTCATCGCGTCAGCAATCCGGGGGCGGGGACGCGGAATGAAGCATCACATCATTTTGCGGATCGGCGCAAAACTGCTGATCCCGCCGATTATGCTGTTCGCACTTTATGTGCAGTTTCATGGTGATTACGGTCCGGGCGGCGGGTTTCAGGCCGGGGTGATTTTTGCGTCAGCATTTATTCTGTATGGGCTGGTGTTTGGACTGGCGGAATTACGCCGTGTTGCGCCGTTGGCTGTTGTGACAAAACTGATGGCGGCCGGCTGGCTGATTTACATTGGCGTTGGCTATGCCGGATTGATATTGGGCGGCAAATTTCTGGATTATGATGTGCTGTCGCATGATCCCGTTTCGGGACAGCATCTGGGTATTTTGCTGGTTGAGCTGGGGGTTGGCGTTACGGTGGCGTCGGCCATGCTGGTGATATATCAGTGTTTTGCCGCGCATCAGTCCAGAGAGCTGGCGGATGATGAATGGTGATGGATACAGATTTCATTCTTGCGCATTATAATTACTGGGCCGTTATGCTGCTGATGGCCGCCGGATTTTATATTGTCGTGTCGCGCGGGAACCTGATCAAGAAAATTGCCGGGCTGAACCTGTTTCAGGTTTCGGTGTTCATGCTCTATATCAGCACGGGCAAGGTAACGGGCGGCACGGCCCCCATCCTTACCGGCAAGCCTGAAATATTTTCAAACCCGCTGCCGCATGTTTTGATCCTGACGGCGATTGTGGTTGGCGTGGCGACTACCGCCATTGGGCTGGCCCTGATTGTGCGGATTAAGGAGGCCTATGGCACAATAGAAGAAGATGAAATTCTCGTCATTGACCGCACTCTGGAACAACAGGACGCACACGGACAATGATAGCAGAGCATCTTCCCGTATTGGAAGTTATGGGACCATTAGCGGCAGCGCCGCTATGCGCCCTGTTGCGCCGTCCATTATTGGCCTGGGGGGTGGCGGTTGCGGCGGCGATTTTCGCGCTGGGCGGGTCGCTGATTCTGCTCGCGCAGGTGCTGTCCGGGGGGGTGATTTCGTATCATCTGGGAGACTGGGCCCCGCCCTGGGGAATCGAATTCCGGCTGGATGCCGCCAATAGTTTTGTGCTGGTGATTGTTTCACTGGTCGGCGCCGTGTGCACGATTTATGGACGCGAAAGTATTGCGAAAGAAATCGCGCATGAGGACCAGCCATTATTTTACACCATGCTGCTATTGTGTTTTGCGGGCATGCTGGGGGTGGTCAGCACCGGGGACGCATTTAATCTGTTTGTGTTTCTGGAAATATGTTCGCTGTCCTCTTATGTGCTGGTCGCCATGGGCGCGGCGCGGGACAAACGCGCGCTGACAGCGGCCTTTACCTATCTGCTGCCGGGAACGATTGGCGCGGCTTTCTATGTGATCGGGCTGGGGTTTATATACGCACTGACCGGCACATTGAATATGGCCGACATGGCGGTGCGCATTGCCGGTATTGGCGATAGCAGCACCTTGCGGGTGGGGTTTGCGTTTATCATTATCGGGTTCGGCCTGAAGCTGGCGATTTTTCCGCTGCATCAGTGGTTGCCGAACGCCTACACCTATGCGCCATCCATGGTGTCGGCATTTCTTGCGGGCACGGCGACCAAGGTGGCGGTTTACGCCAGCCTGCGGTTTCTGTATACGATTTTCATTCCGGGCTTTCACTTTGAGGCGCAAACCCTGCAATATCTGTTTTTGCCGCTTGGATTGGCGGCAATATTTATTGCGTCGATTGTGGCAATTTTTCAGACCAACATAAAACGCCTGCTGGCCTGGTCCAGCATTGCGCAGGCAGGATATTTTCTGGCCGGGGTCAGCTTTGCAAATATCAGTGGGTTGATGGCGACCATTTTGCATCTGTTTAACCATGCGATCATGAAGTCCGGTCTTTTTCTTGCGGTGGGCTGTGTCATTTACCGGACCGGATCCTGCTCGATCACGGCGTTTCGCGGGCTTGGCCATACGATGCCATGGACGATGGCGGCGTTTGTCATTGGCGCGCTGAGCATGATCGGGGTTCCGGCGACGGTAGGCTTTGTCAGCAAATGGTATCTGGTGCTTGCGGCGCTGGAACGGGGCTGGTGGCCGGTTGCATTTGCGATAGTCGCCGGTTCGCTGCTTGCGCTGTTTTATTTCGGCCGGGTGATAGAGGCGGCCTATTTGCAGCCATCCCCCGAAGGCGGCACGGTAACAGAGGCGCCGTTCAGCATGCTGGCGCCGCTATGGGTTTTGACGATCAGCTGTCTGGCGCTGGGGATTGATTCAGAGCTTACGGTTTCCATTGCGCGTACTGCGGCAGAGGCGCTGTTTCTGGATCCCCATGCGGGACTGCCGGAACGGATTGGGCCATGATGACAGGTCTTACGCCGGAATTTGTACTTGGGCTGACATTGTTGCTGCCCGGCCTTGGGGCGATCCTGATTGGCGGTGCGGATGGATATTCCGGTCTGCGCGATGCGCTAAGCCTGCTGATTGCAACCGCGTTGTGCGGCGCGGTCGTGTGGTTATTGATGGATCATCTCGCGGGCGGTGTGGCGCAGTTGCAAATAACGCAAATTGTGCAGGGACTGCCGGTATTGTTTGTCGTGGAACCGTTGGGGCTGGTCTTTGCGACGCTGGCTTCGGTTTTGTGGATTGTCATTACCGCCTATTCCATTGGTTATATGCGCAGTAACAATGAGCCGCATCAAACGCGGTTTTACATCTGTTTTGCGATTGCGATGGCCAGCACCATGGGCATTGCTTTTGCGGGCAATATGATCACGCTGTTTCTGTTCTATGAAATGCTCACGCTGTCCACCTATCCGCTCGTTGTGCATCACGAAACCGATGCGGCCAGGCGGGCGGGGCGTGTGTATCTTGCCGTCCTGTTGAGCACCTCGATTTTGTTCCTGCTGCCCGCGATTATCTGGACCTGGTCAATCACCGGAACGCTGGATTTTACCAAAGGGGGAATTCTTTCCGGAAAGATCGAGGGGCCGCAGGCGGCGATCCTGTTCGCGCTTTATCTTTTTGGCACAGGCAAGGCGGCATTGATGCCGTTTCACCGCTGGCTGCCCGCGGCAATGGTGGCCCCAACGCCTGTCAGCGCATTTCTGCATGCGGTGGCGGTGGTGAAGGCGGGCGTCTTCACGGTGCTGAAGGTTGGCGTTTATATTTTTGGGGTTGGTTTTCTTTCCACCATGAACGTAAGCGAATGGATGGCGTGGGTGGCGGCGTTCAGCCTGATCGCGGCGTCATTTATCGCGCTCAGGAAAGATGATCTGAAGGCGCGTCTGGCCTATTCCACGATTGCGCAATTGGCCTATGTGACGCTGGGCGTTTCACTGGCGACGGTGATGGGGATGGTGGGGGGCGTGATGCAGCTTGTTGCGCATGCGCTTGGCAAAATAACCCTGTTCATGTGTGCGGGAGCCATCTATCTGGCCAGCGGCAAGAAAAATGTCAGCGAGATGCGCGGGCTTGGCCGTGTGATGCCGTTTACGTTCGGCGCCTTTTTGCTGGGTGCGCTAAGTATCGTTGGAATTCCGCCAACGGGCGGCGCATGGAGCAAATGGTTTTTGATGATGGGGGCGGCCGATTCCGGACAGCGGGTAATGATCGGTGTGTGGATACTCTCATCGCTGTTAAGCATCGCCTATCTGATACCGCTGGTGGCGCGCGGATTTTTTCTGCCGCTACAGGATCAGGAAGATCGCCCGCAACCGCAGGGACGGGAAATTTCCGTGATCAGCCTGGCGAAGATGCGTGAAGCGTCCCTATGGTGTGTTGTGCCGGCCTGCATCACTGCTATTCTGTCTGTGCTGGTTTATTTTGCCGGCCCCGGCATTGCCGGGTTTGTTTTGCCCACATTAGGACCATAGGAAAATCCGTGCCCGAACCAGGTGAACATCAGGAAGAGACGCATTGGCTTGATAAGCCGGGAAACGTGAACAGGATTGTCTATGCCCTGTTTGCGGCCTGTGCGCTGTTTGCCCTGCTTGATCTGCTCCTGCCCCGTCACAGTGTTTTTTTCTTCGAAGCATGGCCGGGATTTTATGCCTGGTTCGGGTTTATTGGCTGTGTGGGATTGGTGCTTGCGGCAAAACTGATGCGGTGGGTGCTGATGCGCCGTGAGGATTATTATGATTGATGGAATGACGCCTGCGGTCATTTTTGTTCTGGGCGCAGTGTTGCTGCCCTTCTTGCGCGAAGGGCCGCGCAAGGCATTACTGCTGATCGTGCCGGTTCTGGGGCTGTGGCAGCTTTTTACCGTCAATCCGGGAGAATCCGGATTTATCGATTTTCTGGATTACCGCCTTGTTACCCTGCGCATTGACACGCTGAGTCTGGTTTTCGCCGCCATATTTCATATCGCCGCGTTTGTTGTGGCGCTTTATTCATTGCATGTGCGCGACACATTGCAGCATGTGGCCATGCTGGTCACGGCCGGGGCGGCCATTGGCGCGGCGCTGGCGGGGGATTTGATCACGCTGTTTGTGTTTTGGGAACTGACGGCGATTGCGTCGGTGTTTCTGATCTGGGCGCGGCGCACGGAACAATCGTTTGCAGCAGGCATGCGGTATCTGCTGATCCAGATGGGTTCCGGCCTGCTGCTGCTGTTTGGCGCGATCCTGCTGGCGCAGGAAACCGGCTCTGTCGAATTCAGGCAGATGCAGCTTGGCAGTGTCGCCACCTGGGCGATATTTCTGGGTTTTGGAATCAAATGCGCATTTCCGCTGCTACATAACTGGTTGCAGGACGCCTATCCCGAGGCCACGGTAACAGGCACGGTGGTGCTGGGCAGCTTTACCACCAAGCTGGCGATTTATGCGCTGGCGCGCGGTTTTGCCGGTGAAAGCCTGTTGATCCCCATCGGCGTGCTGATGACGGCGTTTCCGATTTTTTATGCGGTAATTGAAAATGATCTTCGCCGGGTGCTGGCCTATAGCCTGAATAATCAGTTGGGTTTTATGGTGGTGGGTATTGGCCTGGGCACGGAAATGGCGATCAATGGCGCGGTGGCGCATGCGGTCAATAATATTCTGTTCAAGGGGCTGTTGTTCATGAGCATTGGCGCGGTGCTGCTGCGCACCGGAACCGCAAAAGGCTCGGAACTGGGCGGGCTGTATAAGTCGATGCCCTGGACCACGGGGTTTTGTCTGGTGGGCGCGGCGTCGATTTCCGCCTTTCCCCTGTTCGCGGGCTTTGTTTCCAAAGGCATGATCCTGGCGGCCGCCGCAGAGCAGGGGCATTGGCTGGTCTGGCTGATGCTGCTGTTTGCATCGGCGGGGGCGTTTTCCGGCGTTGACATCAAGGTTCCCTGTATCGCCTTCTTTTCCCATGATCGTGGCATCCGTTGCCGCGAAGCGCCGCTAAATATGCTGATGGCCATGGGCATTGTGGCGGCGCTGTGCATTCTGATTGGGGTCTATCCGGCCATCCTGTATGGCATGCTGCCCCATGCGGTGACCTATGTTCCGTATACGGTGGATCATGTTGTTACACAGATACAATTGCTGCTGTTTTCTGCGCTGGCGTTTACGCTGTTGATGCGCACGGGGATTTATCCCCCGGAATTGCGGTCGGTGAATCTGGATACGGACTGGTTCTACCGCCGCCTTATTCCGGTCTGTGCCGGGTTTCTGGGGCGGTTGGGCGCCGTTATTGCCGTCAAGGCCGCTGCTATGGGGAAGGCTTTGCTGCAACAGGTAACCGGTCTTGTTTATCATGCGCATGGGCCGAACGGAGTGCTGGCCCGCACCGCGCCCATCAGTATTACGGTTTTGTGGGTGGCGGTGCTTCTGGCGGCTACGCTTTTCCTCTATTATCTTTGATGCAAGTCCTGTTTACTGTGGGTAGCAGATAACGAGAATACAGGGGAGTGTGTGATGGCGAATACGAAAATCCTGATGGACGGACTATGTTTCCCGGAAGGGCCGCGCTGGCATGAGGGGCGGCTGTGGTTTTCCGATATGCACGGGCCGAATGTCATTGCGGTTGATCTCAATGGTAAATCCGAAATTATTGCGACGGTGGAAAATTCGCCGTCAGGGCTTGGCTGGCTGCCGGACGGGCGGTTACTGATCGTCTCGATGAAGGACCGCAAGCTGCTGGTGCGCGGACCGGATGGCAAACTGTCGCAGCATGCGGACCTGTCGAAACTCGCCAGCTTTGACTGCAACGACATGGTGGTGGACGCTAAAGGCCGCGCATATGTCGGCAATTTCGGCTATGATCTGCATAACCGCGCGCCGCGCAAAAATGCAGAGATTGTACTGGTTACCCCGGATGGCAAGGCGCAGATTGCGGCGAACGACATTCAGTTTCCCAATGGCACGGTGATCACGCCGGATGGCAAGACGCTGATTGTAGGCGAATCCATGGGCGCGTGTCTGACGGCGTTTGACATTGCGGCGGATGGCAGCCTGGGCAACCGGCGGCTATGGGCGAAAATGGAAGGGGCGCTGCCCGATGGCATCGCGCTGGACGCCGAAGGCGGTATCTGGGTCGCCTCACCCATTAGCGGCGCATGTTTGCGGGTCATCGAGGGTGGCAAGGTTACAGACAAGATTGAAGTCGAAAATCAGGCGTTCGCCTGCGCCCTGGGTGGGCCGGACCGCAAGACGCTGTTTCTTGCTACGGCAAAGGACTCTAATCCCGTTTCCAGCAAAGAATCGCGCACCGGGCGTATCGAAACCATCCAGGTAAAGGTCGCGGGCGCGGGCTGGCCGTGATCTGAACGCAAAGCAAGAGTAGCATCATATGGAAATGTCTGGCGAGTTTCGTATTCCTGCGCCAAAGGAAAGAGTCTGGGCGGCGCTGAACGATCCGGAAATATTGCAACGCTCTGTTCCCGGCTGTCAGTCTATTACCAAACTTAGCGATACTGAAATGGAAGGGGCGGTTACCGCCTCGGTCGGGCCGGTAAAGGCAACGTTCAAGGGTTCGGTTGTGCTGTCGGATGTTAATCCGCCGGACAGCTATACCTTGACGGGGCAGGGCAAGGGCGGCCCCGCCGGGTTTGCCAAGGGCGTGGCGAAGGTGGCGTTAACCGAAGAGGGTGGCTTTACCGTGCTGCGCTATACGGTGCAGGCCAGTGTGGGCGGCAAACTGGCGCAGATCGGCCAGCGTCTGATCGACGGGACGGCCAAGAAGCTGTCCGAAGAATTTTTCGGTAATTTCAGCGCCATTCTGGGCGGCTCGGCAGCGGAACCGGTTGCGGAACAGCAGCCGCCATCGGCGGGACTAAAGCCCGCCATATGGATCACGGGATTGATCCTTATAATGGCGGCTTTGACATTGATGTTTGTCCTGTAGGGCAGATCGTTTTAGAGTAACAGGAAACACGCAAGGGAGAACGGCGCATGACTGTTGTGGCAATGCAGGTAAACGGCAGGCAGGTCTCGGCCGATGTCGAACCGCGTACCCTTCTGGTGCATTATCTCCGCGAAAATTTGCAGCTTACCGGCACCCATGTCGGCTGTGACACCAGCCAGTGTGGCGCGTGCGTGGTGCATGTGGACGGCAAGGCTGTCAAAAGCTGCACCGTGCTGGCGGTGCAGGCGGCGGGCGCGGAGGTGCGCACCATCGAAGGGCTGGCCGATGGCGACACGCTGCACCCCGTACAGGCGGCGTTCAAGGAGCATCACGGGCTGCAATGCGGTTTCTGCACACCGGGCATGATCATGACGGCGGTGGATATGCTGCGCCGTATTCCCAGGCCCGATGAAACCACCATCCGCCATGAACTGGAAGGTAATTTCTGCCGCTGCACCGGCTATCATAATATCGTCAAGGCGATCAAGGCCGCCTCGGAAGTACTTTAATCAGCTTGGGGAGCATGCGTCATGAACGCCATTGATGCCAAAAAAGCTACCGGGATTGGCGTTGCGGTGCGGCGCAAGGAAGATTTCCGGTTTATCACGGGCAATGGTCATTACACGGATGATATAAACCGCCAGGGCCAGGCGCATGCGTATTTTGTCCGCTCTCCCCATGCCCATGCAACCATTGATGCGATTGATTTTGCCGATGCGCTGGCTGCCCCCGGCGTGATTTCGGTGCTGACCGGAAAGGATGTTGCCGCCGATGGGCTGGGCGGTTTGATCTGCGGCTGGCTGGTGCATTCCAGGGATGGCAGCCCGATGAAAACCGGCGCGCATCCCGTGCTGGCGCTGAGCCATGTGCGCTATGTGGGGCATCATGTGGCGGTGGTGATTGCCGAAACTGCGGCGCAGGCCAGGGACGCGGCGGAACTGGTCAATGTCAGCTATGGCGAGCTTGCCTCGGTGACGGCGGTTGCGGCTGCACAGGCCCCCGATGCGCCACAGGTGCATGCGGAAGCGCCGCGCAACACCAGTTTCGAATGGGAACTGGGTGACAAAGCGGCGGTCGAGGCGGCGTTCAGGAATGCGGCGCGCGTGGTCAGTCTCGATATTGCCAATAACCGGCTGATCCCGAATGCAATGGAGCCGCGCGCGGCCATTGGTGAATATGACAAGGGCAGCGGCATATACACGCTGTACACCACCAGTCAGAATCCGCATGTGGCGCGCCTCGTGCTGTCGGCCTTTATTGGCGTGGCGCCGGAAAACAAGTTGCGGGTGATTGCGCCGGATGTGGGCGGCGGGTTCGGTTCCAAGATTTTTATCTATGCCGAAGAAACCGTCTGTGTCTGGGCGTCCAAAAAAGTTGGCCGTCCGGTAAAATGGGTGGCCGAGCGTTCGGAAAGTTTTGTCAGCGACGCGCATGGCCGCGATCATCAGACCCATGCGGAACTGGCGCTGGACGCCACCGGTAGGATGCTGGGATTGCGCGTAAAAACCATCGCCAATCTTGGCGCGTATCTGCAACTGTTTTCGGCGTCGGTGCCGACCTATCTCTATGCCACTTTATTGTCGGGGCAGTATGATCTGCCCGCGATCTATTGCCAGGTGGACGGGGTGCTGACCCATACCGCGCCGGTGGACGCCTATCGCGGCGCGGGCCGGCCCGAGGCGACCTATGTCATTGAACGGCTGGTGGAAACGGCGGCGCGTGAAATGGGCATGGATCCGGCGGAATTCCGGCGCAAGAATTTCATCCGCAAATTCCCGCATCAGACGCCGGTGATCATGGCCTATGACACGGGAGATTTTGATGCAACCCTGAACGAAGCCTGCCGGTTGATTGATTATGCGAATTTCCCGGCGCGAAAGCGCGAAGCGGCTGCGCGCGGCATGCGGCGCGGCATCGGTTTTTCCACCTATATCGAGGCTTGCGGCATTGCGCCGTCGGCGGCGATTGGCACACTGGGCGCGGGGGTTGGCTTATGGGAATCCGCCGAGGTGCGGGTAAACCCGACAGGCAGCGTTGAGGTGATGACGGGCGCGCACAGCCATGGGCAGGGGCATGAAACCACGTTTGCGCAACTGGTGTCAGACCGGCTGGGCATCCCCATCGAGAATGTCGAGATTGTGCATGGCGACACGGACAAGGTGCAGTTTGGCATGGGCACCTATGGTTCACGTTCGGGTGCGGTCGGCATGTCGGCCATTCAGGTGGCGCTGGACAAGGTGATCACCAAGGCGCGCAAGATTGCCGCCCATGTACTGGAAGCGGGCGAGGGCGACATCGTGTTCGAAGATGGCCGCTTTAGCGTTGCGGGAACGGATCGCGGGCTGGCCTTTGCCGAACTGGCGTTGCAGGCCTATACGGGACATAAATTCCCGACCAGTGAAATTGAACCGGGCCTGAAGGAAACGTCATTCTATGATCCGACCAATTTCACCTTTCCCGCCGGATGTCATATTGCAGAGGTCGAGGTTGATCCCGCTACCGGCATCGTGCGGGTGATAAAATTTGTCGCCGTCGATGATTTCGGCAATGTCATCAATCCGATGATTGTTGAAGGCCAGGTGCATGGCGGCGTGGCGCAGGGCATAGGCCAGGCGCTGCTGGAAAAGGCGGTCTATGATCCGGAAACCGGGCAGCTTTTGACCGGATCATTCATGGATTATTGCATGCCGCGCGCCGATGATCTGCCCAGTTTTGATGTCGGCATGACGGTCACCCCGGCCCCATCCAATCCGCTGGGTATCAAAGGGTGTGGCGAGGCAGGCGCGATTGGATCGCCCGCCGCCATTATCAACGCCATTACCGATGCGCTGGGCATTCGCGAGATCGCCATGCCGGTGACGCCGGAACGCGCCTGGCGCGCCGCGAACGGGTTATAGGAGGACGACATGTATCCATTTGAATATCACCGGCCCAAAACCCTGGACGAGGTAACGGCATTGCTGGCGCGGCTTGATAGCCCGAAAATTCTGGCGGGTGGCATGACATTGCTCGCCACCATGAAGCAAAGGCTGGCCGCGCCATCGGACCTGATCGATCTGCAGGATGTTGCGGGCATTGCCGGGATCAGCGTGGACGCAAAAAACGTCACCATCGGCGCCATGACGCGCCACCATGATGTCGCCAGTTCGAAGGATGTGGCGAAAGCCATTCCCGCACTTGCTTATCTGGCGGGGCGCATTGGCGACCCGCTGGTGCGCCATCGCGGCACCATTGGCGGCTCGATTGCCAATAATGATCCGTCAGCGGATTATCCGGCGGCGTGTCTTGGGCTGGGGGCGACCATCGTCACCAACAGCCGTGAAATCGCGGCGGATGATTATTTTCGTGGCATGTTCGAAACCGCGCTGAAGGAACATGAGATCATCGTCAGGATCGTGTTTCCCATTCCGGCGCAGGCGGCCTATCAGAAATTCCCCAACCCGGCGTCGCGTTACGCCATGGTGGGCGTGTTTGCCGCCAAAACTCCGGCGGGTGTGCGCGTGGCCGTCACGGGTGCGGGGCCAGGTGTGTTCCGCATGACCGCAATGGAAACAGCCCTTGCCAAAAACTTCACGGCGGCGGCGCTGGATGGCATAACCGCACCCTCCGAGGAAATGCTGCAGGACATGCACGCCAGCAGCGAATACCGCGCCGCATTGGTCAGTGTCATGGCCAAACGCGCCGTTGCGGGGATGCCGGGGTAGGACAGGATGATGTGGGGCGTCAGGAAAATGGACTGTCCGGCATGATGCCTGTAGATCTGTGCCCATGACACAACACATGACACAACAACGAACCAAAACAGCATTGGTCACCGGCGCCGGCCGCCGCATTGGCCGCGCTATCGCGATGGGGCTGGCGGCGGAGGGCTGGCGGGTGGCGGTGCATTATGGCGGGTCGGGCAAGGATGCCGAGGCGACGGTGGCGGATATCCGGGAGGCGGGGGGCGAGGCGATTGCCGTGCAGGCCGACCTTGCCGATGCGGCGTCACTGGAGACGCTGATCCCTAATGCCGCCAAAGCGCTGGGGCCGCTCGGTTGTCTCGTCAACAACGCCTCGGTGTTTGAAAATGACCGGATGGCGGATTTTACCCGCGCCTCGATGGAGCGGGCCCTGGGGGTCAATCTGCTGGCCCCCGCGCTGCTGACGCAGGCGTTTGCGCGGCAACTGCCCAAATCAACACCTGGCAATGTGATCAATATTCTGGATCAGCGGGTATGGCGGCTGACACCGCGCTATCTTTCCTATACACTCAGCAAGAGCGCATTGTGGACACTGACCCGGACCATGGCCATGGCGCTGGCGCCAGCCATTCGCGTCAATGCTATCGGCCCCGGCCCTACGCTGCCGAATGACACCCAGGATTCTTTGCTGTTCGCCCGTCAGGCGGGATCGACCATTCTGGAGCGTGGCGCAGGGCTGGACGAGATTGCGGCGGCGGTGCGGTTTATATTGGCTGCGCCTTCCATGACCGGGCAAATGATTGCGCTGGATGGCGGCCAGCACCTGGCCTGGGAAACACCCGATATTGCGGGCATGGAGGATTAGGCGGCAAATGACACAGATAGAACCCACCGGTGAGGGCGCAGGCCGGGTTGTGCATCTCAAGCTGGCGGATGCGGCCAGCAAGGTGCGGCATGTGTTTATCCGCGATCTGCTGCTGGATGCGCATATTGGCGTGCACAAACACGAGAAAGGCCGCCGCCAGCGGGTACGCATCAATATCGACCTGACAGTACTGGAAACCGCACAGGATTCCGGCGATGATCTGGCCAATGTGGTGTGTTACGAAGATATTGTCGGGAAGGTGAAGGCACTGGTCGAGGCGGAGCATATCAACCTGGCCGAAACCATGGCCGAGCGGATTGCCGGCCGCTGTCTGGAAGATATCCGTATCGTGGTGGCGCGTATCCGGGTGGAGAAGCTGACGGTGATCGCCGAGGCCGCCAGCGTGGGGGTCGAGATCGAACGCAGCAAACCCGGTTTTCGATAAAATAAAACAGATGAATTAACCATTGAATGCTTGACTCTCAATGATTGCTGATTTTGTCTCCACAAAATAGTTTGTTCACAGAACGATATAGTATGACAATTGCTTCACTTTTATGATGCCTGAATGAAATTAGGTATAAATTTCTCCGGCTCCGGACTAAAATAGTTATTTATATCAATTAGTTAACGCAATGGTTAAAAAACAGGCAGATTAAGGAAGTCTTAGGGTTTCTGCGCGACTCCAGCCCGTTTCGAGCATTTCCACACATGTTTATCCACAGCTTGCGTGGATAGTAACTTGTAGCATTAGGTAGCAATCGCAGCGCAATTGATGCAGGAAAATTCTCCTAATATGGCGGCCACCAGCGGCCCAAAAACGGGCCCCGAGGTGATCCGCGCCTATCTGCGGCAACTGCCCCATAGTCCGGGCGTCTACCGGATGCTGGGCGCCGGGGGCGATGTGCTGTATGTCGGCAAGGCGCGCAGCCTGAAAAACCGGGTCTCAAGCTATGCCAAGCTGACCGGGCAGACCGTGCGCATCGGCCGCATGATCCAGGCGACCGCTGCGATGGAATTTATCACCACCGAAACGGAAACCGAGGCGCTGCTGCTGGAAGCCAATCTGATCAAGCGGCTGAAGCCTTATTATAATGTGCTGCTGCGCGACGATAAAAGCTTTCCCTATATTCTGATTACCGGTGGCCATGATTTCCCGCAACTGGACAAGCATCGCGGCGCGCGCAGCCGGGCGGGAGAATATTTCGGGCCGTTCGCCAATGCGGGCGCGGTCAGCCGCACCCTCAACACCATGCAGAAGGCGTTTTTGCTGCGTTCCTGCACCGATGCGGTGTTTGCCAACCGTACCCGGCCCTGTTTGCTGCATCAGATCAAGCGGTGCAGCGCGCCCTGTGCCGGCTTTATAGATGGTCCCGCTTATGCCGGGCTGGTGGCGCAGGCGCGGGACTTTCTGGCGGGCGGCGGCGCGGAGGTGCGCGCCGGACTGACCGCCGCGATGGAACAGGCCTCCGGGGCGATGGATTTTGAACGCGCCGCCACCTTCCGCGACCGTATCCGCGCCATGAGTGCGGTGCAGGCGCATCAGGGCATCAATCCGCAGGGGCTGGTGGAGGCGGATGTGTTCGCCGCCTGGCAGGACGGCGGGCAAACCTGCGTCCAGGTGTTCTTTTTTCGCGCCGGGCAAAACTGGGGCAACCGCGCCTATTTTCCACGCGCCGATAAATCGCTGAGTGCGGAAGAGATTCTGGGCCCGTTCATTGTGCAATTTTATGACAATAAACCTGCGCCAAACCTGTTGCTGCTGTCGCATGCCGTTGATGGCATGGCGCTGATCAGCGATGCGCTTACGCTGCGATCAGAGCGCCGGGTCGAGATTGCCGTTCCCAAACGCGGCGAAAAGTTCGAAATGGTGCAGCATGCCCTGAAAAACGCCCATGAGGCGCTGGACCGCAGACTTGCGGAATCCGCATCGCAGACAAAACTGCTGGAAGGCGTGGCGGCGGCATTTGGTCTGGATGCGCCGCCGCAGCGTATCGAAGTCTATGACAATAGTCATATTCAGGGCAGTAACGCGGTGGGCGCGATGATTGTCGCCGGGCCGCTGGGCTTTGAGAAAGGCCAGTATCGCAAATTCAACATGCGCAATCAGGATCTGACCCCCGGCGATGATTACGCCATGTTGCGCGAAGTGCTGACGCGGCGCTTTCAACGGCTGCTGCGCGAGGATAATGGCGCGTGGCCGGATCTGTTGCTGATCGATGGCGGTGCGGGGCAGCTTTCCATCGCCGTCGATGTGCTCAGGGAACTGGACATTACCACCGTGCCGCTGGTGGCGATTTCCAAAGGCCCCGACCGCAATGCCGGGCGCGAGCAGTTTCACATGCCGGGCCAGCCGGTTCGCAGCCTGGAGCCGCGAGACCCGGTGCTGTATTTCCTGCAACGGCTGCGTGACGAGGCGCACCGCTTCGCCATTGGCGTGCATCGGGACCGCCGCGCGCGTGCGGCCACCACATCCCCACTGGACGAAATGGCGGGCATTGGCCCCAGGCGTAAACGCGCATTGCTCAATCATTTTGGCTCGGCCCGCGCAGTTTCCCAGGCCGGGCTCAGCGATCTGGAAACCGTGCCAGGCATCAGCACCGCCATGGCCAAACAAATCTATGCCCATTTTCATGATGGGTAGGCTGAACGCAGTGTGTTGTGTATGATGGTGGCATCTGCAACCTTCAGGATTCGTCCGATGCCGCGCAATTTGCCCAACAGCCTGACCTATGGGCGGATTGCGCTGATCCCGCTTCTGGTGGTGACGTTTTATTTTCCGGGGGATTTTGCCGACTGGCTGGCGCTGGGAATTTTTGCCGTTGCGGGCGTTACCGATTTTTTTGATGGCTATCTGGCGCGCTCGATGCAGCAGCAGTCCGCGCTTGGCGCCATGCTTGACCCGATTGCCGACAAGCTGCTGGTGGGCGCGGCCATTGTCATGCTGGTCTATTCCCGGCGCATTGACGGGCTGAATGTCATTTCGGCGGTGATCATTCTGTGCCGGGAAATTCTGGTGTCGGGCCTGCGTGAATTTCTGGCGGGGCTGAAAGTCAGTGTTCCGGTATCGCGGCTGGCCAAATGGAAAACTGCCGGTCAGATGATCGCGCTGGGCTTTTTGCTGGCGGGCGAGGCCGGCGACAAAGCCGTGTGGATGAACCATGAGATCGGTATCACCGGCCTGTGGATCGCGGCCATCCTGACACTTTATACCGGGTATGATTATCTGCGTGCCGGATTGCGCCACGCCAGCGGTCCGGTTATCGGACTGAACCCATGAAGCTCTTATATTTCGCCTGGGTGCGCAGCCGCATCGGCATTGCCGAAGAAGACATCACGCCGCCGGCTGATGTGACAAATGTCACCACCCTGATTGAATGGTTGCGTATGCGCGGGGCGGGTTATGCGCTCGCGTTCGCCGATCTTGATGCATTGCGCGTGGCCGTCAATCAGGAACATGAAAGCTTTGACGCGGCCATAAAACAGGGCGACGAAATCGCCTTCTTCCCGCCCGTGACCGGGGGTTGAGATGATAAAGGTTCAGCAGCAGGATTTTGATCTGGCGGCCGAGATCGCCGCGCTGACCAAAGGTAAAACCGGTATTGGCGGCGTGGTCAGCTTTACCGGCCTGGTGCGCGATGTGTCCGATGGCGCCAAAGTCGCCACGATGACGCTGGAACATTATCCCGGCATGACCGAAAAACAGCTTGCCGCGATTGAAAATGAGGCCTGTGCGCGCTGGCCGTTAAGCGCGTCGCTGATCATTCACCGCTATGGACGGCTGCTGCCGGGTGAACAGATCATGGCGGTCGTCACCGCCTCCGCCCACCGGCAGGCCGCGTTCGAAGCGGCGGAATTTCTGGTTGACTGGCTGAAAACCAAAGCGCCGTTCTGGAAACTGGAAAGCGACGGCGCGCAGGAGACCTGGGTCGAGGCGCGCGCCAGCGATGATACGGCGGCGGGGCGGTGGAAAGGGTGATAACCGTTCTTTGCGTCACGCAAATTCGGGCGCCCCGGCGTAATTGAGTGGGAATGATATGGCGAAGACTAAAACCGTCACAGTCTATGGCATCAAAAATTGCGACACCATGAAGAAAGCGCGGGCCTGGCTTGATGCGCACAATGTCGTCCATGACTTTCACGATTATAAAACAGCGGGGGCTGATCGCGCACTGCTTGAAGACTGGGTGAAGCAGGTGGGGTGGGAAGTGCTGCTGAACCGGGCAGGCACGACATTTCGTGCGCTGCCGGATGCGGATAAGGCGCAACTCACCGAAACGAAAGCCATCGCCCTGATGACTGCGCAGCCGTCGATGATCAAACGGCCCGTGCTGGTCGCGGATGGTAAAATACTGGTAGGCTTCAAGCCTGAGCACTATCAATCCTTGTTTGAGCGGACGTGATCAAATAAAGCGAAAGGATAAAGTGTCATGCAAATTGATGGCCGCTGTCTGTGCGGGTTGATCACTTACGAAGCCACAATCAATCCGGATCGTGTTGCGATCTGTCATTGTACGGATTGTCAGATCCATTCGGGATCGGCGTTCCGCATTATTGCCGTCGTCAGGAAGGAGGATTTTCGATTGCTGACCGGGCATCTGAAAACCTATGTCAAAACGGCGCAAAGCGGCGCGAAAAGAGCGCAGCTTTTTTGCCCCGAATGCGGAACCTCGCTTTATGGGACGGACGCCACGAACCCGCAAACCTTCTCACTGCGTATTGGCACGGCGCGGCAGATAAAAGAGCTTACACCGTCGGTCCAGATATGGCGGCGCTCCGCGCTTGGCTGGGCCTCAGGCATCGAAACAAAGATAAAATTTGACGCGCAACCGCCTGTTTGAAAAGCTGCGCAAACTCCTCTTGTATGTAAGGTATATCTGCCTTACATTGCTGCAAACAGTCAGAGGTGCTGCATGGGTACGCTTACCATCACCGCAAAGGGGCAGGTTACGCTTCGCAAGGATATATTGAAGCATCTTGGCGTGCATCCTGGTGAAAAGATTTTGGTCGATAAACTGCGGGATGGCCGGATTGAGGTGCGGGCTGCGCGCCCGGTTGGAAATATTTCGGATGCTTTTAATCTTCTGAAACGCGCCAAGGGGCCGTGCCTGAGCATTGAACAAATCAACAGGATTGCCGCGCGCGGCTGGGCGGGAAAATCGTGAAAATCACTGCCGACACCAATGTGCTGGTTCGCGCCATCATGGGGGATGATGCGCGGCAAAGCAAAGCGGCGCAGAAAGAACTGGCGAATGCGGAACTGGTGGCGCTGGCGCTTCCCGCATTATGTGAACTGGTCTGGGTGCTGTCACAGGGTTATAAAATTCCGGCGATGGAAATTGCACAGGCAATCCGCCGCCTGACGGGCGGCGCCAGCGTCGCTGTGAACCATATGGCGGTTGAAGCCGGGCTGGCCATGCTGGAGGCGGGCGGAGATTTTGCCGATGGCGTCATCGCGCATGAGGGGGGGTGGCTCGGCGCACAAACCTTTGTCTCATTCGACAAGAAGGCGGTGAAGCTTGTCAAAGCCAACGGCCTTGCCGCCCGTGCGCTGACATAGATATGCGCCCTTACTTGAACGCAATGATTTTGCGGGGCCGATAAGGGGCCTCCATCTGTTTGATTTCATCCGGGCTCAGTTTGACATCCACGGATGCCACCGCATCATCAAGCTGCGCCATTTTGGAAGCGCCGATAATGGGGGCGGATACGGGCTGTTTTGACATCAGCCAGGCCAGCGCCACCTGCGCCATGCCGGTGTTGTGCGCGCGGGCGATGTTGCCGACCGCATCGATGATCGGCTGATCCGCTTCCGGGGTGAACAGTTGCGCCATCATCTCGTCGGTCTGGGCGCGTTGCGTGCCGGCGGCGCGGCTACCTGCAAGCAGTCCACGCGCCAGTGGCGACCAGGGGATCATGCCGACGCCTTCTTCCCTGCACAGCGGAACCATCTCGCGTTCTTCTTCGCGGTAAAGAAGGCTGTACTGGTTTTGCATGGACACGAACCGGGCGAAGCCTTCGCGCTGCTGAATGGCGAGCATCTTCATGAACTGCCAAGCATGCATGCTGGATGCGCCCAGATAGCGCACCTTGCCCGCCCGCACCACATCATTCAGGGCGTCAAGGGTTTCTTCGAGCGGGGTGCGCGGATCGAAGCGGTGGATTTGATAGAGGTCGATATAATCCATTTGCAGCCGCTTCAGGCTGGCGTCAATCGCCTGCATGATATGCTTGCGCGACAGGCCCATGCCGTTGGGACCGGAATTCATCGGAAAGAACAGCTTGGTGGCAATCACCATATTATCGCGATCACCATGTTCCCGGATGGCCCGCCCCAGAATTTCCTCGCTCACCCCCGTGGAATAGACATTGGCGGTGTCAAAAAAGTTGATGCCGAGTTCCAGCGCCCTGCGCAGCAGCGGCTGTGACGCCGCATCCTCCAGCACCCAGGGCCGCCATTTGCTGGACCCGTAGGTCATGCAGCCCAGGCATATTTTTGAGACTCTGAGGCCGGTTGTACCGAGATTGACATATTGCATGACTGTCTCCCTGAAGTCCCCATTGGAGGGGTTATGGTGCAAAGCCGATATACAGCCCGTAAAATAGCCTGAATTTCGCCAAAAAGCCATAATTGTGGGGTTTCTTTGCCAGCGCCGAATAATCCTGATAAATGGGGGGGCAATTTGAATGCCCCGGCGGCCTGCCGGGGCGGCATGATTCTTTAGCTGTTTTGAGGCACTGGTTTGAGCGATATTTTTCGGGAAGTTGAAGAGGACATACGCAGCGCGCAACTAAAGGCGCTATGGGACCGTTATGGCATTCTGGTCATTGGCGCGGCCGTTGCGATTGTTGTGGCGACCGGCATAGGCGTGTACTGGCAGGATATGCAGCGTGCCAAACGTGAGGCGGCTGCCACGGAATTTCTTGCGGGTGAAAAGCTGCTGCTGGATGGAAAAGCCACAGAGGCTGTAGCGCATTTTGCAAAGCTTGCACAGGAAACCGGGGTTGAGGGCTATGCTTTGCTGGCGCGCATGAAAGAAGCCGCGGCAAAAATAGAGGCAAAGGATGTGCCCGGCGCTGTTGGCGCCTATGATGCGCTGGCGGCAGACAGTGGGTTGGATCCTTTATTACGGGCGGTGGCGTCCCTGAAGGCGTCGATGTTGTTGTTTGATACAGCCAGTGCGGATGAATTGAAGTTACGGTTGCTGCCGTTGGCGAAAGATGATGGTCCGGTCCGGTATTCTGCGCGCGAGATGCTGGCCTTTCTGGCGTTGCGCGAAAATACCGTTGATGCGGCGCGCAAACAGTTTCAGGATCTGGCCGATGCGCTGGAGGCGCCCCAGAGTGTTCGCGCCCGTGCGGCGGAAATTTTACAGACTTTTCCGCCCGCGCCGCCGGTTGCCACACCTGCTTCCGATCCAGCCAGGAAATAATCACATATGAGCAATAGCCAGATGATTTTTCGTAAAAATTATATGCTGCCAGTGCTGGCTCTGGTCAGCGCCATATCCCTGGGCGGGTGTGGTCTGTTCAAGGCGTCGGGCGGGCCGAAACTGAAAGGCGAACGCATATCGGTGCTGGCGCTGGACCAGAAACTGGAATCCGATCCGCGCATTGGTGAAGTTGAGGTCATGGTTCCCAAGCCCTATGTGAATGCGGACTGGCCGCAACCGGGCGGGTATGCCGACCATGCGATGCATCATCTGGCGCTGGCGGAAACGCCTGAAAAGGTCTGGAGCGGTGATGGCGGCAAGGGCGCGGGAAGCAACACGCGCATACTTGCGGAACCGATTATTGCGGATGGCAAGGTCTTTGTGCTGGACGCCCAGTCGGGGATCAGCGCGCTGGATGAGAAAAAGGGCGGGCGCATCTGGCGTACGGTTCTCGAGCCAACCGGCGAAACGGATTTCGGATTTTCCATTTGGCCGCCATCGCTTCCATTTGTATCGGGTGCAGCAGAGGCGGCGGATGCTTCCTTCGGGGGCGGTATCGCCTTTGATGAGGGACGTATTTTTGTCACCAGCGGCTATGGATTCGTGGCCGCGCTGGATGCGGGTACAGGCAAGGAAATCTGGCGGCGCCCGATGAATGTGCCTATTCGCAGCGCGCCCACGGTCAATGGCGGGCGGGTGTTCGCCACCACGCAGGATAATCAGCTTTACGCCCTGTCAGCAGAGGATGGCCATGTTCTGTGGAACTATCAGGCGCTGGTCGAAAGTGCCGGCATTCTTGGCAGCGCATCGCCGGCCGTTGCCGGGGATACGGTCGTTGCCCCCTTTACATCAGGGGAGCTGGTGGCCTTGCGGGCGGAAAATGGCCGCACAGCCTGGACCGATACGCTGATCAAAAGCAGTCATCTGACACCCATATCCGAGTTGAATGATATTGCGGGCCGCCCGGTGATTGACCGGGGCCGCGTGTTCGCCATCAGCCATTCCGGCAATATTGTTTCCATTGATCTGCGCACCGGTGAACGTATCTGGACGCGCAATATTGCAGGCGTGCAGACGCCGTGGATTGCGGGTGATTTTATTTATCTGCTGACGCTGGAAGGCGAGATTACGGCGCTGTCACGCCGCGATGGCCGGGTGCGGTGGGTCACGCAATTGCGGCGCTTCAAGGATCAGGAAGATCAGGAAGGCCGTGTGGAATGGAGCGGGCCGGTATTGGCGGGCGACCGGCTGATTGCCGTGTCCAGCATGGGCCAGTTGATTTCTGTGTCGCCGTACACTGGCAAGGTACTGAGTTATATCACCGTTCCGGATGGATCCTTCGTGCCCCCTGTGGTGGCCAATGAGACGCTATATATCCTGACACATGATGCGCAATTATTGGCGTACCGTTAGAGTGTTTTTTGTTTAACCTGGCCCATATTATTTACTCCGTCATTGCGAACCCAGTGAAGCAATCCAGGATCCCCACGCAGAAGCCTGTTTCAGCTACTCTGGATTGCCGCGCCGCTTCGCGGCTCGCAATGACATTATCTGGATGTAACCATACATCATGTTCACGCTTGTAATCGTTGGCCGGCCCAATGTCGGAAAGTCGACACTGTTCAACCGGCTGGTTGGCAAACGGCTTGCGCTGGTTGATGACACGCCGGGTGTGACGCGCGACCGCCGCGAGGGCCAGGGCAAACTTGCGGATCTGACATTCACGGTTGTTGATACGGCGGGGCTGGAAGAATCCACCAGCGAGAACATGGAAGGCCGCATGCGCCGCCAGACCGAACGCGCCATTGCCGGTGCGGATATGTGTCTGTTCATGATTGATGGCCGCGAGGGGGTAACGCCGCTGGATGCGCATTTTGCCGAACTGTTGCGCAAGGGCAAGACGCCGGTGCTGCTGGTGGCCAATAAATGTGAAACCAATGCCGGTAAGGCCATGCATTTCGAAGCCTATAAGCTCGGGCTTGGCGAGCCGGTTCCGATTTCGGCGGAGCATGGCCAGGGGCTGGATGGATTGTATGACGCCCTGCGCAAGCATATGCCGGCACCGCCCTCCAGCGATGAATTCGATGACGAATTTGAAGAGGGCGAAGTCCGCGCCCCGGATGCACCGCTGAAGATTGCCATTGTCGGGCGTCCCAACACCGGCAAGTCCACGCTGGTTAATCAGCTGGTGGGCGAACAGCGCATGCTGACCGGGCCCGAGGCGGGACTTACACGGGATTCGATCTGTGTGACCTGGCAATGGAAGGGCCGGCCGATAGAACTGTTCGATACGGCGGGCCTGCGCAAACAGGCGCGGGTGACGGGAAAACTGGAACGGCTATCGACGCAGGACACCAAACGCGCACTTAATTTTGCCGAAGTTGTCATCGTTCTGATCGATGCAACGCAGCCTTTCGAAAAACAGGATTTGCATATTGCCGACCAGGTGGCGCGCGAAGGCCGCGCGATGGTGATCGCCGTCAACAAATGGGATTTGATCGAAGACCCGAAGGCGCAACTGGCCGCGTTGCGCCAGAAACTGGATTTGTCTTTACCGCAGGTGGCGGGTGTGCCGCTGGTGACATTGTCGGCGCTTAATGGCAGGGGCGTGGACCGGCTGTTACCTGCCGTGGAAAAAGTTTACGCATTGTGGAATCGCCGCGTTCCCACTGCTGCGCTTAATCGCTGGCTGGCGGAAGCAACCGAACGGCATCCGCCGCCTGCCGTGCAGGGGCGGCGCATTAAATTACGCTACATGACCCAGGTCAGTATCCGGCCACCGGCATTTGCGGTGTTCACGGCGCGCGCGGCCTCGCTGCCTGATTCTTATTCGCGCTATCTGATCAATTCCCTGCGCAAGGATTTCGACATGCCTGGGGTGCCGATCCGCTTGCTGTTGCGTGCCCGCGAAAATCCCTATGTGACGGATAAATAGGCAGATTTTGCAGCAAGCGCGATTTTGAATCTGTTTTTCGGGTATGTTTGCGTTGTTGCGCTTATGTCACGCCGTCGCACTGATTTTGTGTTGCTTGGGGAAAAGCACATGAAAATCTACAGAATCAGCCAATTTTGGGCGTTAAATAATATTCACGAATTAATGATTCGATGTGACCAAATAACATCGCATTTTTAATTCTTGTTAACTATGTAAAGGGCATAGTTATTGCAGATAGTTGTTATTGCACGACGAACCTTGGACGGTTCGTCATCGGGCAAGCAGAAACCTGATAAAAAAACAGTAGGGATCGAACGAGAGGACAGCGCGGGGCAAGTTTCGAGGCAACATTGAGGTGCGCCATGAACGACGTCTTTGACCTCTTTAATGAGGTGTATACTCGCGAAAAGCAGGAAGTTATGAGCCTGCAGGATTATCTGATGGGGTGCCGCGATCACCCGGAATATTTCGCGAGCGCGGCCGAGCGCCTGATATCCGCGATTGGTGAGCCTGAAATACTGGACACCAGCGCCGACCCGAGACTGGGACGGATTTTTCAAAACCGCACCATCAAGCGCTATCCGGCATTCAAGGATTTTTATGGCATGGAAGAGACGGTCGAAAGGATCGTCGGCTATCTGCGCTATTCCGCGCAGGGGCTGGAGGAGCGCAAGCAAATCCTGTATCTGCTCGGCCCGGTGGGTGGTGGTAAATCCTCGCTGGCGGAACAGTTGAAGCGGCTGATGGAAGACCGGCCGATTTATGTGCTGAAGGCCGGCAACCAGATCAGCCCGATATTTGAATCGCCGCTCGGCCTGTTCAACCCCGAACGCATGGGCGATCTGCTTGAAAACAAATACGGCATTGCACAGCGTAAATTAAAGGGCATGATTTCTCCCTGGGCGGTGAAGCGGCTGGATGAATTGAACGGCGACATTTCCAAATTCTCCGTGGTCAAGCTTATCCCTTCCAAACTGCGTCAGATCGGTGTTGCCAAGACCGAACCGGGCGATGAGAACAATCAGGATATTTCGGCCCTGGTCGGCAAGGTGGATATTCGCAAGCTGGAACATTTCAGCCAGAATGACCCGGACGCCTATAGCTATAGCGGCGGTCTTAACCTGACGACGCAGGGGCTGCTTGAATTCGTTGAAATGTTCAAGGCCCCGATCAAGGTTCTGCATCCGTTGCTGACGGCCACCCAGGAAGGAAATTATCTGGGTACGGAGAGTTTTGGCGCGTTCCCATACGAGGGCGTTGTGCTGGCCCACTCGAATGAGTCCGAATGGCAGCAGTTCAAGGCGAACAAAAATAACGAAGCGTTTCTTGATCGTATCTGCGTGATCAAGGTGCCCTATTGCCTGCGCAGTTCGGATGAGGCGCGGATTTATCACAAGCTTTTGCGTGAAAGCGAGTTGGAAAGCGTATCGTGCGCGCCGGATACGCTTGAAATGCTGGCCCGGTTCAGTGTGCTGACGCGGTTGCGCAAGCATGAGAACTCGTCGCTATATTCCAAGATGCGGGTTTATGACGGTGAGAACCTGAAGGACACCGACCCCAAGGCCCGTTCGATGCAGGAATATCGTGATTCCGCCGGTGTGGACGAAGGCATGAACGGCATCAGCACGCGCTTTGCCTTCAAGGTGCTGTCGCAGACCTTCAACTATGACACGGATGAGGTTGCGGCCGATCCGGTGCATCTGATGTATGTGCTGGAACAGGCTGTGCGGCGTGAACAGTTCCCGGATGAAACCGAGAGCAGCTATCTGGAATTCATCAAATCCGAACTTGCGCCACGTTATGCCGAATTTATCGGCAATGAGATTCAGAAAGCCTATCTCGAATCCTATTCCGATTATGGGCAGAACCTGTTCGACCGCTATATCACCTATGCCGACGCCTGGATCGAAGACGAGGATTACAAGGATCCGGACACCGGGCAGATATTCAACCGCACCGTGCTGGATGCGGAATTGTCCAAGATTGAAAAGCCTGCGGGCATTGCCAATCCCAAGGATTTCCGGAACGAAGTGGTCAAGTTTGCGTTACGGGCGCGGGCCAATAATGACGGCAGAAACCCGGCCTGGACCTCTTACGAAAAACTGCGTGAAGTGATTGAGAAGCGCATGTTTGCCCAGGTCGAGGATTTGCTGCCGGTGATCAGCTTTGGCGCCAAAAAAGATCATGAGCTTGACGACAAGCATTCGGAGTTTGTCAATCGCATGACCGGGCGCGGTTATACCGAGCGGCAGGTGCGCAGGCTGGTGGAATGGTACATCCGGGTTAACAAGGCAGGTTAGTAACGCGTATATCGGAGCAAGGTAATGCATCATCACTTCATTGACCGGCGTGCCAACCCCAAGGACAAAAGCCTTGGCAATCGCCAGCGGTTTTTGCGCAGGGCGCGCGCGCGGATCAAGGAAGTGGTGAATAAATCCGTGCAGGACCGCAATGTTACCGATATTGCCAGCGGCGAAACCATCACCATTCCGGCAAAAGGGATTGAAGAGCCGCAATTGCGTAATGCGCGCCAGGGTGGCAATCGCAACCGCGTGTTTACCGGCAACAGGGAATATATGACGGGGGACCAGATCGACAAACCCGATGGCGGTAGCGGCAAAGGTGGCAAGGAAGGCTCCGACGACGGCGGCGGCGAAGAAGATTTTCGCTTCACCCTGAGCCGGGAAGAATTTCTGGATCTGTTTTTTGAAGACCTGGAATTGCCCGATCTGGTGAAAACCAGCCTGCAGGAAGTGCACAGCGTCAAACTGCACCGGGCTGGGCATTCGGCATCCGGTACGCCGACCAATCTGAATGTGTTGCGCACCATGCGCAACGCCCATGGGCGGCGTATTGCGCTAAATCGCCCTTCACGCGCAACCATCGAACGTCTTGAGCAGGAAATTGCAGAGCTGCGTGCGAAGACCATGTTGGATGAAGCAGGGCAGGCGCGCCTTGCGGAACTGGAGCCGCAACTGGCGGCGCTGTTGCGCAAGATGCGCATCGTGCCATATATCGATCCGGTGGATATTCGTTACAACCGGTATGAAAAGCGGCCAAATCCCAACACCAAGGCGGTCATGTTTTGTCTGATGGATGTGTCCGGATCGATGGGCGAGCGGGAAAAAGATCTGGCCAAGCGTTTTTTCATGCTGCTGCATCTGTTTCTGGAGCGGCGTTACAAACGCATTGAGGTGGTGTTCATCCGCCACACCCATCATGCCGAAGAGGTTGACGAACAGACTTTTTTCTACAGCCCGGAAACTGGCGGCACCGTTGTCAGCACCGCGCTGGTGGAAATGCAGCGCATCGTCAAGGAACGTTTTCCAACGGGCGAATGGAACATCTATGCGGCCCAGGCATCCGACGGTGAAAACTTTTCCGGCGATTCCGAGCGCTGCCATGATCTGATGGTAAAGGAAATCATGCCGCTGGTGCAGTATTACGCCTATATCGAAATACTCGATGAACGCGAATTTGACATTTTCCAGGATGCGCGTTCGGGCGCCGCCTTGTGGCGCGCCTATGGCGAAGTTGCGGATGGCTGGCGGAATTTCGCCATGAAACGCATCGCCAAACCCGGCGACATTTATCCTGTTTTCCGTGAACTGTTTGCCCATAAAGCCAGAGAAGGCGTCAGTTAACTGGAAATTTTTCTGAAAACTTGATGGTGACGCGGTTATGATCAGTAAAGCCAGCAGTATTTTGCTCTATGATGGATCGGACTGGAATTTTCCAACCCTGGAAAAGACCTATAAGGCGATTGAACAGATCGCCCTTGAAGATCTGGGCCTGGATGTGTACCGCAACCAGATTGAAATCATTTCTTCCGAACAGATGCTGGACGCCTATTCCTCCGTCGGCATGCCGTTAATGTATCAGCATTGGTCGTTCGGCAAACGCTTTGCGCGTGATGAAATGATGTACCGCAAGGGTTATCAGGGGCTGGCCTATGAGATCGTCATCAATTCCAATCCCTGCATCAGTTATAACATGGAAGAAAACACCATGCCGATGCAGACACTGGTGATGGCGCATGCGGCGTTTGGGCATAATCATTTTTTCAAAAACAACTATCTGTTCCGTCAGTGGACGGATGCCGATGGGATTCTGGAATATCTGCAATTTGCCAAAAGCTATATTGCGAAATGCGAGGAGAAACACGGGGCGCAACCGGTGGAGGAAATTCTGGATGCCGCCCATGCCCTGATGGATCATGGTGTGTTCCGCTACCGCAGGCCGCCGCCATTATCGACGCGCGAGGAAGAAACCAAACGCCGCGCCCGTGAGGAATATGAAGCGCGGACATTCAACGATCTGTGGCGCACCCTGCCTGCCATTGGCAAGGATGCTGTTGTAAGCGAAAGCGCGGAAGAGCGTGAGCAGCGCCGCAAAATTCTGAAGCTGCCGCAGGAAAATATTCTGTATTTTCTGGAAAAATACAGCCCGGTTCTGGAAACCTGGCAGCGTGAGCTTTTGCATATTGTACGTACCATCGCGCAATATTTTTACCCGCAAAAACAGACCAAGGTGATGAATGAAGGCTGCGCATCTTTTGTGCATTATTACATTGCCAACAAGCTTTATGATCAGGGCCGTATCAGTGAAGGCGCGCTGCTGGAAATTCTGCACAGTCATTCCAGTGTGGTGATGCAGCCAGCCTATGATGATCCGCGCTATAGCGGCATGAACCCTTATGCGCTGGGCTTTGAGATGATGTGCGACATTCAACGTATCTGCACCGAGCCGACGGACGAGGACCGGGAATGGTTTCCCGATCTTGCAGGCAGTGGCGACTGGCGGTCGGCGCTGCGCTATGCCTGGGCGAATTACCGTGATGAATCTTTCATTCTGCAATATCTCAGCCCGCATCTGATGCGTAAATTCCGCATGTTCCTGATCACGGATGATGAAAATGAAAGTCAGTACAAGGTGTCAGGCATTCATGATGAGGCAGGCTTTCGCAAGGTGCGTGCGGCCCTCGCGCGGTCCTACGAAATTGGACGGCTTGACCCGGACATTCAGGTGGTTGACGCCGATCTGAAAGGCGACCGCTGCCTTACATTGCGGCATCTGGCGCTGGACAGGATTCCGCTGGAAACCAAAGAGCGTGACCAGGCGCTGAAACATCTGCGGCGGTTATGGGGATATGACGTCAGCATCGAAAGTGTTGACCGTGATACAGGCGCCCTGATTTCCGAGGCGCGGCTGACAGCCGACAGGCTGGAAGCCAGCATCAGGTAGCATCGCCGATATTTGCCGGCACAAAAAAGCCTGACCGTTTCCGGTCAGGCTTTTGGTTTTATTACCTGGGTGACGCCTTTTATTTGCGCGATGCCAGTGGCACATATTTGCGTTCGCCGGCGCCCTGGTACAATTGCCGGGGGCGGCCGATTTTTCTGCCGGGATCGGTGATCATTTCGTTCCATTGCGCAACCCAGCCAACCGTGCGGGCCACAGCGAAGATTACGGTGAACATGGAAGGCGGGAAGCCCAGCGCACGCTCAATAATGCCGGAGTAGAAATCGACATTGGGATAGAGCTGACGGTCGATAAAATATTTGTCATTCAGCGCGATTTTCTCAAGCTCCATTGCGATCTGCAACAGCGGGTCATGCTTGATGCCCAGCACACCCAGCACTTCGTGGCAGGTTTTGCGCATGACCGTGGCGCGCGGGTCATAATTCTTGTACACGCGGTGGCCAAAGCCCATCAGTTTGCTGTGATCGTTTTTATCCTTGGCGCGGGCGATAAACTCGCCAATATTGTCCACAGAGCCAATGGATTGCAGCATGTTCAGCGCCGCTTCGTTGGCGCCGCCATGGCTTGGACCCCACAGGCTGGCAATGCCGGCCGCAATGCAGGCGAAAGGATTGGCCTCGGATGATCCCGCCAGACGCACGGTAGAGGTCGATGCGTTCTGTTCATGGTCCGCATGCAGAATAAATATGCGATCCATGGCGCGCGCAATTACCGGATTGACCTTGTATTCTTCGGCCGGAACGGAAAAGCACATATGCAGGAAATTTTCCGCATAGCTGAGTTCGTTGCGCGGATAGACGAAGGGCTGCCCCAGCGAATATTTATAGGCGAGCGCTGCAATCGTCGGCATTTTGGCGATCATCCGGTAACTGGCGACCATGCGCTGATGCGGGTCGTTAATATCGGTTGAGTCATGATAAAACGCTGACAGCGCCCCAACCACGCCGCACATCACGGCCATGGGATGGCTGTCGCGGCGAAACCCCCTGTACACATTCAGGATTTGCTCATGCAGCATGGTGTGCATGGTGATGTCATAGACAAATTTTGCTTTCTGCTTTTTGTTGGGCAGTTCGCCTTCCAGCAACAGATAAGAAGTTTCCATGAAGTCGCTTTTTATGGCGAGTTCATCAATGGAATAACCGCGATGGCGCAGGATGCCCGCATCGCCGTCAATATAGGTTATTTGGGAATCGCAGCTTGCGGTGGAGGTGAAGCCCGGATCATAGGTGAACATTCCGGTTTCGGCATACAGCTTGCGCACATCAATGACGCTGGGGCCTTCGCTGCCATGTATGACCGGCAGTTCCAGTGTTTTACCGCCATAGGTCAGTGTGACGGAGTTGATTTTCCTTGCCGCTGCCGGTTTTGCAGCTTTTTCCGGTTTTGCCTTCGGATTCGTTTTTGCGGTTGTTTTTGCCTTGCTCATCCAAAACTCCTTTTTACAGTGGTTTCACGCGCCCACTCTACGACACTATCGCATGGATATTAATCATATACATGCTGCACCGCACAAGATAGTAGCACAAGAGATAAACGATTAAATCAAAGGCTTTGGTCCTGGATGCGGGCCACGCTTTCTTTCTGGCCAAGGGCGAACAGGACGTCAAAAATTCCCGGTGATGTCGTCGAACCCGTCAGCGCGGCGCGCAAAGGCTGCGCCGCCTGGCCAAGTTTCATGCCGTTTGCCCCGGCAAATTCCCGTATGCAGGCCTCAATGGTTTCGGTCGTCCAGACGTTCAGGTCTGCAAGCGCCACAGCCAGTCCCTTCAGGCGTCCGCGCGCCTCCGGCGTTAACAGTTTAGCGGCTGTCTCTTCTATTTCCAGTGGCCGTTGTGCGAACAAAAAGCCTGCATTTTTGGCAAGCTCCACCAGATTGGTGGCGCGTTCTTTTAATCCGGGCAGGGCGGTTTCAAGCCGTGCGCGCCCCGCTGCGTCCACTTCCTTTCCGTTCAGCCGGGCAAGGGTCTTGAGAAGTTCAGGCAACAGGGCGTCGGGCGCCTTTTCGCGCATATAAACGCCATTGAGGTTTTCCAGCTTGGCAAAGTCAAACCGCGCGGCGGATTTTCCAATGCCCGCCAGATCAAACCATGCGATGGCCTGTTCCGTGGAGATGATTTCGTCATCCCCGTGCGCCCAACCCAGGCGCAACAGATAATTGCGCATCGCATCGGGCAAATAGCCCATATCGCGATAGGCGTCGACCCCAAGCGCGCCATGACGTTTCGACAGCTTTGCCCCGTCCGGGCCAAGGATCATGGGCAGATGCGCAAACACCGGTTCCGGCCAGCCCATGGCGTGATAAATCTGCAATTGCCGCGCGGTGTTGGTGAAATGATCATCGCCCCGGATCACATGACTGATATTCATGTCATGATCATCGACAACGACTGACAGCATATAAGTGGGCGTGCCGTCGCTGCGCAGGAGAACGAAATCATCCAGTTGCATATTGCTGAAACTGACCTTTCCCAGCACCTGATCATCGACCACAGTATCGCCGGCTTGCGGAACCTTGATGCGCACCACGGGCGGCACACCGGCGGGTGCTTCGGACGGATCACGGTCACGCCACATCCCGTTATAGATGGGCGGCTTGCCTTCTGCGCGGGCGGTCTCGCGCATCGCTTCCAGTTCTTCCGGGGTGCAATAGCAATGATAGGCCTTGCCGGCGGTCAGTAACTGGCGCGCCACTTCGGCGTGGCGTGCACGCAATGCAAACTGAAAAATCGGCGGCGCATCGGCCTCCAGCCCCAGCCAGGCCATGCCTTCTATAATCGCGTCGATGGCCGCCTGGGTTGAACGTTCACGGTCCGTGTCTTCGATGCGCAACAGAAATGTGCCGCCATGATGGCGCGCGAACAGCCAGTTGAACAAGGCCGTGCGCGCCCCGCCAATATGCAGAAAGCCGGTGGGCGACGGGGCAAAGCGGGTAATGACGGGGCGGGATTGGGGCATGGATAACAGCGATTCTCACAAGGGGTTGATTAATCCCGCCATGCTTAGCACACTTGCTGTCCAGGGGTTAAGTAGGGGTATTGCAGGTGGCGGTGGGAATAGTCGCGCCGGGGATGCGTGTACGCATGCGGCGGCGGCTTGCGGAACTATCCATTGCGTCCGTTTGGGCAGGTGTCCGCGAGAGTTTTCTGGCGGATCGTCCGCGTTGGGCGCTTTGGCTGCCGGTGTTATTATCGGTGGGCATCGGAATTTATTTTGCGTTGCCGTGGGAGCCATTAGCCTATGCGGGCGCGGTCGCAGCGGGGTTGCTGGCGGCGCCGGTTTATGTTTTTCGCCACCGGCCGGGTTTGCAGCTTTTGCTGATAGGCCTGATGCTGATTGCCGCCGGGTTCGGCGCGGCGCAATGGCGCAGCTTCACGCGGGACGCGCCGCTGATTGCGAAGCGGTTGGGGCCGGTAAATATATCGGGGCAATTGATTGCATTGGAGCGCCAGGATGACGGGGTGCGCTATCTTATCGCGCCGGATACAATTGGCCGGCTTGCGCCCGGACAAATTCCGGCCCGCATCCGGTTGCGCCTGAGCGGCAAGGCCCGCGCCGATACGCGCCTTGTTGCGGGCGACAGGGTGCAGCTTCGCGCGGTATTGATGCCGCCGCCGGGGCCGGTGACGCCGGGCGGATTTGATTATGGCCGCATGTTGTGGTTTGAACGCATTGGCGCGGTTGGATTTATAATTTCGCCGCCGCATCTGGCAGCGGCTGCACGGCAGGATAATTTTTTGCAGGCCATTGAGCTTCGCCTGACCGCTTTGCGCGACCGGCTGACGGCGCGGGTGATTGCGGGCATTCCCGGCGATGCGGGGGTGCTGGCCGCCGCCCTGATGACCGGCGACCGTGCGGCCATATCCGATCCGGTAAATGACGCCATGAAAAATTCCGGGCTGGCGCATCTGATTTCGATATCCGGCCTGCATATGGGCATGGTGGCGGGCATTCTGTTTTTTTCGCTGCGCGCGGTGCTGGCGCTGATCGAGCCGGTGGCGTTGCGCTATCCGATCAAAAAATGGTCGGCCGCTTTCGCCATGACCGGGGCGTTTCTGTATCTGCTGATTTCGGGATCATCGATCCCCACCCAGCGATCTTTTTTCATGACAGGGCTGGTGCTGATGGCCGTAATGCTGGATCGCACGGCAATTTCCATGCGCACGATCATGCTGGCCGCCAGTGTGATTTTACTGATAGCCCCGGAAAGCCTGCTCAGCGCCAGCTTTCAGATGTCATTTGCCGCCGTGATCGCGCTGGTGGCGCTGTATGAAAGGTTCAGCGCGCAGCTTTCGTACAGCGCAGGTGAGGATGGCTGGTTCCGGCGAAGCGCCAAATATATGTTCGCCATGCTGGCCACCAGTTTTACAGCCGGTCTTGCCACCGCGCCTTTTGCGGCGTTTCATTTCAACCGTTTTACCGTGTACGGATTACTTGCCAATATGCTGGCGGTGCCACTGACAGGGGCCGTGATCATGCCCAGTGCCATTGCGGCATTCATTCTGATGCCGTTCGGGTTGGAGTGGTTGGCGCTGTGGCCCATGGGCTGGGGCGTGCAATGGGTGATCGATATCGCCTATTGGGTGGCGGGGCTGCCCGGCGCCGTCATGGCGGTGGGGCAGGCGCCGGACATGGTTTTGCTGCTGATTGTTGGGGGCGGGTTATGGCTTTGTCTGTGGGAACGCGGCTGGCGATGGGCGGGCTTTGCGCCAATGGCGCTTGGGCTTTTCGTGTGGATGGCCGGCGCGTCATTGCGCCCGGATATTTTGGTCGAAGGGCAGGGGCGCCTGGTCGCGGTGCGCAATGCCTCGGGCAATCTGGTTGCGAACACTGCAACGGCGGCCCGGCACGCTGGCGAAGAATGGGCCAAACAGGAAGGCCTGATGGGGCGTCTGCTGACGGTGCGGGATGATCCCGATGCCGCCTGCGATGCGCAGGGCTGCATGTTTACGGCGGGTAACGGTGAAACGGTTGCGTTCGTGCGCAACGCCACTGCGCTGGACGAGGATTGCGCGAAGGCGAGTATTGTTATCGCCAGTGTCGCCGCGAAGCACTGCAAAGGCCCACGGCTTGTGATTGATGCGCGCGATCTTTATTTTGGCGGCAGCCATGCAATATGGTTTACGTCTGACGGTGTTCATGTGGAAACCGTCGCGCAAAAACGCGGCCAGCGCCCCTGGGTGCCGGGGGTGGAGCAGGGCTCTACCGTCAAATATTCTCCACGGCCGCAGCGGCAAGCGCCGTAGCGCTGCGTGAATGGTTCACATATGTCGCCCAGGAAGGATAGTAGTCGCCGGATTGGTCACCCCAGGTTCGCCATCCTTTGCGGGTACCACGTGCAAACAATTCCAGGTGGGGGCCAGGACTACATGCTTCAATGATATTATAAAGTTCGTCGGGTTTGCGCGAATGCTCGCGTTTTTGTGTCCTCATGATGTTCACCTGACTACGCCCGGGCGCCAGGGTGCGCGCATCTTTGCCGCGCACACCAAACAATACCAGCTCAGTAGTATTCCGAAAATAAAACCCGACACCACGGCCATCGGGACCGCCGTCCTTGCGCACTTTGTGCCAAACGATGTTGCCTTTGTACTGGAACCCCCAACGCGCCATCACAAGCAGCCCTTCCGGGAGAAGCGCATTTGGCACCCATAAATACAAATGGGCGGTTCTAGCGGCAAGCTGTTCGACCGGAAGCTCCATGATGTCCTCAAGCGTCATAGTGCTGTAGCGAGACAGGCGCTTATGTTCAGGAGCCATTTTTCCTGTTCGATTTTGGAAGCGCCAGGGGGGATCCGCTAGAATAGTTGCAAAACGTTCGTCGCCGAAGGTTTGTAAAAGGTCTTGTTGTGGTGAAAGTTCTATCGATGTGTTTTTATTCATCATACGCTATCCTCAACGTAAAGTGATTTTGTGATACCGAACACTAAGAGGGGACACCCGCCGCCTCCGCCGCCCGCGATGCGGGGCAACAGCTTGCTCATATGTGTTGTCGAAGCGCCATAACTTGAGCCGCGACCAAGCGCGGCAAAGATCTGCTGCAAATCATCACAGCGGGTAATGATGAGGCCAACGCTGACGGCCCTGAGATCGAATAGCAAACGGAAATTGTTGAGATCACGGTCAAAGAATGGATCTTTATTGTTCCACTCAATTTCAAGTGCAACGCGGTTTTTGAAGCAATCAACGGAGTGGGTTGGAGATTCGAGCTTGTTGCCATCCACTAAAATTTCTGTGTCAAATTTCTTTTCAATCCATCCGCGTTTGTACAATTCACTATCGATTGCTTCGGAGACCTTCGATTTGCGGCCACCGCCAACTGTTACCCAACTTCGCTTCCAGCGAAACGAATCAAGTACCCCAATGATGTCATCCCATTCGGCCGGAAAGTCATTGTTCAGGATAGCGCAGGCATGTTTCCACTCGTGAACCTCATAGTTGCTGCGAATAAATTCAGGTAATAATTCAATTGTCACTTGTGTTTCCCTGACTGGCTGCTTTTCAACCTAATTGTTTCAAAATGACACAGGTGAGAGTAAGAGGCTTTGATATCAGTTCAACCTCGGTCAACTCCTGAATAAAACACTAACTTGGGGAGCGCGATTCGCCCACTCTCAAGACAAAAAGGAAGCCCGGCAAATGTTCTATGTTTGTTCTGATGAAATGTCAAGGCATTTCCAGAGGGTGTGGGCAATTTAGCGTCTGTTGCTGTCAGTCATTGCGGCTGTGGGCAATGAAAGTGGAATAGGATCCTATTCCTCCAGCAATCTTCGCGTAATCACCTGCGCCTGAATTTCGCCCGCGCCCTCGAAAATGTTCAGGATGCGCGCATCGCACAGGACGCGGCTGATGGGATATTCCAGCGCGAAGCCGTTGCCGCCGTGGATCTGTAGCGCATTGTCGGCGCACATCCAGGCGATGCGCGCGCCCAGCAGTTTCGCCATGCCCGCTTCCAGATCGCAGCGCTTTCCGTCATCCTTGCGCCGCGCGGAATAATAGGTCAGTTGCCGGGCGATCATGATTTCCACCGCCATCCAGGCGATCTTGCCGCTGACGCGCGGAAAGCTGTAAATCGGTTTGCCGAACTGCATCCGCTCCTGGCCATATTTCAGGCCCAGTTCCAGCGCGCATTGCGCCACGCCAATGGCGCGCGCGGCGGTCTGGATGCGCGCGCTTTCAAAGGTCTTCATCAGCGACTTGAAACCTTCGCCTTCTTTTTCGCCGAGCAGGTTTTTGGCGGGCACTTCAAAGCCGTCAAACGCCAGTTCATATTCCTTCATGCCGCGATAGCCGAGAACTTCGATTTCGCCGCCGGTCATGCCGTTCGCCGGAAATAAATTGCCGTCGGTGCCGCGCGGTTTTTCGGCAAGGAACATGGACAGTCCCTTATAGCCCGCCTCGTTCGGATCGGTGCGCACCAGCAGGGTCATCATGTCGGTGCGCGCCGCATGGGTGATCCAGGTTTTGTTGCCGGTGATCTTGTACACATCGCCCTGTTTTACGGCGCGGGTGCGCAATGTCGCCAGATCGGAACCGGTATTGGGTTCGGTAAACACAGCGGTCGGCAGAATTTCGGCGCTGGCGAGTTTGGGCAGGTAATAGGCCTTCTGCGCATCGGTGCCGCTGCCCATGATCAGTTCGGCGGCGATTTCCGAACGGGTGCCGAGCGAGCCGACGCCGATATAGCCCCGGCTTAATTCTTCCGACACCACGCACATGGCCATTTTGCCGAGGCCGAGGCCGCCCAATTGTTCCGGGATGGTCAGGCCGAACACGCCCAGTTCGCCCATCTGGTTGACCACCTCGATGGGGATCAGATCGTTTTTCATGTGCCAGTCATGCGCGAACGGCGCGACCCGTTCTTCGGCGAAACGGTGAAACTGTTCGCGGATCATGGCGTGGGTTTCATCCAACCCCGTATCGCCAAAGGTGATGGCGCCGCTATTGTCGCTAATCAGCTGCGCAATGCGTTCGCGCACCGCCGCCGTGTTGCCGCGCCGGATCAGGACATTCACCGCATCGTTGAATAAAAACGTGCTTTCCTGGGCCTGGGTTACCCCCATATCCTGCGGGCGCACCACTTCGCCCTGGTTCATCGGGATGCCGCCCGCCATCTGGGACAGATATTCGCCGAATGCGGCCTGCAAAATCAGGGATTCCAGTTCGCCAAAACGGCCATCGGATTGCAGGCGGGTGGCCCAGCCATGCATTTCGCGCAGGCTTTCCACATAGGTCGCCATCCAGGCCAGCCCGTGCGCCTGAAACTGGTTCTGCTCCAGCAGATCGGCGGAAACCGCGCCTTTGACGCTCAACAAAGCGCGCACAGCCTCGCGCGCCGCCAGCAACAGCGCCTCGGCGGCAGGCAATGTGGCGGCGCAGGCCGCAATGGGATTTTCGATCAGGGGTGACGGGGACTGTGACATAAAGGGTTTCCGTGTTGCGGCATGAAGGGTTGGGCGCTTTATAGCGGTAAAATGGGCTTTCAGCCAGCAACTAGCATATATTATGGACAGGCAAAACCATTGTCCCCTCCGGCGTCATCGCGAGCCGCATGGCGGCGTGGCGATCCAGAGCCTCAGGCAAAGGCCGGGTTTGTGACTCTGGATTGCCAGGTCGCTTCGCTTGCCGTGCGGATCAACTTCATAAAGTATGCGATGCGATCAATGCGATGGGGTATGGCCTGACCCTTGGCGTCCATTCCCGTATTGAAGCCAGAATAGAAGCGATTTGCGCCCGGGTCCGGGTGGGCAATATTTATGTCAACCGCAACATGATCGGCGCCGTCGTGGGCGCGCAACCCTTGGGCGGGGAAGACCTGTCGGGCACCGGCCCCAAGGCGGGCGGCCCGCGCTATCTGCACCGCTTCGCCACGGAACGCACCCGGTCAACCGATACAAGCGCTGCGGGCGGCAATGCAGCCTTGCTGTCTTTGGGCGAAGATTGATGAGCGATCTATCAGTTGACCCCGAACCCGCCACAAGGCACAATCGGCCCAGACTGATTTCAATGTTCCAGACAGGGAGAAGCGCGCCATGAAAGCGGCAGTATTACGCGAGGCTAAAAAGCCTATGCAGATCGAAGATGTAAAAATTTCCAAACCCGGCCCGCATGAAGTGCTGATCCGCACAGTGGCCGCCGGTATCTGCCACAGCGATCTGCATATCGCGGATGGGCTGTTTCCGTTTCCGCTGCCCACCGTGCTGGGACACGAATCGGCGGGGATCGTTGAACAGGTGGGTTCGGAAGTGCGCTATGTGCAAAAGGGCGATCATGTCATCACCTGTCTGTCGGTGTTCTGCGGCCATTGCGAGCATTGCCTGACCGGATATATGTCGCGCTGCATGACCGATGAGTGGGCGCGTGGCCCCAAGGACGAGCCACGGCTGGCTTCGGACAAGGGCAGGATGAATCAATTCATTGGTCTGTCGTCCTATGCCGAGCAGTTGCTGGTGTCAGAACATAACATCGTTAAAATCCGCAAGGACATGCCGCTGGACAAGGCCTGTGTGATTGGCTGCGGCGTGATGACCGGTTTTGGCGCGGCGATCCACACCGCCAAGGTTGAACCCGGCTCCACCGTCGCCGTTGTCGGCTGCGGCGGCATAGGGCTGAGCGCCATCAATGGCGCGTCCGTTGCGGGCGCGGGCCGCATCATCGCCATCGACATGCTGGGCTCCAAGCTGAACCTTGCCAAGGAATTTGGCGCGACCGACGTGATCAACGCCAAGGATGGCGATGTGGTCGCGAAAGTGCGCGAACTGACCGGCGGCGGCGTGCATCATTCTTTTGAGGCCATCGGCATGAAGAAAACCGCCGAGGACTGTTTCAGCATGTTGCGCGCAGGCGGCGTCGCCACCATCATCGGCATGATTCCGATCGGCACCAATATTGAAATTCACGGCCCCGAACTGTTGCAGGAAAAGAAAATGCAGGGTTCGATGATGGGGTCCAACCGCTTCCGCGTCGATATGCCGCGTCTGGTGGATTTCTATCTTGCAGGCAGGCTGAAGCTTGATATGCTAGTCTCGCACACCATCAAGCTCAATCAGATCAACGAAGCATTTGAGACCTTGCGCAAGGGCGAAGTGGCGCGTCAAGTCATCAAATTTGACGTCTGATCCATGTTACATTCCTATAATAACGTCAACGACAGGAGATTTCCCGCATGAAAGCGGCCGTATTACGCGAAACCAAAAAGCCCTTGCAGATCGAAGATGTGCAAATTTCCAAACCCGGCCCGCATGAAGTGCTGATCCGCACAGTGGCCGCCGGTATCTGCCACAGCGATCTGCATTTTGCCGATGGGATTTATCCCTATCCGCTGCCCTGCGTGCTGGGCCATGAATCGGCGGGCATTGTCGAGCAGGTGGGATCGGATGTGCGCTATGTGCAGAAGGGCGATCATGTCATCACCTGCCTGTCGGTATTCTGCGGCCATTGCGAGCATTGCCTGACCGGGCATATGTCGCGCTGCATGACCGATGAATATCAGCGCGGCCCCAAGGAGGCGCAGCGCCTGTCCTGCGATGGCGGCGCAATGCATCAGTTTCTGAATGTGTCGTCCTATGCCGAGCAATTGGTGGTGTCTGAACACGCCATCGTGAAAATCCGCAAGGACATGCCGCTGGACCGCGCGGCGCTGATCGGCTGCGGCGTGATGACCGGCGTCGGCGCCGCGTTTCACACCGCCAAGGTTGAACCCGGCAGCACGGTTGCCGTTGTGGGCTGTGGCGGCATCGGGCTGAGCGCCATTAATGGCGCGTCAATCGCGGGCGCGGGGCGCATCATCGCCATAGATATGGTCGGCTCCAAGCTGAACCTCGCCAAGGAGTTTGGCGCGACCGACGTGATCAACGCCGCAGATGGCGATGTTGTCGCGAAGGTGAAGGAAATGACCGGCGGCGGCGTACATTATTCGTTCGAAGCCATTGGCCTCAAGAAAACCGCCGAGCAGTGCTTCAGCATGCTGCGCACCGGGGGCGCCGCCACCATCATCGGCATGATTCCGGTCGGCACCAAGATCGAAATTCATGGCCCGGAAATGCTCCAGGAAAAGAAAATCCAGGGTTCGATGATGGGATCCAACCGCTTCCGCGTCGATATGCCGCGCCTGGTGGATTTCTATCTGGCAGGCCGGTTGAAACTTGATCAGATGATCTCCAGCACCATCGCCCTCAAGGACATCAATGAAGGCTTTGATACGCTGCGCAAGGGCGAAGTCGCGCGCCAGATCATCAAGTTTGACGTTTAAACTATCGTGGTGCATTGGCCGCCTCCGGTAAACGGTGGCGGCTTTTTTTTCAATTATAAAAATAACAGGGGGAAACCACATGCCAAATCTAAGCGGCAAAGTCGCTATCGTCACCGGCGCGGGGCAGGGCATCGGCAGGGCGATTGCCATCCGGCTTGCCCAGGCGGGCGCGGATATCGCCGTCGGCGAAATGGTCCAGGACCGCATCGCGGGCACGGTGGCCGAGATTGAAAAACTGCAACGCAAGGCGATTGGCGTACAGTTCGACGTGCGCAACCGGGGGCAGGTGGATGATCTGGTCGCCGCCGCGATGAACAAATTCGGCAAGATCGATATTCTGGTCAATAATGCGGGCAACGACATCGTGCGCGATCTTGTCGATATCACCGATGAGGAATGGGATTTGCAGATCGATGTTAATCTGAAGGGGCCGTTCTACATGTGCCGCTCGGCGCTGCCGCATATGATCAAGGCCGGCAATGGCGGGGCCATCGTCAATATCGCGTCTATCGCGGGGTATGTTTCTTATCCCAAGGGCGCGGCGTATGCCGCCGCCAAGGCCGGCGTCATGGCGCTGACCCGTGCGCTGGCGGGCGAAGTGGCGAAACATAAAATCCGCGTCAACGCCGTGGCGCCTGGTCCTATCGATACGCCGCTGCTGCATGAAGTTCTGGACGCCATGCCGAAAGCGCAAAGTACGGCGCTGACCGGCGGGGTGCCGCTGGGCCGCCTGGGTCTGCCGGAAGACATCGCCAATGCCGTGGCGTTTCTGGCGTCCGGCGAAGCCAGCTACATCACCGGCGACACGCTATGCGTCGGCGGCGGCATGTATATGCACTAAGGGGGCGTTTTCCATTTGGGCGGAAGCCCGGCCCTATTTTCGGTCCGCCGCCGGGTTCGGGGCAACACAGTCCGTTCACGGAATAAAATTAGTGGTTGACATTAAGGAACAAACCATGTACATTTCCCCCTTGCCGGGGGTGCGCATATTGCGGCCATGACGGCATGAAGTTTTTTGCGGGAAGCAAAAACAGGCAGGCCCCTGCGGGCGGGGCTTTCGCGGATTGGGGAACGTGGAAAAATGGCGAATGAGAAGATGAAAATGGGTGTGAAAGCCGCTGTTTACGCGGCCCTGCTCTGGCTGTGCCTTGCCGCCCCGGCGGCATTTGCGGGGGCGATGGAAGATGGGCTTGCCGCCTACGAACAGAAAGATTATGCAACTGCTTTGCGGTTCTGGCGTCCCTTGGCCGATCAGGGGAAGGCGTTTGCGCAACTTAATCTTGGCGGGATGTACGATAATGGCCGGGGCGTGCCACAGGATTATCTGCAGGCGGTGGCGTGGTACCGCAAGGCCGCAGAACAGGTGAACGCGAACGCGCAAAATAATCTTGGTGTCATGTACCGCAATGGTCAAGGTGTGCCGGAGGATTATGTGCAGGCGCATTTATGGTTCAACCTCGCCGCTGCGAGGTTTCCGGCAGCGGATGTGGATAGGCGGAAACTGACGGCGGATAATCGCGATGAGCTTGCCGCCAAAATGACTCCGGCGCAGATTGCCGAGGCGCAGCGTCTGGCGCGGGAGTGGAAACCGGAATGATGCGCGCAATGACACTTCGGGTAAAAATTCCGCGTCATTGCGAACGAAGTGAAGCAATCCACCAGCCTTCGCCAGAAGGCTTCGGCTGGTAAGGGAGCAATACGGAAAAGCCCTTGTTCGTGACTCTGGATTGCCACGGCGCCATGCGCCTCGCAATGACGGAGAGTGCGGGGCGGATCAGTGATTCAATCTATAGCCTGATGATTTTAGGTTAAGTCATCAACAAGCCTGTGTCCTACCCCCACCCCGGCCCTCCCCACAAGGGGGAGGGAGAAGATCAGAGATCGCTGGCAAAGCCCCTCCCCCTTGTGGGGAGGGTTGGGGTGGGGGGCTTAACCATGAATGAACTTAAAATCATCATGCTCTAACTGCAAAAGACATTAAATCTTCTGATCATACTCCCCCACATCGGGGAAGGTGCTGAGCCGTGCGTCGATCTCGGCGAACATGGCGCGCATTTTTTGTTCCGACACGGGGCTTTCGACCACAACCACCAGCGAGGGTTTGTTGGAGGAGGCGCGCACCAGCCCCCAGGTGCCGTCTTCCAGAACCACGCGCACACCGTTGACGGTGATGACCTCGCGGATGTTCTGTCCCAGCAGTTTGCCGCCCTCCGCCGCAAGTTTTACATAATGCGCGGAAACCTGATCGACGATGCCATATTTGGTCTCGTCCGGGCAGAACGGCGCCATGGTGGGCGAGCCCCAGGTCATGGGCAGGGCGCGGCGTAAATCCGCCATTTTTTTGCCGGGATTATTATCCAGGAAGCGGCACACGGCGAGCGCCGACACCAGCCCGTCGTCATAGCCGTGGCCGAAGGGCGGGTTGAAAAAATAATGTCCGCTTTTTTCGAAACCGGCCAGCGCATTTAATTCTTTGACGCGCCGCTTCATGTGCGAATGGCCGGTTTTCCAGTAATCGATCTTTGCGCCGTTGGCGCGCAACACATCATCGGTCTGGTACAGGCCGGTGGATTTTACATCGACAACAAAGGTTGAGTTTGGAAACTGCGCGGAAAAATCCCGCGCCAGAAACAGGCCGATCTTGTCGGCGAAAATTTCCTCGCCTTCATTGTCCACCACGCCGCAGCGGTCGCCGTCGCCATCGAACGCCAGCCCCACATCCGCCTTTGCCGCCAGCACCGCATCGCGCAGCGCATGCAGCATTTTCATATCTTCCGGGTTCGGATTATGATTGGGAAAGGTGAAATCTAGCCCGCAATCCAGCTCCACCACCTCCGCGCCAATGGCGCGCAGCGCATCCGGCGCAAACAGCCCGGCGGTGCCGTTGCCGCACGCCGCCACCACTTTCAATTTGTGCTTCAGCCTGAAATGTTTTGTCATGTCGGCCAGATATTGCGCGCGCAGATCGGGAATGAATTTATACGCGCCGCGGCCTTCGATGAAATCCGCCGACAGAACAATTTCCTTTAACTGCGCCATCTGGTCCGGGCCATGTGTCAGCGGGCGCTCCATGCCGATCTTCACGCCGGTCCAGCCATTGTCATTATGGCTGGCGGTCACCATGGCGACGGCGGGAACGTCCAGTGCGAACTGTGCGAAATAGGCCATCGGCGACAGCGCCAGACCAATATCGAACACCTCGCAGCCGGACGCCATCAGCCCGGTGATCAGCGCATATTTAATCGACTGGCTGTAGGAGCGGTAATCATGCCCGACCACCACCGCCGGGCGAACGCCCAGCCGGCTCATTTGCGTGGCGATGCCCATGCCCAGCGCCTGAATGCCCATCAGATTGACATCTTCGGGAAACAGCCAGCGCGCGTCATATTCGCGAAAGCCCGTTGCCCTGGCCAGCGGCGTTACTTCAAATTCAGGTGTGTTCGATTTCAGATCGGCTTGCGGCTTGGGGAACATGGTTACATCCTGTTGGGTGAGAATGAATTGTTTTTACGTGCAGGCATGAAAGATAGCAAAAACTAATCGCGCAGGATAAGCACACCGTCGCCCATTTCAAAGCTGCCGATGGAGTTCAGAAACGACATGCCCAGCAGGGATTGCTCCAACTCACCATCGCGAGCCACAAGCGCCTGCACATTCTTCCGGCTGATCGATCCAATGCTGAGTTCTTTGAGGGTTACTCGCGCAGCTTTCGTGTTCCCGTTTGCGGTGCTGACGGTCATATCGAAATTCAGTTTTTTCAGATCGAAGCCCAACCGTTGGGCGTCGAATGCGCTCAGGCCCACGACCGATGCGCCAGTGTCCACCAGAAAGCGCACATGGGTTCCGTTCACTGCGGCGTCCGCCAGAAAATGCCCGCCTTCTATTGCACGCAAATAGACCGTGCCATTTGGTGTTTTGGTGACTGTGGGGGTATTGGACGTGGCGGACAATGGCAGGGCCGGGAAGGTTTCGCCAGCCACCCGAACCGCCATACCCATAAATTCATTCCGGTAGGAAAACAGGGTGAGCAGTATGAGTAGCGCGCCGGCCCAGATCAGCGCCTGCTTTAATGCAAGGCTGGCGCTGCCATTCCAGCCCATAACGAAACCGCTTCCCGCGAGGGTTAACACCAGCACCCCTTGCACCAGGCGGGCTTGATCGCCCTGGCTGCCAATCGCACCGGGGAATTGCCGGAACAGCAAAAACAGGCCACCGGCGATAACGATCAGCATCAGGGCGGCGGGGCCCAGCCGGTTTGACATAGCAATACGCTCCAGAATCACCGTCTATTGTCCAAATATAGAGCGGCTATTCTGGAATAAGCGTTAAATTATGGCTTATTCGTAGTCGAAAGGTGAGAAATTCACCTCCCCGCCATCGGCGTAAAAATCCGCCCGGCGCTTGCCCAGCCGGTTCAGCACCGCTTCGCGTTCTTCATCGGTATAGCGCAGCCAGCGGGCGATTTCTTCCTGGCTGCGAAAACAGCCAGCGCAAAAGCCGGTCTGCTGGTTCATCTGGCAGACCTGGATACAGGGGGATTGACGTTGCGGGGACAGGGCCATGGGACACTCACTGAAGTTTACTGGCTGGAATCTATGCTAATAGATTCCAGATTTCAAGAGATTCTGGTGCGTTTTATGGACCATGGTCCGTGGTAAATTGACCTGGAGCGGCGCCCCCTGCAACCAATAGAAAACCCCTTTGATCCGGGGGTGTCACCCATGTCTTAGGTGCGTTGTGTTACCTATGTGACCGGGCCGGACACGGCGAAGAGTGGTAGGCCTTGGTCGATGGGTTCAGAACCCGAGCCGATTTGCGGCTAGTTATTTTATCATTACCTTGCAATAGCCGATAGAAATTACCCAAAACAGTTGACCCTAATGCTTGGCGCTGGCAGATTGCATGACTATTTTGATAATTGTATCAAATATGCTTCTTTCGGGGCTCTGTTATGGGATACGAGGTATTAAATGATCAGCTTATTCATGAACTTCTCTCCCTATCGAAACGAGTAAAGAATCCAAGCGCACGCGGAAGTTATAAATACAAACATAAACAAACCGATTACTTGGTAGAAGATGAGTCAGGTGGTTATCATTTTACCTTATATCTACGTCAGAATAGTATAATAGAGGATGATTTTTCGTGCGGTTTGGCTTGGAATATGCCAAGCGGTGAAACTGTTACATTGATCCGTTATAACGGGAGCAGTCATAGCCATCCTAATCATCTTGAAAATGAACGGCTTGGCTACATCTGCCATATTCATAAAGCCACCGAACGATACGCATTGGCTGGTAAGAAACCCGATGGATACGCAACCGATGCACAGACTAAATATCAAACTTTGAAAGGCGCGCTGCACTGTTTATTAACTGATTGCCACATACAGGGGTTAACATCAGCCCCCGATGAACCTGATTTGTTTCCATGAGAATAGACGTCAGTCAGCTGCAAGAAAAAATATGCCAGCTTCTTTGTGCAGAAGTCCGTCTTGTGCCTAGAAAAAACGATTTATTACTTGTCGACACACCATTTTTTTTCAGCGATGGTGATCCTTATCAAATTTACCTCAAAGAATTGTCAACAGGGTCTTATCGCATAACTGATTGTGGTCATACCTTTATGCATTTAAGCTATGAAAATGATGTAAGCAAATTCAATGATGGAACAAGAAATAAAATCCTTCAGGAAATTGTAGGTGACACAGGCGTTACTTTGGATGATGGCGAAGTTTATTATGATTTTCCCATCGACCAACTTGGTTCCGCATTGTTCCGCTTTGGGCAGGCGCTTACAAAAATCAACAGCCTTACATTCTTAAACAGGGTTCGCGTAGAATCGACGTTTTACGAGGATTTATATGAAAGTATTTCTAAGACAGTTAGTGAGGAAAATATACATCGAGACTATATTTATCCGAATATGCCTGACGCAAAAGATTACCCAATCGATTACATGATTGCTGCAAAAGAATCACCTCTATTTGTATTCGGTATTCCGGGGCGTGATAAGGTGCGACTTGTTACTATCATATTAGAGCGTTTGTTGCGCCATGCAGCAAGATTTGACTCATTGCTTATTTTTGCCAATCAAGCTGATATTCCTCGCTCTGATCTGGCACGCCTAACTAATGTGGGCGGTGAAATGATTGCCTCTTTGGATGCGCAGGAAGATATTCATCGCAAATTATCGCGACGTCTGCACTAGGTGTTTAGTGGGCAGGTAGGATTGTATGGAGGAGATTTTTCACGAGATGGTAATTCAAATGAAGGCGAAGGTGATGTATGTCTGGTCAGGAAAATTGATACTTCTGAGTAGGTAGACGTAGAACATATTTCCTCCTGCCCTCCTACGCTCCATTCGGGCGCTTCGAAGGGTGGTCGGCCCTAGTGGATGGGTTCAGAACCCGAGACGATATACGGCTAGTCGTTTTATCCATGCCATACAACAGGTTGATAAAAAGAGCCGCTTGATTGAACGGGCAGCTCGGAAACTTTTGTGGTTCAGTCTCTGCAGTCAGTATTCACCCGCCAGCATGATGGTGAGCACGCGGGTGGTGATGCTGGGATCGGCGGGGTTTTCTGAATGGAAGTTCAGGGTATGGTCGTAATAGTCGATTTTCCAGAAGAAATCCTGGCCGCCGATCACTACCTTGCCAAAGTCATGCTCGCCATACAGGTCGTTGCCGGGATCGAAGTTGTCGGCATGCATGATGGCGGCGAATAATCTGGCGCGGGTGTCGTCAGGCAGTTCGTTCACACCGCTGGTGATCATCACTTTGCCGCCCAGGAAGGTCTGACGGAGCCGGTCATTGAGCGCGGCGATGATTTTGGCGTGGTTTTCGCGTGTTTGCATGGTGTTTTGCCTCGTTCATGGGGGTTAAACCCTCCATCCGGTAACAGCCTGGCAGCTGCAATCAAGGCTGTTTTATCAATCAAAACAATTGCTTGACCTTTCGGGTCCTTCCCGAGGCGCACCTATACGGGGACGCCTGGCGCGGCGTTTCGCCAGCGCCAGTTCAAAAAAGTCCATTTCGTTTCGTTTTTTCAGACATGGAGATCGCCATGAAAGTCGAACTGTTCGATGTCGCTAAACTTGTGCCCTACGCCCGCAACCCGAGGATTCCAGGCTGCTGGCGGCTTGGAGAGCGGAGGAGGGCGAAGGAAGCCTGAAGGCTCTGCTATATAGTCTATTAGATGATCATGATCGTGGCGGTTTAGATTACACTATAAATTTGGTTGAACAGATCAAAGACCGGATCGATGATCAAGCGAATGGTGCCATAAAGACCTTAACTACCGCAGCAGAGCAATACGGCAAGCTCGCAGATTACTTTCTTAATCATCGGTATAATCCATCTCTCGAGCGGCTGCGCGAAGTTTCCCAGTCGAGGCTATTCGGAGGCCGTAAAACAGCTTCCAAAATTGTTAGCCAGCTTCTTGAAGATTTGCGGATGTACCTAATCCTGCGTATCCGCTCTATCGCCTCTGTCGAGGCGGCTGCCCTGTTACGCGAGATTTCTTCTTTTCTCGGGGATCGTCTAGGATTAGACGAAGAGGGTCGGACTCGCTGGTCAGGCCTAATTTCTGAGTTTACGACCGGACACAACACGGTTTCCGCCACACTCGAATATGTCCGTGGGGATGTGGCGCGATTGCATGACGCACGTGACAGGCCACAAACTGGAACCTATCTCGTTATCGATGATCGGAGTAGCGCGGAAATAAAATTCGCGCACGAGGATTTATTGGAGTGGGCCAAAGAAGCATTTGAAAGTTACCAGGGTTCAAAAAAACTATTTTCTGTCCTGCGGACCGCTGAGGGCAAAGTAGAAATAGTCAATCAACTTCAGTCAATTGCCAAGCGCAAGCTCGCTGATGTTGAAACTCGCATTCCAACTGTGGGTCAGGCACTCCGCACATTACCGCCTAATGAACGGCGCGCAGTGCTTGGTAAGGCACTTGGAAGGGCAATGCCGTGGATCGAGGCGAATTTCGAACATTTTCGCAATGAACTTAACGGTGACCAATTTACGCTCTTAATTGCGGTCAAAGATGCAACTGCGTTCGAGAATGAATTTGGCCTCGAGATCAAAGATCTGATTCCGCCCGTCGGGATAGAGGGCATTGGGTTTGTTGACTCTGGAGTTCCAGGCCGCCTTGTAGTTTATTCTGAGCTGTCCGGAATTCCACTTGACGTGATAGCGCCGCTTCGCTCGGATTGGCGGCGGGCTTATGATCAAGAATCGAGTCGGCCAGATGCAATACCGCTTCATAATCACAAGGATTGGTTGCGATTTCCAAATCCGACAGTTCCGAGCACGGAAGAAATTGAGCGGCTGCGTGATGATCTAAATTTATTTCTGCGCGCTGTTGGGTTCGGCATTCTTAAACGTGAGGCATCGCCGAAACCACATGCTCCGTATCGGATGGAAGTCCGGCGCGGCGATTGGGAGTCTGTTGGTTCGCAACGGACACTAAAAAGGAGGCCTTTCGATCCTAAGCAGAGACAACTTCTCGAAGAGAAGCTGCTGCGTGCTGAAGAAGAGATGTCTCCCTTGCAATTGATCTCAACCGCCGCATTGTTTTGTCACATGGCGGAAAAAGCATACGCGCCACGACGGGAAAAATTTGAAGCGGATCGTGACATGCGAGTCGGAGGACTTGTTCATAAGGTCGCACGGGACTTGGAGTCCGACTTTGAAGCTAGGTTTGCCAAGTCCATCGGGTTGCGGAACAGCGCGGGAAAACAGAATGATCTGACGACATCGCATATCCACAAGATGCTGCAAAACCCTTTCTACCACGGTGTGATGCGCATTGAGAGCATGAAGCAAGAGTTGCCGCACCGGTACGAGCCGATTATCGAGAAGAGCCTGTTTGATCGATGCCGGGAAGTCATGCATGGGAAAACGCGCAATCGGTCATGCTATCGCGGAAAGGATTTTGTGTTTCGCGGGATTTTACGCTGCGCCGTTACTGGGCGGATGATCACCGCCGAAACGCACAGCAAGAAATATGCGAATGGCGGTACCGGTCAATGGACCTATCTGGCCGCGTTTGACCCCGAAAGCCCTGCTAAGAAAATCTGGGTAAGGGAGGACGAGATACTCAAAGAGGTGGAAGCCATTCTGAATACGCTGTCGATCACGGACGAGGCAACCCTGAACAATGTCATGCAATATATTCGCAAGTCGCATGAGGAAAAGAAGCTCTATCACCGGCATCAAACTGCGAACCTGAAAAAAGAGCACACCCAGATCGAGGACAAGATCGATAGCCTGGTCGATCTGCTGATTGACAAGGTGATCGGCAAGGAAGAATTCGAGGTGAAGAAGAAGCGCCTCAAGGACCGCCAGTACGATATTGACGAGCTGATCCGCAGCTATGATCAAGCCGATGACGCTTTCAACGAAAAACTGCTGAACCTCGTAGAATTGGCCGCCAGAGCCACTTCTCACTTCAAAGGTTCAGACATCACCCGAAAACGCGAATTGTTGAATTTTATCTTTCAGAACCTATGCCTCAGGGGAAAAAAGCTAGAATATACAATGCGCTTACCCTTCAGTGAGTTCGCTGAGGTATCAAAAATTGAAGAATGGTCGGGGAGACTGGATTCGAACCAGCGACCCTCTGCTCCCAAAGCAGATGCGCTACCAGGCTGCGCTACTCCCCGTATGATTATGGCTGTTCATTACCCTATGTAGACGGCGGGCGCACCTTCATTAATGCGATATGTCGGTATTTTTTGTCTCATGCAGAAAAAACATGCCAATTATGCAGGTCATTAACGCCACAATGACGGGATACCACAGCCCATTATATATGTTTCCGGTGGAGGCGACGATGGCCGTGGCCAGCAGGGGCAGCATGCCGCCAAACCAGCCATTGCCGATATGATAGGGCAGGGACATCGAGGTGTAGCGGATTTTGGCCGGGAACAGTTCCACCAGATAAGCCGCCATTGGCCCATACACCATGGTCACATAAACCATCATGAGGATCAAAATCAGCTCGGCCACAACCCAGTTAACCTTGGCGGGGTCAGCATTGGCGGGAAGCCCGGCGGCGGTGAAAGCAGCCTGCCATTTGGCGGCGTCCCAGCCTTCAATCCTTGTATCGCCAATGCGCAGGCTGACCGGCTGCCCGGGCGTATCCTGCTGCTGGAATGAAACCCCCAGTTTGGTCACAAAATCCTGGGCGCGGTCACAATCGGAAAATGTGGACCAGGGGCCGACAAAAATATGCAGATTGCACTGTGCGGCATCGGCCGTAACGATGATGTTATGGCGTTGTTGAAACGCCGCCAGATCCGGATTGATGGCGTCGGTCAAGGCCGTGAACAGCGGGAAAAATGTAAGAACGGCGATGGCGCAGCCCGCCATAATGATTTTTAGCCGCCCGATCCTGTCCGACAGCCAGCCAAAAAAGATAAACAATGGCGTGCCGGCCAGCAGGGCCAGCGCGATCAGCGCATAGGCCAGCAGAAAATCCAGCTTCAGCGTGATCTGCATGAAAAACAGCGCATAGAACTGTCCTGTATACCATACCACGCCCTGACCGGCGGTGGCGCCAAGCAATGCCAGCAGGACAAATTTGTTGTTTGGATAGTGCAGGAAGCTTTCCGTTAACGGACTTTGCGATCCCCGGCCTTCATCCTTCATTTTCTGGAACACCGGCGATTCACTCAATCGCAGGCGGATCACGACCGAAAATGCCAGAAGAAGGATCGATCCCAGAAATGGCGCCCGCCAGCCCCATTCCGCAAAAGCCTCTGCTTCCATGTAGATGCGGCACAGACCGATCACCAGCAGCGCCAGAAAGAAACCAATAGTGGCGGTGGTTTGAATAAAGCTGGTGGTGAAACCCCGCCTGTGATGTGCGGAATGTTCGGCAACATAGGTTGCCGCGCCGCCATATTCCCCGCCCAGCGCCAGCCCCTGCAACAGACGCAGGCTGACCAGCAATATAGGCGCCCACCAGCCGATGGCGGCGAATGTGGGCAGCAATCCAACCGCAAAGGTGGCGCCGCCCATTACAATGATGGTCACCAGAAACGCATATTTACGGCCCGTCATATCGCCGACGCGGCCGAACACCAGTGCGCCGAATGGACGCACCAGAAACCCGGCCGCATAGGTGGCGAACGCGGACATCAGCGCCGCCATCTCATTGCCCGGTGGAAAGAACAATGTGGCGAAGAACGGCGCCAGCGTGGCGTACAGATAGAAATCATACCACTCAAACACAGTGCCAAGCGATGAGGAAAAGATGACAAATCTTTCCTCTTTGCCGATGCCCTGGTCTTCCGGGGTGGCTGCCGTTTCAGCCGAGCGCGTCTGCATCAGAAATTATCCCCCTAACGCTGCGCGCACTCCGGCAAGGGCTGCGTTAAAGCGTCCCGCCTGATAGGCCTCGTCTTTGGCCGTGGCGGCGTAAACCGCATCCAGCGCTTTGGAAAGTTTTTGCAACCGGGCATCAGGCACAGATTTTTCCGTCCTCATTGCTGCAATCAGCGTATCTATCGCCATCGCCGCCTGCTCCGCATCGGCATAATCACCATAGTTCCCATCAAGGCCGGCCTGCACCAGCCCCTTGAGCATGGCCTGCATGACATCGCCATCGAATGCGTTGGCGGCAAACTTTGTCACCATTTGATCGGTCAGTCCACGCAGGTCGCCCGCAGCGGCTGCAAGCTGTCCCATGCCGGCCGGCCCGTTACTATGCAGGGCGCGGGTCTTGGCGGTCACTGCCTGGCCAAGCGCGGGGTCAATAACCCCCGTCAGCACCTGAAGCATGACCAGGCTGGAATCATTCACATGCGGCATGCCGGGGGTGCGCACCCCGTTGCTGCGCGGCTGCCAGTTCTGGTTGCTCATGGGGGTGTGGCAGGAATGGCAATCGAACAACACGAATTCGGGAAACAGGCCATCGCGGTTGCGTTTGCTATCCGCCAGCGCCGCCATATGTTCGCGCGCCATCATGGCCTGGCCGATGGCCCATAATTTGACGCCTGAAACCGCGCCCTTGCGTTTGCGGTAATCTTCATCAACCACAAAATGCGCGGGCTGTAGCTGGGTGAATGTGTCCAGTTCAAAGCTCATGCGCGGATGGCCAGCGCCCATCATCCGGTGGGTGACAAATTTTTCCTGATTGCCAAAGTGGCAGGACAGGCACAGGCCCGCCCGCACCGTGGGATCATCGGTGGCGGTCATGCCTTTGGCGACATTATCGCTGTGCGGGGGTGCGGCGGTGTGGCTGCTCAGCCAGTTCTGGGCGCCGCCATGGCAGCCCTCGCAGCCGACGCCTTCGCTGATCTGAAAGCCGGGGCTGCGTTTGCTTGCTGGCGGATTATCCGCATGGCAGTCCAGACAGATTTTGGCGGTATGCGCCTCGCCAATTCCCAGATTGCGGGCAATACGTTTTGACGTATCGCTTAACAGCACCTCATAGGCCCTGGCGTGTTTATCCCGGCGTACCCAGGTTACATATTCATTAAGCTGAACATTTGTGTCTGCGGTTGGCGTGGTTGCGCCATGACAGGTGCTGCCTGCACAGGAGGCGACGCCCAGATGCTGCCCATCCGTCCCGGCAGCCTGAACAGGTGCGGCAAGGAAAAACAGGAACACCAATAAAGCAAACAGGGGGGGCAGGCAGTCGTGCGCCAAAGTAGATTTCTTCATATGCCGCCCCCTAAAAATGCTAAATATTTCAGTCACCGCAATATCCTTTATAGTCCGCGATGACTCTACATCAATAGTCTAACAACGTTAAAATGTGATTCGTACAGCGGCCAGACTAAAAATAGACCTTAAAGTGTAATGCAGGAGCTTGTGTGTCAATAAAAGGACAGGCAGGGGATATTCCGGGATTGATCACCGAAGCCCTTATGGCGCGTGGGGTGCTGCGCCCGGAACAGCTTGCCCGTGCGGCTGGTGCGCAACGGTCCAATGGCGGGCGGCTTGATCTGGCGCTCACGCAACTGGGCCTGGTCGCCGAACGCGACATGGCCCTGGCCTATGCCCGGGTTCTGGGATTGCCGTTGGCCACAGCAGACGGGTTTCCGGCCTCTCCGGTTTGGCCCGGCCGGCTTTCGCAGGCATTCCTGCGCAAGGCGCGCATTCTTCCGCTTGCCGAGGAGGGGGGGCGGCTGGTTGTCGCCATGGCCGATCCGCTGGATGGGCAGGCCTGCGAGGCCCTGGTTTTGGCGCTGGGTTCGGCCCCGGTCATTCAGGTCGGGGTTCCCGGCGAGATTGACGCCGCATTGCTGCGGCTTTACGGGGCTGCCGGACCGGGAATCCAGCCGTCGGCGCCAGCAGAAAATCTTGCAGCGGATGTGCAGCATTTACGCGAACAGGGCAGTGACGCAGCGGCGGTGCGGCTGGTCAACCAGATGATCGCGGGGGCGGTCACCGCCCAGGCTTCGGACATTCATATCGAGCCATTTGATGGCAGCCTGATGGTGCGGTACCGGATTGACGGGGTGCTGTCGGCGGTCACCGCGCCGGATTTTGCGCATTACCCGGCAATCATTGGCCGCATCAAGGTTCTGGCGGGCCTTGATATGGCCGAACGGCGCAAGCCCCAGGACGGGCGCTGCCTGATCAGCATCGAAGGCCGCCGCGTCGATCTGCGGGTATCCATCCTGCCAACCCTGCATGGTGAAGGCGTGGTGTTGCGGGTGCTGGATCAGACGCGCGCGCCGCTGAACCTTGGCCTGCTGGGCTTTGGGGGTGAATTACAGGCGCATATTGGCGGGGTGATCAGCCAGCCCCATGGCATTATGCTGGTCTGCGGTCCCACTGGCAGCGGCAAGACGACAACGCTCTACGCTATCCTGCGCAGTTTGCAGAATGAGCAGGTCAAGATCGTCTCGGTGGAAGACCCTGTCGAATATCAGATCGAAGGCGTCAACCAGATACAGGTGCGCACGCAAATCGGTCTGGGCTTTTCCGAAATATTACGCGCGACGCTGCGCCACGATCCCGATGTGATCATGGTGGGCGAGGCGCGGGATTCTGAAACCGCCCATATCGCCATTCAGGCGGCGCTGACCGGCCATCTTGTCCTGTGTTCCCTGCATACGAATGATGCGGCGGGCGCAGTGGCGCGGCTTGCCGATATGGGGATTGAACCCTATCTGCTTGCGTCAACCCTGCGCGGGGTGGTGGCGCAGCGTCTGGTGCGCAAACTGTGTCCGCATTGCCGGGTGGAGGATGTGCTTGCCGGACGGGCGGGATGCGATATTGGCCTGCCGCCGGGGACAAAAACATGGGGGCCTGGCGGCTGCCCCGCCTGCCGGCACACAGGTTATTCCGGGCGGACTGTTGTGGCGGAATATATTCCGGCCAATGAGATGCTGCAAAATCTGATTCTGGCGCGCGCGGATAGCGCAGAAATTCAGCGGGCTTTTGTGGCGGCGGGGATGCGAACCCTGCGCGCCGATGGTTTGGCGAAAGTGGCCGGGGGCGTTACGTCACTGGAAGAAGTCATGCGGGTGAGCGCGGCATGACCCCATGGTGGCGGTTCGTTCCGGTGGTTGCAGTTTCGCGCCGCGATCTGGCGCTGTTTACCCGGTCTCTGGCGCGCCTGTTGCAGGCGGGGCTGCCTCTGGCCGACGCGGTGCGGCTGGCGGCGGCGGCGCCCGGCGGCCAGATTGAAGCATTATCCAATGATCTGTGTACGGAAATACGGGGGGGGGCAGGTCTCGCACTGGCGCTGGAACGGCATGATCCCGCCGGGCGGCCTGTCTTCGGCCCGGTATACCGGGCGCTGGTCAGCGCCGCAGAAGCAGGTGGCGTCCTGTGGCAAAGCCTTGACCGGCTGGCGGATTATACGGAACGGGCCGGGCAATTGTCGCAGTCGGTGCGTTCGGCGCTGGTCTATCCGGCGCTGCTGCTGGGTGCGGCATTGGTATCGTTAGTGGTGCTGCTGGTTTTTGTTGTGCCGCGTTTTGAATCGCTGTTTGCGGGATTGGGGCATGATGTACCGTTTCTGACCCGCATGATTATTGGCGGGGCCGGCCTGTTGCGCAGCTATGGCTGGTTGCTGTTGGCGGCTGGTGTTGCGGGCTTTTTTTATGGCCGGCATAAGTTGCAGGACGCATCTGTGCGCACGGCAATGGAGGCGCGTCTGGTGCGTATGCCACTGCTTGGCCCGATCCTTATGAAAATTATTCTGGAGCGGGTGGCGCGCAGCCTTTCCGAATTATTGCTGAACGGGGTTAGTCTGCCGGATGCGCTGATACTGTCTGCTGCTGTAGCGGGAAATCATCTGTACAGGGATGGCATACAGCGCGCGGGCCAACTGGTGCGCGAAGGCCAGTCCTTATCCGGCGCCCTGACGCATCAGGATTTGTTCCCGGAATTGATGTTGCAACTGGTCCGGGTAGGTGAAGAAAGCAGCGCGCTGGCGCAGATGCTGGCGCATCTTGCGGATATTTACGCCATGGAGGTTGACGCCATTGCCAAACGCCTGCTCGCATTGCTGGAGCCGGTGCTGGTATTGCTGATCGGCGGCGTGATGGCGGTGGTGATTGTTGGGCTGATCGGGGCTATTTCGGGTATTAATGATCTGGTGGCAAGATAGGTTTGGGTGGCTGGCATGCATGAAATGAAAATAAACCGGCAGCGCGGCTTCACACTGGTGGAACTGCTGGTGGTGCTGGTGGTGCTGGGATTGCTGATCAGCATCGTGGCGCCGCGCGCAATCGGCTATCTTGGCGGCGCGCGTTCGGATACGGCGCGCATCCAGATGGAAACTTTTGCTGCGGCGCTTGATCTGTACAGGCTGGATATGCGTAAATATCCTACAGCAGAGGCTGGCCTCAATGCCCTGGTCAGCGCCCCGGCAGGCGCCACGCGCTGGCGCGGGCCTTATCTGAACAAGCCGGAACTGCCGCTGGATCCCTGGGATAATGCATATGTATACCAATCTCCGGGGCCGGGTGGCGCACCTTACCGGATACTGTCCTATGGTGGAGATGGCAGGGAAGGCGGCGAAGACGAGGACGCGGACATCAGCGTGCCATGACCTGTTTATCAGCCTACAGACAAAATCATGGAATGAACGGTGGCTTCACTCTGATTGAATTGCTGGTGGTTCTGGTGATTCTTGCGCTGGCCATGAGCGCCGCTGCACCGGCATTGTTTGAGGCGAATGAGCGCGGGCGGCTGGAAGGCGCCACCATGCAGGTGTATGATGGTTTGCGCCGCGCCCGGTCTCAGGCTGTTACCAGTGGCGATCCGGTTACGCTTGATGTGCGGCAACTGGTAAAAGATCGCGCGATTAAAATTTCCTTGCCGGTTGAACCCCTGATATTCTATCCAGACGGCAGCGCCACCCGCGCGCGGTTTTCACTCCTGTTGGGCGAACAGCGGCGCAGCCTTTCCGTCGACTGGCTGACCGGCCATGCCGCGCTTGTTGAATAGATCGCATAATTCCGGCTTCGGCATGATCGAGGTGGCGGTTGCATTTTTAGTGCTGTCGCTTTCACTGGGTGTGTTGCTGGGTGGTTTGACAGTTGGCCTTCGTAATACCGACCATGCCGCAAAAGCAGGGCTGGCTTTGCTTTATGCGGAATCCATTCTGGCGGAAACCGGGATCAGTGCGCCGCTTGAGGAAGGTGAAAGTACTGGCCGCACGGATGGCGGATTTATCTGGAAACGCCAGATCAGCCGCGCGCCAGACGCGGACAAGGCGGCTGTTGCGTCTTTCACAGTAAGTATTTCAGTTACCCCGCCGGACAATGGCGCGCCTGTGCGCATCGTTACCCAGCGCCTTGCAGATGTTCCGTCTACGGATCATTTGCGTCCATGACCAGAAGTGCTGCGCAGGCTGGTTTTACCCTGATTGAATTACTGGTCAGTCTTGCATTGCTGGGTTTGATGATAACACTTATCGGCATGGCCTTGCCTCTGGCCATGACTTCGGCTGCGCGCACCAGCGCACTCAGTGACCAAATAGGCGCCGTACAGGCCGTGCACCATTTGCTGCGGCGGCAAATCGGTGAAACGCCAGCATTCGTGACCCAGGACGGGTATGATCGCCGGGTGATATTTTCCGGAGAACCCGGCGCCATGCGCTTTGTGGCAAACCAGGTTGCTGCGCAGGGCGGCGGGGGACCACGGATGATTGATCTGCATATTGCGCAAACGGATCAGGGGGCGCGTCTGGTTTATTCATCAGGGGATGAAAAGCGCGATCTTGTTGTGAATGCGCAACGTATAAGCTTTTCCTATTATGGCCCGCGCGCATATGGCAGGAACCCTGCCTGGCAGGAAAGCTGGAAAGATGCTGCGCATTTGCCATCACTCGTGCGCATTCAGGTTCAGCCCAGCACCGGAAATTTGCCCTGGCCCGATCTTGTAATTGCGGTTTTGGCGGGACCACCCCCGCCATGACATTGCGCGAAAATGGCATGGCGTTGATAATCGCCGTATGGGCAGTGATCCTGATTGGCGCGTTCGTTGCGGGCATGGTTACGATGGGTGGCGGCGATGCCGCCATTGCCGCCAACAGGATCGATGCAGCGCGGGCGCAACATCTGGCGGAAGCCGGCGTCTACCGCGCCATTGCAGCGCTGGTTGATCCCGCAACGCGCGAAACGCTTCCATTGGCGCAGCCCTTTTCGGTTCAACTGGAGGACGAAGCCCGGATCAGTGTCGAGGTGCGGGATTCCTGCGGGGCCATCGATCTCAATTGGGCGCCATCTGCCTTGCTGCGCGCCTATGGGGTGACAATGGGGATGAAACCGGCGGCGGCGGAGCGTTTTTCCCAGGCAGTTGCGGCCCGTCAGCAAGCATCGCTTAATCCGGAAACGGCAGCGTTAAGCTCTGGTCCCTGGCAAAGCCTTGATCAATTGGCGGACCTCCCTGATATAGACAGCAGGCAACTGCAAGCCATGCGTTCAGGCCTGACCATTAACTGCCGGGAGGCCGGGGCCGACCTCTGTTGCGCCCCCGATACGGTCAAACAGGCCCTTGGTCTGGCGGGGGCAGGCGGCAGTCCGTCACACAAACTGGCCTATGATATTGCAGCGCAGGCCAGTCTTTCTTCGGGGGCCAAAGTCATGGTTCAGGCCACAATCTGGCTGTCGCGGGCGCCAGGTCCGCCACTTTATTATATTACGGGATGGCGCACACAGTAATATGGCGGCCAGTTTGCGCGCATAAATTTACCTTCTGCTCATGATTTAACGTTAGATTCAGGATGTTGCTGCTGTGACGCATCAGGCGTTGCGGTCATGCCATTTTGACTGAGGTTGCTTTGGTTAAATCATCTGCCGCCCCCCATAAAATTGCGCTTGCCGGTTGTGGCTACTGGGGCAGGAACCTTGCCCGCGTACTGGCTGAAAAAAATGTTCTGGGCGCAATCATCGATCCGGCCCCGGAGGCGGCGGCGCTCGCCGCGCAATATGGTGTCCTGCACATGAACGATATGGCTGCGATTCTGGCGCGCGATGATTTTACGGCCTGCGTCATCGCGACCCCTGCAGAAACACATTATGCACTGGCGCGTGACGCCCTGTGGGCCGGTAAAGATGTATTCGTGGAAAAACCGATCTCGCTGGAGACGGCGGACGCCGAGGAGCTTGCTGCGCTGGCGCTGGCGCGTGGCCGTGTGCTGATGGTTGGACATTTGCTGCACTATCACCCGGCGTTCCTGCGCCTGAAGCAGATGGTGGATGACGGCGATATCGGGCAATTGCGCTATGTCTATTCCAACCGCCTGAATATGGGCAAACTGCGGCGTGAAGAAAATGTGCTGTGGAGCTTTGCGCCCCATGATCTTTCCATGATCCTGGCGTTGGCAGGTGAAATGCCGGAAAAGGTCTGGGCGACAGGGCAGGCGTTCCTGAACAAGCGCATTGCGGATACAACCATGACGCATCTGGAATTTCGTTCAGGTCTGAACTGCCATATCTATGTATCCTGGCTGCACCCGATCAAGGAACAGCGGCTGGTGGTGATTGGTGATCGCGGCATGCTGCTGTTTGATGACGCGCAGTCCTGGCAGGGAAAGCTGGTTCATTACAGGCATGCGGTGGCGTGGAAGGATGGCATGCCGGTCGCCACAAAGGCGGATGGGGCGCCTGTCGCGCTGGATGAAACCGAACCATTGGGCGCAGAGATTGATCATTTTCTGCACAGCATGGCCACGCGCAAGGCCCCGCGCACCGATGCGAATGAGGCCATCCGTGTGCTGCGCGTTCTCAATGCCGCACAGTCTTCGATGGAAAGCGGTGAGGTCGTGCAATTTGGCGTGAAATCGCATCGCCCGCCGACAGGCAATTATTTTGTGCACGAGACAGCAGCCATTGACGGCAATGTGACAATCGGTGCGGGAACCAAAATCTGGCATTTCTCACACATTCTTGGAAACAGCCGCATTGGTGAGAACTGTGTGTTCGGGCAGAACTGTTCGGCCGGCCCGGATGTGGTGATCGGCAATGGCTGCAAGTTCCAGAACAATGTGTCCGTGTTCAAGGGCGTAACGCTTGAAGATGATGTGTTTTGCGGCCCCAGCATGGTGTTCACCAATGTCCTGACGCCACGCGCGCATATCGAGCGCAAGGATGAATTTTCACGAACGCTCGTGCGGCGCGGGGCCAGCATCGGCGCCAATGCGACAATCATTTGCGGCAACGAAATTGGCGCCTATGCCATGATTGGCGCGGGCGCGGTCGTGACCTGCGATGTACCCGCGCATGCCCTGATGATAGGCAGTCCGGCGCGGCGTGTTGGCTGGGTCAGCCGGTCCGGTGAACGGCTGGGCGATGATCTTGTATGCCCCCGCACGGGGGAACGGTATGTGGAAAGCCCTGGTGGTTTGCAATTGCTTGACGCACAGGGGACGCCGCGCAGTGCGGCGGCGCAATAATGGGCGCGCCCGTTCCCTTTATTGATCTGCAGGCGCAATATCACCGGCTGAAGCCGCAGATAGATGCGCGCATGCATGCGGTGCTGGATCACGGCCAGTTCATTCTGGGGCCGGAAGTGGCCGAGTTTGAACGCGCGCTCGGTGAATTTGCGGGTGGCACGCATGTGATCGGCGTCTCGAACGGCACGGATGCGCTGATGATGGCCCTGCTGGTGCAGGATATTGGTCCGGGCGATGCCGTGTATGTGCCCAGCTTCACCTTTACGGCCACCGCAGAAGCAGTCCTGATGCTGGGTGCGACGCCGGTCTTTGTGGATGTTCTGGAAGATAGCTGCAATCTGGATGCGGATGATCTGGTGCGCGCCATTTCACAGACGAAGGGATTGCGGCCAAAGGCGGTAATTGCGGTGGACCTGTTTGGTTTGCCTGCCGATTACCAGCGTATCGGGGCGGTTGCCGCAGCCCACGGGATGCAGCTCATCGCCGATGCGGCGCAAAGCATGTCGGGCGCGATTGACGGTGTGCGGGTTGGAAAACTTGCGCCGCTGACTGCAACCAGCTTTTTCCCGGCCAAGCCTCTGGGCTGTTTTGGAGACGGCGGTGCACTGTTTACGTCTGATACGGAAATGGCGGAGAAACTGCGCTCCATTCGCGGACACGGGACCGGCAAGGCGAAATATGATATTGTCCGTATCGGGATGAATGCCCGGCTGGATACCTTGCAGGCCGCTATATTGCTGGTGAAACTGACCGTCCTGGAACAGGAGCGCAGCAACCGTGAAAAGCTGAGCCGGTATTATGATTCCCGTCTGTCGAATATGGTCCCGGTTCCGGCCCGCCCAGCCGGCTATCAGTCTGCCTGGGCGCAATATACGATCCAGCTTGACCATCGTGACAGGGTGCAGGCGGCACTGTCCAAATCCGGTATTCCCACACAAATCTATTATCCGCGCCCGATGCACCTGCAGCCGGCCTATGCGGGTTATGGCGGCGGCGCGGGATCCCTGCCGGCCAGTGAAAATTTATCCCGCAAAGTCTTGAGTTTGCCCATGCATCCCTATATGCCGGAAGAGGTGGCGGCGCGTATCTGTGATGCGCTATGTGCGGCGGTCAGGGCAGGGGAATAGACGATGAATGGGCAGGAGGCCGGTCCCCATCAGGGTCTCGCCAAAAAAATCGAAAACCGCGAGGCTCTTATAGGCATTATCGGGCTTGGATATGTTGGATTGCCATTGGCCCATGCGGTGCACGGTGCCGGTTATCGCATTCTTGGCTTTGACGTGGCGGCCGGCAAGGTGGCGATGTTCAACCAGGGCGTCTCCCCGATTGGCAGCGTGAGCAGCGAAGCCCTTGGCCATATGACCGTGGATGGCCGCTTTCAGGCGACAGCAGATTTCACGCGGCTGAATGAACCCGATATCATTCTGATCTGTGTGCCGACACCGCTGAACACGCATCGCGAACCAGACATGACTTATATCGTGAATAGTGTCGAGGCGATTGCAAAATGCCTGCGGCCGGGGCAGCTTGTGGTGCTGGAATCCACGACTTATCCCGGCACGACGGACGAGGTCATGCGTCCCGTGCTGGAGCATGGGGGGCTGGTTTCCGGCAGGGATTTCTATCTGGCCTATTCACCGGAACGCGAAGACCCCGGCAATCCGGAATATAAAACTTCCGGCATTCCAAAAGTTGTTGGTGGCGATGGCGAGGTGGCGTTGCAGCTCGCCTGTGATTTTTATTCGGGCTTCGTGCCCAGCGTTGTGCCGGTTTCAAATACCGCAACGGCGGAAGCCGTAAAGCTGATGGAAAACATTTTCCGCTCGGTCAATATCGCACTGGTGAATGAGCTAAAGCATGTCTATGGCCGCATGGGTATCAATATCTGGGAAGTGATCGAGGCGGCAAAAACCAAACCGTTTGGTTTTATGCCGTTCTATCCGGGGCCGGGGCTTGGCGGCCACTGTATTCCAATTGACCCGTTTTACCTGACCTGGAAGGCGCGTGAATATGACGTGCCTACGCGGTTTATAGAGCTTGCAGGCGAAATCAACAGCCGCGCGCCCTATCAGGTCATTGACCGTCTGGTGCGCGAGCTAAGTGACCGCAAGGCAAAAAGCGCGCGTGACGCGCGCATTCTGATGCTGGGTGTGGCCTACAAAAAGAATGTCGAGGATATGCGTGAATCGCCCGCGCTCGTATTGATGCAGGAGCTTGAGGACCGGGGCGCCAGGGTCGATTATTATGATCCGTTCGTGCCCGAGCTTGCGCAAACCCGCGCGCATCCGCGCCTGGCCGGCCGCCCCAGTGTGGAATGGCATCTGGATAATTTCTGCGGCCGATATGATGTCGCGCTGATCTGCACCGACCATGATGGTATTGATTATGATGGCCTGGTTGGCGCGATTGATCTGGTGATTGACACCCGCAACGCCACCAAAGGCGTGAAGCTTGGCCGTAACCGCATCGTTCTGGCGTAAGCCATTATGTCAGCCAGTCTTTCAGACGCGCGGCCGCCTTTGCCATTACCTCCGTCGAACCGGCAAAAGAAAACCGTACAAACTGATGGCCTTTAGCAGGGTCAAAATCCACCCCAGGCGTTGCCGCCACCCCGGTTTCGGCCAGCATTCTCCGGCAGAATTCCTCGCTATCCTGTGTCAAATGTGAAACATCCGTATACAGATAAAATGCACCATCGGCAGGCGCGAAGCGGCTGATACCGGCCTTCGGAAGTTCGCGCAGCAGCAGTTCCCGATTGGCGGCATAGACCGCTACATTGCGTTTTAATTCATCGTGACAGTCAAACGCGGCCAATGCGGCGTACTGCGACAGGGTAGGCGGCGAGATGAACAGGTTCTGGCTGATCCGTTCTACTGCGCGCAGCATTGCCTCCGGCACGATCATCCAGCCAAGCCGCCATCCCGTCATCGAAAAATATTTCGAAAAACTGTTTATGATGACGGCGTTCCCGTCAAATTCCAGCGCCGTATGTGCTGCCTTGCCATAGGTAACGCCATGATAAATTTCGTCAGATATCAGCGCCATGTTGCGCGCGCGGCAATGGCCGGCCAGCGCGCGGAATTGCGCCTCATCAATCATCGAACCCGTTGGATTGGCGGGGCTGGCCACCAGAAGCCCATCGAGCGGCGCATCACGCGCCGCCAGAACAAGCTGTTCCGGCGTTGGCTGAAACCCGTTATCCGCCGTACACGGAACAAGCACCGGCTCGATGTTCAAAACCTGCAAAATATTACGGTAGGCGGGATAGCCGGGCGACGCAATCGCCACCCGGCCGCCGGGATCAAACAGCGCCAGAAACGACAGCAAAAAACCCGCCGATGATCCTGTCGTTATGACAATGCATTCCGGATTCACCATCTGCCGGTATTGCTCAAGATAGTGCCGCGCAATGCGCTGCCGCAATTCCGGCAGTCCCAGCGCCAACGTATAGCCGATACGATCTTCGCGCAGTGCCCGCTGGGCGGCCTCTATCACGCCCCGCGGCGCGCCCGTGGAAGGCTGCCCCACCTCCAGATGCAGCACGTCCCCGCCCGCCACCTCGCGCGCGGCGGCAGCGGCCATGACTTCCATCACGATGAAGGGGCTAATATTGCTGCGGGTAGAGGGCTTCATGTATGGTTCTCCGTGCTGTTGTAATTATGGCTCAAGTGTGACAATGGCCACATTGCGGCGCTCTTGCCAGTGTGATTATGTCTGATTTCACGAGAGTTTATCAGGAATTTGGTTGTGGCCACTGCAAGTGATCTGATTATCCAGCTTTATGCCGGTTATTTTGACCGCGCGCCGGATCCGGCGGGCCTGAATTTCTGGATTGACCAGTTCAACAACGGCATGGGCCTGCTTGAGATTGCCCAGAGCTTTTCCGTGCAGTCCGAAACCCGTTCCATTCACACTTTTCTGGCAGAGCCGAGTATCGGCACAGCGGATGGATTTCTTGATTCCGTCTATAAGAACCTGTTCAACCACGCGATTGATGGGCCGGGGCTGAACTACTGGATGGGCGAGCTGGCGTCGGGCAAGCCGGTTGGCCGGGTCATTGTCGATATTATCAGTGGCGCCCAGGGGGCGGACAAGGTGATTGTCGATAATAAAACCGCCGTTGGCCAGTTTTATGTCACGCGCCTGACCGATACGCCTGGAGAAACTTTCCGGCTGAGCGAAGCGCGCCAGATACTGGACGGCGTGGATGCAACCGCCGAATCCGTTACCAATGCCCAGACACTTGCGCTCTCCCTGATTGCCGATGATTTGACGCTGGTTTTCAACGACCCAACGGGCGTTCTTGCGCCCTTTGAAGCAGCGATCCGTAAAAGCGTTCATGCCGCCTGGGATTTATGGGAGGTATATTTCACCCGCCATGCGCCGATTGAACTCGAAATTAATCTAATGCCGGGGGCGGACAGCACGCTGGCGTCGGCGCGTTCGATTGTTACGAAAAGCACAGGCGCGTTTGATCAGGGAAGGCGTATCCTTCAGGCAGGTGTGGGTTATGAAATAGCCACGGGCATTGATCCAAATGGCAGCGCGGTAGATGGCGAAATAAGCCTGGGCAGCAATCTTTCGCGAATGGCGTTTCGTGCGTCTCTGGATGACCCGCTGCCCCAGGACAAGTTTGACGCGATATCGGTCTTTGCCCATGAAATCGGTCATATTCTGGGTTTTAGTGCGGGGGCCTCATTGTCCGGCAGTTTTATTGGCTCTTTTGAGCGTTATATCACCGGCGTCAGCAGCCCGGTATTTACCGGTCCCGCCGCCCTCGCGGCGAATGGCGGCGCCCCGGTGGCGCTGGACCCGGCCAGCCCACCGCATCTTGCGGATTCGACGGACCTGATGGCGGCCAGGATTATCAATGGGCAGGTCAAGCTGATCGAGCCGCTGCATATCGCCATTTTACAGGACACGGGTCTGCCGGTTTCCGTGCTTGCGGCGGGCGGGCTGGTTTAGGGCCAGCTTGTCTGGCGCACCAATAACTCAGCGCCCAAGCAGCAGGGCCAGCAGCCCCGCATGGCCATCGGCGCCGGTTTTGGCGTAAATATGTTTGAGTTGCGAATTCACCGTGCCGATGCTGGTTTCGCGGTGCGCGGCAATTTGCGGGGCTTTTGCGCCTTCAAGCAATAGCAGCGTGATCTCCGCTTCTGCGCGGGTCAGGCCATAGCGGGTGATCAGATTTTGCACCGTTGGTCCAGGCATTACGGCGGTCACCAGAAACGCCACCCTCGCCGTATGCGTGACATCAAAGAACAGGGGTATGTCGTGGCCATTCACCGGCGTGATGCCAAGCCGCACGCCAGGGCAATAGGCAGGTCCGCGTAAAACCAGTTCGGGCGGCGGCGCACCAGGCACGGGCGGAGCAAGCGCTGCGGCCAGCCTGGCATTGTCCGGCGGATGGCGCGCTGTAAGCCGGCCGTTCAGCACTGTCAGAGGTGAATTTTCAGACAGCAGGGTTTCAGCTTTTTTATTCAGCGACAGCACCCGGCCAGCATGGTCCAGCAGAAACGTGGCGGCAAGTGTATCGAAAGCGGTTTCAAAGACAGCGGCCTTTGCCCGCGCGCCCGTCAATTCGCGATAAATGCGCAGCCCGAGATTCAGGTGCGGCGCCAGGGTGTGCAGCAGATTTATTTCGTCCTGGCTGTACTCCTTACCTGACTCCGGGCGATGTGCTACGAAATAAGCGGTTCTATCCCCACCCTCGTCAAGATAGCGTACAAGCGGCAGACTCATATCGTAATTTTTTAGAAAATCATTATGGAACTCGCTATTAATCCAGGCGGCGCGTCTCAATAAATCCACAATACTGAAGACTCGCGAATTCTTTGGCACTAATGCTATATTATTGCCTGGAATTGCAGGGTCCAGCTTGTGATAATAGACCGAGTACGGTTCGAGGGATACGGCGTCAAGTGTTGAGACCGCAAATGGCGAATATACTTCTCTCCCGCTAAACACTACTAATGAAGTATGCGACGCATGAAATTGTGTCCGCAGCGTTTGCAGCAGCGCGTCCCACCCACCCTCTTCAAAGGCCGCGTTGTAGATTTTTTCGATCAACGCCCCAACCTGATCTTCGTCCATGGCCATATCCCCAAAAAAGATATTTCTGTGGACAAGTCTGTCAGATAAAACGGGGCGCGTCATACCCAGGATTAGGTATGACAGTTAAAATTATCATGGTTTATGGGTGTGGGGTGGGGATGCATCCCACCGCGTCCCTCTGAGCGATCCGGCTTCGCCGAGGCGAGAGTAAAAAATTTCAAGCTATTTCAACAAGATGCTTCGCTTTGCTCAGGATTTACAGTGGGCCAAATAAGAGGGACACCGGTATTATACCACCCCCCGGACATGGCTTCATGGCATCCGGGGGGTGATCATTATAGCAGGATGATTTTAGGTCTGATCACACTTCACCCTCTCATTGTCATTGCCCGGCTTGTCCGGGCAATCCAGAACCCCAAACTCAAGCCTTTGGGTGAAGCCCCCGGGACCGGCCTTGGCCGGCCCGAGGACAGGCATGGATTACCCGGACAAGCCGGGTAATGACAGCTATGGGAGAAAATACCGCTTAACCCAAAATCATAACGCCTAGGCGACGACATCACCCGCAAAGCTGAAGCCAGAGGCAACCCCGGTCAGCTTGATGAATATGTCATCGGCGGCAACGCCAACACCGGTGCCGGTTCTTTCAAAATAGACATAGGTGTCACCCTCAAAGACGGCGGACGATACGCCAAGATCAGTGGTGTTGGCCGTCGCCATCGCCGTGGCGATGAGATCGGCTGTTGGCGTCACCAGGGCGGTAACGGCCGCTTGCACGGCGGCCTGTTCGGCCGAGGCCACTTCGGCCACGTTGGAAAAGTTCAGCTTGTCGGCGTTTATCACAAAATCCATGACCGTGTCACCGGCGGTAATGCCGGATACCGTCGCGCCAGCAGATGCGTCGAAGATGAAGGTGTCATCGCCGCCGCCGCCGTTCAGCGTATCCGCGCCGCCACCGCCGGTGATAATGTCATTGATGCTGGTGCCGGTAATCGTATCGGCAACGGCGCTGCCATTGATGATGATGATGTCTGTGCCGCTGACGAAGCTGTTGAGGGTGGGGAAGACGCTTGCAAAGTCAAGCAGCGAGAAATCGCCCGCGCCGGTTACGTTGATTGCCAGCGTTGCGACGCTTGCACCCACTGTTGCGCTGTTGAACGTGTTGACATGGATGGCCTGACCACTCAGTTGCGCGCCGTCATATGTGGCGGTAACCGCGTCGGTTCCTTTTGTGCTGATGAAGACACGCTCAAGCGAGTTCGCCATCAGGGTTGCGCCGCCATTCAGGCCAGAAAAATTGGTCGAGACATTGGCGTTAAGACTGTCATCATCGGCGCCGCCGTTAATGGTCATGCCCGCCGCCACATCGCCTGCCTCAAAGATGAAGGCGTCAAAGCCCGCGCCGCCGTCCAGCGAATCCCCGCCAGTGCTGACAAGGAAGAAGTCATTCATGGCAGTGCCGGTGATGGTGTCTGCCTGGCCGTCGACGCCACTGATAAAGATGCGCTCCCCGGTGGCTGTGCTGAAGGCGGTGACGTTAGGGGAGGAACTATCAGCATCTGTGAACTTAAGTTGCGAAAAATTCTGCGCGCCACTGGCGAAAATCGACAGCGCCGCGAATTTTGTGGTGGGTGTCACAGCCGGGTCGTGATAGCGGTTGACCGATATCGCCTGGTCTGTCAACTGGCTGCCATTGAAGATGGCGTAAGTATCGAAATCGCTTTCGTCGTTGATGGCGATGGTCTCGATGCCTGCATCATCCATTAATTTGACGGTGGCGTTTGCAAGCTGCCTGAAATCGGTCGAGAAATAGGCAAGGAGAATATCCGAACCCAGTCCCCCCGCAATGGTGTCGCCCAGCGCATGGTCCACCGCGGGGTCACCCGATACGGAAACCGTCGAACTGAAACTGCCGAAATAGGACAATACATCGTCGCCATCACCGCCGTTCAGGGCATCTGCGCCCAGACTGCTGAAGAAACGGTCATTAATGCTGGTGCCGGTAATGCTGTCATCCCCGGCGCTGCCATTGATATTGATGATGTCCGTGCCGCTGACGAAGGCGGTGGAGTTAAAGTAGACCGGGTTGAATGTAAGGTCCGAGAAATCCTGCGTTCCCGTTGCGTTGATGGTCAGGGTCGCCACATTCGCGGTGTCCGTCACCGCCGGATCGTTGAACGTGTTGATCGAGATAGCCTGACCGCTCAGTTGCGCGCCGTCAAAGGTGGCGGTTACGGCATCTGGTCCTTTTACGCCAATCAGAACAGCCTCGATGCCATTGGTCAATAATGCCACGCCGCCATTCAACTTTGTGAAATCCGTCGAGACAATGGAGTTGATATTGTCAAATGTGTCGGCATCGCTGCCGCCATTGATTGTCACGCCATCCGCAGTGTCGCCAGCCCTGAATATGAAACTGTCAGAAGCGCCGCCGCCGTTCATCACGTCGCCCGATGAGAAGCCAAGGAAAAAGTCGGTCCGGCTGGTGCCGGTAACGGTGTCCGCCCCGGCGCTGCCGGTGATGAAAATACTGCCGTCATAGGCTTCGAACCCGGCCGATGCGGAGGAGTCAGCGAAGTCAAGTGTACTGAAATCGTTTGCGCCCCCAGACGCAAAAATCGACAGCGCCGCAATCCTTGCGCCGTCCGCGACGTTGGGGTCGTTATAAGAGTTGACCACTATCGCCTGGTCATGCAGTTGGTTGCCGTTGAAGATGGCGAAACTGTCAAAATCGAAGCCGTCTCCGCCGCCCTTTGTCTTGATGAATATCCGCTCAATAGAGGCGTCCGTAAGGGTGGTGTTGCTCAGGCCTCTGAAATCGGTTGAGAAATAGGCCAGAACCCCGTCCGAGCCGTCGCCGCCGACAAGCGTGTCGCCCAAAGCCTGGACTGTGATATCGGGGTCGCCAACATAGAAGAACACATCATTGCCGCCGCCGCCGCTCAGCGTATCCGCGCCTAGGCTGCTGAAGAATACGTCGGTAATGCCAGTTCCGGTGATGGCGTCGGCCCCGGCGCTGCCATTGATCAGGATAAGGTCTGTGCCGCTGACGAAGGCGTTGTTGGCGCCGGGGAACGCCTGTTCGAAGGTAAGGCCTGAGAAGTCCTGCAGGCCAGATGCGTTGATGGTTAGCGTTGCTACACTTGCGCCCGGTGTCCCACTGTTAAATGTATTGACCGAGAGCGCCTTGCCGCTTATCTGCGCTCCGGTGAAGGTGGCGGTGACCGCCGTTGCTCCATTAGTACTGATCAATAAGCGTTCAAGAGAGGCGTCTGCCAGCGAGCCGCCGCCATTCAGCGCCGAAAAATTGGTCGAGACGCCGACGACCAGACCATCGCTGTCATCGCCGCCATTAATAGTCAGGCCAGATGGAGTGCCCCCGCCCCCGACGAAGACAAAATCATCAATCCCCGTTCCGCCGTTCAACGTATCCCCGCCAGCGCTGACGAAAAAACGGTCATTGCCGCCAAGACCGTTAATCACATCCGCACCGGCGGTGCCGGTGAGCAGCGCCTCATCATCGCCATCCGTGCCTTCAATAGAAAGCGGAGGCGGAGGCGGAGGCGGAGGCGCATCAACCACCACGGGCGGCGGCGTCACTACCGGCGGCGGCGATCCGACGGGTGGCAGGGTGGAAACCACTGTGTCCACATTGGTCAGCGCGGTGGTGATCGAGGCGGGCGACGCCGTTACATTTGCGAAGGCGGTTTTTGCCGCCTCCAGCGAAAATGTCGCGTTTTTGGCGGCGAGCTGGGTCGTGAAATAATCTGCGACGACCAGTTTGTTGGAAACCACCACGGCGTCATTGCCCTGTGCGCCGCTGATAATATTCATGATGATGCTGCCGACCGAGGCGCCGGAATTGAGCTGGGCCCTCCAGAAGGTCATGCCCGCCGTATCGACCTCTGTCCGGCCAAACAGGTTTGCATATACCGATAACATAAAGGCCTCCTGCGCCGCGGCACTGCCACCCGCGCCTATGGCGGAGATCTCGCCGTAAATCGCCCTGGTTTCGTCCTGCACGCTGAAACTTTGCGCAATGGCCGCTAATGACAGGCCCGAATTGGCGGCGTCCAGCCAAAAGCCCAAGCCTGCTGGATCGGGGGCACGGTTGAGATATCCAATATAAAGAGCTTCAATCTGTTCGCGAAGTGTTGCCATGGCGCACCTGTTGATTGGGGTTGTATTTTATATTTTGTGGTTCAGAAAAATTCGGCATCGGCCAGTGTTCAGGAAGCCATCTTCCCGGCGCGCCTGTCATCTCCAGGATTGGGTATGCGAGGCAAAAAATTTACATTTTTTTAATTTTTTTCAGATGCGGAACGGTGGCGGCGGCATGACGGCGGGCGGCGCATGGTAAATATAATAACTATATTTATAAATAATGCATAATTAACCATGAATACTGTATTTAACAAGTAAAAGTTTGCATATTAATCTAATATAAATCTGAATACTGCAATATATCCGCTCCCCGAAAAAATCGGAGGGAGTTGGTATATGACAGCTTCGAATGCGCTGATTACGCAGATATATATCGGGTATTTTAACCGCGCGCCGGATCCGGCCGGGCTAAACTACTGGACGGGAAATCTTGCGGGCGGCATGTCCATCGCCGCCATCGCCGAAAGTTTTTCACGGCAGGATGAAGCCGTTTCCAGCTATGCCTGGCTGGCAAATCCGGTTGGCGGTTCCATCGATGCCTTTTTGACCTCGGTTTACAATAATCTGTTCAATCACGCCCCGGATGCGGCCGGCCTCTCCTACTGGAAGGGGGAACTGGCGGCGGGCAAACCGGTTGGCGGGGTGATCATTGATATTATCAGTGGCGCCCAGGGCGGTGACAAAATGGTGATTGATAACAAGGTTGCGGTTGCCCAGAGCTATGTGGCCCGGATTGGCGATACGACAGGCGAAATCTTCCGCATCGGGGATGCGCGCCGTGTGGTGGCGGATATAGACACCTCCTCCATATCCGTCACGCTGGCGCAGCAGGTGTTGCAGAATTTGGGGACCGGCAATGGACTGACCATAACAATCGCGGACAGCACTGGAACGCTGGCGCCTTTTGATGCGGCTATTCGCGACAGTCTCGCCGCAGCCTGGGATATGTGGGCGGTCCATTTTACCCGTACGGCGCCCATTGAACTGGAAGTCACGTTTCAGAGCAGCGCCCCGGGCGTGCTGGCCTTCGCAGGATCTCTGGTTGAGATCTATACCGGCGAAATATTTGATGGCCGCCGCCTTACCCAGACCGGGGTGGGCGTGGAACTGGTAACCGGACGCGATCCCAATGGCAGTACGCCCGACGGGCGGATTACGATTGCAGCCGATCCATCGCGTCTGGTTTTCCGGGACTCGGTTGATGCCCCCATGCCGCGCGACAAATTCGACGCTCTTTCGATCTTTGCCCATGAATTGGGGCATGTGCTTGGCTTTCGCAGCAATCTGGACAGTAGCGGAAGGCCCATACAGCCAGGCTTTCTTACCAATTATGATCAGTATGTAACGGGTCTCCCGGCAAGCAATCTGAATTTCCTTGGGCCGAATGCGGTAGAGGCCAAAGGCGGCGCGGTTGACCTGGCCAGTTCGGGGCCAGCTCATCTGGGAACCAGCGGCGATCTGATGGCCAGTTCGCTTGGCGCGGGTCAAACCAAGGTGGTGGGCGTGCTGGATATTGCGGTTTTACAGGATCTGGGCCTGCCTGTTTCGCTGGCCGCATTTGACGGGTTCGCCTAACGGTTTTCTTGCGCCACGCATCGTGATAGGTTGCCCCGCCGGGAATCCTCCGGCCAACGATCAACAGGGGAGCGTCAGCCATGAGCAATATTGCACTCGTGAAGGATTTTATTGCCGCATGGGAGGCCCAGGATCTGGACCGGGTCATGGGCTTTTTTACGCCGGACGCTGTGTATCACAATATCCCCATGCCAATTGTGAATGGCTTGGCGGATATTCGTAAAACCATCGCGGGCTTTATCGGAATGGGGGATAAGCTCGTCTTCGAAACGCATCATATCGCAGAGACCTCTGGCGGCGCAGTGATGACCGAGCGCACCGATAAATTCCTGATGGGTGGCCAGTGGCTTGAACTTCCGGTGATGGGCGTGTTTGAAATCAAAGACGGCAAAATCACCAAATGGCGCGATTATTTCGATCTGGGTCAATTCCAGAGCCAGGTGGCGAAAATTAACAGCCAGAAAGTGGCGGAGTAAGTAATGTTCAGTACAGGGATTATATAGTGATGCTGGCCAGAATCTATCAGCCGTCCAAAAACGCGATGCAATCAGGAAAATCGAACAGCCAGAACTGGGTGATTGAATTTGAACCTGAAGCCGCGAAGAAGATCGAACCCCTGATGGGCTGGACCAGCGCCTCTGACATGCGCAATACTGAGCTTCGTCTGCGTTTCGATAGCCGCGAGGCGGCGATTGCCTTTGCAGACACGCATGGTTTGGCGTATCAGGTCATTGAGCCCCGCAAACCCAAACGGGTGCTCAAGGCCTATGCGGACAATTTCCGCGCAGATCGCACAGCGCCATGGACGCATTAATGGACACATTACATTAATGTAACGTATTAAGCCGTTACGTTGTCACGGGTGCCCGTAGCTCAGCTGGATAGAGCACAAGCCTTCTAAGCTTGGGGTCGCAGGTTCGAATCCTGCCGGGCACGCCATCATTTTTTGTGTCCATACCGGAAACGCAAGTACCCCTATTCACTTTTACTTGATTAGATTTTGGCTTACCCGGTGGCTAGGCTGAACGAAGTCGGTGTTGTTAAATGACGGAGTGGGCGTGGAAACCAGCACCAGGTTAAGTTGGCGAACCAGATTAATTTATGGTGTGGGCCGCTCTGCCGAAGGCATCAAAACGCGCGCCTTCGAGTTTTTTTTGTTCTTCTATTATGTGCAGGTTCTGGGATTAAGCGGCAGCCTGGCGGGGCTGGCGGTTGGCGTCGCACTAATCGTCGATGCGGTGATTGATCCCCTGATCGGATCATATTCCGATAACCTTCAATCACGTTACGGTCGCCGCCACCCGTTGATGTATGCCTCGATACCGCCGCTGGCCATTACATTCTATTTTTTATTTGATCCGCCAGAAGGACTGGACGCTACTGGTTTGTTTATCTGGCTGACAGGGTTTTCGATTTTGTCGCGCGGGGCCATTGCCTTGTATCATGTGCCCCATTTGTCCCTCGGCGCCGAACTTAGTTCTCATTATACCGAGCGCTCCAGTATCGTTGCTATTCGCACCGTGTTCGGAGCGTTAGGTTCGATTGGGTGTTTGCTTGTGGGGATGAATTATTATTTTGTGCCGAGTGCAGAATTCACCAACGGGCAACTTGATCCCACCCGCTATCCGCCTTTTGCTGCGGCCATGGCGTTTGCCATGGTTTTTGTCATTGGCTTTAGTGCCTTTGGCACACACAGGCTGATCCCGGGGTTGTCAAAGCCGGTCCAGGGCGATTTTGGAACCGGACTGGTACGCATGATGCGCGAAATGCGGCAGGCGCTTACCAACCCGTCGTTTCGTGCCCTGTTTGTGGGGTTGCTGTTCTTTTATGTTGTCGTTGGGACGCACGCGACGCTGCAATTGCACATGTCGACTTATTATTGGGAAATGTCCCCGTCACAAATCTCCGGTTACATTATCGCCGCCAGCGTGGGGTTTGTTGCGGGATTGATGGTTTTGCGCCGCACCCATGACTGGATCGATAAAAAGCAGACCTATGTTATTGGCGCTGCAATGCTGGTGCTGCTGGGGGCAATCGGACCGGCCTTGCGTGAAATTGGATATTTTCCCGGTAATGATCATCCCATCCTGTTTCCAATTTTGCTGTGTTTGGTGTTTGTATCGGCTTTTTTCGCGGCCCTCGCCGGTGTCAGTGGCGGCTCGATGATGGCGGACATCGCCGACGAACATGAATTAACCAGCGGCCGGCGTCAGGAGGGAATTTTCTTTGGCGCCGCGTCATTTGCGGGAAAGTCCGCCTCGGCCTTTGGTCATATTCTGGCGGGCGTCGCGATAGACTTGATCGCGTTTCCGGTACGCGCGGAACCCGGCAGCATCCCCGGCGAAAAATTGACCGAGCTTGGCCTGTTTAACGGGCCGATGATGGCCGTCGTGATGGCGGTGGGCGTACTCTATTTTACACGTTACGATTTAACCCGCGAACGCCATCAAGAAATACAACAAACGCTCCGTGAGCGGAGCGACTCAAGGGATTAATCAAACTTCGAAAAATCCGCCGGGCGGCGTTCACTAAACGCTTTGAGGGCTTCTTTTGATTCGGGTGTACGCAGTTGCGCATCGAATGTGCGCCCCTCTTCGCGGATTGCTTTGTCCAGCAGGGCGCCATGTTCGCGCACCAGCCGTTTTGTCTCGCGCACGGCGCTTGGCGGTTTTGCGGCAAGCCGGGCTGCTATTGCCATGACCTCCTGCATCAGCTGATCAGCGGGAAAAATTTCGTTCACGAAACCCAGTTGTTGCGCCTTTTGCGCGTTGAACTGATCGCCGAGCAAAAACAGTTCCATTGCCTTCATTCTTCCTACCATGTTCGGTATCAGCACCGATGAACCCGCTTCCGGCACTGCCCCCAGATTAACGAACGGCATGCCAAAGCGGGCCGTGTCAGCGGCGTAAACCAGATCGCAATGCATCAGCATGGTGACGCCAACGCCAATCGCCATGCCATTCACAGCGGCGATAACGGGCTTTTCCGCCGCCATAAGCGCAGCCAGAAATGTGGGGAAGGGAGCCGGCCCCTCGGTCAGGGATTTTTCGCCTTTTGGCGCGTTCGAGGTGATGACGAAATCGCCAATGTCATTACCGGCAGTAAAGCTGTCCCCGCTGCCGGTAAGAACCGTCACGCGAACTTTTCTGTCGGTTTGCGCACTGCGCAAAGCTTCGGCAATCGCCAGATACATTTGCGGCGTCAGGGCGTTCTTCTTGTCCGCCCGGTTCAGGCGGATTGTCTGAATGCAGGATTCGCGATGGTCTTCGACATGAGCGGTCATCTGTGCACTTTGCCCCCTAATCCCTCAATATGCCCATATTGGCCTGTTTTGGAGGTGTAAGCTATGTGTTATTCACTATTTATTAACTGTTTCAAGCAAAGAGTTTATGCTGACGACACCAAGAAGAATCACGTGGGATGGAAACACATGCCTGTAGATGCGCCGCTTTTCACAATCGGACTTGGATTTGCTATCGTACTGCTCGCAACCTTATTGGTTCGCAGCCAGCTTATACCTTCCAGCATCATCAGATACAGCTCACAGCCAGGAACCTCAAGGGGGCAGGCCGGAAAACTGCTGGTGATAGGTAGTGTTGCGGTTAGTATGCTGGTGTTCTTTACCGTTTTATGGGAGCTTCTGGGACGATAATTCCTCGAAGGTACAGGCAGGCCCCCTCCCATGATACGCAAATGGCGCCGGATGCGCCCGGCCTTGTTGTTACTGGCCTCAACTTTACTTGTCCCGCAGGCGGTTATTGCTGCGAATGATGTGAGCGTGAAAAGCAGCCGCCATTTTCTGGATGGTGAAGAGCCGTCCCGCACTGAATTTGGCAAGTTGATATATCTTTCCGGCATCACAATGCACTCGGATGATCCGGATTTTGGAGGCATTTCCGGCCTTCAGGTCAGTGCCGACGGCGCCCGGCTGCTGGCAATTACCGATAAGGGGAAATGGCTGGGCGCCCATCTGATCTATGAAAAGGATCGGCTTGCGGGACTGGATCAGGTCGAACTCTTAGCCTTGCCGGGGGAGGATGGCCGGGCAATAAGCGGCAAAAAAGAGATCGATTCTGAATCCCTGACGCTGGAACAGCCGGGTAATCTGGCTGGTCCCGTCTATGTCTCGTTCGAGGGGCGGCACCGTATATTATATTATCCAAAGGGCCTGCGCGGAAAGCCCTCGCCTGTGCAGATGCCGTCCGGCCTGGCGCAAGCGCCGTCAAACAAGGGAATAGAGGCCTTTGGCAGGCGCGCCGATGGCAGCTTTATTGCGCTGGCCGAGGAATATCTGGATCGGGACGGAAATCACACCGGCTGGCTGGTTGGCAAAGATAGGGCGCATAATATTTATCTGCGCCGCGAGGGAGAGTTTGACCCCACGGACCTGGAATTCCTGCCAGATGGCGATCTGCTGGTGCTGGAACGGCGCTACAGTTTATTGGGCGGGCCTGGTATGCAGATCAGGCGCATCAGGGGGGACACAATCAAACCCGATGCACTGCTTGACGGGGAGGTGCTGATCAATCTCACCGCCCGCTATGGAATCGATAATTTTGAGGGGCTTGCGGCGCGCGCAAATACCGCTGGCGAAACCATTATCTATGTAGTTTCAGATAATAATTTCAATCCGTTACAGAAAAATCTTCTGCTAATGTTTAAGCTGAAGCAGCAGCCGTAGCGGCGCGGCGGGCGGCAATCTGTTTTTTCAGGCGCCGCGCGCGCAGCGACATGTTGGCCGCATCCGCCTTCATCAGATAGGCGTCCAGACCGCCATTATGATCAACCGAACGCAGGGTGCTGGCGCAAATTTTTAACCGCACACCCTGACCCATGGCGTCACTGGTAAGGGTGACATTCACCAGATTGGGCAAGTAGCGCCGGCGGGTCTTGTTGTTCGCGTGGCTGACATTATTGCCGGTAAGTACGCCGGTGCCGGTAAGTTCACAGCGTCTGGCCATGGATCGTTTCCTCAGGTGCAGCAAATGAAAAAGGCCCGTCAAGCGGGTCCGAATGAGGGGGAATGAATAGCGCGTCAATTTACGCCCGTCAAGCCGTTCTATTGGTTGATTTGGTCTTTGATCTGTTGCCGGGAGCAAAAAACTGATATATTGTCAGCCATTGGAAATTGTCGGGGTTCAGGCCCCAAAATCGGAGTGAAACGTCATGAGTGAAGGTGTGCAGGGCTCGACACGCGTTAGCAGACAGGATCACGAAGTGATCATGCCAACGAAGGAATTGGCCAAAAAAATGGGGATGGAGATTTCGTTCGATCCCGAAGCGCTGCTGGCGAAATATCGCGCCGAACGCGACAAGCGCATCCGTCCCGACGGCAATGAGCAATATCAGGAGCCCAAGGGCGACTTTTCCCATTTCCTTGAAGATCCCTATGTGGAGCCCTTCACACGCGAGCCGCTGTTTGATGAGGTCGAGGTTGCGGTCATTGGCGGTGGTTTCGGTGGTCTGCTGGCGGGCGCGCGCCTGCGCGAAGCTGGCGTGAAAAGCATCCGGATGATCGAAAAGGGTGGCGACTTTGGCGGCACCTGGTACTGGAACCGCTATCCCGGCGCTGCCTGCGATGTGGAATCCTATATCTATCTGCCGCTGCTGGAAGAGCTGAACTACATTCCGAAAATGCGCTACACGGATGCGCCGGAAATTCTGGCGCACTCGCAGGCAATTGCGCGCAAATATGATCTTTACGACAATGCCTGCCTGCAAACCGAAATCACCGGCATGGAATGGGACGAAAAAGACTCCAAATGGATCATTTCGACCAATCGCGGCGACCGGATGAAGGCGCGTTTTGTGGTCATGTCCAATGGCCCGCTGCACCGGCCAAAACTTCCCGGCATCCCCGGCATTGATGATTACAAGGGCCATACCTTTCACACCAGCCGCTGGGATTACGCCTATACGGGCGGCGATTCCAGGGGCAATCTGACCGGCCTCAAGGACAAGCGCGTCGGCATTATCGGTACCGGCGCCACCGCCGTGCAATGCATTCCGCATCTGGGTGCGGCGGCCAAACATCTCTATGTGTTTCAGCGCACCCCATCGTCCGTAGACGTACGAAATGACCGTCCTACCGATCCGGAATGGATAAAAAGCCTGAAGCCCGGATGGCATAAGGAGCGCCTGGAAAATTTCAACATTCTGGTCACCGGCGGCTATGCGGAAAAGGATCTGGTCAATGACGGCTGGACCGAAATCATCCGCAACCTGCTGGTCAAGGTAAAGGCGGGCAAGGGGGCAGGCGCATCCCGCTCGGAAATGCTGGCCTTCACTGAACTGCTTGATTACGAAAAGATGGAAGGTGTGCGCGCCCGCGTGGACACCATCGTCAAGGACAAGGCGACCGCAGAGGCGCTCAAGCCCTATTACCGGCAATTCTGCAAGCGCCCCTGTTTCCATGACGACTATCTGCCAACCTTCAACCGCCCCAATGTGACATTGGTCGATACGCGCGGCCAGGGTGTGGACCGCATAACGGAAAAAGGCGTCATATTTGATGGCAAGGAATATGAAGTTGATTGCCTGATTTTCGCCACCGGCTTTGAAGTAGGCACCGATTATACCCGCCGTTCAGGCTATGATCTGACCGGCCGCGGCGGGCAGACGCTCAGCGGAAAATGGGCCAAGGGCGTTGCGACCCTGCATGGCATGCATACACGCGGTTTCCCCAACTGCTTCATTATGGGCACCATGCAGTCCGGCTTCACGGCAAACTTCCCGCATGCGCTGGATGAGAACGCCAGGCACTTGTCCCATATCATCAGGAAGATGAAGGACAGCAACCACACGGTGGTCGAAGCCTCGCAGGAAGCCGAAGACGAATGGGTGCAGGTCATCATCGGCAAGGCGAAACTGGGGCTGCGCTTCTATGCGGAATGCACCCCCGGCTATTACAATAATGAAGGCAAACCCGGCGAAAGAAGCGGCCAGAACGGACAATATGGCGGCAGCTCGGAAGACTTTTTCAGGATCATGCAGCAATGGCGGGACGAAGGTCAAATGCGCGGGCTGGAGGTGGGCTGATAGGTTAGAGTCTTTCTGTGATTGACTGGATCGAAAAAACCTCCTCGTCATTGCGAGGAGCGCAGCGACGTGGCAATCCAGAGTTACACACGAAGGCCTGAGTTTGTGACTCTGGATTGCCACGCTTCGCTCGCAATGACGATGAAAGATATGACTTAACCTAAAATCTTCATGTCATAGGATTGTCACGGCCAATTCACACTTTACCGCGAAACAGTTCCAGTATCTGTTGCGCTGCCTCGCTGGCGGGCAGCTTTCCTTCCAGCACCTGCTTTTCCAGTTTTGCAGCCAGCTTTTCGGTCGCGGGGTCATCAACCAGCATGTCCAGCAATCCGTCATGCACTTCTGACCACATCCAGGCGCGGGCCTGTACGGCGCGGCGCGCGGCCAACTCTCCTGAATTTCCAAGCGCTGTGCGATAGGCGGTGATGGCGTCCCACACATCGCTCATGCCGCTGCCGGTCAGGGCGGAAGTTTGCAGTACCGGAACCTGCCAGTTCAGGGTCTTTGGCCGCATCAGATGCAGCGCGGCCTGATGTTCCGCCGCCGCCCGCCCGGCGGCTTTCAGAAATTCCCCGTCGGCCTTGTTGACGATCACCATGTCCGCCAGTTCCATGATGCCGCGCTTGATGCCCTGCAATTCATCCCCGCCGCCCGGCGACAGCAGCAGCACAAACATATCCACCATGTCGCAAACCTGGGTTTCCGACTGGCCGACGCCCACCGTTTCGATAATCACCACATCATAGCCCGCCGCATCCGCCGCCAGCATCGCTTCACGGGTGCGCCGCGCCACGCCCCCCAGCGCGCCGCTGGAAGGCGTCGGCCGGATAAAGGCGTTGGGATCGCGCGACAGCAATTCCATGCGGGTTTTATCCCCCAGGATGGAGCCGCCCGAGCGCGTGGACGAAGGATCAATCGCCAGCACCGCGACCTTCAACCCGCGCTTGGTCAGGAACATGCCGAATGTCTCAATAAAACTGGATTTCCCCACCCCCGGCGCGCCGGAAAACCCCAGCCGGACCGCCTTGCCGGTATGGGGCAGCAACAGCCGCAACAAGGCCCCCGCCCTGGGCCGGTCGGCGGGCCGGCGCGACTCAATCAGCGTAATCGCCCGCGCCAATGCGCGCCGGTCGCCCGCGATCACGTGCGCCGCCAGTTCCGTTATGTCAGGCTGTTTTGTCATGTAATGTGCCTAACCTGCTTTGAGGGCCATCGCAAGCCGGTCACGGGCTTTTCCTTTTGTCACCCCACCCCAACCCCTCCCCATCAAAGGCAGGGCAATCGCATATGGCCAAAATTTGACAACCGCGCACAAGATTTGAATCGTGGCAGGTTTTGTGACGCAAGTTTCGAATCCAAATTGGCGCTCGGAAGCACAAAAAGAATCAAAAAAATCCATATGCGATTGCCCTGCCATCAAAGGGGAGGGGCTTTACCACCGGATGCCGGGCTTCTTCCCCCTCCCCCTCGTGGGGAGGGACGGGGTGGGGGGGTTGAAAAACTCTAACTTAGTAAAACAGATTCCATAGACCAACCACTATGGTTGCACGGACTTCCGGCGGCGGGGTTTGGGCTTTGCCGCCGCCATCGCGTCAAGGGGCGCGGTCATTTTTTCGTACAGGCCGAACAGGTGGGCGACGCGCTCGAAGTCTGATGCGAAGCCTTTGGGGGCGTAGAGCCGGTCGACTTTGCTGTCGAGCGTCTGGTGCGCCTTGCGCAGATTGGCGGGCATCAGGTCTGGGTCATACAGATCGGCCAGCGTTGCGCCGGGATGCGCCGCGCGGGCGTCCAGCACCGCCTGCGCCAGCGGCGCCAGTTTCGTCAGTTCGGCCTGCCCCACGGGCGGCATGGGGAAAGTGTTGTAGACGACGCCAATGGAATAGCGGTAATCGCTTTTAAGCCGTCCGCCGATATGGCGCAGCCAGCTCATATGCATGGCGGAGGTCAGAAGGCCGAACAACGGCAGTGAGGCGTTTTCAATAATCCGCACAAGGTTGCTCGGTATGACCGGCGGCTCCATCCAGCCGATGGGTACATATTCGCGCCGCTCGGAACTGACCTCGGGAATTACTAAAAATGGCGCAGAGGGGATTACGTTAACGTGATATCTTTCTGGATACGGCGCAATGGCGAGCGTGGGCTTGCTCTTACTCTTGGAGCGGAACGACCGAACTGCCTGCATGCGCTCAATCACTCTCGGCAAAGTCTTGAGGTCGATAAGTGACGTGTTCTGAAGCGCAAGAATCCAGCGCTCGCCACCATTGATATACTCACGCGCACCAATGAAAGGATGCATGAGCTTCGCTGCCTCCGGTTCTGCTGCAAGGAAGGCCGTACGCTCAGCTGAGTCGAAAATGTAGTTGCCATCGTCTATTGGCCTGGAACCGATTATCAACTTCGGCAATTCATTTTGCGGCTGGCTTGCTTCCTTCACCACCAAATGCGGGTTGGCGAGGCCGCCGCCGTCAAACAGATAGGGCGTCAATGCGGCGTGCACACTCTCATGCGGTTCGCCATTAATATCGTCATAGGCGAACAGGCGCTTGTCCTTCGGTGCATCCGGCGCTTTGGCCAGGCCGAGTATGACCACATGCACATGCGCCTTGCCGCGCGCGTCGGACCCCCAGGCGAAGGTGCGATGCGCAAAAGCCAGTTCCAGATGGCAGCGGTCGAACAGGACCGGCCATAGTTGCGCCACCTGTTCGCCCTGGGTAATCGAGTTGGTGGCGACAAAACCGATCCGCGCGGAACCATTCCGCACATAATGGCCTGCTTTGATGAACCAGGCACAGACATAATCAAGCGTGCCGCCGATCTTGCCCAGCGCGGCGATCCGGCGCACCTGCGTGCGCTGCGCGTCGGTCTGATAATTCGCGCCGACGAACGGCGGATTGCCGAGTACATAGGAGCAGTCTTGCGGCGGCAACAGCGCCGCCCAATCGGTCTCCAGCGCGTCGGCATTCAGAATATGTGGCGATTTGTCGAGCGGAATGCGCACATAGGTTCTGCCGAACTCCAGGCTCAGCCGGTTATTCATGATGTGGTCCATCATCCACAGTGCGGTTTCGGCGATGCGGGCGGGAAATTCGCCGATCTCTATGCCATAAAACTGATCGACATTGATCAGCGACATCGCATCCGCCCAGGCATCCAACTGTCCGCCGGGTTTGGTTTCGCGCAGCAGCTCGATCTCCAATGCGCGCAATTCCCGATAGGTAATGATCAAAAAATTGCCGCAACCGCAGGCCGGGTCAAGAAACTTCAGGCCGCCCAGTCTTTGCTGAAACTTCAGCAGCTCCGGCAGGCGGCGGCTGTCCCGGCGCGCCTTCAACCGGGCGAACTCGGCGCGCAGGTCATCGAGAAACAGCGGCCCGATGACCTTCATAATATTTTTTTCGGTGGTGTAATGCGCGCCTTGCGCTCGGCGCTCCCCCTTGTCCATCACCGATTGGAACAGCGAGCCGAAAATGGCGGGTGAAATGGCCGACCAGTCGAACAGGCAGGCGTCGATCAGGCGCTGGCGCATGGCGGCGTCAAAGGACGGAATGTCAAGTTTGTCGCGGAACAGATCGCCATTGATGTAGGGAAAGCGGTCGAGATCGCTATCGATGTTCTTCTGCCTGCCGTCTTCGCGTGTATTCAGCACCTGAAACAGTTGCGCCAGCCATCCGCCCAGATCGGAACCGTCTTCGCGGGTGCGGTTTTCCAGCAGGTCGAGGAAAATATCGCGCGGCTCGAATATTCCGGTATCGTCGGCAAACAGGCAGAACACGATGCGGACCAGAAACTGCTCCAGATCGTGGCCGGTGTAGCCGGACGCCTCCAGCGCGTCATGCAGCCTGCCGACTAGCTCCGACGCCCTGATATTGACCGGATCCTGATCCCTGAAGGTGCGTTTCTGCACCCCAAGGATGAAGCCGAATTTCTCGACATGGCGGGGCAGATCGGCAAGCGCAATGGTGATCTGTTCGTCTTCGTCCAGGTCGTACAGATCGAATGTCTGAAAGTCGCTGATCAGCACATAGCGCGGCAGTTCGGCGTCTTTCAGGCCGGGGAAATAATCCAGCGCCTGCTGTTTGGCTTTTATCCTGTTGCCGCCCGCGCTTTTTTGCTCGGCCAGCAGCACGCCTTTCCAGAACAGATCGATATATCCGCGTTTGTCGCCCAGCTTTTTTACCGGCTCTTCAAATGTGGCGACCCGGCGCACCGGCATGCCGAAAACGTCAAAAAAATCCCGGTAGAAAAGCTGCGTCTCGCCTTTTTCATATCCATGCCCCGCCCATTCCATGGCGAAGCTGGCGGCGCGGGTTCTGATCTCGTTCCATGACAGGCGCATCTATCGGGCTTTCTTATTGGAGCGTGTTATGCCTAACCCGGTTCGCTGAATGCCGCAAGCGGGCGCATCAGCCCGCCCCATCTTTATGCCCATGGCGGTGGTGCAGGTCGGGCCAGTGGGGGTGGGTGTGGGTGAGGGGTTCATGTTTATGTGCATGGGTGTGGGGCTTATCTGATGGCGCTTCATCCATATGCGCATGTTGGTGATGTTCGTCATGGCTGTGCCGGTGGTTGTGTTCCAGCGCCTCGTGCGCATGGGGATGCATGTGGTTTTCGGTCAGGCTGAGCCAGACGCCGATGCCCATCAATGCGCCTGCGATCAGGAATTGCGGTGTCAGCGGATCGGATAATAAAGGTATGGCGGCCAGTGCGCCAATGAACGGCGCGGTCGAAAAATACGCCCCGGTGCGGGCCGTGCCAAGACGCTGTAGCGACATCACAAACAGCACAAGACTAACGCCATATCCAAAAAATCCCGTGACCAGTGTGCCAGCCAGCAGTGCAGGTTCGGGTAAGGTGACGCCGCCCGCCAGCCCAATCGAGACATTGACGCCGCCCGCGATCAGTCCGCGCAGCATGGTGATCTGCACCGGGTCTGCGCCGGATATGCGGCGGGTAAGATTATTATCGATGCCCCAGGCGATACACGCGCCCGCGATCAGGACCGCGCCAGCATCCAGTTCAAAAAAACTTCCCTGCCACGACAGGGCCAGCGCACCCGCAATGATCAGCGCCGCGCCTGACACCAAACGCCCGCCGACATGTTCGCGGAAAATCAACGCCGCAATGGCGACCGTCGCAATGGCTTCAAGATTAAGCAGCAGGGATCCGCTGGATGCCGTGGTCAGGTTCAGGCCAGACATCAGCAGGACCGGCGCGATAATGCCGCCAGAAACGATCGCCGCCGCAAGCCAGGGCAGATCGGCGCGGGTGAGCGGCGCTTCGCGTGGCGCATGCCTGCCTGCGCGCCGTATCAGTGCATATAATCCAAGGCCCAGCCCCGCCCCCAGATAAAGCAGCCCCGCCAGCAGCCAGGCCTGCATCCCGCCCAGCAGCAGCTTGGCGAACGGGGTGGCGAGACCAAACAGCGCCGCTGACAGGAGCGCCAGAAATGCCGGGCTACGCATGGAAACCCTCATTCGTGGATATCCTGATTTCCGCCAAACTGGCGTTGCGCCCATTCATACATGGCGATGTCATGGGAATATTTTGTAACGTCAATATTGCTTTCTTGCGCGCAGTGCAGACAACGCAACACCGCCATATCACGGATTTCCAATAGCCCCATTGCGGTTTTCACCCCGCAATGCAGGCAGGGCACATCACCGGTGGAAAGCACGATCATTCGGGCTTGTCACGGTCCCGGTTGACGGCGTAATCGGTGAAGCCCAGCGGCACCCCCAACTGCTCGCCAAAGCGCAACGCCAGCACCAGATCCTTGGCCACCAGTTTGGCTATGCTGCCTGCGCCATGGGTGCTTTGGGCAAACAGCGCGCGCATCGGCTTGATGCCGCGCAACGCCCAGCTATCGCCGGTGCTGACCTTGGCGATTTCGATCATCTGATCTTCGTCAATGCCGGCGGCCCGGGCCAGCGCCAGACCTTCTTCCACGACTTTCATGTTGATCAGCGACATGAGATTGTTGCATAGCTTTGCGGCCTGTCCCATGCCGACCGCGCCCATGTGAAACACTTCTTCGCCGACAATGGAGAAAATCGGCCGGGCGCGTTCCACCTGCGCGGCGTCGCCCCCCACCATCAGGGTAAGCGTGCCATCGACAGAGCGGGCTTCCGCGCCGCTGACGGCGGCGTCGATAACGCTAATCTTGCGCTCGGCGCAGGCTGCGGCCATGCGCTGGCAGGTGACCGGGCTGACGGTGCTGTGAATGATAATCAGCCCGCCCGGCTTCATGCCCGCCAGCAGGCCGTCGCCTTGTCCCCTGCCGGTGATGACTTCCTCGATCTGGCGGTCATTCATCACCACCAGTTCGACAATATCGCATTTCTCGCCAACCTCTGCCGTGGAGCTTGCCGTCTTTGCGCCCAGCGCCACCAGATCGCGCATAGTGTCCGGGTTCAGGTCGTAGACCGTTAAATCCACGCCCGCTCTGGCCAGGTTCATGGCCATGGGCTTGCCCATATTGCCAAGGCCGATAAAGCCGATTTTTTCTTTCATGTTGTGGTCCTCCAATAGCGAAACTTTATCATTCCACACGCAGGATGCGACCGATTTCTTGCCCCCTGGGCAGATCAAGGATAACAATGCCTCGCAGATTTGTCAGGAGAAAACATATGAAACTGGGCGTTATCGGCGGTAGTGGCGTTTATGATATTGACGGGCTGGAAAAGGCCGAATGGCGGCAGGTCGAAAGCCCGTGGGGGCATACGTCAGATGAAATGCTATTTGGCCGGTTACAGGGCGTTGAAGTGGTGTTTTTACCGCGTCACGGGCGGGGCCATTCGCTTTCGCCCTCCGGCATCAATTACCGCGCCAATATTGATGCGCTGAAACGCAGCGGCGTCACGGACATTCTATCCGTTTCCGCCTGCGGTTCGTTTCGTGAGGCCCTGGCGCCAGGAACCTTTGTGATTGTGGATCAGTTTATCGACCGCACCTTTGCGCGGGAAAAAAGTTTTTTCGGCAATGGCCTGGTCGCGCATGTGTCGATGGCGAAGCCCGTATGCGGGCGGCTTGGCGATATGCTTGAAAAGGGTGCGGCGGAGATTGGAATTCCCTATACGCGGGGTGGAACCTATCTGGCGATGGAGGGGCCGCAATTTTCGTCCCTGGCCGAATCCAACATGTATCGCGCCTGGGACTGTGATGTCATTGGCATGACCAATATGCCGGAAGCGAAACTGGCGCGCGAGGCGGAAATCTGTTTCGCCACCGTCGCCATGGTCACCGATTATGATTGCTGGCATCCGCACCATGACGATGTGGATGTCGCCTCGGTCATTGCGGTATTGCAGAGAAATGCCAAACATGCGGGCGATCTGGTAAAACAGGTGGTGGGGCAGATTGCGGGCGGCGCCTTGCATGGGGCGGCCTGTCCGCAGGGCTGCGACCGGGTGCTGGACACGGCGCTGATTACCGCCCCTGAAAAACGCGATGCAAAATTATTGGCGAAGCTTGACGCCGTCGCCGGACGTGTATTGAAGGGGTAGTCAAAGTGATTGAAAAATATATTCGCGCCATTCCGGATTATCCAAAACCCGGCATCATGTTTCGCGATATCACCACGCTTCTGGGGGATCCGGTTGGGTTTCGCAAGGCGGTAGACGGGCTGGTGCAGTTTCATGCAGGCGTGCGCATCGACAAGGTCGCTGGCATCGAGGCGCGCGGCTTCATTCTGGGCGGCGCCGTGGCGCATCAATTGTCGTGCGGGTTTGTGCCAGTGCGCAAACCGGGCAAGCTGCCCTATAAAACCATCGGTGAAGATTATGATCTGGAATATGGCAAGGACCGGCTGGAAATTCACATTGATGCGGTGAAACCCGGTGACACGGTTTTGCTGGTGGATGATCTGATCGCAACCGGCGGCACCGCAGAGGCCGCAATCAGACTGATCGAACGGCAGGGCGCCAGTGTGGTGGCGTGCAGTTTTGTGGTGGACCTGCCGGACCTGGGCGGACGCAAACGGCTGGAGGCGCTGGGTAAGGAAGTGCTGGCGCTCACCACTTATTCAGGCCACTGATTAAAATGAAAATTGACGGCAAGGCGTGGCGTTCGATCTGGCTGCAACCGGATGGCTGGTCTGTGGGTATTATCGATCAGACGAAGCTGCCGCACGCGTTTGTGACCGTGCGGCTTGCAAGTGTGGCGGAAGCATCGCATGCGATCAAAAGCATGATGGTGCGCGGTGCGCCGCTGATCGGCGCTACGGCGGCCTATGGTCTGTGCTTTGCCATGCGCGAGGATGCATCGGATGACGCGTTGAACGCGGCCTATGAGTTTCTGCTGGCGGCAAGGCCCACCGCCGTAAATCTGCGCTGGGCGCTGGATGAAATGCGCGGGGTATTGTTGCCGTTGCCGCCTGCCTCGCGGGTTGCGGGGGCCTATGCGACAGCCGCTAAAATCTGCGATGACGATGTGGCGATTTGCGAAAATATTGGCGTGCATGGGTTGAAACTGATTGAGGATGCGGCGCGTAAAAATCCGGCGCGGGAGGTAAATATTCTCACCCATTGCAATGCCGGCTGGCTGGCGACGGTGGATTGGGGCACGGCGCTCGCGCCCATCTATATGGCGCATGATGCGGGCATTAACCTGCATGTGTGGGTCGATGAAACCCGCCCGCGCAATCAGGGCGCGGCGCTGACCGCGTGGGAGCTGGGCAAACATGGCGTGCCGCACACCATTATCGCCGATAATGCGGGCGGTCACCTGATGCAGCATGGCCGCGTTGATATGTGCATTGTCGGCACCGACCGCACCACGGCGCGCGGCGATGTGTGCAACAAGATCGGCACCTATCTGAAGGCGCTGGCCGCGCATGATAATGGCGTGCCGTTCTATGTGGCGCTGCCCTCCACCACCATTGATTGGACGATTGACGACGGGGTGGCCTCCATCCCCATCGAGGAACGCGCGCCGGAAGAACTCACCCATATTACAGGCCGCACCGCCAATGGGGCTGTGTGTGAAGTGAAAATTTCAGCGCCGGGAAGTCCGGCTGGAAATTTCGCCTTCGATGTGACCCCGGCTCGGCTCGTCAGTGGACTGATCACGGAACGTGGCGTCTGCGCGGCGTCGAACGCCGCCATGCTGAAACTGTTCCCGGAACGCGCGCCATGAGTGATACAGGCCTGCGCAAGGAAATCATCGCCGCCGCCAACGCCATGAACCAAAGCGGCCTAAGCCCCGGAAAATCGGGCAATGTGTCGGCGCGTAACAGCGCGGGCCATGTTCTGATAACGCCAACCGGCGTTCCCTATGCGGATTTGAAACCCGGGGATATTGTGATGCTGGATGATCGCGGCAAGGTGCTTGCGGGTTCGCTGCTGCCTTCCAGCGAATGGCATTTTCATGTGGCGATTTATACGGCGCGCACGGATGTAAGCGCCATCGTGCATACCCATTCGCTGCACGCCACCGCGCTGGCCTGTGCGCACCGGGAAATTCCGGCATTTCATTATATGGTTGCGGTGGCGGGCGGTGACAGCATTCGCTGTGCGCCCTATGCGACCTTTGGCACGGACGAACTGGCGCATCACGCACTGGCGGCATTAGAGGGGCGCCACGCCTGTTTGCTGGCCAATCACGGGCAGATTGCGTTGGGGGCAACGCCTGCCAGGGCGCTGGCGCTGGCGCATGAGGTTGAAACCCTGGCCAGCCAATATGTGGCCGCGCTGCAAATTGGCCAGCCAGCTATTCTTGATACGGATGAAATGGCCCGCGTCCTGGAAAAATTCAAAACCTATGGTCAACAGGTGAAGAGTTAAGCCATGACGACCGCATTAATCACCCATCCGGCCTGTCTCGAACATGTCATGCCATCGGGCCATCCGGAATCGCCGGACCGCCTGCGGGCGGTTCTTGCGGCGCTGGACGCGCCCCATTTCAAACCGCTTCTGCGCGAACAGGCGCCGCAGGCGTCCATGGAACAGATTGCGCTGGCGCATCCTAGCGGCTTTGCAGCGGCCCTGCTGGCCCGTGCGCCACAACAGGGGTTTGCCTTCATTGACGGGGATACGCCCATGTCGCCGGGCAGTGGCGCGGCGGCATTATATGCGGCGGGTGCGGTGGTCCGCGCGGTCGATATGGTCATGCAGGGAATGGTGCGGAACGCCTTTTGCGCCGTCCGTCCGCCGGGTCATCATGCGGAAAGTAATCGCGCGATGGGTTTTTGCCTGTTCAATAATGTGGCCGTGGGCGCATTGTGGGCGCGCAAAAAATGGAATTGTAACCGCATCGCAGTAATTGATTTCGATGTTCATCACGGCAATGGCACACAGGAAATTTTTCAGAACGATCCGGACCTGTTTTATGCCTCCACGCATCAGGCGCCATTCTATCCCGGCACCGGGGCGATGCATGAAACCGGCGTGGCCGGTAATGTGGTCAATGTCTCGCTTCAGGCGGGTGCGGGTAGCGACGCCTTTAAGGCCGCAATGACCGCAAAGATTTTACCGGCATTGGATGCGTTTCACCCGGATCTGATTCTCATTTCCGCTGGATTTGACGCGCATATGCAGGATCCGCTTGCGAATCTGTGGCTTGAAGAAGAAGATTTTGCCTGGGCCACGCGGCAGATTATGGCCATCGCGGATAAGCGATGCGCGGGCAGGGTGGTTTCCGCGCTGGAAGGCGGCTATGATCTGATGGCGTTGGCGGCAAGCGTTCAGGCGCATGTAAAGGCCTTGATGGGCGGATAGGAAAATGTCGGAAAAGAAAAAAACAGCATCTCTGGAATCTGTAACCGGTTTGAGCTTTGAGGCCGCTTTGCGCGAGCTTGAGTCCATTGTGGCGCGGCTCGAAAGCGGGCAGGTTGATCTGGAAGAATCCATTAGCATTTATGAACGCGGCAGCCAGTTGAAAGCCCATTGCGACGCCAAGCTGAAAGATGCGCAGGCCAAGGTAGAAAAAATTGTTGTCGCAGGCGATGGTTCAATTTCCGCAGCGCCCGAAAATGGGGCCGGATAATTTATCAGTAAACGGATTGAATTTATGGACCAGTTTACCACCGCACTGATGCATGCGGCAAGCACTGTTGAGCATGCACTTGATGCGCTGCTGCCCAAATCGCGCGATTCTGAAGCCCGCCTGTTTGACGCCATGCGCTATGCGGCATTGGGCGGCGGCAAGCGCCTGCGCCCCTTTCTCGTGTTGAACAGCGCCAGTCTGTTTGGCGTTCAGGAGGAGTGTGCAGCGCGGGTGGCGGCGGCGGTTGAATGCGTGCACAGCTATTCCCTGGTGCATGACGATCTGCCCTGCATGGATGATGATGATTTGCGCCGTGGCAAGCCTTCCACCCACCGGCAGTTCGGCGAGGCGACGGCCGTATTGGCCGGCGATGCGCTGTTAAGTTTTGCTTTTGAAATTTTGAGCGAAAGCGGCGCCCACGAAGATCCGAATATCCGCTGTGAACTGGTGCGCGGTCTGGCGATGGCGTCCGGCCCGCATGGGATGGTGGGGGGGCAAATGCTGGACCTGGAATCGGAAAATCAGGCCTTGCCGGTTGGGGCCGTCACGCGGTTACAGCAACTCAAAACCGGGGCGCTGATCGCGTTTTCCTGCGAGGCCGGGGCGATTTTGGGAAAAGCCTCGCCGCCACACAGGCAGGCGCTGCATGCCTATGCCCATGACTTTGGCCTGGCCTTTCAGATAACGGATGACCTTTTGGATATTGAGGGTAATGCCGAAATGCTGGGAAAAACAGCGGGCAAAGACCAGGTTGCAGGTAAATCAACGCTGGTTTCCCTGCTTGGGGTGGAACGCGCCAAGGTGCAGGCGAAATTCTTGTCGGATCAAGCTGTTAAGCATCTTGATTTATTTGATGAAAAGGCCGATCTTCTGCGCGCGGCGGCGCGTTTCGCAATCGCCCGGCGCGCCTGACACCATAGGAAATGAGCAATATTGTGAGCAAGACACCGCTGCTCGATCTGGTGCGCATCCCGGCGGACCTCAAGCAATTCAGGCAGGACCAGCTTCGTCAGTTGGCGGATGAATTGCGCGCCGAAACCATTGACGCTGTGTCGGTGACCGGCGGGCATCTGGGGGCTGGGCTGGGTGTGGTGGAACTGACGCTGGCCCTGCATTATGTGTTTGATGCGCCCAAGGATAAAATATTATGGGACGTTGGGCATCAGACTTATCCGCATAAAATTCTGACCGGCCGGCGCGGCCGCATTCGCACCTTGCGCCAGGGCGGCGGCCTGTCCGGCTTCACCAAGCGCGCGGAAAGCGAATATGACGCCTTTGGCGCGGCGCATTCCTCCACGTCGATTTCTGCGGCCCTTGGCATGGCGGTGGCGCGTGATCTGCGTGGTGATGATAATCATGTGGTTGCGGTAATCGGCGATGGCGCCATGAGCGCGGGCATGGCCTATGAGGCGATGAACAATGCCGGATCGCGCCACACCCGTTTGATTGTTATCCTGAATGACAATGACATGTCCATTGCGCCGCCCGTTGGCGCGATGAGCGCCTATCTCGCGAAACGGCTGTCCGGGCAGAACTATCTGAGCCTGCGTCAGACCGCCAGGGAAATTGCGCACAAAATTTCCGAACGGCTGGAACGCACCGCGCGCAAGGCCGAGGAATTTACCCGTGGCATGGCAACCGGCGGCACCCTGTTTGAAGAAATGGGGTTCTATTATGTTGGGCCAATTGACGGACACAATCTTGATCATCTGATTCCGGTGCTGGAAAATGTGCGCAATGCCAAACAGGGTCCGATCCTGCTGCATGTGGTCACGCAAAAAGGCAAGGGCTATCCGCCCGCCGAGGCTGCCGAAGACAAATATCACGGTGTGAACAAATTCGATGTGGTCACGGGCGCGCAAAAAAAATCCGCGCCCAATGCGCCGCAATATACCAGGGTGTTTGCGCAAAGCCTGATTGCCGAGGCGCACAAAGATGACAAAATTGCCGCCATCACGGCGGCCATGCCATCGGGCACCGGGCTTGATCTGTTTGCAAAGGCGTTTCCGGATCGCTGTTTTGATGTGGGCATTGCCGAACAGCATGGCGTGACCTTTGCGGCGGGCCTTGCCTGCGAAGGGTACAAACCGTTTGCGGCGATCTATTCCACCTTTCTGCAACGCGCCTATGATCAGGTCGTGCATGATGTGGCGATCCAGTGCCTGCCGGTGCGTTTCGCCATTGACCGCGCAGGCCTGGTAGGGGCTGATGGGCCAACGCATGCCGGATCATTCGATATTGGCTATCTGTGCAATCTGCCGAATTTTGTGGTGATGGCGGCCGCCGACGAAGCTGAACTGATGCATATGGTGGCGACGGCCGTCAGTATTGATGACCGGCCAAGCGCGTTCCGCTTCCCGCGCGGCGAAGGCACGGGCGTGGCCTTGCCGGATGCCGGCGTGCCGCTGGCCATTGGCAAGGGGCGCATGATCCGCGAGGGAAACCGGGTTGCAATCCTGAATTTTGGCGCGCGTTTGTCCGAGATATGCGAGGCGGCGCGGATATTGGAGAGTTATGGGCATCAGATCAGTATTGCCGATGCGCGTTTTGCCAAACCCCTGGACACCGCTTTGATCAGCCGTCTGGCGCGTGAACATGAAATTCTGATTACCATGGAAGAAGGCGCCATTGGCGGATTTGCGGCCCAGGTTCTGCATTACCTCGCCACGGCGGGTTTGCTGGACAAAGGGCTGACGGTGCGTCCCTTGTGTTTGCCGGATCGCTTCCAGGATCAGGATACGCCCGAAAAAATGTATGCGGATGCCGGGCTCGACGCCACACATATTGTGGCCAATGTTCTGGCCCTGCTTGGGGCCGAAATCCCGCATGTAGAAATATTGCGGGCATAGTGGTTCAATCTCCCGAAGGCATAATTGAAGCTGAAGTCACCCAACTTGGCCATTCCGGCGACGGCGTGGTCGAGGTTGATGGCCGCAAATATTTCGTGGCATATGCTGCGCCGGGTGACCGGCTTCAGATAAAATTCAATGCGGGCGATAAAGATCGCGCCGCCATCGTGCAAATTCTGAAACCCGGCGATGCGCGCGTCACTGCGCCATGCCGTCATTTCACAGAATGTGGCGGGTGCGCCCTGCAACATCTGTCCGATCTTTTTGTTGCGGACTGGAAGCGCGAACAAATTATTGACGCGCTGGCGCATCGTGGCCTGCATGATGTAACGGTGCGGCCAACCCAGACCATGCCGCCCGCGTCGCGCCGCCGTGCGGCCTTTACAGCAGAGCATGGCGCAGACGGAATTCAGATTGGTTTTCACGCGCGCATGAGTAAACGGCTCGTTCCCGTTTCTGAATGCACAGTGCTGGATAAAAATATCGTGCAGGCCTTGCCGGGACTGGAAAAAATGCTGGCGCCGTTGTTGCGCCATGGCCAATCGGTGCGGCTGCTGGTGACACAGACTGGCACTGGACTGGATGTTGACGTGCAATTTGGTTCGGACCAAAAGGCAGAACCAAATTTGCGCCTGCGAACATTACTGGCGGCAAGTGCGGACAGGCTTGATCTGGCGCGTTTAAGCTGGAACGGCGTGATTTTGCTTGAACGGCGCAAACCACAAATCGTCATGGGGGGCACGCCGGTCAGCCCGCCGCCCGGCGCGTTCCTGCAGGCAAGCAGCCAAGGCGAGGCGGCATTGATAGCATTTGTTCTCGAAGCTTTGGGAACGAAAACTTTGGGCGCCAAAGGCGCGCGCATTCTTGATCTGTTTGCCGGATGTGGCACCTTCACCTTTCCGGTTGCGTCCCATGCGCGCGTACATGCTGTTGAAGGTGATCGCGCCATGACGGAGGCGATTCGTCAGGCCGCAAACCAGAGGCAGGGCCTGAAACAGATTGAAGCAAGCCATCGCGATTTACAGCGCGGCCCGCTGTCCATCGAAGAATTAAAGCCCTATGCGGCGGTGATATTTGATCCCCCGAAAGCCGGGGCGCGGGCCCAGGCCGATCAGATAGCGGCCAGCCAGATACACAAAGTTATCGCGGTATCCTGTGCGCCTGCCACCTTCGCCCGTGACGCCAGATCGTTGGTAGACGGAGGATTTCTGCTGCGCTGGGTTGCGCCGGTTGACCAGTTTCGCTGGTCAGCCGAGGTTGAACTGGTGGCGTTGTTTGAGCGGGCGTGAACTGGTTATACTGTACAGGAGCGGCAAACATCAGGAGAGAGAAAGCCATGAGCGGCATGCTGGAATTTGATGAACGTCAGGCGCGCGCCGTTGAGGCGATGTACCAGAACCCGGATGTGACCGGGCAGCGCGCGGAAGTGTTGCGGCGGCTGGAACTGCGGCCGGGCGAGGCGGTGCTGGATGTGGGTGTGGGGCCGGGCCTGTTGCTGCGCGACATGGCGCTATCGGTTGACGCAGGCGGCAGGGCCGTGGGCCTGGATATGAGCGCGCCGATGATCGAGATCGCCAGACGCCGCTGCGAAGGATTGGCGCAGGTTGCGTTTGAACAGGGCGATGCCATGAAGCTGCCGTTTCCCGGCGCCAGTTTCGACGTGGCGGTATCCACCCAGGTCTATGAATATGTGCCGGACATGGCGCTGGCCCTGCGCGAGCTGCACCGGGTGATGAAGCCGGGCGGGCGCATTTTGATCCTGGATACGGATTGGGACAGTCTGGTGCTGCACACCAACGACCGGGCGCGGCAGGCGCGGATACTGGAAGTGTGGGACGAACATCTGGCCGATGCGCATCTGCCCGCCACCCTGTCGCCGAAATTGCGGGCGGCGGGGTTTCAGATTACCCGGCGTGAGATCATCCCACTGCTCAATCCCGAATATCATCCCAATTGTTTTGCGGCGGGCATTCTGGATGGTATTCGCGGCTTTGTCGCGGGGCGTGGCGGCGTCACGAAGGAAGAGGCCGACGGCTGGGCGCAGAGCCTGCGCGATCTGGGCCCGCGCGGCGAATTTTTCTTTTCTATCAACCGCTATGTGTTTCAGGCGGTGAAGCCAGCAGCAAAATAAGGAGCGAAAAATGCGCGCCGCAATATTTCACGAAATTGGCAAGCCCCTGACCATTGGCGACGCGCCAGACCCGACGCCCGGCGATGGCGATCTGATATTGAAGGTTTCGCATTGCGGAATATGCGGATCGGATTTGCATTCCACCGAGGCGGGGCTGATGACGCTTCCCGGCGGCAGCGTCATGGGCCATGAATTTTCGGGCGAGATTGTTGCGGTGGGGCGCAACACGCAAGGCTGGAAGGTGGGGCAGAAGGTCGCGGCGATGCCCGTCATCACCTGCGGCGTGTGCCCGCCCTGTGTGCGCGGCGAGGCCTATGCCTGCGATAAAGTGACGACCATTGGTCTGGGGCAAAGCTCCGGCGCCTATGCGGAATATGTAAGGGCCGGGGCGCGCGATACGGTGTTGCTGCCGGATAGTGTCAGCCTGCTGGAAGGCGCGCTGATTGAGCCGCTGGCGGTGGGCTATCACGCAGTGGAAATGTCCGGTCTGCGCCCCGGAGGTAACGTGCTGATCATCGGCGCAGGGCCGGTCGGACTGGCGGTCACATTGTTTTCGCGTTTTGTCGGTGCGCGCCACATTATTGTCAGTGAACGCAGCGAAGGCCGCCTGGCCATGGCGGCGCGCATGGGCGCAACCGATCACGTCAATGCAAACGAAGATGTGATGGCGCAATTCCGCAAAAAAACCGGCACGGTCCCGGACATTATTTTTGAATGCGTCGGCGTGCCCGGCATGATTTCAGACTGCATGAAAATGGCCCCGCGCGGCGGCAAGATTGTGGTGGCAGGCGTGTGCAGCAAACCCGACACGATCCTGCCCCTGATGGGCATCATGAAGGAAATCACCCTGCAATTCGTGCTGGCCTACCGCAAGCGTGATTTCGATCTGATCGCCGGCTGGATGGCGGCGGACCGTATCGACGCCCAGGCCATGGTCACGGATACGGTGGGCTTCGCGGATTTCCCGGCGGCGTTCGAGGCGCTGCGCACACCGTCACACCAATGCAAGGTGATGCTGAGGCCGGGGCTGGGGTGAGGGTGAGGAATAGGATGCCTTTTAGACCATTTTCTGATCAGATCGAATCATCACTCGCTCCGCCGTCATTGCGAGGAGCGCAGCGACGCGGCAATCCAGAGTCCCAAGCGAAGGCCGTGCCGTATGACTCTGGATCGCCACGCTTCGCTCGCGATGACGATGTGACTTGTGAACAGACCTATAATCATCCTGCTATAGCGGTAAATTAAACCCGTCTCTCCACCATCATCTTTTTAATTTCGGCAATCGCCTTGGCGGGGTTCAGGCCCTTGGGGCAGGCTTGCGCGCAGTTCAGGATGGTGATGCAGCGATAGAGGCGGAACGGGTCTTCCAGATCGTCGAGGCGTTCGCCGGTGGCTTCGTCGCGGCTGTCGATCAGCCAGCGATAGGCTTGCAGCAGCGCTGCGGGGCCAAGATAGCGGTCGCCGTTCCACCAATAGCTGGGGCAACTGCTGGAGCAGCAGGCGCACAGAATGCATTCATAGAGGCCGTCGAGTTTCTGACGGTCCTCATAGCTTTGCCGCCATTCCTTTTGCGGTTCCGGCGATACCGTTTGAAGGTACGGTTTGATAGAAGCATATTGCGCATAGAAATTGTTCAGGTCCGGCACCAGATCCTTGACCACATCCAGATGCGGCAGCGGATAGACTTTTACATCGCCGCTGATTTCATACATGCCCTTGGTGCAGGCCAGCGTGTTGCCGCCGTCAATGTTCATGGCGCAGGAACCGCACACGCCCTCGCGGCAGGAACGGCGGAAAGTCAGCGTCGGATCAATCTCGTTCTTGATCTTGATCAGCGCGTCCAGCACCATCGGGCCGCAGCTATCCGTATCGACCTCATAGGTGTCGAGGCGCGGATTTTTATCGTCATCCGGGCTCCAGCGGTAAATATGAAACGTGCGGATATTTTTCGTTCCAGCGGGGGCCTTGAAGACATTGCCCTTTTCGACCTTGGAATTTTTTGGAAGTGCAAACTCGACCATTGCAATGTGTCCTTAATAAACGCGCTTCTTGGGGGCGATATAGGGCGTGTCGTTCGACAGGGTATAGGCATGCACCGGACGGTAATCGAGGCGCACAGTACCGTTTTCGTCGAGCCAGGCCAGCGTGTGTTTCATCCAGTTGTCATCGTCCCGGTCCGGATAATCTTCGCGCGCATGTGCGCCGCGGCTTTCCTTGCGGTTTGCCGCAGAGTGCACGGCGACCATCGACTGCCGGATCAGATTGTCAAATTCCAGCGTTTCAATCAGATCGGAATTCCAGATCAGCGAGCGGTCCGATGTTTTAATGTCGGTGCGCGCGTCATACACTTCCCGGATCAGTTTGCAGCCTTCATCCAGCACTTCGCCGGTGCGGAACACCGCACAATTGTTCTGCATGATTTTCTGCATGCGCAGGCGCAGTTCCGCCGTTGACGTGCCGCCCTTGGCGTAGCGCGCCGCATCCAGCCTTGAGAGCGCCATATCGGCGGCGTCCTTGCGAAGTTCGCGGTGTTTTTCGTCCGGCTTCACAATTTCGGCTGCGCGCAGCGCGGCGGCGCGGCCAAACACCACCAGATCGATCAGCGAGTTGGATCCCAGCCGGTTGGCCCCATGCACAGACACGCAGGCCGCCTCGCCCACCGCCATCAGGCCCGGCACCACAGTGTCGGGGTTGCCGCCTTGAAGGGTGACGACTTCGCCGTAAAAATTGGTCTGCAAGCCGCCCATATTGTAATGCACGGTCGGCAGTACCGGGATCGGTTCCCTGGTCACATCGACGCCGGAGAAGATGCGCGCGGATTCCGAAATGCCCGGAAGGCGTTCATGCAGAATGGCGGGATCAAGATGATCCAGATGCAGATAGATATGATCCTTGTTCGGACCAACGCCGCGCCCTTCACGGATTTCGACGGTCATGGACCGGCTGACCACATCGCGTGACGCCAGATCCTTGGCCGATGGCGCATAGCGTTCCATGAAACGTTCGCCGTTGGAATTGGTCAGATAGCCGCCTTCGCCGCGCGCGCCCTCGGTGATAAGGCAGCCCGCGCCATAAATTCCGGTCGGATGGAACTGAATGAATTCCATATCCTGCAATGGCAGTCCGGCGCGCAGCGCCATGCCATTGCCATCGCCGGTGCAGGTATGCGCCGATGTGGCCGAGAAATAGGTGCGGCCATAGCCGCCGGTGGCCATGATCGTCATTTTGGCGCGGATGCGGTGGATCGTGCCGTCATCCATATTGATGGCGATCACGCCCCGGCATTCGCCGTCTTCCATGATCATGTCGATAACGAAATATTCGATCATGAATTCGGCATTGTTGCGGATGCTCTGGCCGTACAGGGTATGCAGCATGGCGTGGCCGGTGCGGTCGGCGGCGGCGCAGGTGCGCAGCGCGGGCGGGCCTTCGCCATTTCTTGTGGTCATGCCGCCAAAGGCGCGCTGGTAAATCTTGCCTTCCTCGGTGCGCGAAAACGGCACCCCGAAATGCTCCAGTTCATACACCGCCGTCGGCGCCTCGCGGCACAGATATTCGATGGCGTCCTGATCGCCCAGCCAGTCTGCGCCCTTTACGGTGTCAAACATATGCCAGCGCCAGTCGTCCTCCATCATATTGCCAAGCGCCGCCGATATGCCGCCCTGCGCTGCAACCGTGTGACTGCGGGTCGGGAACACTTTGGTGATGTTGACGGTTTTCAGGCCGGCCTGCGCGCAGCCAAGCGTCGCCCGCAATCCGGAGCCGCCGGCGCCCACAACAACGACATCATAGGTATGATCGGTAATCGGATAGGCCGTCATGTTACGCCGCGCTCCCAAAGCTCAGTTTTAGTACAGACAGAACGCAGGCAAGCCCAAGTCCGAGGCAGCCCAGCTTGACGATAATGATCAGGGCAATTTTACCCAGTTCCGAATGCACATAATCTTCCACGACATGCGCCAGCCCGATGCTCATATGATAAAAGCCGACGAGCAGAAACATGAGCATCGCAACGCCAACCAGCGGCGAGCGCATCGCCGCCACGGCGCTTTCATAATTGTCCCCGGTAAGCGCGATCATTAATCCGGCAAAGGTCGTCGCCAGCGGGATCAGGGCAATCGCGGTCAGCCGCTGATGCCAGAAAGTTTGGGTGCCGTCTTTCGCCGAACCCTTGCCGCGTACACGGCCCAACGGTGTTTTGAAAACAGACATCAGACAGCCCCCCGGCACGTATAGGCAAGACCCCAGACAATGACAGTTAACAGGACCGAGCCTGTGAACGCCGCCCACGCCGTACGGTTGGCCGTGGAAAGTTCAAAGCCATAGCCAACATCCCAGAACAGATGCCGGACGCCATTGCACAAATGATACATCATCGACCAGGTAAAGCCGAGCAGCAACAGCCGCCCAAACCAGCTTCCCAGAAACGCCTGCAACGCCGCATAGCTCTCCGGCCCGTCCGCCAGCGCCAGCAGCCAGCAGGTCAGCAACAGGCTGCCAATGCCAAGCCCCACCCCGGTGATGCGGTGCGTAATCGACGCCGCCATGGTGATTTTCCAGCCATAGATCTGAAGATGCGGCGATAATGGCCGTGGCCGCATGGCTGGCGGTCTGCCAGCCCCTGCCTGAGATTCCGCCATTTCTGGCCCCCTGCTAATTATTTGGCGGCATTGAAGGCCGCAATTGATTCCTGCGCATACTAAGCCTGGAAGCAGTTAAGTCAATCAGGGGATTGCGGAAAAATTATCCAATCCGCATATGGCCACTTTTAACCCGAATTTCTGGGCAGGCGGAAGGAAGCGGGGTATCTGTAAGCAGCGATGTAAAATAGATCAAAATCGCGCCCTGGTTCCGATGCGAAGCGCCTGATTAGGGACACAAAAGGCTGGCAATCGAATTGGGTTAGGAAAATACCGACCGCAAATGATAGTGGTTAAAAGTGATTGGTTCACACGTGGCGTCACGGGTAACGGGGTTTGCGGGATGCGTTATGTCTTTCGGAAAGTAAATTATTTCTTGCAGGTTCTGAATTATATTTTTCGGACATTGGCTGGAAATTTCAAGCCATTGAATGTGGATGGCGCCATCATAAAAGAGCGTGACCTGCTTGCATCTGAAAATGTGCTTTTGCGCGAAGAACTGCGCCGTGCGCTTTTGCCCACAGGCTATTATCCGGAAGTTCCCAATGCAGCCGCAACGAAAGGCCTGTGCGAGCTTGTAAATCCCAATCGCTATTTAGATAAGGAATGGATGGACATACATCTGCAACTGGAACGCTATTCAATTGACAAGCATTGTTTCAGCAATCGCAGCGGCGCCATTTACCGGAAAGGCTGGGAATGGACCCACTGTGTCTACGGCTTAAAAAAGCTGGGAATGCTCGATCCATCCCACAAGGCGATTGGCGTTGGCGCCGGGCGCGAGCCAGTGATTTTTTATCTTGCGGAACATATTTCCAGTGTGATGGCGACAGATCTGTATGGCGAACAGGGCTGGACCAGCACAGGTGGACAGGAAGCGGATTTGACGCTTGTTGAAGAATGCAAAAAAATATGCCCCCCGACGGTGGATTTCTCGAAAATTACATTCGAAAACCAGAATGGCGCGGCTTTAACCTATGAGGACAATGTATTTGATTTTGCCTGGAGCCTGTCTTCGATTGAACATTTCGGCGGGCACAGCGCGGCCTCTCAGGCAATAAAGGAAATGGCGCGGGTAATTCGCCCCGGTGGGGTTATCGCGGTTGCCACGGAAATGCTGTTGCTGGAGGAACATGCACACCCCGAATTTTTTACCAGAAAACAAATCCGTGAATATCTGGTAGAGCCATTTTCCGGCACGCTGGAACTTGTTGATGAGATAAATTACGACACGCTTTCTTACGAATATTTACTCGACAGCATCAGCCTGCCCCAGGGCGTTCACCGCAGAAGGCGTCACGTCGTCCTGAATGACGGCGAAGTACAGTGGACCTCGATCATGCTGTTTTACAGGAAGAAATAATATTAATCGACTGACAGGTTACACAGGTTACCTCCGCCCCATCAGCAGCCAGTAGTCCAGATCGAGGATAACAGCAGGGTGGTGGCCATCGGCGGTCGCGCCCGGAAAATCGGCACAGGGGTGATCCTTCGTGGCGAACAGGCGCACGCGCAGCGCCCCCACATCCTTGCGGCCGGGAATTTCCGCCTTGGCCAGAATCTCTGACCAGGCGAACACGGTGTGCCCGGCGTAACAGGGGGCGACATGGCGTCCGGCGTTGATAGCGGCGATCTTTACGCCATTGGCGAGGCCGTTGAAGCTCAGTGCGCGCGCCAGGCTGATGACATGGCCGCCATAGACCAGGCGGCGCTGGGCCTTATCATTGTTCTGCATATATTGGTTGAAATGCACTTTGGCGGTGTTCTGGTACAGCCGGGTCGCCATCATATGTTCGGCTTCCTCGATGGTCATGCCGTCCACATGGTCGATTTTTTCACCCGCGTGATAATCGTCCCACAGATGCGGGGAACCGGAGTGTTCGCAATTATATTTGCTGAAATCAAGCCCGGCGGGGACAGCAAGATCGCTGGCTGTGACGAATTCCGGCAATTCCGGTATGGTTGCCGCAGGGGTAGGGGCCGCCTCATCGCGCTTGCGCACCATCACCCAGCGTACATAATCGATGACCACTTCATGGCGCTGATTAACCCCGGTGCTGCGCACATAGACAATGCCGGATTTGCCGTTGGATAACTCCCGCAGGCCAATGACTTCTGACGTGGTGGACAAGGTGTCGCCTGCATGGACCGGCGTAATAAAACGGCAATCCGCATAGCCCAGATTGGCGACCGCATTCAGCGAAATATCCGGCACCGTCTTGCCAAACACAATATGAAACGCCAGCAGATCGTCCATGGGCGCGCCGGGAAGGCCCAGCGAACGCGCAAATTCATCCGACGAAGTCAGCGCAAAACGCGGCCCGAACAGCGCCGTATACAGCGCCGCATCTCCCAGCGTCACCGTGCGCGGCGTGGCGTGGCGCAGAAACTGGCCCACCTCGAAATCTTCAAAATAATTGCCCGGATTGGTTTTGTTCACGGCCATATTATACCTGTTATAAAAGAATGAGATTTCACCTTCTCGTGTTTTGCCATTTCTATACATGTTTTGTATAGATTTAATCGATTAGAGTAGCGTACGCACGGCGGAGTTTTGTCTATGCCTCTATTACCAGCGCCTCCCCAAACCGTCATTGCTTTCCCGCATACCGGGGATTATCGCAAGGATGTGCTGATTGAATCCCTGGGTTTTAGGTGGAACAAAGAGTCTCCGGTGGGTACGCCGGTCACGGTGACGTTCAGCTTTGCAACGGCGCCCAGCTATGGCGGCTTTCAGGACAGGCTGGGCTTTCAGCCATTTTCCGCCTATGAGCGGGATCTGGCCCGTGAAATTCTGACAAATATTTCAAGCTTCACGAATATCAGTTTTACAGAAATTCCGGACGGTGAATTTTCAAACGGTCAAATTCGCTTTGCCAAGAATCAACAAATTGAATCGGCGGCATACGCCTATCTGCCTTATTCAACCGGTAGGCTTGTGGACGGCGATGTTTTTGTCGATGTGGACTCTATTACCAGTCAAACGGCAGAAGCAGATGACTACGCGCTGCTGGCGCATGAAATATTCCATGCGCTTGGCCTCAAACACCCCGGTAATTATGACGGCCCGAACACGCCTTTGGCCAACGCTATCGGAAACTTTCTGGGCGTGGATGAAGATTCTACCGCCTATACCACGATGTCTTACCGTGAAGACATGACCCAGGGCCAACCCTCGCTGGGCGGTATTTATGATATTCTGACCCTGCAATATCTGTATGGCGTGCGCCTTTCTGAAACCGGGGATAATGTTTACGCGTTAACCGACACGCAAGGCACGGTTCTCCGAACGCTGATTGATGATGGCGGCGTTGACAGGATTGATTTAAGCGCCATCACTGTTGGCGCATTTGTGGATTTGCGCGAAGGCGCCTTTAGCTCTATCGGGCTGGTGATACCCGCCGTGGCGGCATTTAATAATACCGCCATTGCTTTTGGCACGCTGATCGAAAATCTCACCGGCACCAATTTTGATGACACCGTAACCGGCAATGCGCTTGCCAATACTATTTCCGGTGGCGAGGGCAGGGATAATCTTACCGGCTTTGGCGGGAATGATATTCTGGACGGCGGCGCGCATCCCGATTTTGGGGATATCCCGCTCTTCGTTGCAGATGCGGTCAGCTATCTGGATACGGGTGCAACATCGGTGCGGGTGGATCTGACGCTTGGACGGGCCGAGGATGGGTTGGGTGGCATTGATACCCTGATAGGCATTGAAGATGTCATTGGGACCAATGGCAATGATATTCTGCTCGGCGACAATGGCAGAAACGGATTTCGTGGGTTTGGCGGCAATGATTTCATTGACGGCATGGGTAATGATCCGTTGCGCCATGATTTTGTGAGCTATTTTTTAGACCCGGCAGCGGTCACTGTTGACTTGCAGGCAGGAGCCGCGCGGGATGGTTTTGGCGGAACGGATACCCTGCGCGGCATCGAGAATGTGAACGGCTCCGTTTATTCTGATACCTTGCGGGGTGATAGCGGACGAAACATGCTTCAGGGATTAAACGGGGATGATGTCATCACCGGCGGCGACGGTATAGACACGTCAATCTATCAGGGCGGGCGGGGTGATTATGTCATTTCCCTGCCTCCTGGCGTTCAGGTGGCTGGTGTTCCGCCCATGCGCAGCGTCAGGGACAGTGCGCTTGACCGCGACGGTAATGACATCGTATCCGGCATTGAACGCCTGCTGTTCAGCGACGGCATTCTCGCCTTTGATAATCTGCCCACCGATATTGCCGGTAAGGGCTATCTGTTATACCGCGCCGCCTTTGACCGTGCACCGGACGCTGCGGGGCTTGGTTTTTGGATCCGTGAACTGGAAAAAGGCCAGGATTATGGGTCAGTTGTGGCGGCCAGTTTTATTGCTTCATCTGAATTCATCAGTCTGAATGGAAGCAACACCAGCAATGCGCAGTTTGTAAATCTGCTCTATCAGAATGTGCTGGATCGCACGCCAGATGCGGTGGGTAATGATTTTTGGCTGAGCCATCTTGATAACGGCTATGCGCGCTCCAACATGCTGGCCTCGTTCGCCATCTCCGATGAAAATTACAACGCAGTCGCGCCGCTGATCAGTGACGGCATCTGGTTTGTATAGCCAGCATTTGCTGGTCTCATTCCGCACCTGACACGCCTGCGCGAACCGGTTATGGTAAGGTATGTCAGAATCACCCGCCGCAAAAAATAAACTGAACCCCCCCGCCAGTTTCGTGCATCTGCGGGTGCACTCCGCTTATTCCCTGCTGGAAGGGGCGGTGAAAATCAGGCAGATGCCGGCGCTGTGCCGTACCTATGAGATGCCAGCCATTGCCATTACGGACACAGGCAATCTGTTTGGCGCGCTGGAATTTTCCGAAACGCTGGCGGGCGAGGGCATACAGCCAATCATTGGTTGCGCCTTGCAGCTTTGCTTTGATCAACCGGATAGCAGTTCGGTGGACGCACAGCGTGGTCCGGCGCTGCGTGACCGGATTGCGCCCATTGTGCTGCTGGCGCAGAACGAGGCTGGCTATGCCAATCTGATGTGGCTTTCCAGCAATGCTTATCTGGAATGTGACGCAGAACCGCATGTGACACTGGCGCAACTGGCCGCGCATGGGGATGGTTTGATCTGCCTGACCGGCGGGGCGTTGGGGCCGGTTGGCTGCCTGCTGCGTCAGGGGCGGCGCGATGCGGGACAGGCGCTGCTGCGTGGGCTGGCGGCGATATTTCCGCAGCGGCTATATGTTGAACTGCAACGCCACGGCATGGCGGAAGAGGCGGCGGCGGAAGAAGATTTTATCCGTTTCGCCTATGATCAGGCGCTTCCGCTGGTGGCCACAAACGAAGTGTATTTTCCGTACCGCGATATGTATGAAGCCCATGACGCGCTGATCTGTATTTCGGCGGGGGCCTATGTTTCGCAGGATGATCGCCGCAAACTGACGCCCGAACATTATATGAAAAGCCCGGCGGAGATGGCGGCGCTGTTTGCGGATTTGCCGGAGGCCATTGAGAACACTATTGAGATCGCCCGGCGCTGCGCCTTTCGGCCGCGCACCCGCGCGCCCATTCTGCCGCGTTTCGGCGCCCCGGAAGAAGAGGCCGCCGAGTTGCGCCGTCAGGCGGCTGCGGGGCTGGACAGCCGGCTGGCGAACGAAGGCGGTTTCGCGGATGAAACCGAGTACCGTCAACGGCTGGATTTCGAACTTGATGTCATTATCAAGATGGGCTTTGCCGGTTATTTTCTGATCGTTGCGGATTTTATAAAATGGGCCAAGGGGCAGGGCATTCCGGTGGGGCCGGGGCGCGGTTCGGGTGCTGGCTCGTGCGTGGCCTGGTCGCTGACGATCACCGATCTTGATCCGCTGCGGTTCGGTCTGCTGTTTGAGCGCTTTCTCAATCCCGAACGTATTTCGATGCCGGACTTCGATATCGATTTCTGTCAGGAACGCCGCGACGAAGTCATCCGCTATGTGCGCGAAAAATACGGCGATGACCGCGTGGCGCAGATTATCGCCATCGGCAAATTGCAGGCGCGCGCGGCGCTGCGCGATGTGGGCCGTGTGTTGCAAATGCCATACGGACAGGTTGACCGCATCTGCAAGATGGTGCCGAACAACCCGGCCAACCCGGTGACATTGGCCGAAGCCATCAAGGCCGAACCGCGCCTGAAAGAAGAACGCGATAGCGATCCCGCGGTTGCGCATCTGCTGGACACCGCCATGCGCATCGAAGGGCTGTACCGTCACGCATCGGTGCATGCGGCGGGCGTGGTGATCGGTGACCGGCCCTTGCATGAACTGGTGCCGCTCTACCGCGAACCGCGCGGTGAAATGCCGGTGACGCAGTTCAACATGAAATGGGTCGAACCGGCGGGCCTGGTGAAGTTCGATTTTCTCGGGTTGAAAACCCTCACGGTTATCGCCAAAACCGTGGAGCTTCTGGCGCGCAAGGGTGTCGTGTTGGACATTCACAAAATCCCGCTGGATGACGCGCCCAGTTTCGAAATGCTGCGCGAGGCGGAAACCATCGGCCTGTTCCAGCTTGAAGGCAGCGGCATGCGCGAGTCCATCCGCAGCCTGCGCCCCGACCGTTTCGAAGACATCATCGCCATGGTGGCGCTGTACCGCCCCGGCCCGATGGACGATATTCCCAAATATATAGCCTGCAAGAACGGCCAGGAAGAAGTCGTCTATCCGCACCCGCTGCTGGAACCGATCCTGTCGGAAACCTACGGCGTTATTGTGTATCAGGAACAGGTGATGCAGATCGCCCAGGTGCTGTCCGGCTACTCTCTGGGCGAAGCCGATCTGCTGCGCCGCGCCATGGGTAAAAAAATCCAGTCGGAAATGGACGCCCAGCGCGCCCGCTTTATCGATGGCGCCATTGAACGCGGTGTGGATGCAGGCGTCGCCCGGAATATTTTTGAACTGGTGAACAAATTTGCGGGCTACGGCTTTAACAAATGCCACTCGGCCCCCTATGCGCTGATCGCCTATCAGACGGCCTATCTGAAAGCTAATCATCCGGTTGAATTTCTGGCCGCGTCCATGATGCTGGATCAGGGCAACACCGATAAGCTGAATATTTTCCGTCAGGAAGCCGCGCGGCTGGGCATTGCCGTCAAAGCGCCGGACATCAACCGTTCCGAGGCGGATTTCAGCACCAGTGAGGGCGCGATCTATTACGCGCTTGGCGCCGTGCGCAATGTGGGCGCGCAGGCGATGCGCGCTATTGTGACAGAGCGCGAAGCCAATGGTCCGTTCGCGGACATGGAAGATTTCATTCACAGGATTGACCCGCGCCATCTGAACAAGCGCAGCTTTGAATTTCTGGTCCGTGCGGGCGCCTTTGACGTGTTGAACCCCAACCGTGCGCAGCTTCTGGCTGGCGCGGATATGGTGCTGGCGCTCTGTAATGCGGCGGCGGCGGCCCGCACCAGCAGCCAGACCGATCTGTTCGCCACCGGCGGCGTGCAGCAGCGCCGCGAACTGAAACTTCCGCCTACGGACAGTTTGCCGCCGATTGAAAAGCTGAAGGCGGAATTTGACGCGCTCGGCTTTTATCTGTCGGCCCACCCGCTCGATGATTACAGCACTATTCTGGCGCGCGCCAATGTCACGCCCTATGCGGAGTTTTTTGAACGCCTCGATGAAGCCGATCGCCCGGCCAAACTGGCGGGCACGATTGTCGCCAAACGCGAACAGCGGTCCCAGCGCGGCAATCCGTTCGCCTTCGTCACCCTCAGCGATCAATCCGGCGAATATGAAGTCACGCTGTTCAGCGAGCTGCTCAGCGCGCACCGCGAACTGCTGGATCCCGGAAATCTGGTGGTCATGAACGTCACCGGCAAACTCGACCGCGACCGCCCCCGCCTGACCGCCCAGTCCCTGCAAGGCGTCGACAAACTGGCCGATGCGGCCATGGGCGGCCTGCGCATATTCGTCGCCGACGCCAAACCCCTGGCCAGCCTGCAAGACCGCCTGAAATCCGCCGGCCAGGGCAAAGGCTATGTCCACCTGGTCCTGAAGGGCCGGGAACACCGCCGCGAAGTCGAAATCCGCATCCCCGGCGCCTACGCCACCGGCCCCAGAGTACGCGGCGCCATCACTGCTATTTCCGGGGTTCTTGACGTGCAGGAGTGCTGAGACACCGGCAGTTCAGTGCGGTTTGCAGGTCACACGCATCGTGGCGTGGTTTTTTACGCGGCTTTACCTTTATCTTTTGCGCCAGCCTTTTTACGAGGCCGCTGTTTGGATTGCGCATCTATCCATTCACGCAATGCGCTGTCCATGCGCGCCTGCCAGCCCTCACCCGTCGCCCTGAAATGCTCGATCACATCGGGGCTATATCGCACCGACAGCAACACCTTTGGCGCTGCCGATTTGGGCCGCCCGCCTTTAGGCTTCAACATTTCTGGCGCTACGGCTTCGCCAAACTGCTCACGCAGCACTTCGCGAGCCGGGCGCGCTCTCGCGACCATCTCAACCATCTCATCTGTCAATTCCGGGTTGTCATCGTCGACAAGCTCAGGGTCAACGCGCCTGTTTTTTTTATCCATATTTCTTCACCTCCTTCTTGCGGGCCTTGCGCGGGCTGATCACGCGGATGCTGTCTGCGCGAGGTGTGTAAACGATCACATACATCCGGGCGCCTATGTAGCCGTACGTGATAAACCGGGGTTCGCCATAAGCCTTGCGGGTATCCTCGATGATGTTGGCGTTATCCCAGTCCAGATCGGCCGCCAGATCAAACGGCAGGCCGTGAAGTGTGATGTTGCGTTCATTCCTGGCCTTGTCGAAACTGATTTTCATGGCGTTAATGTAGCTACGCAAACCTTAAAAGTCAAGGCTTTCGCGTAACGGCCAAAACCCCTTGCTTATCGCCGGGATTGCTCCTATACACCCCCTTTCAAACCTCACGCAGGTTACGGCGTTCGGTGCCCCTTTATTTTCCTCGGGAATTTAAGGGGAACAGCCCCTGATTGGCATTCCGATGCGTCGAACCGGTGTCCTGTAATGGGACCAGCTCCTGCGGCGGCATAACCGGTAAAAGGAAAAAAGAATGGCATTGCCAGATTTCAGCATGCGCCAGCTTCTTGAAGCAGGCGTTCATTTCGGCCACCAGACTCACCGCTGGAACCCGAAAATGGCTCCGTTTCTGTTCGGGGCGCGTAACAATATTCATGTAATCGACCTCACCCAGACGGTACCCTTGTTGTACCGTGCGCTGGAAACCGTGCGCGATGTGGTGGCGGGCGGCGGACGGGTGCTGTTTGTCGGCACCAAGCGTCAGGCGGCAAAACCGCTGGCCGACGCGGCCAGGCGCTGCGCGCAATATTATATCAATGCCCGCTGGCTGGGCGGCACCCTGACCAATTGGAAAACGATTTCCAATTCGATCAGGAAGCTGAAGTCCCTGGATGAGCAATTGTCGGCGGGCGCCATGGGCCTGACCAAAAAGGAACTGCTGCAACTGACGCGCAGCCGCGACAAGCTGGAAGCCTCGCTGGGCGGCATCAAGGACATGGGCGGTATTCCCGACCTGATCTTCATCATCGACACCAACAAGGAAGCTCTGGCGGTGCTGGAAGCGGCCAAGCTTGGCATTCCTGTGATTGCCATACTCGATAGCAATAGCGATCCCGATGGCATTGCCTGCCCTATCCCCGGCAATGACGACGCCGCGCGGGCGATCGATCTGTATTGTGATCTGGTGGCGCGCGCCTGTCTCGATGGATTGTCGCAAGGCAGTGCGGGCCACGAAGGCGATATGGTGGAACCACCAACAGAGACATTTGACGGCCCCAAAGTGCTTGAAGATGTCGGCGCAGCAGACGTTGCGCAATAGCTGGAATTGAGGAACTGCAATGGCCGAGATTACAACTGCGCTGATTAAAGATCTGCGTGAAACCACTGGCGCCGGCATGATGGACTGCAAGAAGGCCTTGCAGGAAGCTGGCGGCGAAATGGAAGCCGCCATTGACTGGCTGCGCGCCAAAGGCCTTTCCAAGGCCGCAAAGAAGGCGGACCGTGTTGCGGCGGAAGGGCTGGTCGGTTTTGCGTCGGGCGACAAATGCGCTGCGCTGATCGAGTTGAATTCCGAAACCGATTTCGCGGCGCGTTCAGAAAAGTTTCAGGCCATCGTCTCGGCGGTCGCCAAACTTGCATTGGCTGCAAAAGGCGATCTCGCAACTTTGCTGGCGCAAAAGTTTCCGGGTAGCGAGCGTGACGTTGCCGGATATGTTTCCGAAATGGTCGGAACCATTGGCGAGAATATGAGTGTGCGGCGCACCGCGTTCCTGTCGGTTACACAGGGCGTTGTGGCGGGTTACATCCATAATCAGGTTGTGCCCGGTCTTGGCAAAATGGGCGTGATCGTGGCGCTGGAATCCGCCGGCGACACCACCAGGCTGAATGAGCTTGGCCGTCAGGTCGCCATGCATATTGCGGCGGCGGCCCCTCTGGCCCTGGCGCCGGAATCGCTCGATCCGGTAGTGGTCGAACGTGAACGCGCGGTATTGATCGAACAGGCCCGCGAATCAGGCAAGCCTGACAATATCATCGAAAAGATGATCGAAGGCCGCATCCGCAAATTCTACGAAGAGGTCGTGCTGCTGTCCCAGGCCTGGGTGATGGACCCGGACATAACCGTACAAAAAGCCATCGACGCCGCCGCCAGGGATATTGGCGCTCCGGTAAAAGTGACCGGTTTTGTACGCTTTTTGCTGGGCGATGGCATTGCCAGGGAAGAAAGCGATTTCGCCGCCGAAGTTGCCGCCGCCGCTGGCCATTAAGGGTGACGATGCGCGATCATCTGTCTTCGCGCGTGTGCCACAGCCGCAAAATATAGATCGTTGATTCGTGCAGTTTGTAGCGCATCTCGTATTTACCGGCAAGAATACGGCGCACCTCGCGTGGCGTGAACTCGTCGAGTTGTTCGCCTATGCGGGGATGCCCGGCAATGCGCAACGGCGCTGTGGTCAGCGATTGCACAATCCGGGCAGCCGCTTGCCGGTCTACGGGCGCGAGGAAATCATGCAATCGCGCCAAATCGGACAGCGCTTTGCTGGTCCATTTCAGTTGCATCAATCCGGCGCGGGAAGGGGATTTGACGGGCGGCTGTCAAGACTGTCGGCCCATGCCTGTACGGCCTGATGGCTGATTACACGTCCGGCATCCACATCGGCAAGCGCTTCCAGCGTCAGCAGCCTCCGTTCCTCTTCCTGGGCTATCCAGGCTGACAGCGCCTGTTTGATGATCCAGCCACGCGAACGCTCGAGGCGGCCTGCCAATTGATCGACTTTATCCGCCAATGCCAGAGGCACATGCGCGGTAAGCACCTTTGTCACCATGTCAGAACCTCGTCTTTTATGATTAATAAATAATCACTTTTAATCATAATGATAAATATTGAGATTCTCAATTAAAACCCTGCGTGGCGCAGGTGCAGGGAATAGATTGCGTGGATATTGCTTTAGGGGTTTAAGATGGTCTCAGTGCGGGCTATAGCATGTTGCCATACGACTGAATTCCCTCATTTAACCAGAATCACACATGCCATCTGACAAACCATCTAAGCCTTCTGCCTCGGCCCTGCGCTGGCGGCGGGTATTGCTGAAAATTTCCGGTGAAGCCCTGATGGGGGATCGTCCCTTCGGGCATGACGCTGCCGCCATCGACCGTGTCGCCCAGGAAGTGCGCAACGTCATCCAGCTTGGCGCAGAAGTGGCGCTGGTTGTGGGTGGCGGCAATATTTTTCGCGGCATGTCGGATGCAGCCAGCGGCATCGACCGCACCACCGCCGACCATATGGGCATGCTGGCGACCGTGATAAATGCACTGGCGTTGCAGGACGGCCTTGTGCGCAATGGCATTGCGGCGCGGGCCATGTCGGGCATTGCGATGCCAACAGTGTGCGAGACCTTCACCCGGCGTGATGCGATGGTGCATTTGCAGGCGGGCCGCGTGGTGGTGTTTGCGGCGGGCACCGGCAATCCCTATTTCACCACGGACACGGCGGCGGCGTTACGGGCGGCGGAAATGAATTGCGATGTGCTGCTGAAAGGCACACAGGTCGATGGGGTTTACTCCGCCGATCCCAAAAAAGACGCGGGCGCTGTCCGCTATGACCGGCTAAGCTTCACGGAGGTGCTGGCGCGCGATTTGCGCGTCATGGACGCCACCGCCGTCAGCCTGTGCCGCGAAAACAAAATTCCTATTCTGGTGTACAGTAATCAGGATACGGGAATGCTGGCCACGGTTCTGACGGGCGGTGGCACATATACGCTGATTGACGGGTGACAGGATGGCTGAGCCGGAAGAATTCGATATAGATGATCTGCAACGCCGGATGGACGGCGCGCTCACGGCGTTCAAGACGGAATTATCCGGGCTGCGCACAGGCCGCGCCAGCGCTGGCCTGCTGGACCCTATCGTGGTCGAGGTTTATGGCGGTTCAAAAATGCCGATCAATCAGTTGGGCACCGTCAGCGTGCCCGACGCGCGCATGATCAGCATTCAGGTCTGGGATAAAAGCACGGTTGGCGCCGTGGACAAGGCCATTCAGAAATCCGGTCTGGGACTTAACCCGCAGGTCGATGGCACCCTGATCCGGATTCCAATCCCGGCGTTAAATGCGGAACGCCGCATCGAGCTAACCAGGGTGGCGGGAAAATATGCTGAAGAAGCGCGGGTTGCCGCGCGCCATGTGCGCCGCCACGGGCTGGATGATCTGAAGCGCATGGAAAAAGACGGTCATATCGGTGAGGATGACCACAAAATCTGGGCGGAAGAAGTTCAGGAAATGACCGACGCTGTGATCAAACAGATTGATCAGGCGCTGGCGGTCAAGGAACAAGAGATCACAAACGTTTGACACAGGGCATCGGTCATAAACTGGATGTATCTGCGGCAAGCTTGCCGCAGCATATTGCCATTATCATGGATGGTAACGGGCGTTGGGCAAAGAAGCGCTACATGCCGCGCGCTCTGGGCCATCGCGAAGGGGCCGAGGCCGTGCGCAGCACCGTTACGGCCTGTGCGGAGCTCGGTGTGCCTTATTTGACCCTGTTTGCGTTTTCCTCGGAAAACTGGAAGCGTCCGGCGGACGAAGTCGATGATCTGATGTGGCTGCTGCGCAGCTATCTGCAACGCGAGGTGAACGAACTGAACCGGCAGAAAGTGCGAATCGGTTTTATCGGCGAACGTTCTGCCCTTGCGCCCGATCTGGTGGCGCTGATCGAAAATGCCGAAAAGCAGACCCGGCACAATGACCGGCTGATCTTCACCATTGCCGTCAATTATGGCGGCCAGAATGATATTGTCGCGGCGGCGCAGCGTCTGGCGCGCGAAGTGGCGGCCGGCCGCATGCAGCCGGATCAGATTACGCCTGAAAGTTTCGCGGCGAATTTAATGACAAATGGCCTGCCGGACCCGGATTTAATCATCCGCACCAGCGGCGAACAGCGGCTCAGCAATTTCATGCTGTGGCAGGCGGCCTATTCCGAACTGGTTTTTATCGACACCCTGTGGCCGGATTTTTCCAAAAAATCACTTGAAGAGGCGATAGACTTGTTTAGCCGGCGCGACCGGCGCTTTGGCGCAACCGGCGAAAGCTGAAGTGTGATGATTTTAGTTTTACCCACGCCACACCCCCGGTAATTGCGCGTGACAGACAAAAAACCAGGCGATCTCATTCCCCGCATTCTCTCAGCCCTTGTGCTGGCCCCCATCGTTCTGGGGGCAGCGTGGTTTGGCGGCCTGCCTTTTCAGCTGATGATGGCGCTTGTGATTGTTCTGATGGCCAGTGAATGGACGCGGCTGACCTGTGGCCCGGTCTGGCACATTGAAGCAATAATAATGGCGGGGAGCGCACTTGCGGCAATGCTGGCCGCCGTGACGGATAATCTCAATCTGCTGGGCTGGATAATTCTTGCAGGCATGGCAGTGTCTGGTGGTCTGGGCTGGGTTCGCGGTCAGGAATTGCGCTGGCGCTTGCTGGGGGTTCCTTATATTTCTCTTGGGCCGGTGGCTTTAGTCTGGCTGCGCGATCAGGATGGCGTTGGTCTTGCGTTAATAGTCTGGCTGTTATTGGTTATATGGGCCATGGATATCGGGGCCTATTTTGCCGGACGCGCCATTGGTGGGCCAAAGCTTGCGCCACGGGCAAGTCCGAACAAGACCTGGGCTGGCTTGATCGGTGGTATGGTTTGCGCTGGCGTTGTGGGGGGCGCTGTGGCGTCGGCGGCCAGTCTGGGGCCGGTATGGGTGCTGGCTGAACTGGCGGTAGCTGTCGGGGTCTGGTCACAGGTTGGGGATATTGCAGAATCTATGGTAAAACGACATTTTGGCGTTAAGGACATGAGCAATTTGATACCCGGACATGGGGGCATTCTGGATCGTGTGGACGGGCTGCTGTTTGCAGCGCCCGCGATGGCCGCGTTTATTTTGGTGACAGGTTCAATATGAGCCAGACCGCCCCTGTTCCACTGATCGCGCCTAAAAGCGTTACGATCCTGGGGGCCACCGGTTCTGTCGGGCTTAACACGCTTGATCTGATCGAACGTGCGCCGGGCCGCTACCGGGTCGAGGCGCTGACCGCCAACGGCAATGTCGATGAACTGATCAGGGCTGCGCGCCGCGTTACACCGCGCCTTGCGGTCATTGGGGACGCCAGTAAATATCAGGCCCTGTGTGATGGGCTGGCGGGCACGGGCATTGAGGTGGCGGCGGGGCCGCAAGCCATTATCGACGCCGCCACGCGCCCGGCGGACTGGATCATGGCCGCGATTGTCGGCGCGGCGGGGCTGGCTCCCACGCTGGCGGCGGTCGCGCAGGGCACAACGGTCGCCATCGCCAACAAGGAATGCCTGGTCTGCGCCGGCGATCACATGATGGATCTGGTGCGGCGCAAGGGCACGATCCTGCTGCCTGTGGATTCCGAGCATAACGCCATCTTTCAGGTCTTTGACAGCCAGCGCCCGGAAGGGGTTGAGAAAATTACCCTGACCGCATCAGGCGGCCCGTTTCGCACGGCGACGATGGAACAGATGGCCGCCGCCACCCCCGCCCAGGCGATCGCGCATCCCAACTGGCAGATGGGCGCAAAAATTTCTGTCGACTGCGCAACTTACATGAACAAGGGGCTGGAACTGATTGAAGCCTATCATCTTTTTCCTGTAGACAAAGACCAGATAGATGTCGTCATCCATCCGCAATCAGTGATCCACAGCATGGTTTCCTACACGGATGGGTCGGTTCTGGCGCAGATGGCCTCGCCGGATATGCGCACCCCGATCGCCTACGCATTGGGCTGGCCGGATCGCATTCATGCCCCCGTGCCGCGCCTTGATCTGGTGCAGATTGCGCAATTAACCTTTGAAGCGCCTGATTTTAGCCGTTTTCCTGCATTACGTTTGGCCAGGGAAGCGCTGGCTCTGGGTGGTAGCGCGCCAACGGTTCTAAGTGCGGCGAATGAAATAGCCGTCGCGGGCTTTTTAGATGGTAGGATCGGCTTTCTGGATATTGCCCGTATCGTGGAGCAAACATTGGAAGCCGGAGGCAATGGAAAAATGGGGCGATGGTCCCGTTCCATGCAGTCTCTGGAGGATATTTTAAGTGCAGATGCGGCAGGCCGGGCCCATGCGCGCGCGTTAATGGAACGACGTTAATCCGGTTGGGAGAAAACAGTGATTTCCGGTGATATTCTGATCTATGTCAGCGCCTTTTTGTTCGTCCTGACGGTCGTCGTGTTTTTCCATGAACTCGGCCATTTTCTGGTGGCGCGCTATTGTGGTGTGCGGGTGGAAACCTTTGCCATCGGTTTTGGCCGGGAACTGTTCGGCTGGAATGATTCCCACGGCACAAGGTGGAAGATCGGCTGGCTGCCATTGGGGGGATACGTCAAATTCTGGGGCGATGAATCCGCCGCCAGTACGCCCGATAATACGCAACTGGAACAAATGACCGCCTCGGAAAGATCTGTCAGCTTCCATCATAAACCCGTGAGCAATCGCATTGCAGTCGTTGCGGCGGGTCCAATCGCCAATTTTATCCTCGGTATTCTTATTTTTGCCGCCCTGTTCATGACATTTGGCCGGACAACAATTCTGGCCAGAGTGGATCAGGTGCAGCCCGGCAGCGCTGCCGAGCAGGCCGGATTTATGCCGGGCGACGTGGTGTTGGCCATCGATGGCGACAGGATCGAGAGTTTTACTGATTTACAGCGCCGCGTCATGCTGAGTGCAGGGGAAAGCCTGGATGTTCTGGTGGAGCGCGAAGACCAGCAGTTGAACCTGCTGGTTGTCCCGCGCGTCGACGAATTTACCGATGCGTTCGGCAATGTGCAGCGCCGGGGGCTGATCGGCCTGGTCAGGGCCAATAATCCAGAGGATCAAGTTGTAGAGGTGGTTGGCCCGTTACGGGCGCTGTCGCTGGGTGTCCAGGAAACCTGGTTCATCGTTGACCAGACTTTTGTCTATCTCGGCCGCATGATCATGGGCAAGGAAAGCACGGAACAGTTGGGGGGGCCGCTGCGGATCGCTCAGATGTCCGGGCAGGTGGCGCAGGTCAGTATTTCTGCGTTGATTCATTTGATGGCTGTTCTGTCAGTTAGTATTGGGTTATTGAACCTGTTCCCGGTGCCGATGCTGGACGGTGGCCACCTGGTGTTTTATTCAATTGAAGCCGTCTGGAGGCGGCCGGTAAATGCGCGGGTGCTCGATTTCAGCTATCGAATCGGCTTCGCTGCCATTACCACTCTGATCTTGTTTGTAACCTGGAATGATCTGGTTAATCTGCGCGTGGTGGATTTTCTGGCAAGCCTTTTTTCCTGAGTAATTTTCCGGTAAATGATGCTTTTACGATTTTCAGAATGTGGACGGAACATGCCAACATCTGTATGGCGCTGCTGGTTTGCCGTTATGTGGCTGGCGATTGCGGGGACGTTTTCTGTTGCCGGCCCCGCGAATGCCCAAACCATCGGGGCGATAGAGGTTACCGGCAATCAGCGCATAGAGTCTGATACGGTACGTTCTTACATGACTGTGCGGCCGGGTGATGAATTTGACGCCGCAAAAACCGACCTGTCCCTGAAGACCCTTTTTACCACCGGGCTGTTTGCCGATGTCACAATCCGGCGTGAGGGAGATAATCTGGTCGTCAATGTGGTGGAAAATCCAATCATCAACCAGGTTTCGTTTGAAGGCAATTCGGCGATCAAGGATGAAGCGCTGGATGCCGAGGTGCGTCTGAAGCCGCGTATCGTCTATACGCGCGCCCGGGTGCAGGATGATCTGAAACGCATTATTGAGGTGTATCGCCGTTCCGGCCGTTTTGCAGCGACAGTTGAACCCAAGGTTATTCAGCTTCCCCAGAACCGGGTCGATCTGGTGTTTGAGATCAAGGAAGGTTCGGTAACCGGCATCCGGCAGATCTATATCATCGGCAACAAGCGCTTTTCCGACAGCCGCTTACGCAGCGAAGTTTCCACACAGGTATCACGCTGGTGGAACATTCTTGCCTCGCGCGACAATTATGATCCCGACCGGCTGGTATTCGACCGCGAGCAGTTGCGCCGGTTCTATCTCAGCCATGGCTATGCAGACTTTCGAGTCGTTTCAGCGGTGGCGGAACTGACCCGTGACCGGGAGCAATTTTTCATTACTTTTGTGGTTGATGAAGGGCCGCTATATGAATTTGGCTCGATCGACATAAAGTCAGAACTTGAGAAAATTGATCCCGAATTGCTGCGCGACAAGATCAAGTCCCGTGCAGGGGAAATGTATAACGCCAAGATGATCGATGACACGGTTGAGGATCTGACCTTCGCCGCCGGCGAGTTTGGATACGCCTTTGTTGATATCCGTCCCAAGATCACGCGGCAGAAAGAAGCCCGCAAAATTGATATTATCTACCAGATCAATGAAGGCCCGCGTGTTTACGTCGAAAAGATAAACATCGAAGGCAATGTGCGGACCCTTGACCGGGTTGTTCGGCGCGAGTTCCGTATTGTCGAGGGCGACGCCTTCAACACCGCCAAGCTAAACCGTTCACGTTCGCGTATCCGCGGCCTGGATTTCTTTGGCAATGTGGAAATCACCCAGACGCCGGGCGAACAGCCTGACCGGACGATCATCAATGTCGAGGTAAAGGAAAAATCCACCGGGCAATTGAGTTTCGGCGTTGGCTTTTCATCGACCGAAAGCGTCATTGCCGATGTCAGCATTGCCGAGCGCAATCTGTTGGGCAAAGGGCAGTTTCTGCGCGCCTCTGCACAGGCCAGCTCGCTTACCCAGCAACTGGAGCTGAGTTTCTCGGAACCCTATTTCCTGAACCGGCAGTTGGCCGCAGGTTTCGATCTTTTCCGCGTACGCAATGACTATACCGATTTTGCATCGTTTAATACCGAGCAAACCGGCTTCACACTATCCATTGGCGCGCCGCTGTCGGAATATGCCGGTGGGCGGATACGCTACAGCCTGCGGCAGGACAAGATCAGCGGCGCACCCATTAACGCCTCGCCATTCATTCTGGCGGCCCTGGGCAGTGATGTGACGTCTTTGGTTGGGTACCGGTACACCTATCAGGATGTGGATGATCAGCTTGATCCGCATCGCGGCTTTACCTTCACATTCCTGCAGGATTTTGCAGGTTTGGGCGGTGATGTGACATATGTGCGCACCGAAGGCGAAGCCAAATATTTCTATCCGCTGGGCGAAGAAGTTGTGGGTAATCTGTCTCTGACGACAGGCTATATTGATGGTCTCAACCAGAATGTGCGCCTCAATGACCGCTTCTTCAAAGGTGGACGCAGTTTCCGTGGTTTCCAGACAGCAGGCCTTGGCCCCAGAGATGAATTTACCGAAGATGCGCTGGGTGGCCGGGCTTACTATATCGGCACTGTCCAGATGACCTTCCCGCTTGGCTTGCCAGAAGAGTTTGGCATACTTGGCAACCTGTTCACAGACGCAGGGGCGGTCACCACCCCTGTCGACAAAGGCTTTGGCGTTCAAAATAGTAACGCTCCGCGTGTGGCTGTCGGCGCCGGGGTTTCCTGGGATTCGCCGTTTGGTCCCATCCGGCTGGATCTGGCCAAGCCTATTGTGAAGGAAGATTTCGACCAGACGGAAACCTTCAGGTTTGACGTCGGTACACGATTCTAGTTTCAGGATTTTAACACAGAGGATGGATGGAATGTTTTCTATGCTTGCACGAACAATGGGCGTTTTAACGGTTGCAGCGCTGGTTATGTCTGCGCCCGCTGCGCAGGCGCAGACAGCGTCGGCGAATATCCTTGTTGTCGATACGGTGCGAATTCAGGAACAGTCCTCTGCCGCAAAGTCCATGCAAACGCAAATTCGCGACTTTGAAACAAAACTGCAGGCCCAGGCAAAAAGCGCGGAAGAAAAGCTGAAGGCCGAAGAGGTTGGCCTTAAACAGCAGCAGACACTTCTTGCGCCGGAGCAGTTTGATGTAAAGCGCCGCGAATTTGAAACCAGGGTTGGCGAAGAACAGCGCAAATTACAGCAGGCGCAGCAGGACATGCAGGTGGCCGTACGCACAGCCCAGGGTACCCTGCTGAAAGCGCTGGAGCCGATTTTGAAGGAACTGATGACGGAACGCGGCGCAAACCTGATGGTGGATCGCCGCATGGTGCTGACCTCATCGGACAGTCTTGATGTAACGACGGCTGTAATCGAACGGCTGAATAAAAAAATGCCGTCGGTTAAGGTGGACGTCGCCAAGGCTAAAAAATAGCGGCCTGCCTCGTAGCCAGTTGGCGCCGGGCGGGGAGGACAGGGATAAAGATCGCGCATGACGGATTCCCGATTCTTCGTCAATCATGGCCCTTTCGCCCTGTCAGAACTGGCGGCGGTGGCCGGTGGTGAACTGCCGGCCGGCACGGATTCAAGGATAGTGTTGCGGGACGTCGCGCCTTTGTCACTTGCCGGACCGGAACAGATAAGTTTTCTGGACAATCGAAAATATCTTGCCGAATTTGAAAATTCGTATGCCGGTGCGTGTATCGTTGCGCCGGGTATGGCCAAATACGCGCCTGCAGGCATGGCCCTGATTATCTGCGCATCGCCCTACAAGGCCTATGCGCTGGTGGCGCAAAAATTCTATCCGCGCCCCCGGCATGCAGGCGTCATCTGTGCGGGGGCCAGTGTTGATCCAACAGCGAAGCTTGGCACAGACGTGTGCGTCTCGCCCGGCGCGGTCATTGGCGCGGGTGCAGAAATTGGTTCCGGCAGCCATATCGGCGCCAATGCGGTAATCGGGGATCGCGTGATGATCGGCGCAGATGCCTGGATTGGTCCCATGACATCGGTTTGCTGCGCCCTGATTGGCGACAATGTCACGCTGCATCCAGGGGTGCGCGTCGGGCAGGATGGCTTTGGTTTTGCGCCGGACCCCGCCGGGTTTATCAAGGTGCCGCAATTGGGCCGTGTGATCATTCAGGACAATTGCGACATCGGCGCCAATACCACCATTGACCGGGGCACCAGCTCCGACACCGTGATTGGCGAAGGCACCTGGATAGATAATCTGGTGCAGATCGCGCATAATGTGCGCATTGGTCGGCGCTGCATCATCGCCGCGCAAACCGGCATTTCCGGCAGCACCGAAATCGGGGATTATGTAATGATTGGTGGTCAGGCGGGTTTGACGGGGCATCTGAAAATCGGTGATGGGGCGATGATTGCGGCGCAATCCGGCGTCATGCGCGATGTTGGCCCGCGCGAACGGGTTGCCGGTTCGCCCGCCATGCCGGCCAAACAGCATTTTCGCGAAGTGGCAAGTCTGGCGCGAATGGCTAAATTAAGGGGACAGTCTGATGAGTGAAGAAAAAAAGCCGGTTCTCGCTGTGACGCAAGAAGATCTGGATGTGATGCGGGTGATGCAGCTTTTGCCGCACCGCTATCCGATGCTGATGATCGATGGCTTGCGCGATATTATTCCCGGCATATCCGCAACCGGCGTCAAGAATGTCACCATGAACGAGCCGTTTTTTCAGGGCCATTTTCCGTCGCGCCCGGTCATGCCGGGGGTGCTGATCGTCGAGGCCATGGCGCAAACCTCCGGCGCGCTGATCATGTATAGCGCGGGCGATGTGGCCGACCACAAGCTGGTCTATTTCATGACCATCGATAAATGCAAATTCCGCAAACCCGTGGTTCCCGGCGACACGCTGCTGCTGCATGTCAGCCTCATTCACAAACGCGGCCCGGTGTCGAAATTTCATGGTGAAGCAAAGGTAAATGGCATGCTGATGGCCGAGGCCGATTACAGCGCAATGATTGCGGATAAATGAACGTGGCCACAACAGACATTCATCCCACCGCTGTCGTGTGTACGGGTGCGCAACTGGGACGCAATGTGCATATCGGTCCCTATTGCGTGCTGGGTGAAAATGTTACCCTGGGCGAAAATGTGACCCTGCATTCCCATGTCAGCATTGCCGGAAAAACCAGCATTGGCGCGGGAACCACCATCTTTCCTTTCGCGTCCATCGGGCATCCGCCGCAGGATCTGAAATATGCGGGCGAAAGCAGCGAACTGATCATCGGCGCAAATACTGTCATCCGCGAACATGTGACCATGAATCCCGGCACGGCGGGCGGCGGCATGGTGACGCGGGTGGGTGACAATGGCCTGTTCATGGCGGGCGCGCATGTGGCGCATGATTGCCAGGTCGGCAACCATGTGATTTTGGCAAACCACGCGACCCTTGCAGGCCATGTCACGGTCGGCGATTACGCCATTCTGGGCGGCCTGTCGGCGGTGCAGCAATTTGCCCGCATCGGACAGCACGCCATGATCGGCGGCATGTCCGGCGTGGTGGATGATGTGATTCCCTATGGCTCGGTTCTGGGAAACCGCGCGCATCTGGGCGGGCTGAATATTATCGGCCTGAAGCGGCGCAATTTTTCGCGCGAGCAAATTCACGGGTTGCGCAACGCCTATCGCATGCTGTTCGCCGCCGAAGGCACGTTGCAGGAACGCCTGGAAGATGTCGCCACGCTGTTCAGGGACCATGCGGAGGTGATGGAGATTGTGGACTTCATCCGCTCCGCCACCCGCAGTATCTGTACGCCCGAAGTTTAGCCTCCACCCGCGAAACCAGAGAGGAACGCTGTGCCAGGCCTGCCGCTGAACAAGGTGCTGTCGGAATATGGCACAACAATTTTCACCACAATGTCGGCGCTGGCCGCCGCGCATCAGGCGGTCAATCTGGGGCAGGGATTCCCGGACACGGACGGGCCGGAGGATATTCGTCAGATCGCCGCCAGGGCGCTGATGGACGGACCCAACCAGTATCCGCCATCGCAGGGCCTGCCCGAACTGCGCCAGGCCGTGGCCGCGCACAATGCCCGCTTTTATGGTTTGCAGGTGGACTGGCAAACGCAGGTGCTGGTCACATCCGGCGCGACCGAGGCCGTGGCGGCCAGCCTGCTGGCGCTGCTCAATCCCGGCGACGAAGTGGTGCTGTTCGAGCCGATGTATGATTGTTATCTGCCGATCGCGCAACTGGCGGGCGCGGTGGCGCGCCCGGTGCGCTTGCGCCCGCCCGCATGGGAACTGCCGCGCGCCGCGCTGGCGGCGGCCTGCAACGCCAAAACCAAACTCATTGTGCTGAATTCGCCGATGAACCCGACGGGCAAAATATTCAGCCGCGATGAATTGCAGTTTATCGCTGATCTGGCGATGGCGCATGACGCCATTGTGGTGTGCGACGAGGTTTACGAACATCTGACCTTCGACGGCGCATCGCATATCCCGCTAATGAGCTTGCCCAACATGGAAGGGCGTTGCGTACGCATCGGATCGGCGGGCAAGAGTTTTTCGCTCACCGGCTGGAAGGTCGGTTACATCACCGCGCCAGCAGCCCTGACGGAAATTATTTCGAAGGCGCATCAGTTCCTTACCTTCACCACCGCCCCCAATCTGCAAAAAGCCGTGGCGTTTGGCCTGGGTAAGGACGATAATTATTTCACCGGCCTGGCGGCGGACATGCAGGCCAAGCGCGATCTGTTGAGCCACGGCCTGACCCGAATCGGTTTTGAAATCCTGCCCTGTCAGGGCACCTATTTCATCGCCGCCGATTACAGTAAATTCGCCAGAGACGGCGAAGACGACACCGCCTTCTGCAAACGCATCACCGTGGAGGCGGGCGTGGCGGCGGTGCCGTTCAGCGCCTTCAGCATGGCGGCCATGCCGGGGGGAACAGAAGGTTTGCCGGCGGAAAAACTCATCCGCTTTTGTTTCTGCAAACAGGACAGCGTACTGCAAGAGGCGCTGGCGCGGTTGGCGCGGTATTTTGGGTAGGGGGGTCGTATGACAAGTCGCTGGGCATTAGAGCAGCAGGTAAAAGATGCGCAAGCCCGTGCAGCGCAGACGGAACACAAACAATTTGTGATGCAGGCAAAAAGCGAACTGGAGAGCAAGGCCCTTTCACGTCTCGGGATAATATTACCCACTGTAATTGGCTTGTTCGGCATATTGATGACAGTCATTGTTATTTATTTTTCCTTAAACACAAAAGAATCAGCCGTTGCTGCGGCTAAAGCTGGAATTGAAGATATTAGAGGGGAGTTAGAAAAGCGGCTAAAAGAAGCTGAAACGCTCCTCACAAAAATACAAGACTATGAAAAAATAGCCGGTGATATAAAGGACGATATGTTGCGAATAGATGTACCTCAAAATAACCAAACCGCATTAAATTTATCCGCATTACCCCCGAAGTCGAGACAAGAGGTTAAGAAATCTCTTGGCGAAACTGTGCAGGATCCACAATCTAAACGCGCGACCCGGCCTACAACCTCAGCTCAGATGACCATGAGCGAGATCGATTCGATCAGATCCCAGATCGAGCAATGCTGGATCGTGCCCGCAGGTGTGCGTTATGCGGAGAATTTTGTCGTGCGGGTCCGGATTTTTCTGCGCCCCGATGGCGGGCTGGCGCAGCCGCCCCAGGTCGTGGACACATTGCGCATGAGCATGCCCGGCGAGGAGGCCTATCGCACGGTTGCGGAATCAGCTGTGCGCGCCATCATGAAGTGTGAGCCGTTCCAGAATCTGCCCGTGGACAAATATGACCGCTGGCAGGATATCGAACTCAGTTTTGACCCCCGTAGCATACTAGGCGGATGAGTGTGAGGAGAAATTAAGTGTTACGCTTCAAGTCAGAACAGCGTCAGTCCGTGATTTTTTATCCCACCAACTTTGTCATCGCGAGCCGCGTAGCGGCGTGGCGATCCAGAGCTACACAGCACAGCCTTTGTTTGTGACTCTGGATTGCCGCGCTTCGCTCGCAATGACACACGGGGTGCGGACACGCCTCAATCTGGTTGTAAAATACTCTGAGGGATAAACTATGGCTCTGATCTATTTCGTCCGGCATGGCAAGGCGGCGGCGGGGTTCAGTGAAGACCCCGATCCGGGCCTGAATGATCTGGGCCGGGCGCAGGCCGCACGCATTGCGCCGCGTTTGATTGCGGCGGGGGCGGAGTTGTTTTCCAGCCCGTTGCGGCGCGCGCGCGAAACGGCGGCGCCGGTGGAGGCGGCGTTGGGGCGGGCGGCGCGCATTGTGCCGGCGGTTTCGGAAATTGTCGCGCCGGTGGCCGATCTGGCGGGGCGCGGGGCGTGGTTGCGTGGCGCGATGCAGGGCAACTGGACTGATCTGTCTGCGGAGCATCAGGCGTGGCGGCGCGGCGTGGTGGATACGCTGCTGGGGCTGGGGCGCGACAGCATTATTTTTTCGCATTTTATCGCCATCAATGCGGCGGTCAGCCATGCTTTGGGCGATCCGCGCATGGTGTGTTTTTCGCCGGAAAACTGCTCGATTACCGTGTTGGAGAGTGCGGGCGGCGCGTTGCGGGTGGTTGAACTGGGCGAAGCCTCGGCGACGGTGGTGGGATGATGGCGCCGCACGATACTGTTTTGCTCAGCAATGCCGAAATGTACGAGGCGGACCGGCTGGCGATTGCCGGCGGCATTCCCGGCATTGATCTGATGGAGCGCGCGGGTCTGGCCTGTGCGCTGGCGATTTGTGCGCGCTGGCCCGCGGGCCGCGTCTGTGTGCTGTGTGGCCCGGGCAATAATGGCGGCGACGGGTTCGTGATCGCCCGGCTGCTGGCGGCGCGCGGATGGATGGTGACGTTGGGGCTGCAGGGAGACGTGGCGGCGCTGAAAGGCGATGCGGCGCTGGCGGCGGCGAAGTGGCAGGGGCCGGTCTTGCCGCTGTCCGGGGCGCTGATCAGGCCCGGTGATCTGGTTGTGGATGCGATGTTCGGCGCGGGGCTGGCGCGGCCGCTGGAGAGTGTCGCGCTGGAAATGATCAAGATCGTGCGCGCGAGCGGCAATCCGGTCTGCGCCGTTGATGTGCCCAGTGGGGTGCATGGCGACAGCGGTCAGGTAGCGGGCGGCGCGATGCAGGCGGATCTGACCGTCACATTCTTCCGCCGCAAGCCGGGGCATTTATTATTGCCTGGCAGGGGCTTGTGCGGCGAAGTTCAGGTGACAGATATAGGTACGCCGGCAGAGGTGCTGGATAAGATTGCCCCGCGCACTTTCGCCAATGCCCCCGGATTATGGGCCGCGCAATTTCCTCAACCCGGCGCGGACGATCACAAATATGTGCGCGGTCACGCGGTGGTGGCGGGCGGCGGGCTTGCGGTTACCGGCGCGACCCGGCTGGCGGCCTATGGTGCGCTGCGCATCGGGGCGGGGCTGGTGACGGTGGCGGCGCCCCCGGATGCGTTTTCAACCTATGCCGCCAGCCTGACGGCGGTAATGAACCGCAAGGTGGATGGCGCAGCGGGGCTGGACGCCATGCTGGCCGATGCGCGGATGAACGCGGTGCTGCTCGGCCCCGGTCTTGGGGTGGGCCAGGCGACGCGCGACAAGGTAGCGGTCGCGCCGGGCAAGGGGCGTGGGGTCGTTCTGGACGCGGATGCGTTGACCTCCTATGCGGATGCGCCGGAAGATTTGTTTAAGTTGTTAGATAAGAATTGTGTTCTAACCCCCCATGATGGCGAGTTTTTCAGACTGTTTCCTGATCTGAAATCGGGGGACAAACTGGCCCGCGCCTGCGCCGCCGCCAAACGATCCGGTTCCGTAATAATCCTCAAAGGCGCGGATACGGTCATCGCCAGCCCCGATGGCCGGGCGGGGATCAATGACAATGCCCCGCCCTGGCTGGCCACAGCAGGCTCTGGCGACGTTCTGGCGGGCTTTGTGCTGGGATTGCTGGCGCAGGGCATGCCCGCCTTCGAGGCCGCCTGCGCGGCGGTCTGGTGCCATGGGGCGTGCGGTAACGTGGTGGGGCGTGGCCTGATCGCCGAGGATCTGGCCCCGGCCATGCCTGCGGTTTTCAGACAGCTCGCGGTGCAAATGGGCTAGCAGTTTACACTCTTTATGCTATAGAACCCCCCATCGGGCGGACGTGGTGGAACTGGTAGACACGCCAGATTTAGGTTCTGGTGGCGCAAGCCGTGGGGGTTCGAGTCCCTTCGTCCGCACCATCCTTCGTCCCTTTGCCTTCATGGGCATGACCTTCCCCCAAAGCCTTTGCTTGCAGCGGGGAAATAACCGGGGTATGCCTCTCGCCAGGGCGCGTCAATTGGCGTAGTTTGGCTGCCTGCCGCCCGCCGTTTGAACCATTTTTTTCGTAACTGGAACTGTCATGCAAATCACTGAATCGCACACCGAAGGCCTGAAGCACGCCTTTACCATTGTTGTTGATGCCCAAACGATCGCCGCGCGGACGGATGCGCGCCTGCAACAGCTACGCCAGACTGTGCAAATCAAGGGCTTCCGCCGTGGCAAGGTGCCGGTATCGCTGTTGCAGAAGCTGTATGGCGATGGCGTGCGCGGTGAAGTAATGCAGGCCGCTCTTCAGGATTCCACCGATAGCGCCATGAAGCAGCATGATCTGAAGCCTGCGATGCAGCCCAGGATTGATGTGGTGAAATTCGAGAATAACTCCGATCTGGAATTCAAGCTTGAAGTTGAGGTGCTGCCCGCCATCGAGCCGATGGATTTCACGACACTGAAGCTGGAACGCCCGGTGTGCGAAGTTACGTCAAATGAAGCGGATGAAGCCATTCAACGGCTGGCGGAGCAACAACGCGCCTTTACGGACAAGGCCGATGATGCCGGCGCCGAAGATGGCGATGTGGTGGTTATCGATTATGACGGCAAGATTGACGGTGTGCAGTTTGAAGGCGGCAAGTCGGAAAATGTCAGCGTCCAGATTGGACAGAAGATGTTCATCCCGGGTTTCGAGGAGCAGCTTGTTGGCGCCAAAAAAGGCGACGAAAAACAATTGAAAGTCACGTTCCCGGAAGAATATGGCGCAAAACATCTGGCGGGCAAGGATGCGGTTTTCGATGTGAAGGTGCATCAGGTGCGCGCGCCGGAAGCGGTAACCATTGATGACGCCTTTGCCGAAAAGCTGGGCCTCGAAAGCCTGGAAAAGCTGCGCGAGGCGATGCAGGAGCGCATCACCACCGATTATAAATCCATCAGCCGGTCGCGTTTGAAGCGCGCCCTGCTGGATGCGCTGGACAAGGCGCATGCGTTTGAAGTGCCGCCCGGCATGCTGTCGGCGGAAGAAGATCAGATCTGGCAGCAGTTTCAGCAGGAGCTGCAAAGGCGCGGTCAAACCCTTGCGGATCAGGACAAATCCGAGGAAGAACTGCGCAAGGAATATCGCGTAATTGCGGATCGCCGGGTGCGGTTGGGGCTATTGCTGGCGGAAATTGGCCAGCGCAACAACCTCACCGTGCCGGAAGAGGCGATGCGCGATGCGCTTTTCCGGCAGGCCTCGCAGTTTCCCGGTCAGGAAAAACTGCTGTTTGAATATTATCAGAAAAATCCCCAGGCGCTGGCGTCACTGCGCGCGCCGTTGTATGAGGACAGGGTCGTCGATTTTGTTCTGGAGCTTGCCCAGGTGACCGATAAGCCGGTCAGCAGGGAAGAACTGTTCAAGGAACCGGACGACGAAGAATAGACCTTTAGCACCGCATCACGCCCTAAACTTTTGTCAGCATCAGATCAGGACAACATATCATGCGAGATCCAGTTGAAACCTATATGAACCTTGTTCCGATGGTGGTGGAACAAACCGGCCGCGGCGAACGCGCCTATGATATTTTTTCGCGCCTGCTGAAGGAGCGGATCATTTTTATCACCGGCCCGATCGAAGACCATATGGCGACACTGGTGACGGCGCAGCTGCTGTTTCTGGAAGCGGAAAATCCTAAAAAAGAAATCTTCCTGTACATCAATTCCCCCGGCGGCGTGGTGACGTCCGGCCTGGGCATTTATGATACGATGCAATATATTCGTCCGGCGGTGTCAACCCTGTGCGTGGGGCAGGCGGCCTCGATGGGATCGCTTCTGCTCTGTGCGGGGGAAAAGGATGCGCGTTTTGCGCTGCCGAATGCGCGGATCATGGTGCATCAGCCATCAGGCGGGTTCCAGGGGCAGGCGACTGACATTCTCCTGCATGCGGAGGAGATTAGGGCCCTGAAACAAAGGCTTAATCAGATTTACGCCAAGCATACAGGCCTGCCGGTTGAGCGGATTGAATCGGCCCTGGAGCGCGATAATTTCATGACCGCAGAAATGGCCAGGGAATTTGGCGTAATAGACAAGGTGGTCGAGAAGCGCCCAACCCCGGAAGAGGGTGCATAACGGGCTTTTAATGCCTATATTAATGAAATCTTGAAATTATATGGGCTAACATGCTCGAATAAGTCTTCAGGGTGTCAGAATCAGGCGGGATTCGAAACGGCCGGAAAGAGCGCCCAGGGCTCCTGTTCTTAAAAGGGCTTTGGGAAAAACAGGAAATGTAGCATTCTGCCAGATGTCGAACATATCAGGCAGAATCATAATAGCAGACGGAGTCTCTAGATGAGCAAGGTCAGCGGCGGCAGTGGCGATTCCAAGAATACGCTTTATTGTTCCTTCTGTGGCAAAAGCCAGCATGAAGTTCGCAAGCTGATAGCAGGTCCAACCGTGTTCATCTGTGATGAATGCGTTGAATTGTGCATGGATATCATTCGCGAAGAAACAAAAACATCACTCGTCAAGTCACGGGCGGGCGTGCCCACGCCAAAAGAAATTCGCAAAACCCTGGACGATTATGTGATCGGACAGGATTACGCCAAGCGCGTCCTGTCGGTGGCGGTGCACAATCACTATAAGCGGCTTAATCAGCAGACAAAGGCAGGCGATGTTGAAATCGCCAAGTCAAACATTCTGCTGATCGGCCCGACGGGATGCGGCAAGACATTGCTTGCGCAGACACTGGCGCGCATTCTGGATGTGCCGTTCACCATGGCGGACGCCACGACGCTGACCGAAGCCGGTTATGTGGGCGAAGATGTTGAGAACATCATTCTCAAGCTGCTTCAGTCCGCGGATTATAATGTCGAGAAGGCGCAGCGCGGCATCGTCTATATCGATGAAGTCGACAAGATCAGCCGCAAGTCGGACAACCCGTCCATCACCCGTGACGTTTCCGGCGAAGGCGTGCAACAGGCGCTGCTGAAGCTGATGGAAGGCACCGTCGCCAGCGTTCCGCCGCAAGGTGGCCGCAAGCATCCGCAGCAGGAATTTCTGCAGGTGGATACGACCAATATTCTGTTCATCTGCGGCGGCGCGTTCTCGGGTCTGGAACGCATTATCTCGGCGCGCGGGCAGGGATCGTCGATCGGTTTTGGCGCCAACGTCAAATCCCCCGATGACCGGCGCACCGGCGAAATTCTTAAAATGCTGGAGCCGGAAGACCTGCTGGCCTTTGGTCTTATCCCGGAATTTGTCGGCCGCCTGCCGGTATTGGCGACACTAACCGATCTGGATGAGGCGGCGCTGATTGATATTCTGTCCAAGCCAAAGAATGCGCTGGCCAAGCAGTTCCAGCGTTTGTTCGATATGGAAAATGTCAAATTGACCTTCTCCGACGAAGCGCTGCGCGCAATCGCCAAGAAGGCCATCACGCGCAAAACCGGCGCGCGCGGCCTGCGGTCCATTCTGGAATCCATTCTGCTGGACACCATGTATGAATTGCCCAGCTTCGAATCTGTCGAAGAGGTCGTTATCAGCGGCGAGGTTGTCGATGGTAAGGCAAGTCCGCTGTACATCTACTCAGACCGGGACCGCCGAGAAGACGCCGGCGTTTCTGCGTAATGAGGCCCCATTGTTTTTCCGGATATTCCGGGAAAACGGCCTTTCTTGCAAACTGATCTTGAATATTATCCTGGTTAAACCCAAGTTAGGTTTGCAACCCGCGCCGGATGGCCGGGCGGGTTTGCGCGTGACTTGATTCTGGCTTAGGCGGGGTTGCTGGCACGGCGCATTTATTAGGGGATTCCTATGGAAGAAGTAACGCAGAAGACCGGACCATCCAACATTCTTCCCGTTTTGCCGCTCAGGGACATTGTTGTGTTTCCGCATATGGTGGTCCCGCTGTTCGTCGGGCGGGAAAAATCTGTTCGCGCACTTGAAGATATGATGCAAACCGACAAGCAGATCATGCTTGTCGCACAGCGTGACGCGACCAATGACGATCCGTCTAAAGATGATATTTATGAAGTTGGCACCATCGCCACCGTCATGCAGTTGCTGAAACTGCCGGACAAAACCGTAAAGGTGCTGGTTGAAGGTGTGTCCCGCGCGCGCATCAAACGGTTCACGGATAATCCTGATTTCATGCAGGCGGAAGTCGAAATTATTTCTTCCGGGCAGGATGACACGCCGGAAACCGAGGCACTGGCGCGTTCCGTCACGTCGCTGTTTGATCAGTATGTGAAGCTTGGCAAGAAATTGCCGCAGGATGTTCTGGTGTCCGTCGAACAGATCGAAGGCGCGGCAAAGCTTGCGGATTCAATTGCATCGCATGTTGCCGTCAAAATTCCTGAAAAGCAGGAATTGCTTGAAATGACCGATACTGCGGCTCGCCTGGAAAAGCTGCTGTCCATGATGGAGGGCGAGATCAGCGTTTTGCAGGTCGAGAAGAAAATTCGTGGCCGCGTCAAACGTCAAATGGAGAAGACGCAGCGTGAATTTTATCTGAACGAGCAGATGAAGGCGATTCAGAAAGAACTTGGCGAAGGCGAAAACGGCAAAGACGAAGCAGGTGAGATTGAGGCAAGAATCAAGGGCACCAAGCTGAGCAAGGAAGCCGCCGAAAAAGCCGAGGGCGAGTTGAAGAAGCTGCGCAATATGAGTCCGATGTCGGCCGAGGCCACTGTCGTGCGAAATTATCTCGACTGGCTGCTGTCCATTCCATGGAACAAACGCAAGCGCGTGCAAATTGATCTGGCGCGCGCCGAGGCTATTCTCAATGACGACCATTACGGCCTTGAGAAAGTCAAGGAGCGCATTCTTGAATATCTTGCCGTGCAAAAGCGCACCAGCAAACTGAAAGGCCCGATTCTGTGTCTGGTTGGACCACCAGGTGTTGGCAAGACATCGCTTGGCAAATCCATCGCCCGCGCGACGGGGCGCGAGTTTATCCGCATGTCCCTGGGCGGTGTGCGCGACGAGGCCGAAATTCGCGGCCATCGCCGCACCTATATCGGCTCGATGCCGGGCAAGGTGATCCAGAGTCTGCGCAAGGCGAAATTTTCCAATCCGTTTTTCCTGCTGGATGAAATCGATAAAATGGGCGCCGATTTTCGCGGTGATCCATCCTCGGCCTTGCTGGAGGTTTTGGACCCCGAGCAGAACAGCACATTCTCGGATCATTATCTCGAAGTGGATTATGATCTGTCCGATGTGATGTTCGTGACCACGGCGAACAGTTTGCGCATGCCGGAACCGCTGCTGGACCGGATGGAGATCATCCGCATCCCCGGCTATACCGAGGATGAGAAAATCGAAATCGCCAAGCGGCATCTGGTTGCCAAACAGCGTGAGGCGCACGGTCTGAAAACGGGAGAGTTCACTGTGCCCGATGCGGGCATTCGTCACCTTGTGCGCTATTACACGCGCGAAGCCGGTGTGCGCAACCTTGAACGGGAACTGGCGAACCTGGCGCGCAAGGCCGTGCGGGAACTGGTATCCAACAAGGCCGTCAAGCATATTGAGATGACCGAAGAACTGATCGAAAAATACGCGGGCGTGCGCCGTTTCCGTTATGGTGAGGTGGAAGCGGAAGATCAGGTCGGTGTTGTCACCGGACTTGCCTGGACCGAGGTTGGCGGCGAACTGCTGAATATCGAATCCGTGATGCTGCCCGGCAAGGGGCGGATGACGACAACCGGCAAGCTGGGCGATGTGATGAAGGAATCCATCGAAGCGGCGTCCTCCTATGTGCGTTCGCGCGCGGTTGATTTTGGCATCAAGCCTTCGATCTTTGAGAAAAAAGACATCCATGTGCATGTGCCGGAAGGCGCGACGCCAAAGGATGGGCCGTCCGCAGGCGTGGCAATGGTGACATCGATTGTTTCCGTGCTGACATCCAATCCCGTGCGCCGCGATGTGGCTATGACGGGCGAGATCAGTCTTCGTGGGCGGGTCTTGCCGATTGGCGGCCTGAAGGAAAAACTTCTTGCGGCATTGCGCGGTGGAATCAAGACCGTGCTGATACCGTCGGAGAATGTGAAAGACCTGGCGGATATTCCAGACAATGTGAAAAAAGATATGGAGATCATTCCAATGACGGTGCTGGATGATGTGTTGCGCCACGCACTGGTCAGGCCGCTGGTTCCCATCATATGGGACGAGGAAAAAGAAATGGCCGCCGCAAACGAGGCAAAAAAGGATTTGCCGGACGGGCTGCGCACGCATTGACATCCGGATAGTTTTTATTTCCGGATGCGGTGATTCGATCATTAGGGATTGGTTTGAACCGGCCATGGCGACATGGCCGGTTTTTCTTTTGTGATTCGGAGTCATCCGAAGCCATGCAATAGTCAAAACATATCAAAATGCGCAAAAAATCTGGGGAAAACGGCCTTTTTTCTTTGACGGACCATGTGAACAGGGGCAAACTCCGCGAGTGTTTTCAGTCTGCGTCGTCCGAGTCTGATTGACGCGTTAACGTGATCCGAACACCTGAACTGATTTGTAACCTATCCTGACTCGTAACCTATTAAGAGGGGGCCCTCGTGAACAAGAACGAACTGATCGCGGCCGTAGCCGATGATATCGAAGTTACCAAAGCGGATGCCGCACGCGCCGTTGATTCCATCCTGGAAATCATCACCAAGAGTTTGAAGAAAAACGGCGAAGTCCGTCTTGTTGGATTCGGCACCTTTTCTGTCGTTAAGCGCAAGGCGTCCGAAGGACGTAATCCGCGCACTGGCGAAGCCATCAAAATTCCGGCGTCCAAGCAGCCCAAGTTCAAGGCGGGCAAGGCTTTGAAGGATGCTGTAAACTAACCCATCCTCGTTAATGGTCATGGCGCGGTAAATCTGGCTGCTGTGCAGTCCACCCGGTTTGTGTTTTTAATTCTGCGAACGGGTGCAGATTTGGCTAATTTAACCGCCTGGACTCTGATTGAGACCGGGCGGTTGGTTTTTTTATGATGTAATCTGTTCTATAGTAATCATCCGGGCGGTTAGCTCAGTTGGTAGAGCATCTCGTTTACACCGAGAGGGTCGGCAGTTCGAGCCTGTCACCGCCCACCACCCGTTTTGCCCGCGCCCTCTGGCGCGGTCTTTCGAAAGCTCCTCCTGGAGCGATGGTGGACAAGCACAAAGTCCCCTCACGCCGTCTCGCTGACCTTTCCCCGTGTCCCCGCAATATCGGCTATCAGCTCAATCGCTTCCAACTGGCTGGTAGCGATGGTCAGGCCGGTGGCGCCGCTATCGGCCCAGTCGGCGAAACGCCGCTCAATGCGCTCGCGCGGGCCGACCAGTGCGCCTTCGTCCAGATACTCATCGGGCACGGCGTCGGCAGCTTCATTCTTGCGCTTGGCCAGATACAGTTCCTGAATGCGGTTGGCCGCATCCCCATAGCCGCGCCGGATCATCATTTCCTTGTGAAAGTTCAAGTCCGGGTGGCCCATGCCGCCGACATATAGGGCCACATTGGGCTTCATGCGTTTGAGGCCAGCCTTCACATCATCGGTGACAACCACAGTGGCGCTGGGCTGAATTTCGAAATTCCTGAAACTCTTGCCGCCGCCGGCGCGGGCAAAGCCTTCCTCCAGCCAGGGCTTATACGTCTTCATCGATCCCGGCACGAAATTCAGTGGCAGCCAGCCATCGGCAATTTCCGCTGTCAGTTTCACATTCGCTTCGGTTCCGGTTCCCAGCCAGATGGGAATTTTCGGGTTCATATGCAGGATGGATTTTAGCGGCTTGCCAACCCCCATCGCGCCCGGCCCGGTATAGGGCAGGGAAATCTCTCGTCCCTGATGCGTGACGGGTTCTGCGCGGTCGCGGATTTTCTGCATGATCTGCACATAGTCGCGGATGCGCCAATAGGGCCTGCCCCAGGGCTGGCCATACCAGCCCTCAACGATCTGCGGCCCGGACACCCCAAGCCCCAGAATAAAGCGGTTGCCGCCCGCCAGATCATCGATGGTCGCCGCCGTCATTATGGTGGCGGCAGGGCTGCGCGCGGCAAGCTGAATGATGCCGGTGCCCAGCCGGATGCGTTTGGTCAATGCCGCCAGATAGGCCAGCGGACTGATCGCATCCGAGCCATAGGCCTCGGCCGTCCAGACGGAATCATATCCCAGTCTTTCGGCGTGTAAAATCCGCTCCACCGGTAACGCCATCCGCTCGCCCGAATATCCGATTGATAGTCCCAGTTTCATGGCCGTCTCCCCTGATTATTCTGCCGCCGTTCTGTTGCCCGCAGGTTAGCCGTGCCGGGGTGCGGACGGCAAGCCGAAAGGCGGACATTGGGATAAATCGTCAGAAAACATGGTGGAATATTGCGATACGGAATTCAGCCGCCCGTCACTGACATGTGGCGGGAGACAGCGGGTTTTTGGCCGCGCCGGCCGATGATGAAATCATGGCCTTTGGGCTTGCGGCCGATGGCTTCATCGAGTGCCGCCGTCAATTGTGCATCTCCTGTTCCATCAATGGCGTCGCGGCGTAGCGGGGCGCGCAGATCGGCGGCGTCGTCCTGCCCGAGGCACATATAGAGCGTGCCGGTGCAGGTGAGGCGCACCCGGTTGCAGGATTCACAGAAATTATGCGTCAGCGGTGTGATCATGCCGAGCATGCCGCCGGTTTCTTTCACCCGCATATAGCGCGCCGGGCCGCCGGTGCGGTGCGCCAGCGGCTCCAGCGTGAATTGCTTTTCCAGGTCAGTTTTTACCTTTGAAAGCGGCAGGTATTGATCGGTGCGGTCGCCGTCAATATCGCCCAGTGGCATGGTCTCGATCAGGGTTAGGTCCATGCCACGGCCATGCGCCCAGCGGATCATGCCGGGAATTTCTTCGCCGTTCAGGTCCTTCAGCGCCACCATGTTCAGCTTGACCTTCAGGCCCGCTTCCTGCGCCGCGTCAATGCCGCGCAGCACCTGATCAAGCTTGCCCCAGCGGGTGATCGCCTGAAATTTTTGCGCATCCAGGCTGTCGAGCGAGATATTCACCCGCCGCACGCCGCAGGCATACAGATCGCGGGCGTATTTCGGCATCTGCGTGCCATTGCTGGTCAAGGTCAGTTCCTGTAACGCGCCGCTGTCCAGATGCCGCGACAGGCGCTGGAACAGCCATAGTATGTCGCGCCTCACCAGCGGCTCGCCGCCGGTGAGGCGCAATTTATCCACCCCGCGCGCAATAAAGGCGCTGCACATCCGGTCCAGCTCTTCCAGGCTCAGCACATCGCGCTTGGGCAGGAACGTCATGTCCTCGGACATGCAATACACACAGCGAAAATCGCAGCGGTCGGTCACCGACACGCGCAGATAGCTGACATGGCGCCCGAACGGGTCGATCAGGGGCGCGTCTGGCGCGGCTTGGTTCATCTGCATATCCATGGTGCCAATATATAGGGTTATGGCGTAGTAATATACGGATAGATTAAGAATTAGCCATTTTGCAGTGTTGTAAATAACAGTTATGCGTCATCGCGAGCCGCAAAGCGGCGTGGCAATCCAGTGCTTCAAGGCATGGATTTGAGCTTATGACTCTGGATTGCTTCACTTCGTTCGCAATGACAATTGGGGGAGTAGATGACCACCCGCTATATCCTCGCCATCGACCAGGGCACCACCAGCAGCCGCGCCATGCTGTTTGATGCGGATGCGAAACCCTGCGGCATGGCGAGCCGTGAACTGGCGCAGATTTTTCCGCATCCCGGCTGGGTGGAGCATGATGCGCAAATGATCTGGGCCGATGTGCTGGCGGTGTGCCGGGAGGTTATGCAGACGGCGGGGATAAAAGCCAGCGATATTGCCGGGATCGGCATCACCAATCAACGTGAAACCACGCTGCTGTGGGACCGCAAGACCGGGGTTCCTGTGTATAACGCCATTGTCTGGCAGGACCGGCGCACGGCCCAACTGTGTGTGGACCTGAAGGCCGCTGGCCATGAAGAGCTGGTGCAGGCGCAGAGCGGGTTATTGCTGGACCCGTATTTTTCCGCCAGCAAGCTGAAATGGCTGCTCGATACCATTCCCGGCGCACGTGAACGGGCGAAGCGTGGTGAACTGGCGTTTGGCACGATTGATTGCTGGCTGATCTGGAACCTGACCGGCGGCGCGTTGCATGCAACCGACGCCACCAACGCCAGCCGAACCCTGCTGTTCAATATCGATACCGGGCGCTGGGATGACCGGCTGCTGTATCTGTTTGGTATTCCACGGCAGGTGCTGCCGGAAGTGCGCGACAGTGATGACGACTATGGTCTGTGCAAGGAGGAATATTTTGGCGCGCCCATTCTTATTTGCGGCGTGGCGGGGGACCAGCAGGCGGCGCTGATCGGGCAGGGGTGTTTATCCGAAGGCATGCAGAAAGCCACTTATGGCACCGGCTGTTTTGTGATGCTGAACACCGGCGCCAAGCGCGTGGCGTCCAGCAACCGGATGTTGACGACGCTGGCTTACCGGATCGGCGGCGAGACGAAATTTGCGCTCGAAGGCAGCATCTTTATGGCCGGGGCGACCCTGCAATGGCTGCGCGATGGGGCGCGCATGCTTAAAAATACCAGCGATAGTCAGGCGCTGGCGGAACAGGCCAACCCGGACGCCCGGGTTTATCTGGTTCCCGCCTTTACCGGCCTCGGCGCGCCCTGGTGGGACGCCGATGCGCGTGGCGCCATCATGGGCATGACGCGCGACACGGGCGTGGCGGAAATCGTGCGCGCGGGGCTGGAGGCGGTGGGCTATCAGACCCGTGATCTGTTGCAGGCGATGGCGGCGGATATGCACAAAGCGGGCGCGGTTATGCCTGCCACATTGCGTGTCGATGGCGGCATGGCGGCGAATGACTGGGCGATGCAGTTCCTTGCCGACATGACGGGATTGCCGGTGGAGCGCTCCGTTATTCTGGAAACCACGGCGCTGGGTGCGGCGATGCTGGCCGGGGTGCAGTGCGGACTGTATCCGTCCTTCGAGGCGATGGCCGCAAACTGGCGCAGCGACCGCCGCTTTGATCCCGCCATGTCAACAGACGAACGCGAAACCCGCTATGCCGGCTGGCGCGATGCGGTGGGGCGGGTTTTGAGCCAGAATCGCTAGGGGTGTTTTTTCGGGGCCGCCTGTAACGCGGTGAACGCCTGATCAAATCCATCGAGAGAGACTGGATAGGTCAGTTGTTGTTTTTTGATAAAAAACGCGAACTGCAACATCTTGCCGCTGCGCATCTGCGCCAACAGCGCCGGGGGCAGGAGCGAGCGCACCTCGCATACGAGCGTATCGCATTGCGAGATGGTAACACGAAACGCTTCCTGTTCGTCGATCTTGACAGCGGCGCCTTCCTCCTTGCTCGCTTTGGCGCTAAATCGAAACACGATATGCGGCAATACTTGATCCGTAGTCGGGGCGACCATGACCCCCAGCACAACCTGTCTTACGTCATTCTTCGCCAAAACCAATTGCGAGGCGACACAGGGATATTCAGCATTAGTGGCGCGCGGCTCGCACCCTACACTCCAGGCGCCATAGGTCTGCGGGACAGGGGGCGGCGCAGCCCCGGCGGGCGCCGGGGCCATCACGATGAAAGCTGCGGCGATTGCAGTACAAAAGAAGAGCCGCGCCAAGTAAGTCGGCGCGGCTTCCAAATATTTGTGCAGTCGTGGATTAGGCTGCAAGTTTGAAGGCTTCTTTACGCTGCGTCCGGCGGCGCATTAGACCGATGCCAGCCAGACCTGCGCCGAATATCGAAAGTGTCACCGGCTCGGGGACGTTCTGCGGATCAGGTACGAACAAAGTAACCGGAATCTGACTTACATTCACAACCCCAGCGTCAACAAAAGTCAGCCCCGTGACGAAGGCGACCTGGTTCGCAGGATCAAGCGCCGCCGAAATTTCTATTCCGGACACATTGAACATATCGACACCATCGGGTCCAAATTCAAAGGCGATGCCAGCAAGGGCATTGCCCAGGAATATGTCGAAGAACGAACCGCCCCAACCATAGATTTCATAAGCCCCATCGCCAATATTGGGTAAAATCACCGAGGCAACGTTCGGCCCGCTGTTTACGATGTAATCGTAACCGACAGCGATGACGGGATCAATGAAAATTGGAATAGATGGTGTTGTAACCTCGAACGAGAAATCGAACGACTCAGGTGTCTCATCATCGGTTGGCAGTAAGGGGTTTAGAGGTGAACCGGCGGGGTTACATGCGGGGTTGCAGTCCCCGGCCTGGTTATCCAGGAACAGGGCTGCGTTCAGGACGTCGTCACCAGAATTAGTAATCGCGAAGCCAAACTTGTACTCGCCGTCCTGCGTCAGCAACTGATTAAACGAGAACACCCCGGAAATACCATCGGACCCCGTAGCAAGGCCCGGGCCTGTAGTGCTGGCGAGCACATCGATGACAAACGTTCCATCCGGCGCCACCAGGATGCCAAAAGACGGGTCAGTGTAGGGGATGTAATCGCGCGCCACATAGTTCCAGGACATGCTAACAGTGTCCCCCGCGCTGGCGAAGAAATTCTGCGAGATTGCCGAGCCGTTTGTCAATTGGGAATTCCCCCCGGGATTAGCAGTCGGGCCGGTATTCTGCGCAGCAAAAAGGCTTCCGTTATCAATCCCGAAAAAAGCCTCGATCTCAGAGACGTCAGCGCCAACCGAATCCAGGAAGGCCGTCGTGGTTTCGTGCGGCGATATCAGATAATTTGTGCCATTGTTTGTCGTAACGTTCGTCTGCCCTACCGCAGTAACCTGACCGATAGTAGACCAGCCGGTCAGATTGCCGGTCTCAAACCCCTGATTTACCAGGGTGACGACCGCAGCAGAAGCGCCGGTTGCGTTCGCGGCCAATGTGGCGGCGGCTATAAAAAGGGCTGCCCGCATCGAAGCGATGCCTGCGCCCGATAACAGGGTTTTTCTAAAAGTACCCTTATCTCTTGCTGTTGTTGATCTTTTGCTGTTGTTGATCTTTTGCTGTTGTTGAAGGTTTCCATTGTGCTCTCCATATCAAATTGTGTTCGCTTGATTGACCTTTTTGTTGTGCACCCAGATTGTTGTGCACCCAGAAATTTCGTGGGTTTCGAAAAACCGGTTCTTGCTGACTTCAGTATGAATGATTCGTTAAGCGCCAGCATGTGACAGCCGTCACAGAAGGTTCAGATTAGCCGGCAGCGTGGATATTGCGCCTTGATCCAAATCAACCGAATATTCCCAAGGGAGTAGAAACGTGCATTTGTGACGGTCGTCACATCGCTGGCGTTGCGGGGAAAATTGTCTATAATGCCTTCAACAGAACGGCACATAAAAATACATGTACCAATATCAGCAGGGAGCGAGAATGAGCGGATTTCAATATGAGGCCCCCGCCACCGTAGATGCGGCGGTGGGGTTGCTGGCGGGCGCAAGGGGAAATGCGCGGGTGCTGGCGGGCGGGACTGATCTGCTGGTGCAATTGCGTAACGGCGCGGCAAAGCCGGATCTGGTGGTGGATATCAAGCGTATCAGTGAGTTGCGCCAGATTTCCGGCACTGCGGTCAGCGGTTTTGTGATTGGCGCGGCGGCGCCGGGCGCCGAGATTGGCGAGCATGCGGCATTGGCGAAGGCCTGGCCAGGCGTGGTTGAGGGGATGGAGTTGATCGGCTCCACCCAGATACAGGGCCGCGCCACGCCGGGGGGTAATCTGTGCAATGCTTCGCCTGCGGGGGATTGCACGCCTGGGCTGGTGGCGGCGGGCGCGGTTGCGGTCATTGCAGGGCCGAATGGGCGGCGTGAAGTTCCGGTGGAACAGGTGCCTGTCAGCCCCGGCAAGACATCGCTGGCCAAGGGTGAGTTTGTGGTGGCGTTCAAACTGCCGCCGCGCGCAAAAAATTCCGGTGACGCTTATCTGCGCATGATCCCGCGCACGGAAATGGATATCGCCATTGTGGGGGCGGCCGTCAATCTGACACTGGATGCTTCGGGCACATGTACGGCTGCGCGGGTGTCGCTGGGTGCGGTGGCGCCGACCGTGCTGCTGGTGGATGCGGCGGCCAGGGCGCTGATCGGCACGAAAGTCGATGATGCTGCGCTGGCGAATCTCGCGGCGGCGGCGTCAGCCGCAGCCAAGCCGATCGACGACAAACGGGGAACCATTGAATATCGAACCAAGGTCGCGGGGGTTCTGGCCCGTCGCGCGGCCGTTATCGCGCGTGATCGCGCCCGGAGTAACGCATGAGCAAGTTTCATATTTCTACAACGGTAAACGGCGAGGCCGTCGAATATCTGTGTGACCCCAGGCAGACCCTGCTGGATGTGTTGCGCGATGAACTGAACCTGACGGGCAGCAAGGAAGGCTGTTCTTCCGGCGACTGTGGCGCATGCAGCGTCACGCTGGACGGGCGTCTCGTCTGTTCGTGCCTGGTGCTGGGCGTCGAGATGCAGGGCCGTACCGTCGAGACCATCGAAAACATGACGTCCGATGAAAAGCTGCATCCGTTGCAGCAGAAATTTCTGGAGGCGGCCGCACTGCAATGCGGTTTCTGCACGCCGGGGTTCCTGGTTGCGGCGAAAGCGTTGCTGGAGAAAAATCCCAATCCAACTGAATCCGAAGCGCGTTACTGGCTGGCGGGAAATCTGTGCCGCTGTACGGGCTATGACAAAATCATCCGCGCGGTCCTTGAAACCGCCGCCGACATGAGAGGATCAAAATAATGGCTGGATATGAAGGGAAATCATTCAAATGGATCGGCACACGGCCGGTCCGTCCGGATGGCGTAGACAAGGTTACGGGGCGCGCGAATTACGGCGCCGACATGAATCTGCCGGGGCAGTTGACCGGGCGTATTCTGCGCAGTCCGCATGCGCATGCAAAAATCCTGTCGATTGACACGTCGAAGGCGGAAAAGCTGAAAGGCGTCAAGGCCGTCATTACCGGCAAGGATTTTCCGGATATGCATAACGGCGTTCTGCCAGGCGATGAAGGGGTCAATTTCCATTATCTGTCGTGTAATATCATGGCCCGGAACAAGGTGCTGTATGATGGTCACGCGGTGGCGGCGGTGGCGGCGGCAAGTGCGGCGATCGCCGAAGAAGCGCTGGCGCTGATTGATGTCAAATATGAAGTGCTGCCCCATGTGATTGATGTTGATGAATCATTGAAGCCCGGCGCGCCACTGCTGCATGATGATATTTTCACCACCGGCGTTACGCCCAAACCGGACAAGCCATCCAACGTGGTGCAGCGCGTGCAGATGCAGTTGGGCGATCCCGATGCGGCGTTCAAGGACGCCGACATTGTTATCGAGCGCACTTTCAAGTCCAAGGCCGTGCATCAGGGCTATATCGAGCCGCATGCGGTGGTCGCGGAATGGAGCGAAGACGGCCAATGCCGCATCTGGTGCAGCAGCCAGGGCCATTTCATGGTCCGTACACTGACGGCGCGCCTGCTGAAAATGGAAGTGGCGCAAATCCGCGTGATGCCCGCCGAAATCGGCGGCGGTTTTGGCGGCAAGACCATCATCTTTATTGAGCCGACGGCGGTATTGCTGGCGCGCAAGGCTGAACGCCCGGTGCGTATTGTCATGAGCCGTGATGAAGTTTTCCGGGGTACCGGGCCGGCCCCCGGCACCTCGATCGATGTCAAAATTGGCGCGAAGAAGGATGGAACGCTGGTCGCCGCCACCGGCGAGTTCCGGTATCAGGCGGGCGCATTTCCCGGTTCACCGGTGGGCGCCGCCTGCATGGCGGCGTTTGGACCCTATGCGCTGACCCATGTGCGGGCGGTTGGTTATGAAGCGGTGACCAACAGGCCGCTATGCTATTCCTATCGTGCGCCCGGCGCGCCGCTTGCATCTTTTGCAGTGGAAAGCATTATTGATGAGATTGCCCAGAGGCTGAACCTGGATCCGCTCGAACTGCGCATTAAAAATGGCAGCAAGGAAGGCACCCAGATGGTCTATGGGCCAAAGCTCAAGGCCGTGGGCAATCTGGAATGCCTGAAGGCGATCCAGAACCATCCGATCAACAAAATTCCGCTGGGCCCCAATCAGGGGCGCGGGCTTGCGGCTGGTTTCTGGTTCAACCTCGGTGGCCAGTCCAGCGCGGTGGTCAATATTGCCGAAGACGGCACCGCCACCATCATGACCGGCAGCCCGGACATTGGCGGCTCGCGCGCCTCCATGGCGCTGATGGCGGCGGAAGTGCTGGGTATTGATTATACCAAAGTGCGCCCCATTGTCGGCGACACGGCGGCGGTGGGATTTTGCGAAATCACCCATGGTTCGCGCGTGACCTTCGCCACCGGCATGGCGATCATTCAGGCGGCGGAAGATGTCGTTCTGCAATGCCGTCAGCGCGTGGCGAAAATGTGGGAAGTGGATGTTGACGCAGTGAAATGGGAAGACGGGCACGCACTGCCTGCCGGCGCCAATGCGGGGGACCAGAAACCCCTGTCGCTGGCGCAGATCGCAGCCAAGGCCGCGCGCACCGGCGGGCCGCTGGTTGGCAGCGCCGCGATTAACGCGGGTGGCGCGGGACCGGCCTTTGGCGTGCATATCTGCGACGTCGAAGTCGATCCCGAAACCGGCCATGTCACGGTGCTGCGCTATGTCGCGGCGCAGGATGCGGGCAAGGCCATTCATCCCAGCTATGTCGAAGGCCAGATTCAGGGCGGCGTCGCACAGGGCGTCGGCTGGGCGCTGAACGAGGAGTATATTTATGGCGCAGACGGACGATTGCAGAATTCGGGCTTTCTGGATTACCGGATTCCGGTAGCAAGCGATCTGCCGATGATCGATGCGATCATTCTCGAAGTGCCCAATCCGGGACACCCGTTTGGGGTGCGCGGCGTGGGCGAAGTGCCCATCGTGCCGCCGCTCGGCGCCATCGCCAATGCGGTGGCGCGGGCCACCGGCGTACGTATGGTTGATTTGCCGTTGACGCCGCCAAAGATTTTGGCGGCGATTGATGCGAAGAAATAAGGCATAGGCGCTATCATGGCGCGTATCGTTCTAAGCGATGAATTTGGCCGCCAGTTTGCTGGCGGCCAAACGCATTTTGATCTGGATGTCCGGGATGTGCGGCATCTGGTGCGCACACTGGATGAGATGTTTCCCGGAATCGGCGAACAGTTGGAGGCGGGGGCCATCGCCATCGACAATGAAATCATCCCCGATCCCTGGCTGAACCCGATCCAGCCCGACAGCGAGGTGTTTTTTCTGCCCGCGATCAAGGGCGGGTGAGGGGATAATCCGGGTGTAAATTGCTCTATGAATCAGCATCATTTCATCGTAAAATGCCGCATGAAAAAAGCCCTTCCGATTCCCGGATTTTTTGAAGATTTCTGCGCTTTTGCGCCGGCAGCCTAGAACTTGTCCGACACATCAGATCACACACCGGAAAACGATCCTGAAAAGGGCTCCAGTTTGCCTCCCGCAGGGGGGCAGGGCGGTGGCGCGCACGCGCCAGGTGACGACATAAGGCCCATCGCCATCGAGCAGGAGATGCAGACCTCCTATCTCGATTACGCCATGAGCGTGATTGTGTCGCGGGCGCTGCCCGATGCGCGCGACGGGTTAAAACCGGTGCATCGCCGCATTTTGTACTCGATGAACGAGAACAAATATGACTGGAACCGTCCATATCGCAAATCCGCTCGCGTAGTTGGCGATGTGATCGGTAAATATCACCCGCATGGCGATCAGTCGATTTATGACGCACTGGTGCGCATGGTGCAGGAGTTTTCGATGCGCCTGCCGCTGATTGACGGGCAGGGCAACTTTGGTTCGGTCGATGGCGATCCGCCCGCCGCAATGCGCTATACCGAAGTGCGCATGGCCAAGCCCGCCCATGCCTTGCTGGATGATCTGGACAAGGACACCGTTAACTTCCGGCCCAATTATGACGGATCGGAGCGCGAACCGGTGGTGCTTCCGGCGCGCTTTCCCAATCTGCTGGTCAACGGCGCTGGTGGTATTGCGGTGGGGATGGCCACCAATATTCCGCCGCACAATCTGGGCGAAGTGATTGATGGCTGTCTGGCCTATATTGAAAAGCCGGATATTACGGTCACCCAGTTGATGGAAATTATTCCCGGGCCGGATTTTCCGACCGGCGGGCTGATCCTGGGGCAGGGCGGTATTCGTTCGGCCTATCAGACCGGGCGCGGTTCTGTGGTGATGCGCGGCCGCGTGCATGTCGAGCCGCTGCGCAAGGACCGCGAGGCGCTGATCGTTACCGAACTGCCCTATCAGGTGAACAAGGCCACGCTGATTGAACGCATTGCGGAACTGGTGCGCGAAAAGCGCATCGAGGGCATTTCCGAAATGCGCGATGAGTCGGATCGTACCGGCATGCGTATCGTGATCGAGGTGCGCCACGACGCCATGGCGGATGTGGTGCTGAATCAGCTGTACCGGCACACGGCGCTACAGAACAGTTTTGGTTGCAATATGCTGGCGCTGGTGGGTGAACGGCCGGAATTGATGAATATTCGTCAATTCATTGCCGTCTTTGTCGATTTCCGCGAAGTGGTGGTTACCCGGCGCACACGCTATGAACTGGGGCAGGCGCGGGATCGGGCGCATGTGCTGGTTGGGCTGGCGATTGCCGTTGCCAATATTGATGAAGTGATTGCGCTTATCCGCCGCGCGCCCAGCCCCGCTATTGCGCGCGAAGGTTTGATGGCGGTGGAATGGCCTGCGGGCGATGTCGGGCCGCTGGTTATGCTGGTTGCCGATCCGCGCCACAAAGTATCCGAAACTGGCACCTGCCGGCTGAGCGAGGCGCAGGCGCGCGCCATTCTGGAATTACGTCTGGCGCGGTTGACGGCGCTGGGGCGCGAAGAAATTGGCGCAGAATTGGCGGTTCTTGGCGGCAAGATCGAAGACTTTCTGGCTATTCTGCGCTCGCGCGAACGGGTAATGACGATCATCCGCGAAGAACTGGTCTCGATGCGCGATGAATTTGCAACCCCGCGCCGCTCCCAGATCGTGGAAGCGCCGGACGACATTGATGACGAAGATCTGATCACCAGTGAAGACATGGTGGTGACGGTCACGCACAAGGGCTATATCAAGCGGGTGCCGCTATCGACCTACCGGGCGCAGCGGCGGGGCGGCAAGGGCCGCACCGGCATGGCCACCCGCGAAGAAGATTTCGTCACCCGGCTGTTTGTGGCCAACACCCATGCGCCGGTATTGTTCTTTTCATCCAAGGGGCTTGTTTACAAGCTGAAGGTATGGCGTTTGCCGCTGGCAACACCGCAGGCGCGCGGCAAGCCCATGATCAATCTGCTGCCGCTGGCGGAAGACGAAACCATTCAGACAATCATGCCGCTGCCCGTTGACGAGACAAGCTGGTTAAATCTCAATGTCATGTTTGCAACATCCAGCGGCAATGTACGGCGTAATGAGCTGGCGGATTTCGCCAGCGTCAAGGCCAATGGCAAAATAGCAATGAAGCTTGATCCGGGTGATGAAATTATCGGTGTCGCCATTTGCACCGAACAGGACGATGTGCTGCTGACCAGTTCCAACGGCAAGGCCGTGCGCTTCCCGGTGACAGAGGTACGCTTGTTCCGTGGCCGCGATTCCGATGGCGTACGCGGTATCCGGCTGGAAGGCGATGACAGGGTTATCTCATTGTCCATACTGGGTCATGTGGATTCAACACCGGCCGAGAACCGTTCTTATCTGCGGCAGGCTGCGGTCGTTCGCCGCTCCATAGATTCAGATGGGGCTGAGGAAGAACCAAATAGCGGCGCAGTGGCCGGTGAAGAAGATGATGGTGAAGCGGGCGATACGGAAGAAGCCCAGCTAAGCACAGAACGCTATGGCGAAATGGGAGCCTTCGAGCAATTTATCCTGACGGTCAGCGAGAATGGCTATGGCAAACGTTCGTCCGCCTATGAGTACCGCATATCGCGGCGCGGGGGTAAGGGTATTTGGGCCATGTCCATGTCGACACGCAATGGGCCCCTTGTGGCGGCCTTTCCGGTTACAGACGAAGACGATGTTATGCTGGTAACCGATGGCGGCCAGTTGATCCGGATGCCGGTTAATGATATTCGCATTGCCGGCCGGATGACCCAGGGCGTTACGATGTTGCGCACAGCAGAGGGAGAGCGGGTCGTCGGTGTGGCGCATCTGGCGGATGCCGGGGATGATGCACCCGATGGGACAGATGAAGAAGCAGATGGGAATAGTGATAGCGCTTAGTGCCTATACTTGCTAAAACATCCCCTTCATAAAACGGTAAAAACCACAGCTTTAGATGGCCGGGGAACAAAGAGCATGCAGCGCATTGGTGTATATCCGGGCACATTTGACCCGATCCATAACGGCCATATCGATATCATTCAGCGCGGTGCGCGGCTTGTTGACAAGCTTGTTATTGCAGTGGCGATCAATGAAGACAAAGGTCCGCTTTTTACCCTGGATGAACGGGTTGCGATGATGCGCGAGGAAACCGACCGGATCACCGGCGAAGGGTTGGGCAAGATCGAAATCGTGCCTTTCAAGAATCTGGTGACGCAATTTGCCGCCGATGTTGGCGCATCGGTCATTATTCGTGGTCTGCGCGGGGTGGCGGATTTCGATTACGAGTTTCAGATGGCGGGCATGAACGCACGTCTTAATGCAGAAGTAGAAACTGTGTTTCTAATGGCGGAAGCCAATAATCAGGCCATTGCTTCAAAACTGATCCGAGAAATCGCCCGTCTGGGCGGTAATGTGGACAGCTTTACGACGCCTGCGGTTGCAGCCAAACTCTATAAACGCTTTTCGCGCACATAGCGGCGCTCACCTCAAACCAGAAAAGGAGGCCCGCCATGGCGCTGGATCCAGAAAACACACTTCATTTGGAACTGAAAGACGGGGTGGTAATTATTGAATTACTTCCCGATATTGCCCCTGACCATGTGTCGCAAATCAAGGCGCTGGCGCGCGAAGGTTTTTATGATGGTATTGTGTTCCATCGCGTCATTGAAGGCTTCATGGCGCAAACGGGTGACCCGACAGGTACGGGCATGGGCGGTTCTGATCGGCCCAATCTGAAGGCTGAATTCAGCAAGACACCGCATGTGCGCGGCACGGCGTCCATGGCCCGTTCCAGCAGCCCGAACAGCGCCAACAGCCAGTTCTTCATCTGCTTCGATGACGCCGAATTCCTGAATGGCCAATATACAGTCTGGGGCCAGGTGGTCGAAGGCATGGAGTTTGTTGACGCGATCAAGAAAGGCGACAAGCGCGATAATGGTTCCGTCTCGGACCCGGACAAAATTATCAGCATGCGCATTGCTGCGGATTGATTTGAAAAATAACAACAACATATCTGGGTAAGTTTATGAAAAATCTGGTATTCGCGGTAATCCTGTCGGCTGTGATTGGACTGGTTGCCGGGGGCGTGGCAAAGGCTGCCGATCCTGAAAACACGCTGTATCTTGACTTGAAAGATGGTCGTGTAGTCATTGAATTATATCCAGAAGTTGCCCCTGGGCATGTAGAGCGGATCAAGACGCTGACACGCAAGGGCTTTTATAATGGCGTCGTATTTCACCGGGTGATTGAAGGCTTCATGGCGCAAACCGGCGATCCTACCGGCACTGGCACGGGGGGATCGGACCTGCCAGACTTGAAGGCGGAATTCAACGGCGCCAAACATGTGCGCGGCACCCTGTCGATGGCGCGTTCTGCCGACCCGGACAGCGCCAATAGCCAGTTCTTTATCTGCTTTACGGCGGCGGCGTTTCTGGACGGGCAGTACACAGCCTTCGGCCGGGTGGTCTCGGGCATGGAACATGTGGACGCCATTAAACGCGGTGACGAATCCAGTAATGGCCAGGTCACAGACCCCGACAAAATCATCAAAATGCAGGTTGCCGCCGACGTCAAGGGATAAGGCTGCACCGCCGGGGGTGATCCCCTAATGCGTGTAGAACAGTTTGATTTCAGTCTACCCGAGGAATTGATCGCGCTGCGCCCTGCCATTCCGCGTGATGCTGCGCGCTGTCTTGTTGTGCGGAATGGTGTGTTTCAGGACCGGCACATGCGGGATCTTCCGCGATTGCTGGAGCCTGGAGATTTGTTGGTGTTCAATGATACAAAGGTCATCCCGGCGGCGCTGACCGGTGTCCGGCGGCGCGGCGATGGCAATGAGGCGCATATTCATCTCAATCTGCATCAACGGGTTGGACCCGGGCGTTGGCGGGCCTTTGCCCGGCCCCTGCGGCGTTTGCGTGTGCATGACACAATCACTTTTGCGCAAAATTTTACTGCTGAGGTCATTGGCCTGGAAAAGGGCGCCGATGTCGCGCTGGATTTTAATCTTTCCGCTGCTGTGCTGGATGCGGCCATAGCTGAACACGGGGCCATGCCTCTGCCGCCTTATATTGCCGCGAAACGGCCTGTGGATGCGCGCGATGTTCAGGACTATCAAACCCTGTTCGCGCGTATCGAGGGATCTGTGGCGGCCCCAACTGCGTCACTGCATTTTACCGAATCACTTCTGCAATCACTTGAGATTTGTGGTATAAGGCATTGTTTTACAACATTGCATGTTGGGGCGGGTACATTCCTGCCTGTAAAGGCCGAGGATACTGACAGCCATCAAATGCATGCCGAGTGGGGTAATATTTCTGCGGAGACAGCGCAGATTATCAATGCGGCACGTAAGGCTGGCGGGCGCGTGGTCGCGGTTGGCACGACGGCGCTGCGCCTGCTGGAAAGCGCGGCGGCGGATGACGGAACAGTTAAAGCCTGGACGGGAGAAACCAGTATTTTTATTACGCCGGGATACCGGTTCAAAATAGTGGACGCCATGATCACCAATTTTCATTTACCGAAATCGACTTTGTTTATGCTGGTGTCGGCTTTTTGCGGGCTGGATGTGATGCAGGCGGCCTATCAACATGCTATTCGCACGGGATACCGGTTTTATTCCTACGGGGACGGCAGTTTGCTGTTTCGGGCGCAACTATGACAGTTTCCTCGCAGTTTTCCTTTGCCGTAACAGCGCGGGACGGCGCCGCGCGCACCGGTATTATCCAGACCCCGCGTGGTGAAATTCGCACCCCTGCATTTATGCCGGTGGGGACAGCGGGTACGGTGAAGGCCATGCTGCCCGGTACGGTGCGGGAACTGGGCGCGGATATTGTGCTGGGGAACACCTATCATCTGATGTTGCGTCCTGGAGCCGAGCGGGTGGCCAGACTGGGCGGGCTGCACAAATTCATGAACTGGCCGCACCCGATCCTGACGGATTCTGGCGGCTATCAGGTCATGTCCCTGTCGCAGTTACGCAAGATCGACGAACAGGGGGTTACTTTCCGCTCGCATATTGACGGTTCGGCGCATCTTCTGACGCCGGAGCGCAGCATGGAGGTTCAGTTACTGCTGGGGTCTGATATTATTATGGTGCTGGACGAATGCACGCCGTTCCCTGCGACCCACGAGCAGGCTGAAAAATCCATGTATCTGTCCATGCGCTGGGCGGAGCGTTCCAAAACAGCGTTTGCAAATGCGCCGGGACATGCGCTGTTTGGTATTGTTCAGGGCGGCATTTATCCGGAGCTTCGGGAGAAATCGGCAAATGCGCTGTGCGATATTGGCTTTGACGGATATGCAATCGGTGGTCTTGCTGTGGGCGAGGGGCAGGAAAGCATGTTTGCCACCGTGGAGCGGACAACGCCTTTTTTACCGGCTGACAGGCCGCGCTATCTGATGGGCGTCGGCAAACCGTCGGATATTGTGGGTGCGGTATTGCGCGGGGTGGATATGTTCGATTGCGTATTGCCCACCCGCAGCGGACGCACGGGGCAGGCCTTTACCAGCGAGGGGGTGCTGAATATGCGAAATGCCTGCCATGCCGAGGATTCGCGCCCGCTGGACGTTAGCCTGGATTGCCCGGCAAGCCGCGATTATAGCCGCGCTTATTTGCATCACCTTGTGAAATCAAAGGAAATATTAGGTTCAATGCTGCTAACTTGGCATAATCTGGCTTATTATCAGAATCTGATGCGGCGACTGCGCGCCGCCATCCGTGTGGGCGGGCTGGCGGAATTTGCAAATGCGTTCGGCAGAATGTCCAGGGAATGATGTCTTGATGTCATGCTCCGGGACTTGGGGGGTGGGACGAATGAGAGAGCTTGCAGATTTACTATTGTCACCCGAGGCTCGTGTTAATCCCGCGTTGCGGCGCGCGCACCTTGAATTGATAACATCTCTGGCCGTACCCTTTCTGTTTTTGCCGGTGGTAGTCTCAATCGCCTGTTTTCTCAGGCCCGGCTTTGATTTGTTTGACCATATGCTGTTTGCCTCATGGTTTTTCCTGCCCATAGGGCAAGTGGTTTTGTTGCGGATGGCGGGAAATATCTCGTTGGGACGCGATTTATTAACAGTTAGCCTGTTGGTTTTTATCAATTTTGGCGCCCTGTTTTCCGGTGGCGCCACATCTGTCCTGGCTATCTGTCTTTGCATTATACCTTTGGAGAATATGTTGTCCGGCGACCGGCGCCGGGTGGTGTTCTCCATTTTAGCGGTGCTGTTGAGCCTTTGCAGCCTTTATGTGCTTGGCGAAATGAATTTACTGCCGCCGGATCGCGTAACGGGGGAAATGCGCAATATTCTGCAGCCGATCGCGATTATGTTCGTGATGCTGTACAGCTATCTGGTCGCCGACGCGCTGATCCGCCATCGAAGGGCAGATGAGCAGGCGCTGGCGGATACAGAAAATCAGTTTGAAAGCCTGTTTGAAACCGCCCCTATCTCAATACTGGAGCAGGATTGGTCACAAACTCGCAGATTGATCAACCGGTTGGCCGATGATGGTGTGATGGACCTCAACCGCTACCTTATCGATCATCCCGACATGTTGAAACGGCTGATCGGCTCCATTCGCACCATCCGGGTAAACAAGGCCACATTGACCCTTTACCGGGTGTTGGGGCAGGCGGAGTTGATAGAGCATTTGGCCCCAGACAATCTTTCAGAGGAAGAATTGCGAAATTACCGGCACTGGATTGTCTGTTTTGCGAATAGTGATGCGGGCAGCTATCTTAACGAGACAGTTAGCCGGCGGCGGCGCGGCGGTCAGGTTTACACGCGGATCAGGTCCGCCATAGTCCCTGAACATCGCCATGACTGGTTACGGGTTGTGACAACGGTGGGCGATGTTTCCGACCGTAAACGGACAGAACTGGAGCTGTATACGGCCAAGGAGGAGGCGGACCGGGCAAACCGGGCAAAATCTCAATTTCTGGCGAGCATGAGCCATGAATTGCGCACCCCGCTGAATGCTATAATTGGTTTTTCCGATATTATGCGCCAGCAGATGTTTGGCCCTGTGGGCGAGCCACGTTATCTTTCCTATGCAGGTGATATTCATGACAGCGGTCAGCATTTACTTAATTTGATCAATGATATGCTTGACTTGTCCCGGATTGAGTCCGGTAAATATGAAATACGCGAAGAATGGTTGAGCGCGCAGGATCTGCTGGATTGGGTGCTGAATATGACGGAACCGCAAATCCTTTCCCGGTGTGTCGAGGTAAATGTTTCGGTCGCGGGGGGCATGCCGAATTTCCGTGCTGACCGGCGCGCAATGCGGCAGATACTGCTGAATCTGTTCTCAAATGCGCTGAAGTTTACGCCATCTGGAGGAAACATTACCTTGTCGGCATTTCAGGAATCAGATGATGGGGACATAGTTCTTGAGGTTGCTGATTCGGGAAAGGGGATACCCGCCCACCTTCTGGATATGATTACCGAGCCATTTGTGCAGGCAGGGGATCCTGCAACAAGGCAGGAGACTGGCACGGGGCTTGGGCTTTCCATTACCAAGTCACTGGTGCACCTGCATGGCGGCAAACTTGTGCTGGTCAGCACCGAGCATGTCGGGACCATTGTTACGATTCGCCTGCCGTCAGCCAGGGCGCATGACGGCAGGATGGAAGGAACAGATCAGGAAAAAATGGTTAACAATAGTGGCGCCACCCTCTTGTAAATAGAGTTTTTCCTACCATATAATTGTGCGTCCCGGCTTTTTATAATTATCCTGTTCATTGTGGGAATTTTGCTTGCACAGGGGGGCAATATAGCGTTCAGTGCGGCTCAATATTAAGGGCTTAGCCTATTGTCGGCGCAGGGTTTTCTGAGCGTGCCGGGGGGCCGGCTTTTTTTAATGGGTGAACTAAACAGGGGAAATTCGGCGCAGGCCAATTTTTTTCTTGAAAACCAGGCTAGAGCATCATAACAAGCGCTCCTTGTTGTGATTTCTACCCACTCTTACCTATTTGGGAGAATATGCGATGGGTGTTTCACTCGCTCTCAAAAAGGAAGGCGTTGGCCTTCAGTCGGAATCTGTGCGGAGTTTGAACGCTGGCGGTCTTAAGGGGCTGCCCAATGTGTATGCGCGCGATGCGCTTTCCAATCAGGAACATATTAATTTCCTCCTCGATCATGAGGCTGAACGGTACACCAGCAGGCATCTTCAGATTTATCTGAGTATGGGATGCCCCACGGTAATGGCTGTTAAACCGTAACCTTTCCTAAAATTTCAAATTGGTTTCATGGCGGGCTTAACCCTGCTGTGGTTTTTTTTAATCACTCTTCGCCGGTATGGGAGGATGTGTCATGTCATCTGCGATTGCCCTTAATAAATCTTCTGAAGCTTTACAAAAAACGGATTCGAATCTGAAAACCGCTTTGCTGCGTGTGCATTCTGCCGATCATTCGGCGGAATTGCTGACGCTTGCGCCCGCCAACAAACATCTGGAGGACCGCAAGGATTTCCTGATAGAGTCCGAGGATGGACGCTATGCCGGCATGCATCTGCTGATCGATCTCAAGGACGCCAGCCGGTTGGATGATCTGGATCATATCGATCAGGCGATGCGCGACTGCGTTACGGCGGCTGGCGCCACGCTGCTGCATATTCATCTGCATCATTTCACGCCCAATGGCGGGGTGTCGGGCGTGGCGGTGCTGGCGGAATCGCATATCAGCATCCACACCTGGCCGGAATATGGCTATGCCGCACTTGATGTGTTTATGTGTGGCGCGGCTGAACCGCATAAGGCAATCGATGTGCTGCGCCGGGCGTTTCAGCCCGGCAAGGTCGAGGTTGAAGAACGTCCGCGTGGACGCGGCCTGTGACCGGGTGGCATGAGGAAGGTCTGTACCCTGATGTTCGGACCCGATACAAGATCGACAGGGTGCTGTATGAAAGCAACACCGAACATCAGAAGATGCGCCTGCTGGAACATCCGCGTCTGGGCAAAATCCTGACGCTGGATGACGTGACGCAGACGACGGAAAAAGACGAGTTCATCTATCATGAAATGATGACCCATGTGCCAGTCCTGGCGCATGGGTCCGTGCGCAATGTGCTGATCATCGGCGGCGGTGATGGCGGTATTCTGGAAGAGGTGCTGAAGCATCCCGGCATTGAAAAGGCCACGATGGTGGAAATTGATGCGGGTGTGGTTGAATTTTCCAAACGCTATCTGAGCGAGATTTGCAAGGGCGCGTTTGAAGATCCGCGTACAGATCTTATCATTGGCGATGGCTATGCCTTTGTCGGCGACAGCCTCGACAAATATGATGTGATCATAGTGGATTCGACGGACCCCGAAGGCCCCGGTGAAATTCTGTTCACGAAGGAATTTTACAAACGCTGCAAGGGCCGTTTGACGCCGGGCGGTGTGCTGGTGACACAGAATGGCGTGCCATTCATGCAGCCCGCGGAATTGCGCAGCTCCGCCACGCATTTGCGTAATTTCTTCGCGGATGTAAGCTGTTATCTGGCAACCATCCCAACCTATATTGGCGGCGCAATGGCGATGGGCTGGGCCACCGATAATGCCGGCCTGCGCAAGGTGACGGTGGAAACGCTGGAGGCGCGCTTCAGGCCATTGCAGCTTAACAGCCGCTATTACACGCCAGAAGTTCACAAGGGCGCGTTTGCGCTACCGCCCTATGTCGGGGAATTGCTGGTTTAATTCGGTCCGGCTGCATTCTGGTGCAGCCGTTTTGCTGCGGCCAGTGTAATCGCATCAAGCCCCGCGCCGCCCGAATCCATATGCTTTGACAGTTGCGCCCGCATGCGCGGATCCCAGAACTGGCGGATGTGGTTTTCAACGCCTGCAATGGCTTCTTCTTCCGGATAGGATTTAAAAAAATCCGTAATCTGGTTGGCCATATGGACAAGATGTTCGATATTCATGATTAAACTATCCGTTCGGGATGCGTGTACAGATTAAATCCGTCGCCGCGCGCGAACGCCGCGATGGTCAGGCCGTGGTCCTGCGCGATCTGCACGGCAAGAGATGTTGGCGCGGACACCGCCACCAGAACCGGACAGCCAAGCGTAATGGTTTTCTGCACCATTTCCATGCTGCACCGGCTGGTGATCACCACCATGCCGTCGGCGGGGGAAAGCCCTTTGCTAACAATGGCGCCGATCAGTTTATCCAGCGCATTGTGGCGGCCAACATCTTCGCGCACCAAGAGCAATTCTCCGTCCGCAATGGCAAAACCCGCCGCGTGAACTGCGCCCGTTTGTTTGTTAAAGGTCTGATGCGCGGGCAGGGCTTTGATGGCTGCGTCAATGGCGGACGCGCTGATTGGCGCGCTATGCGGCAGTTGGGGCAGGGCGCGCATCACCTGTTCGATGTCCGAAATCCCACATATGCCACAGCCTGTGCGGCCGGCAATGCTCCGCATACGTTCGATTAAAAGTGCAGCGCGATCAGGCGGGATTTCGATGCCCAGACTTATGCCCGAACCTTTGGCCGTTTGATCAATCGCCAGTATATCGGAATTATTTGCAACGATGCCTTCAGAAATGGAAAAGCCCCGGGCGAAGTCTTCCAGATCGGGGGGGCTGGCCATCATCACGGCATAGGGTTCGCAATTATAGACAAAGGCGATCGGGGTTTCGACGGCAAGCTGATCGGCAAAACTGCTGGCGCCGCCATGATGCAGGCGGGCGACCGATGCCGGGGAAAATGCCGAATGTTCGCTCAGTTTTCCCATGGCGCCGGTTTTCAATTACTCCGCAGCCGGTGCAATACGGTGTGAGCGTTTGCGAAAAGTTTCGGCCTCGGTCTGCCATTGCGACCAGGCGTTGCTGGGGCGCACTTCCACCGCCGTCACTTTATATTCCGGGCAATTGGTCGCCCAGTCGGAATAATCGGTGGTGATGACATTGGCCGCCGATTCCGGATGGTGGAAGGTGGTGTACACCACGCCGGGCTGCATGCGTTCGCTGACACGCGCGCTCAACACGGTTTCGCCGGTGCGGCTCATCACCGCAACCTTGTCGCCATCGCGGATGCCGCGGTTTTCCGCGTCAAAGGGGTGAATTTCCAGAACGTCTTCGCCATGCCAGATCACATTTTCCGTACGGCGCGATTGTGCGCCGACATTGTACTGGGTCAGGATGCGCCCGGTGGTCAGCAGCAGCGGAAAGCGCGGCCCGGTGCGTTCATCGGTCGGCACATATTCTGTAATCATGAAGCGCCCCTTGCCGCGCGCAAAGCCGCCAATATGCATGACCGGCGTGCCTTCGGGCGCGGCCTCATTGCAGGGCCATTGCACGCTGCCTTCACGGTCCAGCAGATCATAGCTGACCCCGGCGAAGGTCGGCGTCAGGCGCGCAATTTCATCCATGATTTCGGAGGGGTGCGTATAGTGCATCGGATAGCCCAGCGCATTGGACAGCGCCATGGTCACTTCCCAGTCGGCCATGCCCGCCAGCGGCCTTGTGGCGCGGCGCACCCGGCTGATGCGGCGTTCCGCATTGGTGAAAGTGCCATCTTTTTCCAGGAATGACGCGCCCGGCAAAAACACATGCGCATAGCTGGCGGTTTCGCACAGGAATAAATCCTGCACCACGACGCATTCCATGGCGCTAAGCGCCGCCGTGACATGATGGGTGTTGGGATCGGACTGCACAATGTCTTCGCCCTGCACATAGATGCCCATATAAGAGCCTTCCAGCGCCGCGTCGAACATGTTGGGAATGCGCAGGCCCGGTTCGCCATCCAGCGGCACGCCCCAGGCGGCTTCGAACAGCGCGCGGGTGGCGCCGTCTGAAACATGCCGGTAGCCGGAATATTCGTGCGGGAACGATCCCATATCGCACGCGCCCTGCACATTGTTCTGGCCGCGCAGCGGATTGACGCCCACGCCGGGGCGGCCCAGATTGCCGGTCGCCATCGCAAGGTTCGCCATGCCCATGACCATGGTGGTGCCCTGGCTATGTTCGGTCACGCCCAGGCCATAATAGATGGCGGCGTTTGGGGCGGTGGCGTAAAGCCGCGCCGCTGCGCGAATTTCATCGGCGGGTACGCCGGTGATTTCAGCAATCGCCTCAGGCGCATTTTCCGGGCGCAGGATGAAGGCGAGCCAGCGGGCAAATTCCACCGCATCGCAGCGTTCGGCTGTAAAACTTTCGTCGATCAGCCCTTCACTGGCAATCACATGCGCCATGGCGTTGATGATTGCCACATTGGTGCCCGGTTTCAGTTGCAGATGATGTTCGGCCTCAATATGCGGCATGCGGACCAGATCGATGCGGCGCGGATCGATGACGATCAGCCTGGCGCCTTCGCGCAGACGGCGCTTCATCTGCGAGGCGAATACAGGATGCGCGTCTGTGGGGTTTGCGCCGATGACCAGCATCAGATCCGTATCCTGAACGGAATCAAAATTCTGGGTGCCCGCAGAGGTGCCAAACGCAGTCTTCAAACCATAGCCGGTGGGGGAATGGCACACGCGCGCACAGGTGTCGACATTGTTGTTGCCAAACGCGGCGCGGATCATTTTCTGCACCAGAAAGGTTTCTTCATTGGTGCAGCGCGAACTGGTGATGCCGCCGATCGCGCCTTTGCCGTATTTATTCTGTATACGGCGGAATTCCGATGCGGTGTGGGAAATCGCCTCGTTCCAACTTACTTCGCGCCACGGATCCTGGATGGAGGCGCGGATCATCGGCGAAGTGACGCGGTCCCTGTGGGTGGCGTAGCCCCAGGCGAAACGGCCCTTGACGCAGGAATGGCCGTGATTGGCCTTGCCGTCCTTGTGCGGCGTCATGCGCACCACTTTGTCGCCCTGCAATTCGGCGGCGAAGGCGCAGCCGACGCCGCAATAGGCGCAGGTGGTCAGCACCTGGCGTTCCGGCTGGCCCATCTGGATGACGGATTTTTCCATCAATGTTGCGGTCGGGCAGGCATTGACGCAGGCGCCGCAGGATACGCATTCGGATTGCAGAAAATCCTCGTTCATGCCCGCCGATACATGCGAGGCGAAACCGCGCCCGTCAATGGTCAGCGCAAACGTTCCCTGCTGTTCCTCGCAGGCACGCACACAGCGCGAGCAGACAATGCATTTGGATGGATCGAATGTGAAATAGGGATTGGATTCGTCTTTCTCCGCATGCAGATGATTTTTACCCTCGAAGCCATAGCGCACTTCGCGCAGGCCAACCGCGCCGGCCATATCCTGCAATTCGCAATCGCCATTGGCGGAGCAGGTGAGGCAATCGAGAGGATGATCGCTGATATACAGTTCCATCACGCCGCGCCGCAGACGCGCCAGATGGTCCGTTTGCGTCGCCACTTTCATGCCAGGTTCAACCGGCGTGGTGCAGGATGCGGGTGTTCCCTTGCGTCCATCGATTTCAACCAGACACAGGCGGCACGAACCAAATGCCTCCAGCGTATCGGTGGCGCACAGTTTCGGCACCTTGACGCCCGCAAGCGCACTTGCGCGCATGATCGAGGTGCCCACCGGGACGCTGACCTTGATGCCGTCAATTTCCAGGCTTACGGTGTCCGCGCCGGGTTGGGCCGGGGTTCCGAAATCCATATCAAAAGGGGCTGCCATTATGCGTTCCTCATTTCATTCAGCGGCGGCTTTTGCCGGGCGCGAGAAATCTTCCGGAAAATGATCCATGGCGCTTAGTACCGGCATCGGCGTCAGCCCGCCCAGCGCGCACAGCGAACCATCGCGAAGCACCTCACACAGATCGCGCACCAGGGCCGTATTTTCCATGGGCCGATCCCCCTGAATGATCTTGTCCATGGTCTCGGCGCCACGGGTTGACCCGATGCGGCAGGGCGTACATTTGCCGCAGGACTCGATCGCGCAAAACTCCAGCGCAAAGCGCGCCTGCCTCGCCATGTCCACCGTATCGTCAAACACCACGACACCGCCATGTCCAATCATACCGGATTTTTCGGCAAAAGTCTCATAGTCAAACGGCGTGTCGAACAGACGCTGCGGCCAGTAAGACCCCAGCGGGCCACCCACCTGCACCGCGCGCACGGGCCGCCCGCTGGCCGTGCCGCCGCCATATTCCTCAATGATTTCAAGCAATGTCAGGCCAAAGGCGCGTTCGATCAGTCCACCCCGGCGGACATTGCCCGCTAGCTGCACCGGCATGGTGCCGCGCGAACGGCCCATGCCGAAATCACGGTAAAACGCCGCGCCTTGCGCCAGGATCACCGGCACGGCGGCCAGCGAAAGCACATTATTGATGACGGTCGGTTTGCCGAACAGGCCCTCAATGGCGGGCAGCGGCGGCTTGGGCCGCACCTGTCCGCGCCGGCCTTCCAGGCTTTCCAGCAGGGATGTTTCCTCGCCACATATATAAGCCCCGGCGCCCAGCCGCAGTTCCAGATCAAAGCGGTGGCCGCTGCCCAGAACCGCCTTGCCGAGCAGGCCTTTGGCGTTGGCCACTTCAATGGCGCGGTTCATTTTGGCGAAAGCGTGCGGATATTCCGAGCGGATATAGACAAAGCCTTTGGTGGCGTCCACGGCGATGCCGGCAATAATCATGCCTTCGATCAGCAGGAACGGATCGCCTTCCATCAGCATACGGTCGGCGAAGGTGCCGCTATCGCCTTCGTCCGCATTACAGACGATATATTTCTGATCGGCCATGGTGGCGGCCACGGTGCGCCATTTTATGCCGGTGGGAAAGCCGGCGCCTCCGCGCCCGCGCAGGCCGGATTCAACCACCTGTTCGATAATATCCGCAGGCGTCATTTCCAGCGCCCGGCGCAGGCCCTTCAGGCCGCCAAGCGATTCATAGTCTTCCAGCGACAGCGGATCGGTAATGCCGCAGCGTACGAAGGTCAGCCGCTGCTGGCTTTTCAGGTATGGAATTTCTTCGACCAAGCCAAGGCTGCGCGCATGGGCGGGATCATCAAACAGGGCAGGCACGCCGGCAACGCTGACCGGGCCATAGCCGATACGGCCTTTGGACGTGGCGAATTCCACCAGCGGCTCCAGCCACAACAGGCCGCGCGACCCGGTGCGGATCAGTTTTGCATCCAGCCCGCGTCTGGCAATCTCGGCGCTGATGGCCTGCGCCACTTCGTCGGCGCCAACCGACAAGGCGGCGGCGTCATCGGGGACATAAATGAGCTGTGTCATTTGCCTACCTGCGCCTGCGCCCTGGCGGCATCGAGGCGCCCATATAGTTTTCCATCAATCAGCGCGGCGGGCGACAGCGCGCAATTGCCCAGGCAGTACACCGGCTCCAAAGTCACGCGCCCATCCTTGCTGGTTTCGCCCAGCTTTATCCCGAACGCCGTTTCAAGTTCAGTAATCAGCCGCTCCGCGCCCATCGACTGACACGCCTCGGCGCGGCAGACTTTCACCACATGGCGGCCCGCAGGTGAGCGGCGAAAATCATGATAGAACGAAACCACCCCCTGCACCTCGGCGCGGGTCAGGTTGAGCACATCGGCGATGATGGGCAGGGCGCGCTCATCCACAAAGCCCAACCGGTCATTGATGGCATGCAGAATGGGCAGCAGCGGGCCATCCAGGGCCTGCAACCCCTCAGCAATTTCGCGCACCCGATCCGGATTAAAATCGGCGGACAGGTTTTTTTGAAATGTTATTGTCATGGCGCACAGTATCGGCGATTAAGGCTTATTACTCAATGAAGTTTTTAGGGATTCTTAAGTCGAGAGCGCATTCATGCGTTACAGGTGATTGCAATTCTACAGGTCCGTCATGGCGCGCGCATATTTTAGCGCAGCAGTTTCGCAAAGCTCAGTTCATGGCCGTCCGGGTCTTTGATGTGGAAATAGCGTTCGCCCCAGGGGGCGTCGCGTGGCTGGAATTCGGGATGCAGGCCGTTGGCCAGGGCGCGGTCATACATGGCGTCCACATCAGAAACATAGATTATAAAGCGTCCCCATTGGCCCCAGTGCTGATCTTTGGGTGCAGTTATCAGGTTGAGATGGCCGTTGCCGACGTGGAAGCTGGTGAAGCTGCTGGCGGCGCCGCCATAACTAAAATCAAATCCCAACGCACAGTAAAACGCCACCGCCCGCGCCATGTCGTGGGTGGCGAGGGTGATGGCGCTAATGCATTCGATTTTCGGTGCGTTATCCCCGGTCACGGAAGCGGTTCACGCCGCAGCCAATTGGCCCAGCAGCGGGCGAACCTCCTTGGCGAAACGTTCCAGTTGCGCATCGCGTTCTTCCAGCGGGCCGGTGCAATCCAATACGAAATGCCGGACGCCTGCAGCATGAAAATCGGCGATGCGCCGGGCGCAATCGGACGGGGTTCCCAGCACGGCGTATTTTTGCGCAGCGGGGCGGAAATCCATGGCGTAACGCTTTGTCAGATGCGCCGCCGCCAGATCAAGCGCGCGTTCATAGGTGTCATCAATGCGCATGAACACCAGATGGCTGCTGCCGAATTTTTTGATATTGCGTTTGGATTCTTTTGCGGCTACGGCAATTTTCTCCAGGCCATCACGGTACATTTCCGGCGTCACCACATAGGATATCCAGCCATCGGCCAGCCGTCCGCAGCGATCAAGCGCCGCTTTGGAACGCCCGCCGGTCCAGATTGGCGGGCCACCCGGCGTGACCGGGCGAGGCAGCATCTGAACATCCTTGAACGGATAAAATTTGCTTTCTTCGTTGCTGACGGTTTCGCCGGTCCATAATTTACGGATGGTGCGGATACCCTCGGTCAGGCGTGCGCCGCGTTCTTTTACCGGTACGCCGCAGGCGGAATATTCATTGGGAAATTCACCGCCAACGCCGACGCCAAAAATAAACCTGCCTTCACTGAGATGATCGAAGGTCGCCACCTGTTTGGCAACAGTCGTTGCGTGGCGCAGCGGCATCAGATAAACGCCAGTGCCCAACAGCAGGCGGGAATTTACCGCCGCCACCTGCGCAAGCTGCAGCAGCGGGTCGAGCATTGGCACGGCAAACGCAATATGATCGCCGGTCCATAGAGATTCATATCCCAGCCGGTCGGCAAGCGCGGAAACGTCGCGTGCCGCCTGCGGTGTCGCCATGGTGGCGCTGAAACCAATTGTCAGTTTTTTGTCGAGCGGCAAGTCCATGGCATTTCTCCGTACACGTACAGTTTATTATTAAGCAGCCAGCCAGCCTTGTGCGATGGCGGCTTCATTACGCAACATCTCCGGCGTGCCAAGCAGCGAGCGATTAACGCTGACACGCTTGTACCAGTAATGCAGCCCCATCAGATCGGTAAAGCCCATGCCGCCATGCACTTCGGTCGCGGTGCGGATGATGAATTTACCCGCGCCATCAATGCCGGATTTGGCGAGCAGAACATTGAGCAGCGCCTCGCCCGGCACTTCGTCATAGGCGTGGGCCGCGTACCAGACCAGCGAACGGAACGGGTCCAGCTCTGCGATCATTTCGGCGCACATATGTTTGACCGCCTGATAGGAGGCGATGACACGTTCAAACTGCTTGCGTTCCTTGGCGTAATCCACGGCCTTGTAGATCATCACTTCGGCGGCGCCCAATGTGTCCGCAGCCAATGCAAGACGTCCCGCCAGGATGGTTTGCTTAATGGCGGCGCCCGCCTTGCCTTTGCCGCCCAGCAAGTCCGCCTTCACATTTTCGAGTTTCACCTCTGTATGCATGCGCGAATAATCAATGGTCGTGAGTTTTGTAACCGTTACGCCGGGCGCATTGCGCGGCACGATGGCCATGTTGTCCGGCCCGGCGGCAATCAGGAAAACATCCGCCGGTCCGCCATCGATGACGAACATTGCATTGCCACTGAGCGCATCACCGGACAGGGTAACGCCCTTGCTGTCGCGTGTGCTGATGCATTCGGTCACGCCGACGCCAAACTTCACTTCACCGGATGCAATTTGTGGCAGCCATTCTTCTTTCTGAATCTCAGTGCCGCCAGCAAGGAACGCAGCAGGCGCCATGATTGCGCTGCCAATGAAGGGTACCGGGGCGACGGTGCGGCCCAGCGCTTCCAGAATGACAACGGCGTCGAGCATCTTGAAGCCCGCGCCGCCATATTGTTCCGGCACCAGCACGCCTGTCGCGGCAAGTTCCACCAGGCCATTCCAGATGCCGGTGTGAAAGCCGGTTTTGGTGTTGGCATATTCACGGATGCGATCCAGTGGCAATTGCGCTTCAGTATAGCGGCGGACGGAATCCTGCAGCAGTTTCTGATCGGGTGATAATCCGAATTCCATTATTTTGTCTCCGCTAATTTTGGTTCGCGCGGCATGCCAAGGCCGCGTTCGCTGATGATGTTTTTCTGAATTTGTGACGTGCCGCCACCGATGATCAGGCCGAGGTCAAACATGTTGCGCCATTGCCATGAGCCATGGCTGCGCACATGCGGGCTGCCATCATACAGCGAGCCGAGTTCGCCCAGCGCTTCGAGTGCGATGTCGGATAATTCGCGGCTCAGCGTCGTGCCGTAATATTTGATGATCAGGCGCGACACGCCGGGGTCTTCGTTGTTCAGGGTGTGGGTCAACAGCCGCAGGGAATGATATTTCAGGGCTTCTGTCTTGGCCTGCGCCGCCACCAGACGGTCGCGGTACATGGGATGTTGCATCAACGGTTTCCCGTCCAGGGTTTCGTTCTGCAGTATTTTTACGATGCTTTCGATCCGGCCCAATAATTGCGAAGGATCGCCCAGCATGCCGCGTTCATGTTTCAGTGTCGTATTGGCGACCAGCCAGCCTTCGCCGCGCTTGCCCACCACATTTTCCACCGGGACTTTTACATCGGTCAGGAAGGTTTCGTTGAATTCGGCGGCGCCGGTCATGGTGACCAACGGGCGTACTTCGATGCCCGGGGTTTTCATATCCATCAGGATATAGGAAATGCCTTCATGCTTGGGCTTGTCGGGTTCAGTCCGCACCAGGATGAAGCACATGTCGGAAAAATGCGCCGAGCTGGTCCAGATTTTCTGGCCATTGATGATAAAGTGTCCGTCCTCAACCCGTGCATTGGTGCGCAGGCTGGCCAGATCGCTACCGGCGCCAGGTTCGGAATAGCCCTGACACCAGTATATCTCACCCCAGATGGTCGGGCGGATATATTGCTCTTTCTGCTTGTCGGTGCCGCGTTCCAGCAGGGTCGGCACCAGCATGCCAATGCCCTGGCCGCTGAGACCGGAATTGACATTCGCCCTGGCGAATTCATCCTGAATGATGACGGTTTTCAGAATGTCCGCTTCACCGCCATAACCGCCATATTCCTTTGGAATGGTGCGGCAGGTATAGCCATGTTCGATCAGCAGTTTTTGCCAATCCTGCTCCTGTGGCCCAGGGTGGTGCATGCCCATGCCCGGGGGCGGGGCCTTGTGCTTGTTTTTTTCAATAAAGCTGCGCAATTCCGCACGAAAATCTTCATATTCCGGTCCGAAGCTAAGATCCATTGGGGCCATCTCCCTGTTAATAATTCTTGATCATAGTTTTAGCACGGACAGGGGGCGGGGGGGCAACAGTCTTTCGCAGGCCCTACCATTTATGAAAGATAAAAAACGCACCGGCGGCGATGAGGGCAAATCCCGCGAAATGGTTCCAGTGTAACGGCTCGCCCAGATACCAGACAGAAAACACGGCAAAAACCGACAGGGTGATGACTTCCTGAATGGTTTTCAGTTCGGCTGCGCTGAAATGACCATGCCCGTAACGGTTGGCGGGCACCTGAAACATATATTCGAACAGGGCGATGCCCCAGCTTATGAGTATGACGGCATAAAGCGGCGCGGCCTTGAATTTCAGATGCCCATACCAGGCCAGCGTCATGAAGATATTGGATATCAGCAGCAGTCCGATGGTGATGACGGAGGCGGGGATGGCGTTCATGGGGGATGTCCGCGAAAATAATGTTGAATGCGACAATAATGCGCAAGACGGCTTCAGGATAGCGCCTAGGGGCGGCTTCTGTTTACACTGAATCACAAACTTATACTTCGTCATCGCGAGCGAAGCGTGGCGATCCAGAGTCTCACGCAAAGGCCTGCGTTTGTGGCTCTGGATTGCCACGTCGCTTCGCTCCTCGCAATGACGATTAAGCGGGGCGCTTCAGTCAAATAATGAAACAGTCTAGGGGCGGCACACTCACGCCTGGCAGACGCGGGGTGGCGCTGCCGGAATCATAGGGAATAACCATGTGATTGTTTCCATTATATAATTCACTGCGGCATCCTAAACGATACCAACAACTATTTCAGTCGGGTGGAGGTGCTTCCTCAAACCAATCCCGGAAAAACGGGGCAAAGCGTATCATTCTCCCGCACATAGGCGACAATTGAGCCGTCAAGATGCATGCCGCGATTGAGACTGCATAAAGTCAATCTTTTCATAAGCGTAGGAAACTGACGGTATATTTGACGGTATTTAAGATTTTGTGGCTGGTATAATCCCGTTCCCCGGTCAGTTACACACGCAATTGGCGGTCATGGCGGGTGCGTCGTCGGTGTCGGCGGCATCGCCAATGTCTTCGGGCTGGATTACCTGCACAAAGGGATTGTTGGTCAGGCTGTCCTCAAGAATGCCGGCGTCGGGGGATTCTTCGGCGGGTTCTTCCTCGCCGGATGTATCACCCTCTTCGGTCAGCGCGTCGACCTGACTGGCGATGTTGGTGCTGTCTTGCATGACTTCCTGCAGTTCAGTCTGCTCCACCAGATCCATATCATCCGTATCCGGAGGAGTTTCTTCCACCAGCGGCGGGGTTTCCACCAGAGGTGGAATCTCGGCCACAGGCGGCGGAGGCGGAGGCGTCTCGGCCACAGGCGGCGGCGTCATCACGGGCGGCTCAACCACAGGCGGCGGCGTGACCACAGGGGGCGCAGAGCCGCCGCCTCCACCTCCGCCACCAGATGGCGGTGATACTGTTCCACCGCTCACCTCAATATTATCGATCTGCAGCGCTTGAACAACCCCGCCGGCGATTTCGGTTATGCCTGGGGCGTCAGTCGTTGCTATCAACCGTACCTCATCAAATCCGCCCCCTCCGAAACCCAGATAGGATGTGACTGCGTTGAATGATCCAAACAGTATCTGGGTTCCATCCAGCCGCAGATCGTAGGTGTAAGTGGCGGAGCTGGTGCTATAACCGCTGCCGACGAGTACGCCAAAATTGACAAAATTGGAAGCGTCGGTATTGGTGATGGACGTATAGGCGTTATCCCCGCCGCTGGGATACCAGGATCGCGTGCCGGTATGGGCGCCTGAACAGTTCGCGGGAATGGTGCAGGTCGTCCAGATATCGTTTCCGCCACCAACCTGGGTGACAGTAAGACCGCCAAAGCTATAGGGGCTGAGGGTGGCGCCACCAGTACCGGTGTCAGCCAGATCTTCGAACCCGGTGAAACCAGTGCGCGATCCATCGGCAATCAAGTCAGTGAAAAAAACGCCAGTCGGTGGTGGTGGCGATGACGGCGCCCCATTGAACAGCACCGCGCTGCCGGTTATTGATCCGCTGATGGAGATGTCGCCTGTGCCGGTGATAATGTCCGAGGGGGAATTCGCGACCACATCCCCGTTAACGGTAAAGTCGCCGCCATTGGTTGTATAGGTGCTGTTGAAATATGTCGTTCCCGTATAGGTCTGGTTGCCCATGGTGGTGACATCGTGCAAGTCAATGTTTGCGGCCAAAACGCTCAAGGCATGCAGCGGCTGCGTGGCCCCAACCGCGCCGGTGAAGGTCACCGTGCCGCCGTCCGGCTCCGCCGTCACGCTCAGGCTGTGTACCGTGGTCACCCCATCGACCGTGGAGGCAAACTCACCGCCGGTAATGGTGGTGATCGTGCGTACGCCTTCAACCAGCAGCGCGTTGTTGAAGTTAAAACTGTCAGCCTTGAGATCTTGCGCCAGAGTGATGGCGCCACCCGCAGCCGCGAAAAGATATTGATCAAATTCCGATGCGACGCCGCTGAAAGTCAGATTGTTTTCAGCGGTTACACTGATCTTCTTGTCCAATGTTGCGGCCGCCGTGACGCCGTTGACGGTCAGATCACCGGCGCTGGAAATTTTCACCTCGCTGGCCGTAATATTCGTCAGTTCGGCGTTGGCAACCAGTGTCGCCTCACCGAATCCGACAACAGCAAGGCCAGTTGTGCCGTTAATGGTGACGATACTGCTGCCCGCGTTCAGGAAGCCGCCTTCGGCCTGGTAATCGCCGCCGGTGATGTAGATGTCGCCCGCCAGCGTTGTGATGGTGCTGCCGGGGGCGAGGAAGAAATTGTCACTTCCCGTGCTATCGACATTGGTGTCGGCCTGCAACTGCACAAATCCGTTGTTCGATGTCAGGTTGGCGGAAACCGTCAGCGCGCCCTGAGTGAACGCCGACAGGGTGTGGGCGAAGGTTGAGGCGACGCCACTGAAGAACAATGGCGCAAAATTGCTGTTCAGTTCCAGATTGCCAAATCCAGCCGTATTCCCGGCGGTAACGCCATCGACGGTCAGGGTGCCAAAGGTGTTGATATATACGTTTTGCGCCGTGATCTTGCCCAGTTCGGCGTCGAAAATATTCATATCACCGCCCGGCATGTTGCCGATCTGCACCGTGCCGGAGGTGTTGTTGATGGTTACATCCTGTCCGGCGGCGTTGATCGCGCCGGAAAAGTCCACATCACCGGCGGTAAGGGTAATATCGGAAGTGGTGCTGATCCCCCCGAGGACTGTGCTGGCGTCGGCGGTATTTATAGCGAATGGGGTGTCGAGCAAAATCGTGTCGCCCGCATTCATGGCGAAGCCTGTGCCGCCAGAACTTGTGGTGAAAGTAACCGCGCCGGCAAGGCCGGTCAGGGTTAGCTGATTATCGTCCAGGTCTTCGAGGGTGATCCGGATGGGGGCCTCAAGTGTGAGGTTTCCGGCCAGCAATTCCAGCGCGCCTTCGGAAATGATGAAGCCATTGACGCCAAAATCGGCCAGCAGAATCTGTCCGTCGGCGACGGCGTCATCATCCGCCCCGCCGGAGCCGCTGATGATGGTGATGGTCCCGGCGGGGCCACTGCCGCCGCCACCACCGCCACCACCACCACCACCACCACTAAACATCAGCGGCGGGGAATCGGCGTCGAACGCGCTGTTAAACTGGACATTGGCGTTACTGATGGGTTCTCCGTCAATAAAGCCCGCGCTGTCCAGCGTGGCCGCGCTGGTGAACAGGCTCAATGAGAAGGCGTTGACAAACAATGGCGTTCCGGCGGAGCCAATAGGCACACTGGTCGTGGAAGCCAGAATCACATTTTGCAGCGCCGTTGTGGCTCCGAGCGCACCCAATTTTATATCGGTATTCGCATTGACCGTTAGATCGAAAGTTCCGTCGATCGTGCCCGTGGTCACCGAACCGGCGGAGGATGTAATCGTACTGTCCCCGGTCAGCTGCGTGTTGCCGATAGCTACGTCATTGGTGCTCTCAATTGTCCGTGCGCCGACAACAAACACATCCCCGAAGAATTTAAGATCCTCAACCGTCAAATTCGCGTCGAGCGTGATGCTCTCAGTGGAATAAAGGCTCTTAAAATTTGACTCCGTTCCCGTAAAGGTGACCGGCCCCCCGTACAGGCCGAAAAAGCTGAAATTTCCCATGGCGGCCGGAGTCACCCCGTCGATGAGTGTTGTGTGCGACACCACATCACCGCTGATATCGAACTGCACCCCCGTCATATGGGAAAGTTCGAGATTGCTGATCGTCATGTCACCGGTTGCCGCGCCGATGCCGATGATCTTGTCCGCCTGCTGGATGTTGACGCCGATGCCGCCAAAAGTTACCGGCACCTTCAGATATCCATTGTCGATGTCGAGATCGGCGGCGCGTATCTGCATGAACGCCCCATGGGTCTCGGTCTTGACGGTAGCATCACTATCGACTTTAAGAGTCCCGATCCCGTCGGCGTTATTATCCGCATACAGATAAAGCGACGGGGTGCCTTCCGCGGTCAGGCCGGTGACGGTCAGGCCGGTGGATATCGTGATGTTGTTACCCGCTATGACCTTCAGCAGGTTGAAAAATGACGGGCCGCCGCTAAAGGATATGTCGCTGTTTCCGGTCACAAAAACCAGATCGCCGATGCCGTCCGTATCTACGGCGGTAACGCCATCAACGGTAATGGTTGCCGGACTGGTCAGTGTTAAAGTGCCGGCCGTGATATTCGCCAGTTCGTCCCCGGAGATATTCATATCACCGGCCGGAGTGCCGCCGACCTGTAGCGCGCCCAATGTGTTGGTGATGGTGACGTCTCTTCCGGCAGCGTCAATGATTCCGCCTATCAACACATCGGCGGCGGTGATGAAGGTGTTCCCGGTAGTTGCGAAAATCGTCTGGCCGGAACTGATCCCGAACTGGCCGTCGCCGTTCATATCGCTATCAGCGTTGACCGTCAGCGTATGGGGGGTAAAATCAAAGGCAGTATTGTCCATGTAAAGTGTGTCGTTTACACACACACTGCATGTGGACGGGCCATCATTGCCATTGGCTGAAATCAGATTCAAAAATCCGGTGGCGTAAAGATCGCCGCTGCCCAATGCCGCATTGGAAAAGTTGGAGTCTGCACGCAGAATGATCCCAAAGCCCGCCGTCAGGGTGACGCCGTTACCCTGGAAGACAATGCCGCCTGCGCTGTCATTCGACACATCGCCGTCGAGAGACAGAAAACCGGCGGCGGTCATATCAGCATTGGCGTTTATTCCGGCTTCGGCGTCTATGTATAAATTACCGCCAGAATTCACGAAAGCATTGATGGCGGTGGCGTGCGACGACTGAATGAAGATACCACCGCTGGTAGTGCTGAGCGCCGTGCCTGTGGTAAGCCCGCTGCCAATAATAACACTGCCACCTTTTATATTTACATTCCCAGCCCCGACCCCGATCTTGCCAGTAATAATCGTGCCATCGCTGCCGGTCCCGGTCGTGGTGTCGATGGTCAGGCTGCCGCCGCCGGTAAAATGAATAAAATCGTTCGGGTCGTTCATCTCAAAGCCGCCCGCGCCAGCTTCGAAGCTGACCAGACCAGACAGGCCGATGGTCAGTTCATTGTCCGCAAGATCTTCGATGGTGATCTTGTTATTGGCCTGGAATTTGAGGAAGGTGGTGGCGGTCAGCCCCTGGATCGCGTTCTCGGAAATGGTGAAGGTAGCTGTGCCGCCATCAGCGAATAATATTGTGCCGTCACCGGCCGCAACTGCGGGGTTAAACTGGTCGTCATCCGCGCCGCCACTGCCATTCTTGATGACGATAAAATCCGGGTCCAACAGCAATGATCCGCCTTCGCCACTGGTGGCGGAGCTATCGACCTTGCCGTCAAAACTCAAATTCCGTTTGCCGGAGACCTCAACCATGCCGCCATCGCCGGAGTGTGCGCCGCCACGGGCGCTGATCGAGCCGTAAAAGCGGGTGTCGCCATCAGCCCACACCACGACTTTCTGGGCGTTGCCCGAAGTGATGGCGTCTGCATTGATGGTGACATCGCGGGTCACCAGGGTGCGGCTGGCGGTGGGGGTTTCGCCCTGGCCCTGATAATCGCCGCCGACCAGAATCACGCCGCCGCCCGCATCGCCGCTGGCGTCGAGGCGGGCGCCGCCGGTCAGCGCGACTTTCTCGCCGAGCACCTTGATGCTGCCGCCGGTCTCGCCTGCATTGCGTCCGCTGACATCGACATTACCCGTGACCTGTACAACGCCATCACTGGCGCCATAAAACACCACTGTGCCGTTCTCCACGCCAACGCTGCGCGCCTCGGCCACGCCGGCCATATTGATCAGGCTGTTGACGGCGGCGGCGCCGCTGCGCGCTGTGATCTCGATCACACCACCATCGGCCGAGATGCGGCCCGTGTTCACAACCGACCCGAGCATCGCATCGCTGACCCCGATATGGATCAGATCATCGCCATACAGATCGAGCGTGAAGGTCTCGCCCGCCGCCAGTTGCACATGGCCAAGCCGCGCCGTAATCGTGCCGGAATTCTCCACCCCCGGCGCGACCAATGCCGCCAGTCCGCCATCGCGCACCGAAATATCGCCCGCATTCGTGATGCGCGCGCCCGGACGCCCCGCAATCGTGAAATCCCCGCGCCCCAGCATGAATTGCGAATTGGACATGTCCGCCGTGCTGGCCACCAGCCCCGCCACATCAATGCGCGCGCTGTTGCCGATGGTAATGCCCGCCGGATTGACCAGAGTCAGGCGGCCCTGCGCCTGTAGCGTGCCCAGAATCTGGCTGGCCCCGCCGCCGCCCACAACCCGGTTCAACAGTGAGGCCATGCTCGATGGCTGAAACACCTCGACCGTCTCATGCGCGCCAATGTCAAAACTCCGCCAGTCAATGACCGCCGCCATGCTGGCCTGATGGATCGCCAAACTCGCCGCGCCGGTCTGCGCAATACTGGCCGCGCCCGCCACCACCACGCCATCCTGCGGCAAGGCCCGTGCGGGCAGGGGCGCGAGGGTGACCCCCGCCAGCGCCGCCAGTGATATACCGAGCAGGGGCAAGCCACTCAATGCGGTGCGCGACAATAGATGCGGCTTAAGGGAAGCGTGCTGTTTAATGACAGGGTTCATCCGCGACTATCCCAAATTAAAGACTCATTAACTAAAGCTGTATTTAACCCGGCCTCCCGGCAAACACCAGCGACCGACGTCACACAGTGCGTGAATATATTCACACGCCGCAAGAATGACACATTAATAATCCCCTAACAAGCGCAGAATTCCGCCAGAAATTTAACCATAAAGGGGAATTGCGGTTAAGCATGCGCCAGATTTCAGCGCCCCTCTCCCCCTGTGGGAGAGGGCCGGGGTGAGGGGAATGGGGGAATGAACCATCTCGCATTAATGCGCGATTTGATCAAAACTATATACTGTCCCCGATTACACGAAAAATTGTTCAGAATGGGGAAACCACGTCGAAAAGCTGCTGGCCGTAACGGGCCTGTTGCACATCGGTTAGCTGGCCCCGGCCGCCATAGGAAATACGGGCTTCGGCCACCTGGGTGTGCTGGATGGTGTTCTGATTGCTGATGTCTTCGGGCCGCACGACGCCGGAGATCATGATTTCGCGCACCTCAAAATTGATGCGCACTTCCTGGCGGCCCTGGATGACCAGATTGCCGTTGGGCAGAATCTGGGTGATGATCGCCGCAACCGTGGTGTTGATGGCTTCCTTGCGGTCCACCGAACCCTTGCCGGAATTATTGCTGGAGGAATCGGCTTCGATCAGATTTTCCGGATCAATCGCTTCGGGTAAAATCTTGTTGAGGCTTTTCTCATAGCCAAGCAGTGCATTTGCGGACGCCCCTTCCCTGGCGGTTCTTGTGCGTGTCGTGGCGTTATCCACCTTGGCGCTGTCGGTAATGTTGATGCTTACGGTCAGAATATCGCCGATTTTGGTGGCGCGCTGGTCCTTGAAAAAGGCGCGTGAGCCGGTTTTCCACAATGAGTTGGGCTGTGTTGTATAGGCTTCCACCGCAGGCATGGGCAGATTGACCTGGGTCGCCTGCGGCACACCGGCTTTGGCGCCTTCCAGCGGCGTCAGCGGCGGCGGGCTGCCAATGGATTTTACCCGGTCTAGCGTTCCCGCGCAGGCGCCCAGTCCGAGCAATGCAAAACCCAGCAGCAGGTTGCGCAGGATGTCCGCGCCAGGACGGCGTTCCCGGGACTTATGAAGCGAAGTATGACGCAGAGAAAGGGTCATGAGGCGGTAATCCAATTACTTACTGGCCTGAAAGGGCGCGGTTGGCGGCGAATATTCAAGCCGTGAGGTTTGCGGCAATGCAGGCGGCGACACCAGTACATATCCGGCGGCGGTAGCGACGCCTTCAAATGTGCGGTTCGTTTGTGTATTTATCACGCGGATGGATTGCCCGAGAATAGCGTCTTCAAGCGCCTTGCCGCGAATGGACAGGCTTAATCCCGGTGTTTCGAACGCAATGGTTATCAGGTCGCCTTTTTTGATGATTTGTGGCGGCGCAATATCGGTAACACGCAAGGGCACACCGGCGCGCAGGGGGCGTTTTGCGGCCATACCGGTCAGCATCGCGCTGTCGGTGATATAATCAAAACCGGCTGGCGAGCGTTTGATTTCCTGCATCACCACGCTTTCCTCGCGGATGACTTCGCCGCGCGCGATGGGTTGCGCGAGGACCGGAACCATATGCATTTCGGCGGCAGCGAACGCAGGTGCAGTATTTAATACCCAGGGGCATGGCGCGGCAAGCGCAACAATGATCAGCCTGACAACAGAAATTTTTTGGGAAATTTTTTGCATCACGCCTACCTGCGCAGGTTAGAAGTGGTTGAGAGCATTTCGTCAGAGGCGCTGATGACCTTGGAATTCATTTCATAGGCCCGCTGGGCGGTAATCAGCGAGGTAATTTCGGAAACCGGATTGACGTTGGATGTTTCAACAAATCCCTGAAGAACGGTGCCATATCCAAGTGCGCCAGGCGTGCTGACCTGTGCGGCGCCCGATGAAGGCGTTTCGCTAAACAGATTGTTTCCTTTTGCCTCCAGGCCCGCCTCATTAAAGAAGGTCACTAATTCGAGCTGGCCAACGGTCTGTGTTTCCACCTGGCCTGGAATTTTTGCCTGCACCTGCCCCTGCTTGTTGATCGTGACGTCCGTTGCCTCCTGCGGCAAAGAAATTCCGGGTCCAATGATGAAGCCTTCAGGCGTTACAAGCTGTCCTTCCGCGCTAATCGAAAGGGAGCCGGCGCGGGTATAGGCCTGTTCGCCGCTGGGTAGCTGCACACGTAAAAAGCCACGGCCCTGTATGGCGATATCATAGGGATTGCCCGTGGAAATCACATTGCCCTGTTCGATGATGCGATATACCGATCCGGTTTTTACGCCCGATCCGACCTGTACGCCGGTGGGGACAATCGTTCCCGCGTCGGATGAGTTTGCGCCGACCCGCTCAAGGCTCTGGTACAGCAGATCCTGGAATTCCGCGCGCTGACGCTTGAACCCTGTGGTGTTCATGTTGGCGATATTATTGGAAATCACTTCGACATTCAGTTGCTGCGCCAGCATGCCGGTGGATGCGATGTTGAGAGATTTCATTTTATTGACCTTCTATTGCATTCATTAATGTCTGTTAACGGTGTGCCGGCGGATTACCGAACCCGTGACAGTTGGTCGATGGCCTTGCGGGTTAATTCATCTTCGGTTTGAGTTAGTTTCGCAGCAGACTGATATTTGCGCATAACCTCGATCATCCGCGTGATTTCCGTCACGGACTGCACATTGGAGGTTTCGATGCTGCCCTGGACCAGATTGATTTTTCCCTTGGCAACCGGGATTCTTTCTTCTTCCGAAATGAAAAGATTTGCGCCCATTTTCTTAAGCGTCTGTTCATTTTCAAAGGTAAAAATACCGAGTTTCTGATTGGGCAGCCCAGGACCGGAAATTGTTCCGTCAGCGGAAATGTCGGGCAGTTCTGCGCCGGGTGGAATTTTGATTGGTTTCAAATCGGCATTCAATATTTGATGGCCATCTGGCGTAACAAGCTCACCATTGCTGTTCAGGTTGAAATTGCCATTCCTGGTATAGGCAATCTGATCCTTGAACTGCACCGCGAAATAGCCTTCACCGGTGACTGCCACGTCAAGCGGACTGCCGGTTTGCACAAGGTTGCCGACGGAAAGATTTCTTACCAGACCGTAATCAGTGACGAAGGAAACATTAGGCGTTGCAGGATCACCTTCTGCGTCGGGGGAGATGTATTGTTCAAACAGGACATTCTCGGATTTGAAAGCATCCGTGCTTACGTTCGCCAGGTTATTGGCAATAACGTCCATCTCGCGCTTAAGAGAGCTGAGGTGGGACAGGCTGACGAGAAATGCGTTTTCCATTTTTGTCCTGAGGCTTCTGCCGTTGCGGGATCACATGCCGGGTGCGCCAGGACATATGCATTTGCCATGCCAAAGTCAGACTGCGGAAAATTAGCGGTTTTCTGCTGATTTTGGAGACGAATGGGATTGGGCAATCAGCTGGCCTGGTGAATTTACCCGGCAAAATTTACCGCCTTTTCCCAATGAAAAAGAAAAATGAAAGGTTTCCTTTACCCTTAATCGATAGATTCAGGCTCAGTAAGCCCACGATATGGCTGAGTAGAAATTGAGATGCAGGCTGGTTGCAACTGTATTCACCGTTGTGCAGAACACAGGTCTATAGATGTCAAAATCCGCTGAAAAAAACAAAAAACCTGCCGAGGAAGAAGAAGCCCCGGCAGATGCAGAAGTTCTTTCACTTGAACCGGAAAAGAAACGTCTGCCGGGAAAGGTTATTGTTCTTTATATCGTTCTTCCACTACTCCTGCTTTTGCTGGGTGGCGGCGCCGGGGCGTATTTTCTTGGAATGTTTGATTCTCCGGACGAAGAGCATGCGCAAGCAGGGGGTGCGGATGGCGAACATGAAGAAGGTAAACCAAAAGCGGTTTTTTATGATCTTCCAGAAATATTGGTCAATCTGAACAGTTCGGGAAAAAAGGAAACCTACCTCAAAATTCGTATCGCGCTTGAGCTTGAAGATGCAAAGGCGCAAACGGATCTGGAGCCGCTGATGCCCCGTGTTGTGGATAACTTCCAGGTTTTCCTGCGCGAGATGCGTGTCGAGGATTTGTCAGGGTCCGCAGGAATGATCCGCCTGAAAGAAGAATTACTGCAACGCATCAACCTGTCTGTACAGCCGCTAAAAGTGCGTGATGTTTTGTTCAAGGAAATGCTGATTCAATAATTATTGAATTCTGAAAAGGAAGTTCTGTCAAAATGGCGGATGTTGAAGAATTGGATGACGATGCTATCGCTGCCCAGTGGGAGGCGGAAATGGCGGGAGATGGCGTCAAAGACGGTGATATCGCCTCCGAATGGGAGGCCATGGCCGATAAGGACGATGATCCTGCAGCTGGCGTTGTTGGCCGCATCCTGAACCAGGATGAAATTGATAGCCTGCTGGGCTTTGACGGCGATGATTCCGACAGCGAAGACCGCAACGGCATCAAGGCAATGATTAATTCGGCCCTCGTATCTTACGAGCGCCTGCCAATGCTGGAAATTGTTTTCGACCGGCTGGTCAGAATGATGACCACTTCGTTGCGCAATTTTACATCTGACAATGTCGAAGTCAGCCTCGACAATATTACGTCAGTGCGTTTTGGCGATTATCTGAACTCAATTCCATTGCCGGCTATTCTGGCCGTGCACCGGGCGGAGGAATGGGACAATTATGGGCTGTTTACGGTTGACTCCAACCTGATTTACTCAATCGTTGACGTATTGCTGGGCGGCCGGCGTGGTACCGCTGCAATGCGTATCGAAGGACGCCCCTATACAACAATTGAACGCTCACTCGTTGAAAGAATGATTGAGGTGGTTCTCGAAGATATGTCGGCGGCATTTGAACCACTATCTCCCGTGACATTCAAACTCGACCGGATGGAAACCAATCCGCGTTTTGCAGCCATAGCAAGACCCGCCAACGCGGCAATTTTGGTGCGTTTACGGATTGATATGGAAGATCGCGGCGGGCGTATTGAGCTTGCCCTGCCATATGCGACGCTAGAGCCGATCCGTGAACTGCTTCTGCAGATGTTTATGGGTGAAAAATTTGGGCGGGATTCGATTTGGGAAAATCACCTGGCTACGGAGCTATGGAATACCGAAATTCCAATCGAAGCGGTTCTGGATGAGCAGGCCATACCACTTGGTGAAGTCATGAATTTTCAGGTTGGCCAAACTGTCATGCTGAATTGCGGGCCGGATGCAAATATTCGCATGCGTTGCGGCAATGTAAATTTGCTGAATGGCAGAATGGGGCGAGTGGGAAACAAAATTGCGATCAGAATAAGTGACAATATTAATCATTCTGTTCCGGCTTAGAGATAGGAGGCGCCAATGCACGTAGGATTAATTCTGGAAATTCTGGTAGCCGTTTTGCTCGTGGTAACGATTGGATATTGTTTTGTTCTAAACCGCCGTCTTGCCATGCTCCGTAACGGACAAGGCGAAATGCACGCTGCTGTACTCACGTTAAATCAGGCGGCTGAAAAAGCCAGGATTAGTGTGGAGCAGATGCGCCAGAATAGCATTTCTCTTTCGGAGCAATTATCCGAAAAAATAAAGTCAGGACGGGCAATCGTGGAAGAGTTAGGCATGATGGTTGAGTCGGGAAACAGCATCGCGGACCGGCTAGCCGGGACGTCGGCTGCGATCCGCTCCCCGGCGCGTGCGCCGAATCCGCTTGATGCATTGCCGCGGCTTGACGAGGGATTCCGCCGGCAGGTTGAGCGTGATAATGAAGCGCCCCGTGAGCCGGAAATGCAAAAATCAAACCTGTCAGGAAAGCAAAATTATGCCGATAGCGATCTGCGGGTTGCATTAAGGGCAATGCGCTAAATGTGGGTGTTGGTAAATCATATTTTGGACCGGATCCGGTTGCTGCCAGTTTTGATGATGGCTGTTGCACTGCTATTCGGGCTGAAAGTTGATGGCATCCAGGATGGGGTGTCGCAGATTCGTGCGGGTGTTCCGGAAGCGAAAGCGGAAACGCCCGCCAAGGAGAAGCCGGGGGAATCTGGGGCAGAAGCGTTAGCCAAGGAACCAGAGAAGCCCAGTGATCCTAATGATATATCGACGATGAGTGGATCCGAGGTTGCGCTTCTGCAAAAGCTCGTGAGCCGGAGGGAAGAGCTTGAGAGCCGGTCGCGCAAACTTGAAACCCGCGAAACACTTTTAACCGCTGCCGAAAAGCGTGTTGAAGAACGCATTACGAAGTTAAAGGAAATTGAAAGTAGCGTTGCGGCGCTTATCGAGCGTTTTGACAAGCAGGAGGAAGAGCGGCTTGCAAAGCTTGTTCAGGTCTATGAGAGCATGAAACCAAAAAGCGCTGCTGCAATATTTGATCAATTGGATATGCCCGTATTGCTGGCCGTTGCGAAGCGGATGGATGAATCAAAGATGGCGGAAGTTCTGAGCAAAATGAGTCCTGATGCGGCAAAACGCCTTACAATGGAAATGGCGCAACAGAAAAAGCTTCCTGGTTCAGCGAGCTAATCAGAAAACAAATAATCAGTATCAGGAGCATATTAATGAAAAGCATGAATATGGAAGCCGTTGTGAAGGATCAGGTCGCGTCCATCAGAATGTCTGTGGGAGATATGGTTCCCATTGATCAGCTTCCGGGAATATTGAGGAGCCTGTTTTCCGCTCTGGAAGGCAATTCCGAGCCGGATTTGGACCATTTGCGAAGCCAGATTGATGAGATGCAGGAATTTATTGGCAACGCCCGCAGGGAAATATCAAGCATTCGTCCAAATGCAATGCGGGCGGTGGATATTCCTGAAGCAACCGATGAGCTTGATGCCGTGGTAATGGCGACAGAAGAAGCCACGAACGCCATTTTGGACTCGGTCGAAAAGCTGGAGGGTATTTGCGGCAGCCTTAAAGGGACTGATGCCGAAGCGCTTCAGTCCCTGGTAATGAAAATTTATGAAGCGTCAAACTTTCAGGATATTACCGGTCAGCGTATCAGCAAAGTCGTCAACACCCTGCAGGGAATTGAATCGCGCGTGACCAAGCTGGTTGCATTGTTCCCGGACGAGGACGAATCCTGTCATGTTTCATGTGATGAGAACAAGTCTCTGTTAAATGGTCCGCAATTGCCGGATCTGGCTAACGGCCAGGATGATATCGACGCTTTGTTTGATAATTTATAAGGAAATTTTTCTGCACCAATGGCGGCTATATGATTCTGGATGAACCGGACGCTTTGATTACCAAACCATCTGCTGTCAGTCAGGGATGGATCGTAACCTATTGTGATCTGGTCGCGCTGATGCTCACATTTTTTGTCATGCTCTACAGCGTATCTGCGCGTGATCCTTCCAAGGTTGACTCAACGGTAAGCAGTCTGACGGAAAAATTTGCAAAATCCTCTGTCGCGTCGGATTTTGGAACCGTTTCTTCGCAGACTGGCTCGGTATTGCTGGATCAGGCGTATCTTGACTCTGTTATCAGCGCGATACGCGGGCGTGACGCCTTTGGTGAAGTAAAGCTCATTCGAAGCACAGGCGGCACCCTGATAGTCCGTCTGGAGAGAGACAAAGTGTTTGTCCCCCGCACGGGAATACTTAACCCCGAAGGCCTGACCCTTATCAACGATATCGCCAGGGCGATGCTGCGGTCCGATGCGGTGGTTGCGCTGCCCATGATAGAAATCCGGATATCGGGCACGGCGGATGAATTGTCTGAAACGGCGTCCAGTGCCGGGGACGAAGCGCCAGTACCTGTTCGTCAGGCAAGCCGTATTGCCCGGACCTTGATTGATGCCCGGGTGGCGTCCAGTTCAATTTCAACATTAATTCTGGAAAGTGAAATTCCGTATCTGGATATTGCTTTATATACAGTTTCAGCACCTGAGAGAGGCGCCGCAGTCAATGGTGTGCTGAAATGATTCACCATGAAGAATTCCCCGATGATTTTGATGAAACTGTTCCGGCGCCGCCAGCGGTAAGTTATGCATGGATTGTGACGTTCAGTGACCTCATGTCGCTGATGCTGGCGTTTTTTGTCATGCTGTTCAGCATGTCTCAATTGCAAACCCAGGCGTGGAAATCCATTGTCAGTGGACTGAGCGATGAACTTTCCCCCGGCCGGGAGCGGTCAATTCTGGAAATTGAGAAGGATGCCAGGCCGTTTCGCATACAGGAGCCAAAAGGTATTGACCTTGGATATCTGGAGACTGTGATCAGAGAGAAGTTTCGTAACCACGATATTCTTGCAAATGCCCGCATTCATAGCAGGGAGGATCGTGTCGTTATCGCATTACCGGTTGATCTGTTGTTTCAGCCGGAAACGGCAAAGGCTGCGGATATGGCGCCGGCGGCGCTTGAGGTAATTGCTCAAACCCTGGCGTCCATCAAAAACCGGGTTGAAATACATGTCTACTCTGCGGAGGGTGAACGTCCCGCGCTTTCCGGGCTGGATGGATACGGATCAACATGGGAATTGTCCTTGAGCCGCGCTCTAATAATCAAAAAATTATTTATACAGGCTGGCCTGGGTTTGACCATTCTTCCAGTTGGGCATTCTGTTACGCCATCGGGTGCTCAGCCTGCGGAAGATCTGGTTGAACTTGTTATCAGGGAAATTGGCGCATGATGAGCTGCATACGCCAGTGTAAGCTTTTTGCACTGCTGGTTACAGCGTGTCTGCTTGTCTTTAACAGTCCGGCTGGTGCGCAGCAAACCGTAAAGACACGCGCTGGCGTACATGCGGATTATGGCCGGATGGTGTTTGAATGGCCCGCCAGAACTGGATATCGCGCCGATATTTCTGGAAAAGAGTTGCGTATAGTTTTTGACAAGCCCCTGAAGGCTGACTATGCCGTTTTCTCTCAAAAACTGGGGGAGTTTGTAGGTAGGCCAATAATTGGAAAGAATGGCAAAGAAATTCGCTTCCCGCTCCGCAGGGAATTTGGTTTGAAGGCAAGTCAATTTGATAAGCTTGTTGTTGTCGATTTGCTGAAGACGCCGCCGGCTGAAAAGCCGGTTGAAAAAAAGAGTGCTGAAAAGGAACCGGCAGCACCTCGCGCCAAACCGTTGACGCCTGTAAAGAAGGAATTGCCTCCCAAAATCGCGGCGGCAAATATTGTTTCGGAACGCAGCGAAGCTGAGGCTGCTGCGGATCGCGAAATCGCGCAAGCGCAAGAGCAGGAAAGCAAAAAACTTGCAGAACAGAAGGCTGTTGGGGAAGCGCTGGAAAAAGCCAGGACGATTGAGGATGAAAAACAGGCCTCTATTTCCAATGATGGAAAAATAGAATTTGAACTGCGTGTAAAGGAGGTTGCCGGTGGATTGCGGATGCGCTTTCCATTTCCAAAAGACGTGGCCGGCGCCGTTTTTATGCGTGGCGATTATCTATGGGTAGTGTTTGATAAGCCGGCGCATGTCGATCTGTCGATCGTTTCCCTGCTGAAGCATGATGTGATCGTAAATGGCGAACAGCTGGATGATAGGGATTCCACCGTATTGACATTTAAGGTGACCCCAGGATTTTTGCCCAGTGTGACACGGCGTTATTCGGTCTGGCAGGTTGATCTGCTGCGTGAAGCTGGCACGCCAGATGGCATTTTGCCGGTCACGCGCGCCCCTGAAGTTGAGCCAGGTGGCGAGGTTCGGGTGACTGCTGGCACACCCACGGGACCATTTTCTGTCATTGATCCGGTTGTGGGGGATACGCTTACGATTTCCCCTGTGCTGGAGGCTACACAGGCGGTGGTGGAAAACCGTAAATATGTGGATTTTGAATTGCTTTCCACCAGCCAGGGTGTTGCGGTTGTGCCATTCTCGGACCGGCTGAAGGTAAGCGCGGCGCCGGGATCTGTTACGATTACTTCTACCGCTGGTTTGCAGATATCAGACGAAGTGGTTCGCTCGCTTGGCGGAAAAGATAGCGCGAAAGCAATCCCACTGCCTCCGGCCTTTATGGAGTTTGACCGCTGGAAACGCGGCATTGATAAAAACTTTTATGAGGTGCGCGATCAGCTTCGTGCAAACGTTGCGGCAACCAAGCTGAAAGACCGTAAGGCCAACCAGATGATTCTGGCGCAGTTCTATCTTGCTCATGAACTGGAGAGTGAAGCGCGCGGAACGCTGAACATTATGGCCAGTGAAGATGCAAACGTTATCAATGATCCATATTTTAACGGCATTTCCGGTGTCACAAATTATTATATGGGGCGTTTGCACGAGGCTGAAAAAGATCTATCCGCAAGCGGGCTGAAAAATGATTCACACGCAAAATTATGGCTTGGCGCGGTTAAGGCGCGGCAGAATTCCTGGAAAGATGCGCTCATTGCATTCGACAGCGGCCTTGCCGTCATGGGTAAATATTCACCCGAAATACGCGCAGAAATCCGGATCTTAGCGGGAACGGCCGCATTGGCGATGGGCGAAAATGACCGCGCGCAACGCGAATTGAACAATGTAGAAATTGACACACTGCCGCCAAAAATGGCGAGTGAGGGGCGGTTGTTGCAGGCCAGCCTGCTTGAGGTGCGCGGAAAAAATGATGCGGCGCTGGATTTGTATGACAAGGTGATAGCAACCCATTACCGGCCAAGTGAGATACCCGCCAGACTTTCGCGCCTGCTGTTGTTGAATAAAATGGGAAGCCTGGACAATGCAAAGGCAATCGAACAGCTTGAGGGGCTTCGATACGCATGGCGTGGCGACGATACCGAGCTGAAAATTCTTGAATCGCTGGGCATGCGCTATGCGGCGAATGGAGCGTACCGCGAGGCCCTTACGGTGATGCGGGACGCCGTAATATATTATCCTAACACGGAGCGATCTTCGCGCATTGCTGACAGCATGAACGAAATTTTTGCCGACCTTTATTTGAGGAACGGCTCCGACGCAATGCCGGCCGTCAAGGCGCTTGCATTATATTATGATTTCCGTGAACTGACCCCGCTTGGTTCAGATGGCGATGAAATGATCCGCCGCCTGGGCGAACGCCTGGTGGCGGTTGATCTGCTGGACGAGGCGATAGAACTGCTTGATCACCAGGTGCGGTTCCGTCTGGAAGGTACCGCCAAAGCACAGGTTGCGGTGCGGCTGGCGGTCATACAATTGCTGGATAAGCAGCCAGACAAGGCGCTGGACACAATCCGCCGTACGCGCCAGACCAGATTGCCGGAGGATTTGACATTCAAGCGGCTGATCCTGGAGGGGCGCGCATTGTCGGAGTTATCCGAGTTCGAGCAAGCCCTTGAGCTTGTTGCCGGGCTGGATGCACCTGAAGCCAACCTGCTGCGCGCGGATATATATTGGGCGGCGCAGGATTGGCCAATGGCTGCTGCAAGTCTTGATAAGGTGCTGGCGGATGGTGGCGTTCAGCCGGCTGACAAACCCCTGGATGTGGCCCTGCAGGGACGCATCATGCGGGCGGCGATTGCCTATGCGCTGGCAGGCCAGCAGGACGGACTGGACAAGTTGCGCAGCCACTATGATGCGCAGATGGCCGCCACGCCCTATGCCGATGGCTTTGATGTGATCAGCCGCTCCAGCGCCAATAATGGCGTGGCTTTTCGTCAGCTGGCCAGCACCATAGCTGGTCTCGACACATTAAAAGACTTTATGGCGACTTATCGCCGTGATCTGTAATAACGCCCGCCAGCGCAATAATAGACAAAGCCATTCATTCACCGTATTAAATGCGCTGCAGATGGCCATAGGGCCATCATTTTATGATACCGTTGGTCAGGTCTGCCATGGCGTATAGCAAGATTTCCTTTGTTGCTTCCGACTCTCGTAAGGCGCAGGACGCGCTTCGAATTTTGCGCGGCCGTTATACAGATGTGGCCCCGGATCAAGCCGATGTAATCGTGGCGCTGGGGGGGGACGGCCAGATGCTGCAAACCATTCATCAATTCATGGGCCGGAACATTCCAATCTACGGCATGAATCGTGGCTCGCTTGGATTTCTGATGAATGAGTATAAGGAGGGTGGTCTGCTTGAGCGGCTGAATAACGCGGAAGTGACGACACTGAACCCGCTTCGCATGATTGCGACCGATGTGCACGGGCAATGTTTCGAAGGTCTGGCGATTAATGAGGTGTCGCTGTTGCGATCCACACGTCAGGCGGCGAAAATTCGTATCAGCATTGATGGGCGTCCCCGGTTGGAAGAACTGAACTGCGATGGCGTTCTGGTGGCGACGCCTGCGGGCAGCACCGCCTATAATTTATCGGCGCATGGGCCAATTTTGCCGATCAAGGCGGGCGCTCTGGCACTGACGCCCATTAGCGCCTTTCGTCCACGCCGCTGGCGTGGCGCCTTGCTGCCAAAGAACGCAGTGGTTCTGTTTGAAATCATGGAGCGCGACAAGCGCCCGGTCAGCGCCGTGGCAGACATGCTGGAAGTGCGCGAGGTTGCCACGGTTGAGGTCTCCATGGCTGAGGATGTCACTGTCCCAATCCTGTTTGATGCGGGCCATGATCTGGACGAACGCATCCTGATGGAACAGTTTACGGATTGATGTAAGGCGCACTTTATCATGTATATGCACATGCTGCATCGTGCCGGGCTTCCGGCCCGGTTGGGGGGAACCTTAACGCTGGCGGCTCTTGGAGGCGGCATTTTTGCCTGGATTGGCACCCCGCTGGCATGGATGCTGGGGGCGATGTTTTTCACTACTGCTGCAAGTCTTGCGGGTGCGCCAACGCATATGTCACTGAATCTGCGCAAGGTGATGCTGGCCATTCTCGGCATCATGCTGGGCAGTTCGTTCCGGCCGGACATTGTTAGTCAAGCCGCGCAGTGGCTTCCATCCATGGGCGTGATGGTTGGTTTTATGGCGCTGATCACGACGATGAGTTATCAGTTTTTCCGGCGTGTTGCCGGTTTTGACCAGGCCACAGCATATTTTTCCAGCGCCCCTGGCGGTCTGACCGAAATGATGACCGTGGGCGAAAGCATGGGCGGCAATGTCGCGACCATCAGCCTGGTGCATGCCACCCGCATTCTGGTGGTTGTTGGCACCATTCCGGTTTATTTCCGTTACGTTGAAGGCCTGCATATTCCCTCAATGCCGCCGGGACCAACCGGGCTTCCGGATCTGATGGACGTGGCGCTGCTGACGGCGTGTGCGGTTATTGGCGTGCCGCTGGCGTCAAAATTACGGCTGCCTGCGGGCGCGCTACTTGGGCCGATGCTGCTTAGCGCCATTCTGCATATTAGCGGCCTGACCAGCGCCGCGCCGCCGGGTCCAATCGTTGCATGCTCGCAAATTGTCATTGGTGCGGGTATTGGCTGCCGTTTTGCCGGGCTCAGTCTCAGGACTGTGTGGCGAACGGTTATGTTTGCTGTGGTTTCCGGATTGTTGATGGTGATTGCCGCCACGGTTACCGGCATTATCGCCGCGCCGATGATTGGTGATTTGCCAAAACCCATGATCCTGGCCCTGGCGCCGGGGGGGCTGGCGGAGATGAGCCTGATTGCCCTGTCTATCGGTTCTCTGACTGCCTATATCTCCTTCATGCATTTGTCCCGGATTATTCTGGTGGTGATGGTTTTTCCCGCTATTTTTCGTCTGGTGACGGGTGCATCCGTGACACAATCACCAGGTAAATAGCGTGGCGTGCAAGCTGCACGCCTGGACCTTTATTTTTACACTTGCCAAAGCGGGTGTGATGCATCAAATATAATTTACTTATTTTTACCGTAAAATAGGAAGTTGCGGATGCGGCCACTGGTGCATGGATTTTTTGACCCCGTTACTTTTACGGCGAGTTATGTTGTGCAGGATCCGGAATCATCTGCCTGCGCAATCATCGATCCGGTAATGGACTTTGACGCGGCGTCAGGCCGGACACATACAGAATCAGCTAATAAGATCGTAGCCCACATAGGGGCGCATGATTTGCAGGTGCAGTGGATAGTCGAAACCCACGTCCATGCGGATCATCTTACCGCAGCCCCCTATTTACAGGAAAAACTTGGCGGTAAGACCGTAATCGGGGCGCCGGTCACAATCGTTCAGCAGGCGTTTCGCAAAATCTTCAATACGGGAACGGATTTCCCCCTGGATGGCAGCCAGTTCGACAGGCTGATACAGGACGGGGAAAAATTATATATTGGCGGGCTTGAACTGCGGGCCATGCACACGCCGGGGCACACGCCTGCCTGCATGACCTATCTGGCGGGCGATGCGGCCTTTATCGGCGACACCATGTTTATGCCGGATTATGGAACCGCGCGGGCCGACTTTCCTGGTGGCGACGCCCGTGCGCTTTATCGCTCCATCCGTAAAATTCTGGCATTGCCGCCTGAAACCAGACTGTTCCTGTGCCATGATTATCAGACGCCGGAGCGCAAGCAGTTTGTCTGGGAAACCACCGTTGCCGCACAAAAATCCGGAAACGTGCATGTGCATGACGGGATCAGCGAAGAGGATTTCGTCAAAATGCGAACCGCGCGAGACGCCACACTGAATATGCCAGCGTTAATTCTGCCATCGGTGCAGATAAATATGCGCGCGGGCCATTTCCCGCCGGCAGAGGAAAATGGCGTGAGCTATCTTAAATTACCCCTGAATTATTTTTAGATGATCAGTTTGCAGATGAAATTTTGTGATTGCACCTGCGCCAGTGTGACGCCTTGCTAAAACAGTACTTCCCAATTCTGGACTGGGGCAGGCAATACAATAGCGGCGCGCTGACCAATGATCTGATTGCAGCGATCATTGTCACACTCATGCTGATCCCGCAATCGCTGGCTTACGCCATGCTGGCGGGGTTGCCTCCGCAAGTTGGCCTTTACGCCAGCATATTGCCATTGGTGGCCTATACTGTTTTTGGAACCAGCCGCACATTGGCGGTTGGTCCCGTTGCAGTGATTTCGCTGATGACAGCCGTGGCGGTGGGGGATATCGCCGCGCAGGGCAGCTTTGATTATTATCTGGCCGCAATTTGCCTGGCGTTTATATCGGGTCTGATCCTGGTAATTATGGGGATCTTCCGGCTTGGGTTTCTGGCGAATTTTCTTAGCCACCCGGTGATTGCGGGATTTATTATTGCATCGGGAATTCTGATTGCCGCCGGACAGCTAAAGCACATTCTGGGTGTTGGGGGCACCGGGCAGAACCTGATTGAAATCATCCTGGGGCTTGTTCCGCAATTGGGAAAAATAAATCAGCCAACACTGCTTACCGGCGTTTTGGTGATCGGGTTTCTTGTCCTGGTTCGCACAGGGCTAAAGCGGGTGTTGTTGCGTCTGGGCATTGCCGTGCGGATAGCGGATATTATCGTAAAAAGCAGCCCGATTCTGGCGATTGTGCTTACGGCATGGGCCAGTTGGAAATATGCGCTTGACGCTGTTGGGGTGCGCATTGTGGGGAGTATCGCCAGCGGTCTGCCGCCCTTTACAATGCCTTCCTTCGATCCTGGATTGTGGAAGTCATTGCTTGGCCCAGCTTTGCTGATTAGCGTTATTGGTTTTGTGGAGTCAGTTTCCGTCGCCCAGACACTGGCCGCCAAGCGGCGCCAGCGCATCATTCCTGATCAGGAGCTGATAGGTCTTGGGGCAGCCAATATCGCATCAGCTTTATCGGGCGGATTTCCTGTTACGGGCGGGTTTGCGCGATCGGTTGTCAATCATGATGCGGGCGCAGAAACACCCGCAGCGGGCGCTTTCACGGCAATTGGTATTGCGGCCGCAACTATTTTTCTGACGCCTTATTTATTTTTTCTGCCACAGGCGACACTGGCCGCGACAATTATTGTCGCTGTGCTTTCATTGATTGATCCGGGGGTGATCAAACGCACCTGGATTTATTCGAAGTCTGATTTTGCAGCCATGTTTGCAGCGATACTATTGACCCTGCTGGCAGGGGTTGAAATTGGAATTTTGTCTGGTGTGGCGCTTTCTATTTTGATTCATCTGTATCGCACCAGCCGCCCGCACTTCGCCATTGTTGGACAGGTTCCCGGCACGGAACATTTCAGAAATATTTTACGTCACAAGGTGGTGACCAGCCCGCATGTGCTTACTTTGCGGGTGGATGAAAGCCTGTATTTTCCCAATGCCCGTTTTCTTGAAGACACGGTGCAAAATCTGGTGGCGGAAAATCCTGCCGTCAGGCATGTGGTGCTGATGTGCCCTGCGGTAAATTCCATTGACGCCAGCGCGCTGGAAAGCCTGGAAGCGATTAATGCGCGGTTGCGGGATTCAAACGTAAAACTGCATTTTTCCGAAATCAAGGGGCCGGTGATGGATCAGTTGCAGCGCAGCCATTTTCTGGAAGAATTAAGCGGAAGCGTGTTTCTCAGCCAGTATGACGCATTCTCCACCCTTGACCCGGAATCTGCGCGCAAGGCGCTGGCGCGTTAAAATTTTCAAGCCAAATCGTCAGCGATCTGACCATTTTTGAGATAGGTAACAATGGCGCCGGCGGCGCGCTTTGGCGCGGATTCTGGAAATTTTGCGAACGTATGCTCAAAGGCGTCTTTCTGGAGTGGCGTAAATTGCGCGCGCCACTGCTCTGCGCCAGTCAGGGCCGAATTCATTTCAGAAATGTTTTCGGCAACCCTGCCCAGCGTCCACCACAGATATTCTTCCTTATCGCGCCATTCGAACCGGTGTGGATTAAGAAAAACAACGGGGCGGGGATGCAGCAAAAATTCATAAACCTGGCTGCTCCAGTCACCGAGATATATATCGGCGGCCAGACTATAACTCATATCAACGCTGCGCTCACTGCCTGTATCAATCAGAATATGTTCAAGCTTCTGGTAGGGACGCAATTCCTCCTGTGTAATCAGCCCATCGGCATGCATGCGGATATGTGGCGCGAAGATCAGATTAAACTGGCCGGATTTGGCAAAATAATCCAGCACCTGATGCCCGATTGCATGCCAGGAACTGTGCTGACTATTGTGATGCGGATTGTAAAGAACGGTTTTACGGCCATTGCTGAACAGGGGCTGCCGCATCTTGCCCATGCGTGTTACCAGATCAAATTTGCTATATCCGCTGACGGAATAATGGCCGGGGCGAAGCAGGGCCTTGTCCAGCAGCCGGTCGCGCCGTTTACGTCCCGGCAGCAGCACCAGATCGAATTCTCGTATTCGCGTATCCCAATCCCGTTCGTCATCACCCGCGCCATGTGTAGTGTGTATGAACTTCGTGTTGCGCAGGCCCATATTACGCAATACCAGGCTGGTGCGTTCCGGCATCACAAGCGCGTCGAAACGCGATAATCCCCAAAGGTTCCATAATAATATGAGTAATTTTGGAACTGAATCGTTCACGGCGCTGCGCGAGGAGCGAAATGGCGCGGCAATGATCTGATATTGCAGCCTATCAGCACTATAATAGCCTGCAAGCTGACGCAGATAGTCTTCCTGAGCGGGGCTGCGCGCCAGCAGGGTTACCTCAATCTCAGGATATTCCTGCGACAGTGCGCAGGCGGCAGGCAGACTGTGAAAAATCTGATGCGATTGCGCAATGAAAATAAAACCGATTTTCATTTAAGTGCTGTACATTTCAAATGGTCAAACCGGTGGCGCTACATTCAGCCTTGCAATAAATCTAACGCTGCACATGCCGGTGCAATAATTCCAGCGCCGCATAAACCGCCTCCATGCGGATTTCTTCGCGGCCGATATCGCCGAAATGATAAAGTTCATGGATAATGGGTTTGCGTTCGCGCGCTGCGGCCACATGCACCAGGCCAACCGGTTTCATGCGGGTGCCGCCACCTGGTCCCGCAATGCCCGTAATGGCAACGGCCAGATGCGCATTGGAATTTTCCACCGCGCCTTCCGCCATCATGCGCGATACCGGCTCGCTTACCGAACCTACATCGGCCATCAGATCGCCGGGCACGCCCAGCAGATCACGCTTGGACTCGTTGCTATAGGTAACAAAACCACGGTCAAACACCGATGACGCGCCCGGTATGGAGCATAGACATGCGGCCACCAGCCCGCCGGTGCATGATTCTGCGGTGGCGATGCGCAATCCCTGGGCCTTACAGTCGGCCAACAGCATTTCGGCAAGTTTCAGGGTCTTAAGGGGGAACATTTTTCTTCTCCTGCGCTGTCTTACTGGATCACATACAGGGCTGTCTGTATCAGCATTAATGCGTACGCCCCCGCAACCATATCATCAAGCATTATACCCAATCCGCCGGACACTGTCCTGTCCGCCCAGTTGGCTGGCCAGGGTTTATAAATGTCGCAAATGCGAAACAAAATAAAGGCCGCAAAATAGGCCAAAGGATCCAGCGGTACAAACAGCAGCGCCAGCCACTGACCGGCAACCTCATCGATCACAACATTCTGACAGTCTTTCAGACCGGCTGCCTGAGTGTAGCGCCCCGCCGCCCAAATCCCAATGGCGAAAGCAGCTATGACGCCGCAAAATAGTCCCCATGCGCCAAAAAGCATCGCAATCATCCAGGCAAAGGGCAGGGCGGCGATGGATCCCCAGGTGCCCGGCGCGCCCGGTAACAGGCCGCTGCCAAACCAGGTGGCGATCAGGCTGACCGGGTGGCAAAAGCCAATACTGGCGGGCGGCCGCGCCAGGATCATTTTGGCGCACTGACGCTGGCCACCGCCTGCGCCGCAATGCCTTCGCTGCGCCCGGCAAAGCCCAGTCCTTCGGTGGTGGTGGCCTTAACGCTGACGCGCCCGGGCGGCAGGCCGAGTATTTGTTCTATGCGCTGTTGCATCAAAATCCGGTGTGGTCCGATGCGGGGCGCCTCGCAGATCAGGGTAACATCGAGGTTGGTGATTTCGCCGCCCATGCTGCGCACCAGTTTGCCCGCATGTTCAAGAAAGATGCGTGAGGGCGCGCCTTTCCATTGTGGATCAGATGGGGAGAAATGCTGGCCAATATCGCCTTGCGCAATCGCGCCCAGAATAGCATCCGTCAAGGCGTGCAGGCCGACATCCGCATCGGAATGCCCCGCCAGTTTCTTGTGATACGGGATTTCAACGCCGCATAAAATGACAGCGCTGCCCGTTTCAAAACGGTGCACGTCATAGCCCATGCCAAGGCGTGTCAGCATTTCCGGTCCGGCAAGCATGCGTTCAGCGCGGACAAAATCCTCCTCATGGGTGATTTTGAAATTATTCTCATTGGCCTGTATCAGACGCACCTGAAGTCCGGCATGTCCGGCAACGGCGGCATCATCGGTTAGGTCCAAACCAATGGCCCTGCGATGGGCATCCAGGATCGCCGGAAACCGAAATCCCTGCGGTGTCTGTGCGCGCCACAATCCGTCGCGCGCTATTCCCCTGATGATATTCGTCCCCTGCGACATTTTTACGGTGTCCGTCATCGGGATGGCGGCAATGGCGCCGTCAGCCTCAGACAGCGCGGCAATCACGCCATCAATGGTTGCGGTACCGGTAAAAGGCCGCGCGGCGTCATGGATCAGAACCAGGTCCGGCGGGTCTGACGCAAGCGCCTCAAGCCCCAGCCGCACGGATTCCTGCCGGCTATTGCCCCCCGGAATAGGGGAAGCGACGGGTAGTCCGGCCACAGCATCCCTGTAGAGCCCTTCATCGTCCGGGTTGATGATCACCTGTATCCGGCCAATCCGGGGATGGTGACAAAACCTGTTGAGGGTATGGCGCAGCACCGCCTGACCGGCAATTTTCCTGTATTGCTTTGGATGCGCGCCGCCTGCGCGGGTTCCTTTGCCGGCGGCCATGATCAGAACAGCAATACGCATTCGTCCATTTCTTTCAGTTACTTGCTGCAAACCTAACGGGGCCGTGCAGTTCTGCCAAGTCAATCTGCATGCGCTGCGATAAACACTTGCAGATTATTGTGGCGGCATATAGTGTGCCCATTAATTAATCACTGACAAAGAATGCCTAAATTATGACCATCTCGCTTCAGTCCATAAAGATTAGCCACCCGGTCTTCCTGGCGCCACTGTCAGGCATTACGGATTTGCCGACACGCCGCATATTTCGCGAACAGGGGATAGGATTGGTCTACTCCGAAATGCTGGCAAGCAGGGAAATAATGTCCCGCCCGGTTGCCCAGCAACGCCGCCTGCGCCGCACCGAAGATGAAAAGCCGCTGGCAATACAGATTGCGGGCTGCGAAGCCTATTGGATGGGCGAGGCGGCCCGCATATGTGCGGACATAGGGGCCGAAATCATCGATATCAATATGGGGTGTCCCGCCAAAAAAGTCGTTCATGGCTATTCTGGTTCCGCACTCATGCGCGATCTGGATCTTGCGTCTGCGCTGATTGCGGCGACGGTCGGCGCCGTGAATATTCCCGTGACACTAAAAATGCGCACGGGATGGGATGAGACAAACCGCAATGCGCCCGAACTGGCGCGCCGTGCCGAGGCGCTTGGGGTTCAGCTAATTTCCGTACATGGCCGCACACGCTGCCAGTTTTACAATGGCCGCGCCGATTGGGAATTTGTGGCGCAGGTCAAACAGGCGGTGAATATTCCCGTGATCGTCAATGGCGATATTGAAACCGAAGAAGATGCGGCGGCCGCTTTATCGCTGTCGGGTGCAGATGCGGTGATGGTAGGACGCGGTGCGCAGGGCCGCCCCTGGTTTCCAGAACAAATCCGGCATTTCCTCGCCACGGGAAAAAAGCTTTCTGCGCCGCCAATCCAGACGCAAATTGCAATCATGCGCCAGCACTACACGGCGATGATCGCGCATTATGGCGAAGCGCTGGGGGTACGCAACGCGCGCAAGCATCTGGGCTGGTACCTGGCGTACATGCCGCAGGGCGAAACGCTTCGCCGCACATTGATGACGCTGGATAGTTCTACCGCTGTGCTGGCTGCAATGGAGCGGTACAGTATGGATCAGTTGATGGAGTTAGCCGCCTGATGTCAGAAACCTTGATAAACAGGATCGCCATGCGCGGTAGTGACATCGCCGGATTGAATGCCAGCGCAGAAATGATACTGGATGCTATTCCGGCCCCCGTCATTGTTGTGGATGAAGCAGGCAGAATTTCTTACATCAATGCTCAGGCGCAGCAATTTTTTAAATCAAGCACGCATATGCTGCTTAATCAGCCTATTGTAAAGCTGGTTCCGTTTGGAAGCCCCGTACTCGCGATGATCGACCAGGTCCGGCGTGATGGCGTGGCGGTCTGGGAGTATGAGGTAAATCTGAGCACACCGCACACCGGCGAACGGATTACGGATGTGCAGGTGGCGCCTGTTGGTGACGATCGCAGCGATGTATTGCTCGTGCTGCGTGAAGCAGGCATTGCGCGGAAGATGGACCAGCAGCTGACCCATCGCGGCGCCGTGCGTTCGGTAACGGGCATGGCCAGTATGCTGGCGCATGAAATTAAAAATCCGCTGTCCGGCATCCGTGGCGCTGCGCAGCTTGTGGAACAGAACGCCAATGAAGCGGATAAGCTGCTGACGCAGCTGATTTGTACAGAAACGGACCGTATCTGCGAACTGGTAGACCGCATGGAAGCCTTTAGTGATCAGCGGCCATTGCAGCAAACGCCGGTGAATATTCATCAGGTTCTGGAACATGTCAGGCGTATTGCACAAGCGGGGTTTGCCAAAAATATCCGCTTCATCGAAGAATATGATCCCTCGCTGCCCGAAGTGATGGGGGACCGCGATCAGCTCATTCAGGTGTTTCTCAATCTCGTAAAAAATGCGGCCGAGGCGCTTGAGGGTGTCAGTGGTGGTGAGATCATGTTGAGCACCGCTTATCGCCATGGGATGCGGCTGGCGCTTCCCGGAGGAACCGCCCGTGTGGCATTACCCTTTGAGGTCTGTGTGCGCGATAATGGGCCAGGTATTTCTGAAGACATCAAGGCGCATTTGTTTGATCCGTTCATCAGTACAAAGCCAAATGGAACCGGGTTGGGGCTGTCGCTGGTTGCCAAGATTATCGGTGATCATGGTGGTATGATTGAATGTGACGCACAGCCAAGACGCACAATATTCCGTACGCTGCTGCCCATACGCGGGCGCACAAAACAGAGCAGTCAATTATCATGAGTATGCCCCAAACCATTATTATCGCCGATGACGATAACGCCATCCGCACCGTGCTTAATCAGGCGCTGGTGCGTCTTGGCTACAATGTGCGCTCTACGGGCAATCTCGCAAATCTGTGGCGCTGGATGTCAGAGGGCGAGGGTGATCTGCTTATCACCGATGTGATGATGCCGGATGGCAATGTGTTTGACATGTTGCCGCGCATCAAAAAACATCGTCCGGGATTGCCTATCATTGTCATGAGCGCGCAAAACACGCTGATGACGGCGCTCAAGGCGGCGGAAAAAGGGGCGTATGAATATCTGCCCAAGCCGTTTGACCTGAATGAATTGACCAGGTTGGTGAAACGTGCGCTGGCGGCGCAAATGAATTCACCCGTGGAAAGCGCAAACACCAATTCAGTCGAAGAAGAGTTGCCGCTGATCGGGCGATCACCTGCCATGCAGGAAATTTACCGTATTCTCGCACGGCTGATGGGAACTGATCTGACCGTGATGATCAACGGCGAATCCGGCACGGGAAAGGAACTGGTGGCGCGCGCATTGCATGATTATGGCAAACGCAAGAGCGGCCCCTTCGTTGCCATAAATATGGCGGCGATCCCGCGTGAGCTGATCGAAAGCGAATTGTTCGGTCATGAAAAAGGCTCCTTTACAGGCGCGGCAAATCGTGCGTCCGGGCGTTTTGAGCAGGCTGAAGGAGGAACACTGTTTCTGGATGAAATTGGCGATATGCCGCTGGAAGCTCAAACACGGTTGCTGCGCGTGTTGCAGGAAGGTGAATATATGATGGTCGGCGGGCGCGCTGCGATCCGTACCAATGTACGAATTATTGCCGCGACCAATCGCGATTTACGCCAGCAAATTGCGCAGGGCCTGTTCCGCGAGGATTTGTTTTACCGGCTGAACGTGGTGCCAATGCGGCTTCCGCCATTGCGGGAGCGTTCGCAGGATATTCCTGATCTTGTGCGGCATTTTCTTAATCGCGCCGAGGCAGGTGGGCTTGCGCACAAGACGCTGGAGCAGGCGGCGCTGGAGCGGCTTAAACGCTATCGCTGGCCGGGCAATGTGCGGGAGCTGGAAAATCTGACGTTGCGTCTGGCGGCGCTCTATCAGGATGAAATCATCAGTGCGGAAATTATTGAATCAGAATTGACGGACAGCCAGAATAGTCCGGCAGAAGAAAATGGAGCAGGCAGCGACAATAGTCTTGGCGCGGCGGTCGAGCGTAACCTGGCGCGTTATTTTTCCGATCATGGCGATGAACTGCCCCCGGCGGGCCTGCATGATCGTATCTTGCGCGAGATCGAGCGCCCGCTGATTTCCATGTGTCTCTCCGCCACCAAGGGAAACCAGATCAAGGCGGCAGAATTACTGGGGCTTAACCGTAATACGTTACGCAAGAAAATCCGGGAACTGGATATATCCGTGGGACGCGGGATGATTTGAAGGTTTAAGGCACTCTGGGCTGGCATAATTAATCTAATCTTGTCTATTGTGCGGCGCAGCATAATTTTGTTGACTTAACCATGGCGCTTTCGGTATACCCACGGCGGGTCGCTTCCTCCCAACGGGAAGTATTACAGAAGGATGGCGCCAATGGTTGCCAATGCTACGCCGGTTAAGCCGAATCTTCGGCCAGTAAATCCGCATTTTTCATCCGGTCCCTGCGCCAAGCATCCCGGATGGTCTCTCGAAAATCTGAAAAACGCCTGTTTGGGACGTTCGCACCGTTCGAAACCTGGCAAGGCGAAACTGGCGGACGCCATTACCCGCACCGCAACGCTGCTTGGCATGCCCGGTGATTACCGGCTGGCCATTGTGCCTGCCTCTGACACAGGCGCCGTGGAAATGGCGCTGTGGTCGCTGCTGGGTGCGCGGGGCATTGATGTGCTTGCCTGGGAATCGTTTGGTTCCGGCTGGGTGAATGATGTCACGAGGCAGCTAAAACTGAAAGATGTCCGTGTTTTTGAATCCGGCTATGGCGCGCTGCCCGATCTCGCGCAGGTCGACAAAGACCGTGATGTGATTTTTACCTGGAACGGCACCACGTCTGGCGTGCGCGTGCCGGATGGAAAATGGATCGCGGCGGATCGCGGCGGATTGACCATATGCGATGCGACGTCGGCGGCCTTTGCACAGGATTTGCCGTGGGATAGGCTGGATGTCGTAACTTTTTCCTGGCAGAAAGTGCTGGGGGGCGAAGCGGCGCATGGCATGCTGGCGTTATCGCCGCGCGCGGTGGCGCGGCTTGAAAGCTATACCCCGCCTTGGCCGATGCCGAAACTTTTCCGCATGACCAGCGGCGGCAAGCTGACCGAGGATTTATTTCAGGGTGCCACCATCAACACGCCGTCCATGCTGGCGGTGGAAGATTATCTCAGCGCATTGTCCTGGGCGGAAAAGATTGGCGGCCTTACGGCATTGATCGGGCGCGCGGACAGTAATCTGAAGATTATAGCTGATTGGGTGGCGCGCACCCCGTGGATTGATTTTCTTGCGGCCGATCCCGCCATTCGTTCCAATACTTCCGTCTGTCTACGGATCGTCGACCCCTGGTTTCAGGCGCTGGACGCCGCTGGTCAGGCAAAAGCCGCAAAGCAGATAGCAGGCCTGCTGGAGGCTGAAAAGATTGCTTACGATATCGATTCATACCGCGATGCGCCGCCGGGCCTGCGCATCTGGGCCGGGGCGACGGTAGAGGGCGCCGATCTTGCGGCGCTGCCGCCGTGGCTTGATTGGGCCTGGGGACAGGTTAAGAGCTAAGTATTGCGCCCGGACTCTCCCTTATCGCCATTCATCCTGTGACAGGAGCATTGCAATGCCAAAAGTTCTGATAGCTGACGCCATGAGCGACCGCGCGGCGGAAATTTTCCGCGAGCGCGGCGTGGACGTGGATGTGATAACCGGCCTGAAACCGGATGGATTACTTGCCATTATCGGACAGTATGACGGCGTGGCGATCCGGTCCTCCAGCAAGGTGACGGCGGAAATAATCGCGGCCGGAAAGAACCTGCGCGTCATTGGCCGTGCGGGCATCGGGGTGGACAATGTGGATGTGCCCGCCGCCACGGCGCGCGGTATCGTGGTGATGAACACGCCCCATGGCAACGCCATCACCACGGCGGAACATGCCATATCGCTGATGCTGGCGACCGCACGGCAAATTCCCGAAGCAAGCCAGTCGACCAAGGCCGGCAAATGGGAAAAAAACCGCTTCATGGGGGTTGAGGTTACCGGCAAGACGCTGGGCATTATCGGCTGCGGCAATATTGGCGCCATTGTTGCTGATCGTGGCCGTGGCCTGCGCATGAAGGTGCTGGCCTATGACCCCTTCCTGTCGCCTGAAAAGGCCAGGGAACTGGGGGTTGAGCGGGTGGAACTGGAAACCCTGTTCAGGCGCGCGGATTTTATCTCGCTGCACACGCCGCTGACCGATCAGACACGCAATATTATTGATGCGGAGGCCATTTCAAAAATGAAGCAGGGCGTGCGCATTATCAATTGCGCGCGTGGCGGACTGGTTGTTGAAAAAGATTTGCTGACGGCGCTGAATTCCGGACATGTGGCGGCGGCGGCGCTTGATGTGTTCGAGGTTGAACCGGCCATCGACAATCCTTTGTTTGGGCATGAAAATGTCATTGCCACGCCGCATCTGGGCGCGTCCACCACCGAGGCGCAGGAAAATGTGGCGTTACAGGTAGCCGAGCAGATGGCGGATTTTCTGATTGATGGCGCCGTGACAAATGCGCTGAACATGCCATCACTCAGCGCAGAAGAGGCGGCACTGCTTGCGCCCTATATGAAACTTGCGGAACAGTTGGGCATGTTTGCCGGACAATTGACTGAAACCGGCATCAAGGAAGTCGAGCTTGAATATGAAGGCGTGGTCGCCGATCTTAATACCAAAGCGCTGACCTCAATGGCGCTGTGCGGGCTGCTGACGCCGTTATTATCGAATGTGAATATGGTTAGCGCCCCATCCGTTGCGCGCGAACGCGGCATCCGTGTCAGCGAAACCAAGGGGCCGCAACAGGGCGCGTATCACACTTATATGCGCCTGACCGTGGTCACGGAAAATCAGCGCCGGGGCGTGGCGGGGACATTGTTTGCGGATCAAAACCCACGCATCATTCAGGTGAAGGGCATCGAACTGGAAGCCGAGCTTGGCCCGCACATGCTGTACGTGACCAATGAAGACAAACCGGGTTTCATTGGCCGCCTTGGCACGTTATTGGGCGAGGCCGGCGTAAATATCGCCACTTTCCACCTTGGCCGCGAGAAGGCGCAGGGCAATGCGATTGCGCTGATCGAGGTGGACGAGGCGATCAGTGACGCGGTGCTGGCCAAGGTACGCGCCATCCCGCTGGTGGTGCAGGCCAAGGCGCTGAATTTCTGACGCCTACAGACGGCCCCCGGCGATCATCCGGTTGAAGGCGGTGACGGCCGCCTTTGGTCCATCCGGGTGGCTCCATACGCCGCTGGAGACAGAGACAAAATCTGCGCCCGCCTGGGCCAGCAGGCCGCAGTTTTCAACCTTGATACCGCCAATGGCGACACAGGGGATCAGGAAAGTTTCCTGCCACCAGGTCAGTAATTCGGGGGCGGCGTGGGTTTCCACATCCTTGGTGATGGTTGGAAAGAACGCGCCGAACGCAACGTAATCCGCGCCCGCTTCGGCGGCCTCCATCGCCAGATGCCGCGAATCGTGACAGGTGACGCCGATGGTTTTATCCGGGCCCAACAGCTTGCGCGCCTCGGCATAACGCGCATCCTGCTGGCCGATATGCACGCCATCGGCATTGACGGCCCTGGCGATATCGGGCCGGTCATTGATGATGAACGCTGCGCCATGTTTATGCACGATGGGCATAAGTTTTTCCGCCGCACGCATGATCGTATCATCGGCGCAATCTTTCAGACGCAACTGAACGCAAGCTACATCGCCGCCATCCAGCGCGCGCGCCAGATCATCCGCAAATTGCGCCAGCACGATTTGCGGCGGCGTGATCAGATATAATCGGCAGATGATGGGGTCGGGGGCCTTTGACATGTGAGGGTGAATCCGTATGCGGCATATTGGAAAACAAGATTACATTAGTTCGCAATGAACCACGCCACCCACACCGTCATCGCGAGCGAAGTGTGGCGATCCACCAAGCCTTCGCCAGAAGCTTCGGCTGGCAAAGAAGTTTCACGGTAAGGCCTGTGTTTGGGACTCTGGATTGCCACGCTTCGCTCGCAATGACGGTCAATGCGGAAAGTACTATCCCCTACGCCGCCAGTTCGCGTTCCATCTCCGCCTTGTACGTGCCCTTGGTGGCAAGGCCGTTCATTTTGGCGCGGTGGGTGAACACGGCTTGCGCACGTTTCACATTTTCCGGCTTGCCGGCCCAGGCCATGATCGCGGGATGCTGCAACGCGCGGCCATAGGAGAAAGTCAGATTCCACGGCAATCCGCCCAGCGCGTTCATGGCGCTGAGATTTGCGGTGGCTTCCTCGTCGGACTGTCCGCCGGACAGGAACGCAATTCCGGGAACAGCGGCAGGCACACAATCCTTCAGGCACTTGTTGGTTTTTTCCGCGATTTCGGCAATGCTGGCTTTCTTTGCGCTTTTCTTGCCGGGCACAATCATGTTCGGCTTCAGCACGATGCCTTCAAGCGCGACATTCATGAAATAAAGCTGCTGGAAGGTTTCCTTCAGTACCCATTGGGTGACGGTGTAACAGGCGTCGATATCATTATCGCCATCCATCAGAACTTCAGGCTCCACGATGGGAACAATATTATTCGCCTGACAGAGATTGGCGTAGCGCGCCAGCGCATGCGCATTGGCCATAATGCCCGTATGTGAGAAGCGGCCGGCAACCGGATCGATAACTGCACGCCATTTGGCGAAGCGCGCACCGGCTTCGTAATATTTTGGCAGGCGGCTTGAAAGATTATCCAGCCCCTTGGTGATCAATTCGCCAGCCGTTCCGGCGATTATTTCCGTGCCCTCATCAACCTTGATGCCGGGAACAGTGCCCGCATTTTCAATGATCTTCACCAGTGGCGTGCCGTCGGCGGCCTTTTGCCAGATGGTTTCATCATACAGAATGACGCCGCTGATATGTTTCATGCCTTCGGAGCGGAACAGCATTTCGCGGTAATCGCGGCGCGCATTCTCGGTGGATTCCAGCTTGATCTGGTCAAAGCGTTTTTTGATGGTGCCGCTGCTTTCATCGGCGGCCAGAATGCCCTTGCCTGTTTCGACCATTTTGTTGGCCACTTTGTTTAATGCGATCAAATCCATTGTATATCCTCCTATCGGTAAGTTGAATTATGCGGTCTCCAGCGCCTTGACGCCGGGCAACTCCTTGCCCTCCAGCCATTCCAGAAAGGCGCCGCCTGCGGTGGAAACATAACTGAAATCATCGGCGGCTCCAGCCTGGTTCAGTGCGGCAACTGTATCGCCGCCGCCCGCAACCGACAATAGGCGTCCTGATTTTGTCAGTTTTGCGGCAGCCAGTGCGGCGGCCTTGGTGCCCGCATCAAACGGGGCAATCTCAAATGCGCCCAGCGGGCCGTTCCAGACAATGGTTTTGGCTTTCTCGAAGCGCGCGATAATATCGCTGACCGCATCGCCGCCCACATCCAGGATCATGTCATCGGCCGCGATGGCGTCAATGGAAACGGTTTTCGATGGCGTGTTGGCCTTGAATTCCTTGGCCACCACCACGTGATGCGGCAGCAATATTTCGCAGCCCGCAGCTTTGGCCTTATCCATAATCTCGCGTGCGGTTTCGCCGAGATCATGTTCGCACAACGATGCGCCAACTGGTTTTCCCAATGCGGCCAGAAACGTGTTCGCCATGCCACCGCCGATGATCAGGCAATCGGCTTTTTGCACCAGATTACCCAGCAGGTCGAGCTTGGAAGAAATCTTTGCGCCGCCAACCACCGCCACCAGAGGCCGTTCAGGTTTGCTCAGCGCCTTGCCCAGCGCACCCAGTTCCGCCTGCATGCCGCGCCCCGCCACTGAGGGCAACAGATGCGCAATGCCCTCTGTCGAGGCATGCGCCCGGTGCGCCGCCGAGAACGCATCATTTACATAAATCTCGCCTAGCTCCGCCAGATTATTGGCAAAGTCTTTATCATTAGTCTCTTCGCCCGCATGGAAGCGGGTGTTTTCCAGAAGCACGATTTCGCCATCATGCAGCGATTGAACGGCAGCCTGCGCGACCTGGCCGATACAGTCAGGTGCGAACAGCACTTTGCGGCCCAGCGCTTTTGACAGTGGTTCGGCCACCGGCGCCAGCGACATATCGCTGACGATCTGTCCCTTGGGCCGCCCGAAATGCGCCAGCAAAATAACGCGGGCGCCTTTATCGGCAAGTTCCTTGATGGTGGGAACCACGCGCTCAATGCGCGTGGCGTCGGTCACTTTGCCGTCCTTTATCGGCACATTGATATCGACACGCACGATTACCCGCTTGCCGGTGACGTTCAGATCATCAAGTGTGCGGTAGGTCATGTTTGGAACCTGAAACGGTTAGATTTTTTGAACAAGTAATCTTTTTCACCCCCCCACCCCGGCCCTCCCCACAAGGGGGAGGGGAGAAGATCAGAGATCGCGGGTCAAAGCCCCTCCCCCTTGTGGGGAGGGGTTGGGGTGGGGGTAAGCGCCACCCAATATAAAACTTATAGTACCTTACAAAAATTTCCCCATCGCCAGTGCGGTGTCGGCCATGCGGTTGGAGAAACCCCATTCATTGTCATACCAGCTCAGTACACGGACCAGTTTGCCACCGGTGACCTGGGTCTGATCGAAAGCGAAGGTGCTGGACGCGGGATCATGATTAAAATCAATCGAGACATTCTTGGAACTGGTAACGGCCAGCACGCCCTTCAGTTTGCCCGTTGAGGCCTTCAGAATGGCGTCGTTGATTTCCTTGATACTGGTTTCACGCCCGGCGTTGAACACCAGATCGATCACCGATACATTTGGCGTGGGTACGCGAATGGCGGTGCCGTCCAGCTTGCCCGCAAGTTCCGGCAGCACCAGGCCAACCGCCTTGGCGGCGCCGGTGGAAGTCGGGATCATAGACAATGCGGCGGCGCGCCCGCGATACAAATCCGAATGCATGGTGTCGAGCGTCGGCTGATCACCGGTATAGGCATGGATGGTGGTCATGAAGCCCTGCAGAATGCCGACGGTTTCATGCAGCACCATGGCGACAGGGGCCAGGCAGTTGGTGGTGCACGACGCATTCGACACAACAGTGTGCGCGGCAGTCAGTTTGTCATGGTTGACGCCATACACCACGGTCAGGTCCGCATTGGTGGCGGGCGCGGAAATCAGCACGCGCTTCGCGCCGGCGGCAAGATGTTTTGCGGCGTCGTCACGGCTGGTGAAAAAGCCGGTGCATTCCATCGCGATGTCGATGTTCAGGTCTTTCCAGGGCAGCTTGGCCGGGTCGCGTTCCGCCGTTACCCTGATCGGGCCGGTTCCGCAATCGATGCTGTCTTCGGTCGTGGTGACAGTGCCGGGAAAACGTCCGTGCACGGAATCAAAGCGCAGAAGATGCGCATTGGTTTCCACCGGGCCAAGATCATTCAGGGCGACAACCTGAATATCCTTGCGGCCGGATTCAACGATCCCGCGCAAAATGTTGCGTCCAATGCGTCCAAATCCGTTAATCGCTACGCGCAATGCCATGTGTTTTTCTCCCTTGTCTATGCGAGCAGGCCGCGCGCTTTTTGCGCTACCGCCTGCGGTGTTAAACCAAAATGCTTGTAGAGTTCTTTATACGGTGCGCTGGCCCCGAAACTATTGATGCCAATCAAGCCGCCCTTGTCGCCCACATACCGCTCCCATCCAAAGGTGGCGCCCGCCTCTATGGATATGCGAACCGTATCGAGGCCCAGGGTTTTGTGGCGATAGCCTTGCTCCTGCATGTCGAACAGTTCCAGACAGGGGGCCGATACGACGCGCGCCCCAATGCCATCGGCCTGCAACAGGTCACGCGCGGCCATGGCGATTTCCACTTCTGATCCGGTGGCAATCAGGGTGACCTGCGCCTTGCCGTTTGCGGCCAGTAATTCATAAGCGCCGCGCGCGCACAGATTTTCTTCGACAAAGTCCAGCCGGGCAGGGGCCAGGTTCTGGCGCGTCAGGCTGATGATGCTGGGCCGGTCGGCGGATTGCAGGGCCAACTGCCAGCATTCGGCGGTCTCGGTGGCGTCCGCCGGACGGAACACCAGCAGATCAGGAATGGCGCGCAGGCTGGCCAGATGTTCAACCGGCTGGTGCGTCGGCCCATCTTCGCCCAGGCCGATGGAATCATGGGTCATCACATGAATAACCCGCTGGCGCATCATCGCCGCGAGACGAATGGACGGACGGCAATAATCGCTGAACACAAGAAACGTGCCGCTATAGGGAATGACGCCGCCATGCACCGCCATGCCGTTCATCGCGGCGGCCGAGCCATGTTCGCGAATGCCGTAATAGATATAGCGTCCGGTAAAATCATCCGGTGTGACCGGGTTCATGCCCGCAGATTTGGTGTTGACCGATCCGGTCAGGTCCGCCGAACCACCGATGGTTTCCGGCACAATGGCGTTGATCACATCCAGCGTGTTTTGCGACGCCTTGCGCGTGGCGACGGTGGGCTTTTCTTCCGCCAGCTTTTTTTTGAAGGCGCTGATTGCCGCGTCAAAGGCCTGCGGCAATTTGCCTGACAGGCGGCGTTCAAATTCTGCACGGGCCTCTGGCTTCATGGCGGCGAGGCGCTGCCTCCATTCGCCTGATTGTTTGGCCCCGCGTCCGCCAAATCTGCGCCAGGCTTTCAGGATCGCATCTGGAATTTCAAACGGCGGCGCGGTCCAGCCCAGCGTTTCGCGGGCGGCGGCGATTTCCTTGTCGCCCAACGGTGATCCATGCACATCCGACGTGCCCTGCTTGTTGGGCGCGCCAAACCCGATCTTGGTTTTACAGGCGATCAGTGTTGGTTTGTCGCTAAGCTTTGCGTGCTCCAGTGCGTGGGCAATGGCGGCGGGATCATGCCCGTCAATTGCGATCGTGTTCCAGCCATAGGCGCGGATGCGCGCCAGCACATCTTCGCTGGTGGAAAGATTGGTGGCGCCATCTATGGTGATACTATTATCGTCGAACAGCACAATCAGCTTGTTCAGCTTCAGATGCCCGGCAAGCCCCAGCGCTTCGTGGCTGATGCCTTCCATCAGGCAGCCGTCACCGGCCATGGCGTAGGTATAATGGTCGACAATCTCAGAACCAAACTGTGCCGCCAACAAGCGTTCGGCCATCGCCATGCCGACCGCATTGCCAAGCCCCTGGCCCAGCGGTCCGGTGGTGGTCTCGATCCCCGCCACATGGCCATATTCCGAATGTCCGGCGCACAGGCCGCCCAATTGCCGGAAATTGATGATTTCCTGCATCGGCATATCGGCGTAGCCGGTAAGGTGCAGCACGGAATAAAGCAGCATGGAGCCATGTCCGCCGGACAGCACAAACCGGTCCCGGTCCGGCCATTTGGGATCGGCGGGGTCATATTTCAGAAACTGGGTGAACAGCACCGTCGCCACATCCGCCATGCCCATGGGCATGCCCGGATGGCCCGAATTGGCCTTCTGCACGGCGTCCATGCTCAGGGCGCGGATGGCGTTGGCCATGCTACGCTGTACGGTTCCTAAAAGCAGGCCGGTTGTGTCCGCTGTTTGTGCTGTTCCCACGCTCTAAATGCTCCCTGTAATCTTTCCACCTGATTGACCATGTTGGGCGGCAATCGTCAAGTGAAGGATGACCCGCAAGCGCATATTGCTCTGGGAGTAAATGACGCCTAATCTAGGCCGGAATCAGTCAGATATGGGGATAGTGCGGATGGCGTCGCTTGAGCAAGCGCAGGAACGGTTTACACAGGCGATTTCGGGACTGGAACGCGCACTTGCCGCCGTCCAAAAACGCCAGGACCGGCAGCAGGAAACGGCAAAGGAACTGACGGCCCTCAAAGCGCGCCATGCCGCCCTGGAAGCGGAGCATGCAGCCCTGCGCAAATCATTTGATACCCTGCGCAAACAGCAGCAGATGGTTGCCAAACGGCTGGATGGAACCATTGCTGGCCTGCACCAGGTTCTAAGTGTTTAAAAATACACAGGTAAAATAGGATAACAGGTGATGGCGCAAGTTTCTGTCCGGGTAAATGGCCGCGAATATGATTTAGCCTGTGGGGATGGGGAGGAGGCGCATCTGCGCGAGCTTGCCCAGTATGTGGATGCAAAAATTAATGCGGTTCGGGGCGGTGGCGTAAAGCTGACGGATGCGCAATTGTTGCTGATGGCGGGCATTGTGATCGCGGATGAGTTGAGCGAAGCAACCGATCCCGACAGGAAATCCGCCGCCAAAATTCAATCCGTATCCGAAACTATATCTGGGGTGCTTGAAGAATCTGCCAGCAGGCTGGAAGAAATCACCGCACGATTGGAAGCATTGTAAACTATTGTGACGAATGATCCCGCAGATATAGACCGCCTAAAAGCTGATCTTCGGAACGAACAGCGCAAAAAGCGCTCGGAAATGTTCAAAAGCTCCGCTTCCGAAATATATGTTATTGCCTCCAGACATTTCCTGAAGGGTGTCGTGCTTCCTTCCGGGGGGGTGATTGCGGGCTATTGGCCCCTGAAAGATGAATTTGATTCCCGGCCCCTGCTGGAAGCTATCGCGGCCCAGGGGGGGCGGTTGGCCTTGCCGGTGGTTGCGGGGGATTCGGGGCGGCTGATTTTTCGGGAATGGCAGCCTGGGGCGCCCCTTGTACCCGCCGGGTTTGGCACTCTGGGGCCCAGGGAAAATATGCAGGAGGTCTTGCCGGACCTGGTCATCACCCCCCTGCTGGCCTTTGACAGGCGGGGCTGCCGGTTAGGCTATGGCGGCGGGTTTTATGACCGCAGCCTGACGGCTTTGCGCGTGTCCGGGAAATGTAAACTTGCGATCGGACTGGGCTTTTCGGCGCAACGGGTGCAACAGGTTCCGGTGAGTGACGCGGACGCGCGCCTGGACGGCGTAGTGACCGAAACCGGGGTAATCTGGGCCCGTGCGGCGGTCACTACGGATTCTCACTGAATTGTCATCAACAAAAATTGTTTCGCTATTGGCATTGGAACAAGGGTTTACTATCTCTAACAGGCGTCACAAAGACAGCCATTAGAAGGGGTCTGCCATGAGGTTTTCGGATCGATTTTTCAGGATTTTTGCTGCGGCGATACTCGGCTTTTCATTGGCGGGCGGCGCCATGGCCGCGAACGCGCCGGTGAAGCAAAAGGCCGCACCGGATGAAAATATTGATGAAGGAGACCGGCTGTTCAAGCGGGGGCACTATGAAGAGGCGATGTCCTGGTGGAAGGAAGCGGCAGAAAAAGGCAGCGCGAATGCCATGTATCGTGTGGGCGCGGCCTATCGTGATGGCGTGTCGCGCGATAAGGAAGTGATTGTGGAGCGTGATTTTACAGAAGCCGCGAGATGGCTGACCCAGGCGGCGGAGATGGGGGATGAGCGGGCCCATTTCGATCTTGGCGCACTCTATGACGATGGCCTGGGTGTGGAAAAATCACCGGAACAGGCCGCACGCTGGTACCTTGCCGGGGCTGAACGCGGCCAGGTCGCATGCCAGTATAATATTGCCGTGATGTATGAGGATGGCGCCGGGATCGTCAAGGATCCCGTGGCCGCCTATATGTGGTATTACCTGGCGGCGCAGCAGGGCTTCATTGAGTTTGGCGGTCCCGCGCTGGAAAAGCTGAGCCGCAGCATGGAGCCGGTTCAGGTGCGTGACGCCATTCGGATGGCCAGGGATATGAAGTTCAAGCCGATAGTGCGCTGACCGATACATAGATGTTACGGTATTTGCTGCTGCTAACCGGATTAATGCTATTGGCAAGCGCCCCGGTCATGGCCGATCAGGGCAAGGCGCTGTTTGATAGCGGTAAATACCCGGATGCCGTTGCCTGGTGGAAACAGGCGTCGGAAACGCGCCGAGATCACGAGGCCGAATTCCGTCTGGGTGATTATTACGAATCTGGCGGCGTAGAGCCGGAAAATCTTCCCGAAGCAGCAAAATGGTATGCCATGGCGGCAGAGGGCGGACATGCGGGTGCGCAGTTTGCACTTGGCTCATTCTATGAAGCAGGGGCGGGCGTAGAAAAGTCCATCGAAAAAGCCGCCTTATGGTATGGCAAATGTGCGTCGCGCAATATCGCCAATTGCCAGTTTAATCTGGGGCGATTATCCAGTTCCGGCGAGGTAGAAAACCAGGATCTCGTTGAAGCCTATAAGTGGTATTATCTGTCGGCCAAGAATGGGTTTCTTGAATTTGATGCGGAAGAATTGGTCACGCTTGCGGCGCGCTTAACGTCAGATCAAAAACGCGAAGCCGTCAAACGGGCGATTGCCTTCAAGCCGGTGGAGTGATGGATTAGCCGCCGTCGCGTAATTGTTTCACAAAATCCGGCAGGCCGGTCTGGCGTTCGCGCCGTAAGCGCTCGGCGGTCAGGATCGCGCGCAATTGCTGATGTGCGGCGTCTACATCCTCATTGACGATGACATAATCATATTCCGGCCAATGGCTCATTTCATCCGAGGCCCTGGCCATACGGGCCGCCACAACTCCTGCACTGTCCTGTGCGCGGGTGGTCAGACGTTGTTGCAGTTCAGCCTTGGACGGAGGTAAAATAAACACCGACACCAGATCTTCACGCGCGCGCGCCTTTAATTGCTGTGTTCCCTGCCAGTCAATATCAAACAGCACGTCTCTGGCGGATTTGAGCGCAGCTTCAACCATGTTCGCCGGGGTGCCGTAATAATTCTCAAACACTTTGGCATGTTCCAGAAATTCGTCCTTGTCGCGGCGTGCGGTAAATTCAGCTTCGGAAATAAAACAATAATCCTTTCCCTCGACTTCTCCGGGACGCATTGGGCGTGTTGTCGCCGACACAGACATGGCAAGATCAGGTTCGCTTGCCAGCAGCAATCGCGACAATGTGGTTTTTCCTGCACCGGATGGCGAGGAAAGCACCAGCATCAAACCACGGCGATGAAGATTTATGCGCGCCATATTCGACTCTATTCGATATTCTGTATCTGTTCGCGAAGTTGCTCAATCTGCACCTTCAGGTCAAGTCCGATGCGGGTAAGTTCCGTATCCGGGGATTTGGAACAGAGCGTATTGGCCTCGCGATTAAATTCCTGGATCAGAAAATCCAGCTTGCGGCCCACAGGTCCGGCGTCGATCAGCAGGCTTTGCGCATTGGAAACATGGGCATTCAGCCGGTCAATTTCCTCGCGGATATCCGCCTTGGCGGCGAGCAAAGCCACTTCCTGGGCAAGGCGATCTTCGGAGAGTGCGGATGTATTTCCCAACAATACAGCGAGCTGCTCACTCAACCGTTGCCGTAGCAGCGTAACGGCATTCCCAGCACGGCCTTCGGCGGCACTGGTTAGCCGTGCGATTTCATCAACCTGACCTGAAACGACGGTATGCAGACGTTTACCTTCTGCGGCGCGCGATGCAAAAAGATCGGCAAGCGCGGTTTCAAAACTTTGCAGAATGGCTGCAAGGCGCCTCTCACGCTCCTCCTCTGTCTCTATATGTTCGACCTGCTCGACAACGCCGTGAATATTCAGGATGCCGCTGGCCGTGGACGGCGCCAGCCCGGACTGGTTCTCGATTTCGGCCAGCACGGAAAGCACCTGTTGCAGGGCCTCATGATTGATTTTGATTTGGGTTTCACCGCCGGTGCTGCGGCTGAGTTGCAGGCTGATCTGAATATTGCCGCGTTTGAATTTCTGTGCGGTTTTTTCGCGGATCGTACTTTCCAGAACGGACAAGTCGGAAGGTATCCGCATACGGACATCCAGCCCGCGTCCATTGACACTGCGCAGTTCCCACGCCCAGCGAAACGCCGCATATTCTCCGTCGGCGTGTCCAAAACCGGTCATGCTGGCTACGGGCATTTTGCGGGGGCTCCTGTCGTTGTTGCAGATTGCTAAAAGGTACTATGCCACATTTCAGATTATTTTTTTGGGGATAAATTCTTCTGTTGCTTCTCGCGCGCCCGTAACCTTGCGACATTTTTATTGTGTTCCTCCAGACTGGCGGCGAAGGCGTGGCCACCACTGCCGTCGGCGGCGAAATACAGCGCATCTGTCGCCGCCGGGTGCAGCACCGCCTGAAGCGCAGCGCGCCCCGGATTGGCGATAGGGGCAGGGGGCAGGCCGGGCTGTTTATAAGTGTTAAACGGACTTTTGATGGCCAGGTCCGCGCGGCTGATTGGCGCGTCATTGGGCGCACCCTTATCACGGGCGTACACGACGGTCGGATCAGACTGCAACGCCATGCCGAGGCGCAGGCGGTTGTAAAACACCCCGGCGATCAGCGGGCGTTCTGCGGTGATGCCGGTTTCCTTCTCGACAATTGACGCGAGAATTAATGCAGCCTCTGGCGTTGCAAGGGGGATTTGTTCGTTACGCTCAGCCCAAACGCTCGCAAGCAATAATTTTTGCGCCTCCTGCATACGGGCAATAAGCGCAGTCCGGCTTTCGCCTCTGGGGAAATTATATGTTTCCGGCAACAGACTGCCCTCGGGCGGCGGCGGGGGCATTGTTCCGCTTAAAGGCTCGGTAGCGGCGACAAGCGCCAGAACTTCGTGCGTACTAAGCCCTTCGGCAATACTGATCTGGTGCTGCAAGATGTCGCCGGCGGTAATTTTCCGCATGATCATGCGCGGGCTTGCCTTGGGCGCAAAGGCATATTCCCCGGCCTTCAGGCGGCGCGCATTGCCGGATAGCAAGGCGGCTGCGCGAAATAATATTGGCCGTTCTATGACGCCCGCATCCTGCAATCGCGTGGCAATCCCGGCAAGTGAAGCGCCCTTGGGCAGATCGGCAATGATTTCAGCGCTGTACGGTCCGGGGGCGTCCAGCCAGGTTTGTGTCCAATACCAGGCGGCGGCGCCAGGCACGGCGAGAGACAGTACGGTCCAGGCGAACACTAAAACCACGCGTCGAATTGGTAGAGATAAAGTCATGGAGGAAAGTGCTTCTTCCCCCTCCCCCTCGTGGGGAGGGCCGGGGTGGGGGGCTAAGAAAAAAGAATATTCCGCAAACCCAAATAGCTACAGCCGCGCCCGGCTTAGCAACAGCGATGCATTCGTGCCGCCAAATCCGAAGCTGTTCGACAGAACGGTGTCAACCTTGCATTCTACCGGGGCATTCGCGGCAAGATTGATCCGGGTTTCAACCGACGGATTATCCAGATTGATGGTCGCGGGGCAAACCCCATCGCGGATGGCGAGTATGGAGTAAATCGCCTCTACCGCGCCCGCCGCACCAAGCAAGTGACCAATCGAGGATTTTGTAGATGACATCACCAGACTGGCTGTGGCATTGCCGAACAGTCGCGTGACGGCGCCAAGTTCGATTTCATCGCCCAGCGGCGTCGATGTGCCGTGCGCATTCACATATTGAATATCGGATGGCGAAATTCCGGCCTTGCGCAGCGCCATCTGCATGGCGCGAAAGCCGCCATCGCCGGTTTCTTCGGGCGCGGTGATGTGATAGGCGTCACCGCTCAGGCCATATCCGATGACTTCGGCGTAAATTTTCGCGCCGCGCTTTTTGGCGTGTTCCAGTTCTTCCAGCACGATAATGCCCGCACCTTCGCCCATCACAAAACCGTCGCGGTCCCTGTCATAGGGGCGCGATCCACGCGCGGGTTCATCGTTGAAATTGGTGCTCAGCGCCTTGCAGGCGGCGAAACCCGCCACGCCAATGGGGCATATCGTTGCCTCTGCGCCGCCCGCCACCATCACATCGGCATCGTCATACTGAATAAGACGGGCTGCATCGCCAATGGCGTGCGAGCCGGAAGCGCATGCGGTCACGACCGAATGATTTGGACCCTTGAGGCCAAACTCGATTGACACATTGCCCGACACCAGATTGATCAGACGCCCGGTAATAAAGAACGGGCTGACCCGGCGCGGCCCTTTTTCGGCCAGTTCCAGCGACGCCTGTTCAATGCCTGGCAGACCGCCAATGCCGGAACCGATCATTACACCGGCGCGGCAGCGTTCTTCTTCATTGGCGGCTGCCCAGCCTGAATCTTTAATCGCCTGCTTGGCGGCGGCAATGCCATAGACGATGAAATCATCCATGCGGCGCTGTTCTTTGGGCGACACATAGGCATCGGCATTGAACGTGCCGTCACTGCCATCGCCACGCGGGACTTCACAGGCGATGCGCGCCGCATAGTGCGAGGCGTCGAATCGGGTAATGGGCCCCGCGCCGCTTTGCCCCGCAAGCAAACGCCGCCAGTTGACGTCCACCCCGTCGCCGAGCGGCGTCACCATGCCCATTCCGGTGACTACAACACGTCTCATGGGGTGAATATCAGCCTTTCGCGGCTTTCAGGAAGTTGATGGCGTCCTGCACGGTTTGAATTTTTTCGGCTGCATCATCGGGAATTTCGACACCGAATTCTTCTTCAAACGCCATTACGAGTTCAACCGTGTCCAGGCTATCGGCGCCCAGATCGTCGATAAAGCTTGCGCCATCCACAACCTTGTCTGCTTCCACGCCCAAATGCTCAATCACGATTTTCTTAACGGTGGCGGCGATATCGCTCATTCAAATGTCCTTTCCGGTCGTTCAGCCAATCCCCAACCCCGGGGCGGCCTATTTATGTGAGTTTCAGGATGTGCAGGTAGCATACTTTATCCGGCAACGCCAGTTGCCCGAACACCTGAAAATGGCATCAGATCATGGCCATGCCCCCATTGACATGCAGGGTTTGGCCGGTAACGTAAGCAGCCTCCTCGCTGGCCAGAAACAGTACACAATTCGCCACCTCTGCACTATCGCCAAGCCGGCCGGCCGGGATGGCGTTCAGCAGCCGTTCCCGCTGCCCATCATCCAGCGCATCGGTCATGGCGGTCTTGATCATGCCAGGGGCCACGCAATTGACGGTGATTCCCCGGCTGGCGATTTCCTGGGCCAGACTTTTGCTCATGCCAATCATTCCGGCCTTGGAGGCGGCATAGTTTCCCTGTCCCGGGTTGCCGGTAACGCCGACAACCGAGGTGATGGAGATGATTCGCCCCCAGCGCCGCTTCATCATGCCGCGCAGCACCCCGCGCGAGAGCCTGAAGGCGGAGGTCAGGTTGACGGCCAGCACCGTATCCCATTCCTCGTCCTTCATGCGCATGAACAGATTGTCGCGGGTAAGGCCTGCATTATTCACCAGAATATCAAGTTGGCCCATTGCCTCTTCGGCCTGTTTCGGCAGCGCGTCCACCGCCGCCGCGTCAGCAAGATTGCAGGGCAACACATGCGCGCGCGCGCCAAGCTCCGCCGCCAGTTCGCGCAGCACCGCCTCGCGGGTGCCGGACAGGCCAACGGTCGCCCCCTGCGCATGCAGCGTTCGCGCCACAGCGCCGCCAATGCCCCCAGTGGCGCCGGTAACCAGGGCGCATTTGCCGGTTAAATCAAACATGCTTTTCTCCCGTAATTTCCGTCAACAGCAGATAACCGGAATCACAATCATAGTATAGCGCACTTCCTCCTTGATTTTGACAATAAGCAATGACCTAATCATGAGCTTGTGATTTTAAGGGGGACATTATCATGGCGCCACCAAAACCGACCGGATCGGGGGTAGGTCACTTTATTGCTACCACCATGTCCAGGATGCATGTCTGGCTGTATCGCATTTCGGGTGGCCGCATTGGCGGCAGGATGTTTAATGCGCCGATCGTGTTGTTGACCACAACCGGACATAAAAGCGGCCAGCAGCGCACCACGCCTTTGTTATATCTGGATGTGGGCGATTCCACTTACGCCATCGTTGGATCATTTGCCGGGGCTGACAAGCCGCCAGCCTGGGCTGTCAATCTGCTTAAAACGCCCAGGGCGGAAATTCAGATCGGGGCGAATGTCATTAAAGTAAACGCCGCCGTCGCTTCAGCGCAACGCAAGGGTGAACTATGGCCAAAACTGGTAGCATTATATCCCGATTATCAGGTTTACCAGGACCGCACCACACGCGATATTCCGGTATTTTTGCTTTCATCTGCGTCCTGATTCGCCAATTTGGATGGTAGTTGTTGACAGAAACCCCGAATGCATCTTTAAAATGTACCCATAATAATTTTATTGCGTCAAAACCTTTACATGTGCGATTTACAGACGATTTCTGTACAAGTTTTTATTTTGAGGCGTTTTCATGTTGCGAAATTTATTTTTCCGGCTACTCGCCGGGGATTCGCGGGGGAAAATCCCTCACGATAAAATCCACGAGGAAATATTAGGCGAGCAATTACACCTGATTGCCAGGGGTTCCTTTCTGGATGTTCTCACCTTTATCACGGGGGCAGGCCTCATCGCCCTGAGTTTTGTTGCGGCGGAGAAAGCCAGCCCAGTTGCGGCGTTTGGATGGAGCGCCATTTTTGCATTGGCCAGCATTGCAGGGCTGATCCTGTCAGAGCTATTTAACCGCGCTGTTAACAATTCCGGTGACGTTGCGCCGGACTACCTTAAATGGGCGATATTGTTTACCCTGCAGATCGGTTTCACGAGCCTGGCGTGGAGCAGTCTTTTCTTCATATTTTGGGCCCCGGCTTCGGAGGCGACCATTGCTGTCCTTGCTGCTGTGGCTTTGATTGGCAATATATCCGCCATAACCAAATTTCTTCCTTTGAGATCTGCAATAATAGTTGCCATTGCCTGTGTGAATGGGCCTGTAATTTTGTATCTTCTGATGCAGCAGCAGCTTGACAGCCTCATCATGGCGGCGGGTGTTGCCCTGATCGGGCTTATATTTGCGCGCGGCGCGCTTACGGCGAATGCGACATTGATGGAATCGCTGCGGTTGCGGTTCGAAAGGCGTGAAATGCTGGTCCGGTTGCAGGAGTCCCTTCTGGAAGCAGAATTGGCGAATGCGGCCAAATCACGTTTTATCGCAAATATCAGCCACGAATTGCGCACTCCGCTGAATTCGATTATCGGTTTTTCCGAACTGTTGCAGCAGGAAGTGTACGGGCCGCTTGGCGATAGCAGATATGCGGACTATGCCGGTGATATTTCAACAAGCGGCGATCATCTGCTGAATTTGATTAATGACATTCTTGATCTGTCAAAGATCGAAACGGGCACATTGCAATTATCTGAAGACGAATTTGGCTTGCAGGCGCTTATTGAATCCGCGATTGGCATGGTCTCGCCTGTTGCCGCCCTGAAACAGGTGAAAATCAGCCTCCCGGAGGATTTGCCTGATTTTCGGCTTACGGTAGATCGTATTCGCATGAAGCAGTCGCTTGTTGGCCTTCTGGAGAATGCCGTAAAATTTTCCGGTTCCGGTCAGACCGTCCGCATCAATTGGCGGCAAGCGGATGACGCCGGACTGGAGATCATCATTGCAGACGATGGCATTGGCATGAACGAGGCCGAAATTCAGAGCGCGCTAACACCATTTGAACGGGCGGCGGAAACCGGAAATCTGTTGGAGGTGCGTGGTGCGGGACTGGGGCTGCCGCTGGCCAAGGCATTGCTGGAAATACATGGTGGCGCGTTGACCATTGATTCCACACCGCAAGTGGGAACTGCGGTCAGCCTGCATTTGCCTGAAAACCGGGTGACGAAGGGGGCGGCGGAGCAAGCCGGATTTGCGCCTTCGGAAGAGAGCAAAGCATATCTTTACCGGCGCAACCAGTCGAAGCCGACAAGGGGCCGTAGCTGACTTTACACTATCGCGTGCCTATCGCCAATGGTAAGGAAAAAAACTGTTGGCTGGGCGCGCATCGTTGTAACATCCCATGATTCTGGAACACTCATGATCGGAGGGATGCGTAATGCGCAAATATCTATTTATGGCGTCGATGGTGGCATCGATCACTTTCGCTTCAGCCGCATCCGCAACGACACTGGATGACGTGAAAAAGAAGGGCTTCGTGCAATGCGGCGTCAGCCAGGGGCTGAAGGGTTTTTCCAGCCCGGATGACAAAGGCGGCTGGACCGGCATTGATGTCGATTTGTGCCGGGCGATTGCGGCTGCGATTTTTGGCGATGCTTCAAGCGTCAAATATACACCTTTATCCGCGAAGGAACGTTTCACTGCGTTGCAATCTGGCGAGATTGATGTGCTGTCGCGCAACACTACCTGGGCGCTATCGCGGGACACGGCATTGGGTTTTGATTTTCGCGGCGTCACCTATTATGACGGGCAGGGTTTCATGGTGCGTAAAAGTTCCGGTGTCAAAAGCGCCCGCGAGCTTGATGGCGCCACGATTTGCGTATTGATGGGCACGTCAACCGCGCTGACATTGGCGGACTATTTCCGTTCCAACAATATGAAATATGAGCCGATCACGTTTGAAAAGGATGATGAGGTTGTTGCGGCCTATGAATCCGGGCGCTGTGACGCCTATACGATAGACAGTTCGGGCCTGTACGCCAACCGGCTGACATTGAAAGATCAGCAGGAACATCTGGTTTTGCCGGAAATCATTTCCAAGGAACCGTTGGGCGCCGTAGTTCGGCATGGTGATAATCAGTGGGGGGATATTGTATCCTGGGCACTGTACGCCATGCTCAATGCCGAAGAGCTTGGGGTAAACTCCAAGAATGCGGCGGGTATGCGCGAAAGCGATAATCCGGAAATTCGCCGCCTGCTGGGTACCGAAGGAAAATTCGGCGAGGGCCTGGGCCTGCCGGATGACTGGGCTTACAATATCATTGCCAAGGTTGGTAATTATGCGGAAATATTTGACCGCAATGTCGGAAAGGGATCGCCGCTTGGCATTCCGCGTGGCCTGAACGCCTTGTGGACACAGGGCGGCATCCAGTACGCGCCGCCCATTCGCTGATCCGTGGCAATGCGCAAGCTGGTAATCTGGAATGATCCGCGTTACCGCGCGTGGTTTTTTCAGATTCTGGCTGTGCTGCTGGTTGGTGGTTTTTTTGCCACTGTCATTGCCAACACAGTAGATAATCTTAATCAGCTCAACGTCGCCTCGGGTTTTGGCTTTTTGCAGCATACGGCGGGCTTTGGCATCAGTCAGACACTGATCGAATATTCCGAAGCCTCAACCTATGGCCGCGCATTTTTAGTGGCGCTTCTGAACACGCTGCTGGTGGCGGGGATTGGTATTGTATTTGCCACAGTCTTGGGGTTTCTCGTGGGCATCGCGCGGTTGTCATCGAACTGGCTGGTGGCGAAACTGGCCACTGTGTATATCGAAACCTTCCGCAATATTCCCCTGCTGCTGCAAATTCTGTTCTGGTATACGGCGGTGCTCAGCAATCTGCCCGCGCCGCGCGACAGCATGCAGTTTGGCGGTATGTTGCTGAACAGGCGCGGCCTGTATGCACCGGCGCCGGTAGGTGAACCGGGGTTTGAATATGTGATGCTGGCATTTGCGGTGGCACTTCTGGGGATAATTATCCTGCGCCGCTTGTCGGAACGTAAACGGATGCATACAGGGGCTGGATTGCCTGTGCTATTTCCTGGCCTTGGATTAGTGTTTGGTGTTCCCCTGCTGGTGTTCTGGCTGGCCGGTTCACCGCTGCATTTTGAAGTTCCGCAATTACGCGGGTTCAATTTTGTGGGTGGGCTGCGCGCGGTTCCTGAACTTCTGGCGCTGGTGTTTGCGCTATCAATTTACACGGCGTCTTTTATTGCTGAGATTGTGCGTTCCGGTATTCAGGCCGTAAATTGGGGGCAAAGCGAAGCCGCTTTGGCGCTTGGCCTGCGCCGGCCGGAAGTATTGCGTCTTGTAGTTGTTCCGCAGGCGTTACGGGTGATTATTCCGCCCCTGACCAGCCAGTTTTTGAATCTGACAAAAAACTCGTCGCTTGCAGCGGCGCTGGCTTATCCGGAACTGGCGTCGGTGTTTGCAGGAACAGTATTGAACCAGACCGGACAGGCTGTTGAGGTGCTGGCGATCACCATGGCGGTGTATCTCAGCCTGAGTTTGCTGACATCGATGGCCATGAATTTTTATAATTCGCGTATCGCATTGGTGGAACGATGAGCTTCGTGCGAAAATCCTATCTTCCGGAAACTTCTCCGCCATTACTGAGCGTGGGGGTGTTGGGCTGGCTGAAGGCAAACCTGTTTTCCTCTGTCGGCAATACGTTGCTGAGCCTGCTGGGGCTTTACATGCTGTGGGTCATTGTGCCGCCGCTGATTGAATGGGCGCTGCTGGATGCGGTGTGGCAGGGCAGTGGGCGCGAGGCGTGTCTGGTTGAAAATGCGGGCGCCTGCTGGGCGTTTGTCGCCGCAAAGTTTGGTCAGTTCATGTATGGCCGCTATACCTTCGAGGAGCGTTGGCGCGTTGATCTGGTATTCCTTGTTGGCGCGTTGACGGTTGGTCTGCTGATGATCGGGCGTATGCCGGGGCGCAGATATCTTGCGGTGTTTGGATTGGTGATCTATCCGGTGCTGGCTTATTTCATGCTGACAGGTGGCGCTTTTGGGCTGGTTGAAGTTGAAACATCGCTTTGGGGCGGATTGCTGCTAACCTTTGTGGTGGCGTCGGTGGGCATCGTGGTTTCGTTGCCGCTTGGTGTTTTCCTGGCGCTGGGACGGCGCTCAAAAATGCCGGTGATGCGGACTTTGTCCGTGATCTATATCGAGGCGTGGCGCGGTGTGCCGCTGATTACGGTGCTGTTCATGGCCAGTGTCATGCTGCCGCTGTTTTTGCCGCCGGGGACAAATTTCGATAAATTGCTGCGTGTACTGATTGGTGTCACGCTGTTTTCTTCCGCTTATATGGCGGAAGTGGTGCGTGGCGGTTTGCAGGCCATACCGCGTGGCCAGTACGAAGCGGCAAGTGCACTGGGTCTTGGCTATTGGCGGACGAACCTGCTGATTATTATGCCGCAGGCGTTGCGTCTGGTCATTCCCGGTATTGTGAATACATTTATCGGCCTGTTCAAGGATACGACATTGGTGATGATCGTGGGGCTGTTTGATTTTCTGGGTAGTGTGCAGGTGAACTTTTCCGACGCGAACTGGGCAACGCCGCAAACCGCCGCCAGCGGCTATGCTTTTGCGGCGCTGGTTTTCTGGATCATATGTTTTGGCATGTCGCGTTATTCCATGCGGCTGGAAAGCCGGTTAAACGAGGGGACACGGCGCGCATGAGCGACACCCCCTCCGAAAATCTCATGGCGATAGAAATGACCGGCGTCAATAAATGGTTCGGCGCGTTTCAGGTGCTGAAGCAGATTGATCTGTCGGTTAAACGTGGCGAACGCATTGTGATTTGCGGGCCATCCGGTTCCGGAAAATCCACACTGATCCGTTGCATCAACCGGCTGGAGGAACATCAGCAGGGCAGGATCATTGTCAATGGTATCGAGTTGAACCATGATCTCAAGCGCATCGATGAAGTGCGCGCCGAGGTTGGCATGGTGTTTCAGTCGTTCAATCTGTTTCCGCATCTGACCATTCTGGAAAATTGCACGCTGGCCCCGATCTGGGTGCGTAAGCTTCCCAGGGCACAGGCCCATGACGTAGCAATGAATTATCTGGAGCGGGTGCAGATCGCCGATCAGGCGCATAAATTTCCAGGGCAACTATCGGGCGGTCAGCAACAGCGGGTGGCGATTGCGCGCGCGCTGTGTATGAGCCCGGAAATCATGCTGTTTGACGAGCCGACATCTTCACTGGATCCGGAAATGATCAAGGAGGTGCTCGACGTGATGATCGGCCTGGCGGGCGATGGCATGACGATGCTGTGCGTCACCCATGAAATGGGATTTGCGCGTACCGTTGCCGATAGGGTGATATTCATGGACGCTGGGCAGATTGTTGAAGAAAATGCGCCGGAAGAATTTTTCAATCATCCGCAGCATCCGCGCACCCGCGAATTTTTAAGCCAGATATTGAGTCATTGAGGGAAATGAAAATGCCCAAAAAACCAGCCCTTAAAATTCTCGGGAAAAAAGTTTCCGCACCGAAATCACCGGATCAGGCGATGCTGGAGAAAGTAGTGAATCCGCATCCCGATACGGATTATGTGGCGCGCTTTACCTGCCCGGAATTTACGTCATTGTGTCCCATGACCGGCCAGCCGGATTTTGCGCATCTGATGATTGATTATGTGCCGGGCAAGTGGATTGTTGAATCCAAGTCGCTGAAACTGTTTTTGCAATCCTACCGCAATTACGGGGCGTTTCATGAGGATTGCACCATCGCCATCGCCAAGCGCATCAAGACGGCGATAGCCCCCAAATGGCTGCGCATCGGGGGCTATTGGTATCCGCGCGGCGGCATGCCGATTGATGTGTTCTGGCAAACCGGTGCGGCGCCCAAAAATCTATGGATCCCGCCGCAGGATGTTCCCGGCTATCGCGGGCGCGGCTGATATGGCCGCGCCCAAACTCAAACGTTTTTATGAAATTGCCGCCGCAACCAAAGTGGACGGGGGCTATCATATAACGCTGGATGCCAGGCCGGTGCGCACCCCCGGCGGCGAGACGGTTCTGTTGCAGAACCGGGCGCTGGCCGATGCGTTGGCCGCAGAATGGGACGCCCAGAAGGCGCATATAGAATTTTCCACCATGGGCATCAATCAACTGGTTAATAGCGCCATTGACCGGGGCGTCATTGATAGGGCTGGCCTTGTGGACGAACTGGCCGCCTATGGCGCCACTGATTTACTATGTTACCGCGCCGAGGCGCCGGTGGCATTGGTGGCGCGTCAGGGGGCGGCATGGGATCCCCTGCTGGATTGGGCCGGGGCCCGCTATGGTGCGCGCCTGCGCGTCACCAGCGGCATCGTGGCGATAGAGCAGGATGCGTCCGCCCTGGCGGCGTTGCAGGCCCGGATTGCAGCGGCGGACCCGTTTCAGCTTGTCGCCCTGCGCGCCGCCGTGGGCATCTGCGGATCGCTGATCGTCGGGCTGGCGGTGGCGGAAGGGCGTCTGGATATAGAACGCGCCTGGCAGGTGGTTAATATTGACGAGGACTGGCAAAAGGAAAAATGGGGCGAAGACGCCCAGGCGGCCGCAAATCGGGCTGGCGCCTTTGCCGCCTTCGCCCAGGCCGCCCACATGCTGCAAGTGCTGGAATCTGGTTCTCATTGATGCTATGCCAACCCTCACAAGAGCAAGATTTAAGCCGGGGGTTTAATGGATACGATTGGCCAGTTGGACGCAAAGCGTGTTGTGGCGAAGCAGGGTGGCGGGCAGCGCCGCATTGACGCGCAACATTCCAAAGGCAAGCTGACGGCCCGGGAGCGGCTGGAACTGCTGCTGGATGCAGGCTCGTTCGAAGAATTTGACATGTTCGTCGAACATCGCTGCGCGGATTTCGGCATGGCCGGACAGCGTTTTCCCGGCGATGGGGTGGTCACCGGCTGGGGCACCATTGACGGGCGGATTGTGTATGTGTTCGCCAAGGATTTTACCGTGTTTGGCGGCTCGCTGTCCCAGGCGCATGCGCAAAAGGTCTGCAAGATACAGGACATGGCGCTGCGCAATGGCGCGCCGATCATTGGCCTGATGGATGCGGGCGGCGCGCGGATTCAGGAAGGCGTTGACAGCCTGGGCGGCTATGCCGAAATTTTTCAGCGTAATGTGCTGGCGTCCGGTGTTATCCCGCAGATTTCGGTGATCATGGGGCCGTGCGCGGGCGGCGATGTGTATTCGCCCGCCATGACCGATTTCATCTTCATGGTGCGCGACACGTCTTATATGTTCGTCACGGGCCCCGATGTGGTGAAAACCGTCACCCAGGAAGAAGTCAGCGCCGAACAGTTGGGCGGGGCCAGCATCCATACCACCAAATCCTCGATTGCCGACGGGGCCTATGACAATGATGTCGAGACGCTCGAACAAATCCGTAGATTGATGAGTTTTCTGCCTGCGAACAATCGCGAAAAGGCGCCCGTGCGTGCGACCTTTGATGCGCCGGACCGGCTGGAAATGTCACTGGACACGCTGGTGCCAGACAATGCCAACAAGCCCTATGACATGAAAGAATTGATCCTGAAAATTGCCGATGAGGGTGATTTTTTCGAAATTCAGGAACATTTCGCCAAAAACATTATCACCGGTTTTGCGCGCATTGATGGCCAGCCGGTAGGCATTGTTGGTAATCAGCCGATGGTGCTGGCGGGGTGTCTTGATTCCGACGCCAGCCGCAAGGCGGCGCGCTTTGTGCGGTTTTGCGACTGCTTTGGCATTCCGATCATTACGCTAGTCGATGTGCCGGGATTTTTGCCGGGCACCGCGCAGGAATATGGCGGGCTGATCAAGCATGGCGCGAAACTGCTGTTCGCCTATTGCGAGGCGACGGTGCCGAAAATCACATTGATCACCCGCAAGGCAATGGGCGGCGCTTACGTGGTGATGGCGTCCAAGCATCTGCGCGGCGATCTGAACTTTGCCTGGCCCACAGCGGGCATTGCGGTGATGGGCGCCAAGGGCGCGGTGGAAATCATCTTCCGCGAAGAAATCGGATCGCCCGAGAAAATTGCGGCGCGCACTGAAGAATATGAAACCCAGTTCCTCAATCCCTTTGTTGCCGCCAACCGGGGCTATATTGACGAAATCATCATGCCGCATTCGACGCGGCGGCGGATCAGCCTCGGATTGCAGCGTCTGGCGAACAAGAAGCTGGAAAATCCGTGGAAAAAACACGCAAACATCCCTCTGTAGACTGATAAAATCATGTTCACAAAAATTCTGATCGCCAATCGCGGCGAAATCGCCTGCCGGGTTATCAAGACCGCGCGCAGAATGGGCATCAAAACCGTTGCCGTCTATTCCGATGCGGATGCCTCGGCGCTGCATGTCAAAATGGCAGACGAGGCTGTTTATATCGGCGCTTCGCCCGCCAGCGAATCCTATCTGATAGCCGATAAAATTATCGCAGCGGTCAAGCAGACGGGCGCGCAGGCGGTGCATCCGGGCTATGGCTTTCTGTCTGAAAATACGGTGTTCGCCGAACGGCTGCAAAAAGAAGGCATCGCGTTTATCGGCCCCAATGTGCGCGCCATTCAGGCGATGGGCGACAAGATTGAATCGAAAAAACTGGCCGCCGCCGCCAAGGTGAATACGGTTCCTGGCTATCTCGGCGTTATCAAGGACACCGATGAAGCGGTAAAAATATCGGCTGGCATCGGCTATCCGGTGATGCTGAAGGCGTCGGCGGGCGGCGGTGGCAAAGGCATGCGCATCGCCTGGAACGAGGCCGATGTGCGCGAAGGGTTTCCCGCTGCAACTGCGGAAGCGATTTCAAGCTTTGGCGATGACCGGGTGTTTGTTGAAAAATTTGTGACCGAACCCCGCCATATCGAAATTCAGGTGCTGGCCGACAAGCAGGGCAACACGCTGTATCTGGGCGAACGCGAATGTTCCATCCAGCGCCGCCATCAAAAGGTCATCGAAGAAGCGCCAAGTCCGTTTCTTGATGAAGCCACGCGCAAGGCCATGGGCGAACAGTCGGTCGCGCTGTGCAGGGCGGTGAATTATGAATCCGCCGGGACGGTGGAATTCATTGTCGATAAAGACCGGAATTTCTATTTTCTGGAAATGAACACCCGCTTGCAGGTGGAACATCCGGTAACGGAACTGATCACCGGCATCGATCTGGTGGAACAGATGATCCGCGTTGCGGCGGGTGAAAAACTGTCCATCACGCAGGCGGATATAAAGCTGAACGGCTGGGCGATGGAAAGCCGTGTCTATGCGGAAGATCCGTTCCGCAACTTCCTGCCCTCCATCGGGCGGCTGGTGCGCTATCAGCCACCGGCGGAATCCGTGCATGACGGCGTTACCGTGCGTAACGATACCGGGGTGTTTGAGGGCGCGGAAATTTCCATGTTCTATGATCCGATGATCGCCAAGCTGTGCACCCATGCCGCCACCCGCTCTGAGGCGATTGCCGCCATGAGCGACGCGCTGGACGCCTTTCACATTCGCGGCATTCAGCACAATGTGCCTTTCGTTGCGGCCGTCATGCAGCATCCGCGTTTTGGCGAAGGGCGTCTGACGACGGCCTTCATCGCCGAAGAATGGCCCGACGGTTTTCATGGCACGCAATTATCCACAGAGATAAAGCGTGATCTGGCGGCGCTCACCGCCTTCATCTATTTGCAGCAGGCGGCGCGCGCCGGGGATATTTCCGGCCAGATCAAGGGCAGCTATCAAAAACCCCGTGGTCAGGATTGGATGATCACACTGGATGATGTGAATTATCCGGTCAGCGCCGCGCTGGCGGAAGGCGGTTGCCTTGTGACATTTGAAGGGGCTGCCAAGGCCCAGCGTGTCGTTACCAACTGGACGCCGATGCAGCCGGTGATGCGCGCCACGGTGGATGGCCGCCGCCTGATCGTGCAGGTTGACCGGCAGGCCAGCTATCGCCTGTTGACCCATCGCGGCGCGACAGCGAAGGGCATCATGCGCAGTGTGCGTTCGGCGGAACTGTTTGCGCTGATGCCGGAAAAGGTGGCGCCCGATCTGTCAAAATATCTGCTGTGCCCGATGCCGGGTCTGGTGGTGTCCATCGCCGTCGAGGTCGGGCAGGAGATCAAGGCGGGCGAGACGCTCGCCATCGTCGAGGCCATGAAGATGCAGAACATTCTGCGCGCCGAAAGCGATGGCGTCGTCGCCGCCATCAAGGTCAAGGCTGGTGAAAGTCTGGCGGTTGATCAAGTGATCCTGGAGTTTGAATAGCAGGCGGCGATTCAGTCAGATCAGAATAACGGTTTCATGCCAACGGTCATATGTTTCGACTCATCGTCATCCAAACACTACCCAGAACAAAACAATGTCATCCTGAGCGAAGCGAAGGATCTCTCTTTGCGTCAAGGAGATCCTTCGCTTCGCTCAGGATGACAAAAAGAAGAGATCAGGATAACAGTACATTACATAGGGCCGTTGGTCTCACAGTCGCAGATTGCCGGTTCAGCGCACTCCCAACCGGCGGATCGCATCTGGCGTATAGCGATCTTCTTTTAACTCGTCGGCAAAGAAATTGATCTGCGGTTCCTGGTTGGTGAAGCCCAGCACAAGATAGCGTCCGGCATTCAGGTCGTAGGAGATGGAGGCCCCCGAGCCGCACACCGGCACCTCAAAGTAAGTATATCCGTATTCTTCCTGTGCACGCCACAGCGCGCCGCGTGCATCGTACTGACTGGTATTACTCACCTGCCATGCGTCCGTTTCTATCCAAAATTTACGTTTGGGATACAGATGGCGAAACTCAGCGCGCAGATTGGCTTCGATCATTTCGGATCGCTGTAATTCGTAGCGCACAAAATCCTGATTGATATGCCCCCCTGCCAGAAATATGTCTTTATACTGATGTTCACGTAACGCCAGATCATAATTGTTCGCGGGCAAATAGGCTTCTTGGCGGCCAACATAGGTCCAATCATACCGGTCGGTCGCGCCATTATATCCATCAAAGCTGTCCACGGTCTGCAAGCCATCGGTGTTGGTGCCCGGATTATCATAGGCAATATCGGGCGCGCGTCGTACACGGCGTGTGCCGGGACTGTAGACCCAGGCCTTGCGGGGGCTTTGTGACTGGTCGATGGTTTCGTGCACCATCACGACATTTCCCGCAGCGCGCGCCGGGGCGATGGTATTGGCGATGTAACGCAGGCTGATATTGTTGAGTTCCGAAACGTTTTTTTTGGCAGGGTTCGAATAATCCTGCATCACTTCATCCTGCACGACATACTCGTTAAAGTCGCCGCTTCGCGTTGGCAAAGCTGCCACAAACTGCCGCGTGACTTTGAAATTGCGGAATTTGAGTTTGTGGTTCCAGATAAATTGCTGTGCTGTACTGGGAATTGGAAACGCCGTGCCGTGAATGGCCCCGGATAGACCCGCGCCATCCGGAGTTTCGGCACTCGTAAGTGCATTATTTTTTATTGATTCATATATGGCCGCCGGCTGCGCACAGGACCGCCGCCCCGGATAGACATGCATTTTGTAAGTGTCTGGATAAGCGGCCAACATCGCCTTGGTGGTTTCAGTCAGATTTTTTTCGTACTGGGCCTTGTTTTGCGCCGTGATGGTGAACAATATTTTGTCGTCTGCGAACGGGTTAGGGTGGCGGTCGCCCAGTTTGTAGATGACATTTGCAGGCGGTGATTGCAGGCCGCCGGTCCATTCCGGAATCGTCCCCGCTTTGTTACCGGATTTTTGTGACCCCATCGGGGTAAGGTCATTACCGAGACGATCAGCAACCTCAACCGGAACACCGGAGGACGCCGTTGACGATAGCGCGATGGCGCCAATACAAATCAGGCTGGCGAAGAATGCGTTGATATTGAAACGATTAGGCTGAGCTTGTACTCGGATGGGCATAGTATTCTCTCCAGCCAGTGGCAGCGTACCAATAAATGATATGCGCTGATACCGGGGGACACAAACTATTTTCCAAAAATATACTGCGGCCTATTCGGCGTCGGTCATCGTCGCTGCTTTTATCAGGTTGCCCGGTACAGGGCGCAGGATGAAGGCCGGCACATGATCGCCCATGCCTACAATGCGGTGATCGTCGCGCCGATGGTCGTCACGGGGCAGGGGGCGTGAAACATGGCGATCCTCGATGGGCGCTGCTTCAACGGGTTTGTCCGCGAGCAGGACTGTGTCAGTTTCTGGCAGTTTCTCGGTCTTCGCACGTCTTGCGGCCGGCCTGCGGCGTTTGGGGGCTTCTTCGGTCTTTTGCTCAGCCTGTTGTGGTTCTTGCGTCCCGTCGGCTACAACGGTCCGCGCATTTTCCATCCTGGGTATGGCAATACCTGTCATGCGTTCGATGGCGTCGACATATTTTGTTTCAGCCGGTGAGGCGAACATAAACGCAAAGCCTTCGCGGCCTGCGCGCCCCGTGCGGCCAATGCGATGGATGTAATCTTCAGAATGGATCGGCACATCAAAGTTGAAGACATGACTTACTTTGGGGATATCCAGGCCGCGCGCGGCAACGTCGCTGGCTACCAGTATTTGAATTTCATCCGCCTTGAACTGTTCCAGCACCTGCAAGCGATGCCGTTGCTCCATATCGCCATGCAATGCGCCGACGCTGAAGTTATGCTCCTTCAGGCTTTTGAACAGCATGTCCACATCGCGCTTGCGGTTGCAGAAAATGATGGCGTTGGCGACGGGTTCTGATCGCAACAATGCGCGCAACGCTTTACGCTTTTCGCGGGCCTCCACAATGACCAGAGACTGTTTGACGGTCTTTGCGGCCGAGGTGGGCGAGGCGACTTCGATGCGCTTGGGATTATTCAGAAAAGCCTCGGTAAGGCGCTGAATTTCCTTTGGCATGGTGGCCGAGAAAAACAGCGTTTGACGGGCAGGCGGCAGCAGGCTGCAAATTTTTTCAATGTCCGGGATAAAACCCATATCCAGCATCCGGTCGGCTTCATCGATCACCAGAATTTCGACACCGTGCAGCATCAGCTTGCCGCGCCCGAAATGATCCAACAGCCGCCCTGGCGTGGCGATCAGCACATCAACGCCACGATCAATCAGTTTCGCCTGATCATTGAAGGACACGCCGCCGATGAGCAGCGCCATGCTGAGCTTGTGATATTTTCCGTAGGTTTCGAAATTCTCGCTGACCTGCATGGCAAGTTCGCGGGTTGGCTCCAGGATCAGGGTGCGTGGCATGCGCGCTTTTGCGCGGCCTTGCGCCAGCAGATCAATCATCGGGAGGGTGAAACTGGCGGTTTTGCCGGTGCCGGTCTGGGCGATGCCAAGAATATCCCTGCCGCCTAAAACTTCGGGAATGGCTTCTGCCTGGATCGGCGTGGGGGTTGTATAGCCGGCGTCGCTAACGGCGCGCAGCAGGTCTGGGCTCAGACCGAGATTGGAAAAGTCCATGTGTGGTTAGGATTACCTGCAATTGTTACTGACAAAGAGTACGAAGAAATGATCTGGAAATACGCCGGGCGAATCTCGCCACACCCGTAAAACCGGGTAATTTATGCCGGACAATAGTCATATGGGATGATTTGTCAACAAAACTAGGGCCGCTCACGTGTTAATAAGTCTTTCCCCGCGCTTTTCGTTTGGAGGCATAGCGGTAATACAGGGTTGGCGCCACGAAAATGGTCAGGATCGTGGACATGGCGGTTCCGGCCATCAGGCTGACGGCCATGCCGGTGAACATTGGATCGGTATAGATCACCGCCGAGCCGAGAATGATGGCCAGGGTCGTCAGCATGACCGGCCGGAGCCTTACCACGCCAGCTTCCAGTGCGGCTTCGCGCAGCGGCATCCCCAACGCCTCATTGTCGCGGATAAAGTCTATGACCAGCAGCGAACTGCGCACGACAATTCCCGCAAGCGCGACCAGCCCGATCATTGATGCCATCGAAAACCAGGTGCCGGTCAGCCAATGCGCCGGAAACACGCCAATAAATGCAGCGGGTATCGCGGCCATGGCTATCAGCGGAATGAAAAAAGAGCGGTAATAGGCGACCAGAAGCAGATAGACAAAACTGATGGCGACGGTCAGTGCGCCAGTCATATCGCGAAATGCGTCCAGGGTCAGGCGCATCTCCCCATCCCAGAGCAAACGATACGTGTCGATGGTGCTGACTTCCGCAGGGATAAGCCGCATATTTCCCGTGACAAGCTTGTGGCCATCTGCAACTTCGCGTCCATCCAGCCGCTGGTTCAGTTCCAGCACGGCATAGATCGGCGAAGAATGGTCCAGTTCGCCGCCGACAAAGCTCACATACTCATTGTTCTTGGTCAGGATCGGGGTGTCTTCCAGGGTGGCGACGGTGCGCGTGATCTCGGACAAGGCAATACGTGCGCCAGTGATATTTGGAACCGAAATCCGTTCCATTTGTGCGGGAGAAACCGCATAACGACGTGGCGCCATCAGCCGGATCGGCACCGGATTCTGCTCGTTCGCCAGATGCGCGCGGCCAATGACGGCGCCGCCAAACAGGGTTTGCAGGGCAGTGGTGACGGAAGCCGGGCTGACACCCGAAAGCGCCGCCTTGTCGCGGTCCACAATCACCCGGTGCTGATATATATCAGCAGGGATCGTGTCTGTGACTTCGGCGATGTCATAGATGCTTTCAAACTCTTTGCGCACCATGGCGGCGATCACGTTCACCTTGTGCGGGTTGGGGCCATAAATTTCGGCCAGAATGGTGATGCGCGACGGCGGTCCCGGCGGGTCTTCCAGCAGTTGCAGGGTGCTTCCCGGATAGCGCGCCGCAATGGCCTGCATGGGCGGACGCAAACGGCGGACAATATCGTTCGATATAGGCGTTCGGGAGTTCTTGTCTGACAGATTGACCCGTATCTCGCCCAGATGCGGGCCGCGCCGGTTATAGTTGCCACGCAACAGGCCGCTAAAATCAGAAACCCCGGGCATGCCCACATAGATCTGGTAATCCGCAATCAGCGGATCCTTGCGCAACTCACCGGCAAGTTCGTCGGCCATGCGTCCGGTAATCTCAACCGGCGTATTTTCCGGCAACGCCAAAGTAATGTTGAAGGTGTTGGTGTCATCCTTGGGCATCAGGCCAAATGTCATGGCCCAGAAGGAAAGCGGCGCGCCAACACCTTGCGGGCGGATGAATTGCCAGACCGGCAACAGAAACGTCCCGGTAAGCAGCAGCGCCAGCACAACCAGCCCCATGCGCCGGTAGCGGGCCTCATCCAGCAGCGGCGCCAACAGGCGGCGGTAAAGCTGTTGCGGCTTTGTATTGGCGGAACGCAGGGCATGCCCCCCATTGATGGTGACGGGAAGCCAGCGCAGCGCCGCCCATGGCGCCAATATATAGGCCGCCAGCAAAGACACCCCCATCGCAACCGGAACGCTGAATACGATGGGATGGAAATAATCGCCGTTCATTCCCGTCACGACGCTGAGCGATGAAAACACGGCGATCACGGCAAAGGTGGCGAGATTGGTCGGATTGCCAACCTCATTGGCGGCCCGCACCGTCAGGGTGCGCTTGTCGCCTTCACTGGTGGCGTAATGCCGGTTGATATTTTCCAGCACGACAATGGCGTCATCCACCAGCATGCCCAGCGCGATGATCATCCCAAACAGGGTGATGCGATTGATGGTGACCCCCACAAGATAATCGGCGGCAAGGGTCAAAAATACAATCACCGGCACATTGATGGTGACGATCACCGCTTCGCGCCAGCCCAGGAAAAAAATCAGCACAAAAAATACCGCCACAATCGCAAACATCAGATGACGCAGCAAGCTGTTCACCGATGCGTTGGCGCGCTGTCCATCGTCGCGGGTAATTTCCACACGCACATCCTGCGGCACGAATGCGGCCTGCATATCGCTGATCCGGGACCGCACGGATTTTGCAACTTCGACCGCATTGGCGCCGCGCTGTTTGGCGACAGCGATAATGACAGCAGGCATTTCCGAACCATGCCCGCCCTGGAAATGGGGCGACGCCTGGCCATAGCCAAACAGGCTATAGGCGTCGCGTTCTGTGGGCGGACCGTCGATCACGTCGGCCACGTCTTCGATGCGCACCGGGCGCCCCTGATGCTGGGTGATGATCAGAGATTTCACACCTTCGGCGGAACTGATCTGGCTATCCAGAAAAACAGTTTCGCGCCTATTGTCATTGACCCAGTACCCGGCGGGCGCGGCAATATTATAGGCGGCGATCACATTGGCGGCTTCCAGCGATGACACATCAAAAGCCTGTAACCGCTCGGGATCCAGTTCCAGGCGAATTTCACGGTCGCGGCCGCCATGCACTTCAACGACTGAAATCTGGCGCAAACTGCGCAGCCGGTCCGCCATGCGATCCGCTATTCGCTTCAGGGCGTAATCGTCATATTTTTCCGAAGCCAGCGTGATGGTCATGAACGGCACATCATCCACATCAATGGATTTAACCAGCGGCTCGCTGGCCTGCGCCGGTAAACGGTGGCGGTTCAGCAATATACGGTCATAAAGGCGCACCAGGGACTGCTCTTTGTTCTGTCCCACCTCGAACTCGACGGTGACGGTCGCCACCGAGTTGGCGGAAACGCCATAGGTGTGCTTCACGCCTTCAAGCTCGCTTAAAACACCTTCCAGCGGCGAGACCACCAGATCGTGCATTTCACGCGTAGACGCGCCGGGCATGGTGACGCGCACCTCTGCGGCGGGAACGACGATCTGCGGGTTTTCCTCGCGCGGCATATATAGCAGCGCCAGCAAGCCTATTGCAGATGCTGCGATCAGCAACAGGATCGTCAGCCTGGAGGTGATAAAAGTTTCCGCAAGCCAGCCCGCTATATTCACAGGCGCATTATTCACGGGCGGTCCCCAGTTCAGGCGCAACCGGCATGCCATCGCGCAAGGCGTCAAGGCCACTGACGGCAATGCGTTCGCCGCCATTCAGTCCGGCCTGCACTTCTATCCAGTCACGGGTTTCGCGGCCCGTGCGCAGCCAGCGGAAGCGGGCTATATTGGCGTCGTCGATCTCAAACACGCCGCGAAGGCCGCCGCGTTCCACCATGGCCCTGGGGGGTATTGCCGGGCTTTGGTCTTCGCCGGTGCGCAATTGCGCCCGGCCGAACATGCCACTCAGCAGGCCGGTCTGTTCTGCGAACGCGACCTTGACCAGAAAGCGCCGGGTGACCGGATCGCCGGCCGGCACGACCCGCACCACCGTGCCCTCGCGGCTGGCGGATAGCGCATCAATATGGATGGACGCCGGATCGCCGATGCGAATGTGCGCCACCAGGCTTTCCGGGATAAATGTCTCAAACAGCACGGCGCGATCCGACACGATCACCAGCAAAGGCTTGCCGGGGGTGGCAAGGTCACCCGGCTCGACATGGCGTTCCACCACCACGCCATCGACCGGACTGGTAATGCTGGTATAGCGCAGCTGGGCGCGGGCGGTATCGCGGGCGGCGACGGCTTCGGCCTTGCGCGCCTGGGCGAAGCTGCGCCGCACCTGCGCCTTGCGTACCGTCTCGGTGGCGACCGTACCGCTTGCCGCCAGTTCCACTATTCTGGCCTGATCACGGACAGCGTCTTCCAGTTCGGTTTCGGCGGCTTTTACGGCTGCTTTGGTTTGCTGAATGGCGCCTTCCAGATCGCTCGGATCGATTTGCGCCAGTAATGCGCCTGTGGCAATCCGGTCGCCTTCGCGTACCGGTAGCTGCTGGATAAATCCGGTGACCCGTGATGCAATGTGAATGGTTTCGTCCGATACGACAGAACCCGGCGCGGCATAGAGGCGCGGCAGCGTTGCAATCTGCACCACCGCCGTTGCAATTTTAGCGGCGGCGGGCGCCGCATTCTGGCTGTCCTGCGGCGCCTCGCCACAGGCGGCCAAACCAAGCTCCAGGAGGGTTGCAAACATCAGCGGCAATAATTTGAAGCGCTTCATACTGGCCCCGTAAGCACAAGTTTGATGACATGGTCAGCCAGAAAATCGGGGCTATCGTGGATAGGCAGATAACCCGGCAGGGAACGGCGAATGACCGCGCATTCATAATGCCCAAGAATGATGGTGATCATGGCGTTTGCCGTGAAATGATGATCGCGCCCCGGCGCCAGCGCTCTGAGCAATGTCGCAAAACTGTCGAAGGTTTCCTGAAACACTTGTGTGCTTAGCCGCTGCATGCGCGCAGCGCTTCCGTCCAGCAGTTCGCGGTGCAAAAGCCGTGAAAATATTTTATCATTGGCCACGATTCCCGCGAAAGCCATCACAAAACCACGCAACATATCGGCGTTTGATTGACCGTCCGTATCCAGCACCGCATGCAGGGCCTGGGTGCGGCTGCGGTAGACATGTTCCAGCGCCGCCTCATACAGCGCGTCTTTGTCCGTAAAATGATGGTATAGCGCCGCCGGGGTCAGCCCTGCTGTTCTGGCGATCTCACGCATGGAAACGGCGGCATAGCCGATCTCGGCAAACAGCTCCGCCGTCAGTTCCAACAGACGTGTTCTGGTATCGGTTTGTGCGCGCGCCATACTCTTACCTAACTAAACGTTCGTTCAGGTAAGATTAACGCCCTGTTCTGTCAAGGCTCAAGGCGGAGTCAGGAAAAATCTTAAAACGGTAAGAATCCCTCCTTTCAATGGATGATTTATGAAAGTAAGCTTGCAGACAATAATAATTCAGGCACAGGGAGAGGGACATATGCTCGATATCTTTAATCTTACGGGCAAGGTGGCCATTGTTACCGGCGGCAATGGCGGGTTGGGGCTTGGCATTGCGCGCGGGCTGGCCAATGCGGGCGCGGCGGTGGCGATTGTCGGCCGTAACCAGGACAAGCTGGACAGCGCCTATGAGAACCTCAAAAATATTGGCCCGAAAATTCTGAAAGTGAATGCCGACGTTTCCAAAGAAGATGAAGTGAAGCGCATGGTGAAGGAAACTGTGGCCGGGCTTGGCCGGGTGGACATTCTATTCAACAATGCGGCGGTCAGCTATGGCCGTCCGGCGGACAAGATGACGCTGGAAGAATGGAACATGTTCATCGCCATCAATTTGACCTCGGTGTTTTTGTGCAGCCAGGCGGTCTATCCCGAGATGCTGAAAGTGGGCGGCGGCAAAATCATCAATATCGGTTCGATCATTACCCAGCAGATGGGGCATGCGAAGCTTATCGCCTATGCCGCAGCCAAAGGCGGCATGGACCACATGACCCAGAGCCTCGCGGTTGCCTGGGGGCCGGACAATATTCAGGTGAACTGTGTCATACCGGGCCTGGTCGATAGCGAAATGATGCCGTGTTCAGGACCAAACAAGCAGTCGAAAATCATCGATCATGTTGTGGAAAAATCGCCGGTGCGGCGTTATGGCGTTCCCGATGATTTTCAGGGGATTTCTGTATTGCTGGCCAGCCCTGCGTCCAGCTTTATGACCGGCGCGTTGATCGTGGCGGATGGAGGTTTGTCACTCGCGGGGGTCTGACATAATCATAAAAAGAAAAGGGGAAGCGCATGCTGGAAGGTTTTGATCTGACAGGGAAAGTTGCGATTGTCACCGGTGGTAATGGCGGTTTGGGGCTTGGCATTGCGCGCGGCATGGCGAATGCCGGCGCCGCCGTGGCGCTTGTTGGCCGTAATATGGACAAGCTGGATGCGGCCTATGAAAATCTGCAAGGCATCGGCCCCAAAATTTTACGGGTGCAGGCGGATGTCTCGAAAGAAGACGATGTCAAGCGCATGGTAAAGGAAACCGCCGCAGCGCTTGGCCGCGTCGACATCCTGTTCAACAATGCGGCTATCAGCTATGCGCATAGCGCCGCGCATATGCCGCTGGAAGAATGGAATAACTTTCTGGCTATCGACTTAACCTCGGTGTTTCTGTGCTGCCAGGCAGTGTATCCCGAAATGCTGAAGGTGGGCGGCGGCAAGATCATCAATATCGGTTCGGCGATAACCAAGCAGATGGGCCATCCCAAACTGATCGCCTATGCGGCATCCAAGGGCGGTATGGACCACATGACCCAGAGCCTAGCGGTGGCCTGGGGGCCCGACAATATTCAGGTGAACTGCATCTTGCCGGGCCTGGTGGATAGCGAAATGATGCCGTGCGAAGGGCCCAATGTGCAGTCGCGGGTCGTTGCCTATGCGGTCAAGAACTCGCCGGTGCGCCGCTATGGCATACCCGATGATTTTCAGGGCCTTTCGATTTTTCTGGCCAGCCCTTTATCGAGCTTTGTCACAGGCGCGCTGATTGTGGCGGATGGCGGTATGACGCTGGTTTAGTGGCGCCGGGAACCGGAACCAAAGCCATTCTCTGCGGGTGGCTTTGACATATCACTGAGCAGCAGATTGATTGCGTGGGCGGTGCTGGCGGGTGTGGCGGCACTTGCTGGAACCCGCATCTGTCCGCTGGCGGCAAGGTGGGCGCCAATGCAATAGGCCGCCATGGCGCGCACATCCTGGCCGCTGCTTGTGGGGATTTTGTCCGCAGCCTCGCAGACCATATCGGGCAGCGTTTGAACATGCGGACCAAAGACCAGAACGATCCTGAAATTATGTCCGCCTGTACCCATCATGCTTTGCACGCGGTCCTGAACTATCGTGACAGGGGTTACAGGCGAGGCGTTTGCAGCGGAATCGATTGCCTTTTCTTTAATCAGGCGTACGCCTTCGGATCTACCCGGCAGATGCACTCCCTGCGCAATTTCTTGCGCCGACATGCCAGCGGGCAGGGCGCCGTGGATTTCAAGCGGCACGGCGCCATCGCGCGCGGCATAGCTGATCAGCGAGGGCTGAAATATCGGGCGCTGATTAACATGGGTGATGACATTTTGCTGGGCGCAGGCACACAGCAGGATCACCATCGCGCCGAACAGGATTTTTAACATGCGTAAACCACCGGATTATTATCTGTGAGGTATCAGCCATTGGCCGTGGTCGGGTCGATCATGCGCCGGACTTCCGTAATTCTGCTGGCGGGGAAGCCGCTTTTTTTAGCGTGATCGTGAATGAGGGATTCGTCTTTAGCCAGATAGACGCAGAATGTTTTGTCGGCGGCGACATAGGATTCCACCCATTGAATGTCCGTTCCCAGTTCGGACAACGCCTTGTTGGAGGTTTTGGCCGCTTCGCGAAGGGCATCACGTTCGGCGCTGCCAATCGCGGGCAGATCGCGTTCGATAATAAACTTCTTCATGGAAGCCTCCGCTGGTTGTTCTTAAGTACACAGCCTAGCATGTATTTCTCGCGCGGCGAAACTTAAATATCCAGCCCGGTGGCAAAGGCGGCGCGTTCCTGAATAAAGGCAAAGCGGGATTCGGCTTTGCGCCCCATCAATTGCTCGACCAGTGTTGCGGTTTCCAGTTCACCTGCCTGACTTAAAACCACCCGCAACAGGTTGCGCTTGTTGCGGTCCATGGTGGTTTCGCGCAACTGTGCGGGCATCATTTCGCCCAGCCCCTTGAAACGGCTAACATCCACTTTTCCGCGCCCGCTAAACATTGTGGCCAGCAATTCATCCTTATGCGCATCATCGCGCGCATAGGCGTTTTTTGCGCCCTGCGTCAGCCGGTACAATGGGGGCATGGCAAGATACAAGCGTCCGTTCTTGATAAGATCCGGCATTTGCCGATAGAAAAACGTGATCAGCAGCGACGCGATATGCGCGCCATCCACGTCGGCATCGGTCATGATGATGACTTTGCCATAGCGCAATTCACTGTCGCGGTATTTGTCCCTGCTGCCGCAGCCCAGCGCCAAAGAAATATCTGCTATTTCCTGATTTCCGGAAAGCTTGTCGAGCGATGCGCTGGCGACGTTCAGAATTTTACCGCGCAACGGCAATATGGCCTGGGTGCGGCGGTCGCGCGCCTGTTTGGCCGATCCGCCGGCGCTGTCGCCTTCGACCAGGAAGATTTCGGTTTCTTCGATGCGGTCGCTGGAACAGTCTGAAAGTTTTCCGGGCAGACGCAGCTTGCGGGTGGCGGTTTTGCGGCTGGTCTCGCGTTCCTGGCGTCGGCGCAGCCGTTCCTCGGCGCGCTCAATACACCAGTCCAGAAGTTTGTTGGCGTCGCTGGGCGCACCCGAAAGCCAATGGTCGAAATGATCGCGCACGGCATTTTCAACCAGCCGCGCCGCATCTGCCGAAGACAGTTTTTCCTTTGTCTGCCCCTGAAACTCCGGTTCCCGGATAAACAGGGACAATATGACGCCGGCCGTTCCCGTCACATCATCGGCGGTCAGCAGCACCGCTTTTTTGTTGCCGGTCAGTTCGCCATAGCCGCGCAAAGCCCGATAAAGGGCAGTCTTCAATCCGGCTTCATGGGTGCCGCCGGCGGGTGTTGGGATCGTATTGCAATAGGATTCCATGATCGCATCGCCATCGCCATACCAGGCAATGGCCCATTCCACCTTGCCACGATCCTTGGGAAGTTTCTCAGCCCCGGTAAAGCTGTTGGGCGTGACCAGCGCATATCCCTTGATGGCGGCTGCAAGATAATCGGAAAGCCCGCCGGAAAAATGCAGCACTTCGCTTTCGGGTGTATCGCCCGCGCCCTTCAGCAATTCGGGGGCGCATTTCCAGCGAATTTCGACGCCTGCAAACAGATAGGCTTTTGAACGGGCCATCTTATACAGAAGCGCTGGTTTGAAATGCGCCTGTGCGCCGAAAATCTGTTTGTCCGGGAAAAAGCTGATGGTGGTGCCGCGCCGGTTATTTGCGGGACCGGTCTGGCGCAGCTTTCCGGTAGGCGTGCCCCGGGCATATTCCTGCACATAATGCAGTTTATCGCGGGCAACCTCGACCGTAAGGCGTTCAGACAATGCGTTTACGACAGACAGGCCCACCCCATGCAGACCGCCAGATGTCGCATAGGCCTTGCCGCCAAACTTGCCGCCGGAATGCAAGGTAGTCAGAATGACTTCCAGCGCGGATTTGGATTTGAACTTCGGATGCGGATCAACCGGAATGCCGCGCCCATTATCATGCACGGTCAGGCTGCCATCCGCCTCCAGTGTCATTTCGATGCACGTGGCGTGTCCGGCAACCGCCTCGTCCATGGCATTGTCGAGAATTTCTGCCGCCAGATGATGCAGGGCGCGTTCATCGGTGCCGCCAATATACATGCCGGGGCGGCGGCGCACAGGCTCCAGCCCCTCCAGGACCTCAATGTCCTGGGCGGTATAGCTCTGATCAGAGGCAGAGGCAGTTTTTTTGAATAAATCGGCCATGTGAGTCCAAGGATGGTCCAGCGTCGAATCGTGCCAGCCCCTTTTATCAGGTATGGATGCGAATGCCGTCAAGATTACCGCCCGCCGCCTCGATCTGATCAAATGTTCCGGCTGTCACTTTGGCGCTTGTCAGGCTGGCGCCTTCCAATATTACATTGGCCATGTTGGCCCCTTCGAGATTGCAGCCTGTCAAATCGGCGCCTGTAAAGTTACAGGTGGTGAAATCGGCCTGCTGGAAATGACTTTTCTGTAAATTGGCGGATATCCTTTTTTCGGAATTAACGCCGGTTTCAACGGACGCAAAAGTTACCCCCGAAAAATTGGCCTGCCGGCAAAATGACCGCTTCATCACAGCCGCGCGCATATCTGCTTCCAGCAAAATGGCGTCTTGCAGGTTGGACAGCGACATATCCACCAGCCGTAATTTGCAGCGCGTCAGATTGGCCCTGGACAGATCACAATTTATGAACCTGGCCCCGGACAGATCCAGTTTGGCAAGCACAATATCTGCAAGATCGGCATTGAGCAATTCCAGACGCGAACCATCCCGCCCAAATGATGTGATCCAGATTTCGTGCGCAGCAAGCATTGCGGAAAACGAATCCGGTGCAGGCTTGGTGCGTTCTGGCAGGTTTTTTACGCCTGAGCCTGCGCCAATAGCGCGCCGGTCTACGATCGCCCCAAGCATATCCGCGCCATTCAGGGACGCGCCGGATAGTTTTGCGCCCTCTAATATTGCCCCCTGCATGGACGTATCGGACAGATCGGCGCCGGACAAATCAGCACTTCCAAGATCGGCGCCGTCCAGAACGGCGCCGCGAAAACTTGCTCCGGAAAGTATTGCGTTACGCAATATGACATCGCTTAAATCGGCCTGCATGATATGCCCGTGCGAGATTATCGCCCCTGACAGATCGGCCTGAACAAGGTTTGCGGCAACCAGCTCGGTTGGTTCAATGGAATCATCCCGGAACGTAATCTCACCGTTTTCAGATATTCTTAAGCGGGGGCCTTCGCCCAGGTCCGCGCCGCGCAGATTTGCCTGCGTCAATTTGGCTCCGTACAATGAACATCCGCGCATATCCGCCTGGCTTAAATCTGCGCCGTCAAGATGCGCCAGCCGGAATATTGCTGATGATAATAATGAACAGGTAAGCTTCACCTTCTGCAGCGCCGTATCCGTGAGATTGGCCCCCGAAAGATCGGCATAGGATAAATCACGCCCGCCCAAGTCCATACTGGAAAGATCATGGAAAGCCAGATTTGCCCGCTTTCCACGGCGGCCTTTTTCCGCCACATATTCCGCATTGCCTGCGGCAACCTGATCCAGCGTCTTCTGGTCGATAGTGATAAGTTTATTGGGGATAGGCAGATGGTTCATGTTCGAATTTCCCACGGGAATACGCCTTGTGCGCCTCCTATTAACCGCTCCCGGGGTAATGTAAGTATGGCAGTCGTGCCGGTATCCAGTTCGCTATGCAATTCCAGATCGCCACCATGCAAACGGGCAAGTTTACGGGATATTGCAAGACCGAGTCCTGCGCCTTCCTCGGTTCGCACGGCGTCTTCCTGACCGCGGTTGAACGGCTGAAAAAGTCCTGCAAGCCGGTGCTTTTCTATTCCTCTGCCGGTATCGCGTATGGCAATGTTCAAGTCATTGTCTATGGTAATGCCCAGTTCGATGTTTCCATTTTCTGGCGTGAATTTGATGGCGTTGGATAGCAGATTTGCGATTATCTGCCTGATCGCCCGGGAATCTGCAAAGAGCGTAATACTGCTTTCGCCCTGAATGTGTAATCGCTGATTTTTATCGCCCGCCCGCCCTCGCACCAGCCGCATAGTGGATTGTAATAATTCATCCAGATTTATAGCTTCTTCCTGCAAGGTCTGTTTTCCACTTTCGATCCGTGACAGGTCGAGAATATCGTTGATAAGGGACAGCAGGTGCTGGCCGCTATGCAAAATATCCTGCGCATAGTCTTTGTATTTCGGGTTGCTGTGGACACCGAAATATTCCTGGGCCAGAATTTCCGAAAAGCCAATAATCGCATTGAGCGGGGTGCGCAGCTCATGGCTCATATTCGCCATGAATTCGGTTTTTGACCGGTTGGCTTCTTCGGCGGATATTTTCGCATTTATCAGCGCTTCAATTTTTTGGCGCGTTTGCGCCATGCCAACCGCATTTGTCAGCACATTTGTATAGCTGTCAGAAATGCTGATTTCTTCCCTGCTCCATTTCATTCCGGCTGGTTTGATCAGCCGCAGTATCACAGTTGGCATGTCATCGGGCGCCATGACCGGGCAATCGGTTATGCGCATCGCAAGGTCACGGTGCAGCGGTTCGCCGGGTTGTGGATAGATGGTTGCATCGGTCTTGCTGCGGCGCGCATCCCTCAGGCATTGCCAGCCATTAGCCCGATTCCAGACCTGGGCCGCATCCAATTCAAACGAAGCTAGCGATTTTGAAGCAATATCTGCCGCTATTTCGTCGAGGGAACCCAACGTCAAGGCAGGGCTACCAGTTAGGCCCAGCAAGGTTTTTAAATGACGGCTATCAAGGGAGATAGCATCCGTCAGGCGGGCCTGGGCTTTGACTGTGTTATGCATACGAATAAGCCTGAGAAAGACGTACAATATCTGCCCAGGGTGCCCGGGTCAGGAATACACGCTATGCGTTAATGGTTAAGCAAGAGTTGATTGCGAGACATTCATCCGCTGGCGCTGGCGGGCAGGTTCAGAACCCTTTGGGAGATGAGCCGGCCATATCGGTCCGGCGCAACGCCGCCGGCAACCAATAGACACGCCCCCTTTCGGCCTGGGGGATGTCACCTGCCTAAAATCCCCCATAACCCTGGCGAAGGGGGATGTCTTAGGTGCGAATGTCACCTATGTGTCCAGGCTGGACGAGGTGAAGAATGGGTCCCCGGGGTCGGCGAAGATGCGAACTACGAGTTCTCGATCTCCCTACTCCTCACTACGCCAAAGCCTCCCAAAATGCGCAAGCGCGACCGGGATCGCGCAGAAGCACTACGCCTCGCCGGCGGCCCGAATCCCTCCCTGAGGGACCGAGCCGTCGCCCTGGCCAATGAGCGCGGCCTGGTGCGGACGCGCGATCTAACGGACATCGGCGTCCCTCGCTGTTACTTGGCCCGCATGTGCGAAGAGGGCCTGCTGGTAAAGGTCGGATATGGCCAAACACACTTCCGATCGTTGACCGGAGCCGGTGGGCCGTTTCGTGCCGCCCACGCATTTCGATCTCCCGCAGTGCCCGCAAAATATCTGGCGCGCCAATTTCTTTGATGGGTTGATCGCCTATTATTGGGTAGGCGAAAGAGAGGAGCCATTCGATTTTGGTAATAGTTATTCCGGCGCGTCCTTCCTGTTTTAACTTTGATACATAATCTTCTGCGATCACCCGAAAGGTGCCGCCCAACTCGCCTTGGATCGCCTTCGTCTGCTTTTTTGCCTGAGAGGGATCGACGCCAGAAACAAGAAGGTGTTTTGCAGCCTCGCGCCCTTGTCTTGCGCCGGCAAGGGATGTGACGGGGTAGACTCCCAACGCGAGAAGCTTTTGTTTTCCGCCAAACCGGTATGCTAGCCGCCACAGGCGTGCGCCCGTTGGCTGGACCCACAGTTGAAGCCCGCCCCCGTCGAAGAGTTTTCTAAGCGTTGGCCCCGGTTTTGCATTCCGGCACTTCATATCTGTTAGCGGCATAAGGTGGCTCCTCCTACCTAACGGGAGGATACCAACAAAATTTGTCGATGCACGATGTGCGACCCCGTGCTTTGTTCTGCGCCCAAGCGCGATAAAATGCATAAAATATTAGGTTGTGTTGACAATTAGGATTCACAAATCGGCTGAATTGTGATTCAAGCTGCTTGCTGAGAGGAGGTCAGCAGGCATGGCGCGACACGAACTGCGCGACGATCAATGGCGGAAAATAAAACATCTTCTGCCTGGCAAGAAAGGCGACCCTGGCGTCACGGCAAAGGACAACCGGCGTTTTGTTGACGCCGTGTTGTGGATTGCCCGCACCGGCGCGCATTGGCGCGAGTTGCCGGAAGAATTTGGCAAGTGCATGAAGGTTCATGCGACCAACTGGAACAGCGTATTCCAGCGCTACAACCGCTGGTCCGCCAAGGGCGTTTGGGAGAAGCTTTTCAACGCCTTGGCGGATGACCCGGACTTTGAATTCGTGATGATGGACGCAACCATAATCCGGGCGCATCAACACAGCGCCGGGGCAAAAGGGGGGGGCAGGAGGCGCAAGACATTGGCCGCTCACGCGGCGGACTGACGACCAAAGTACACGCCTTGTGTGATGCGCTGGGCAATCCGGTCCGCGTCATTCTCACACCCGGCAACATCGCCGACTGCACACAGGCGGAACTGCTGTTAGCCGGCATCGCCGCACAAAATGTACTGGCGGACAAAGGCCCTGAAGCTTCAGGCGACCAACTGTATGACACCGACGCTATTGTCGAACTGATACAAAAAAGCAGCGCGGGCGCGGTTATTCCACCTAAAGCAAACAGGATGATCAAGCGCCTGTGCGACTTTGCCCTCTATTGCGAGCGAAACCTCGTCGAGAGATTCTTCAACAAGATCAAACACTATCGTGCAATTGCAACCAGATACGCCAAGAAAAGCCGAAACTATATGGCGTTCATTGACCTCGTGTCTGCTATGCTATGGATCAAATGAATGTCAACAAAACCTAGTAACTTCATACTGTTAAATAGAAATCAGCATAAGTCAGCGCAACAAGGGATAGACGCAGAGTGGAGAAAGTGGTGCCCGCTGCCGGACTCGAACCGGCACAGCCTTGCGACCGAGGGATTTTAAGTCCCTTGCGTCTACCGATTCCGCCAAGCGGGCACACAGGTAGGCAGGACATATAGAACAGTATTGGGCGGGTTGAAAATGCTTTCGGACCCAAAAAGCAGATATGCAGTTCTAGTGACAAGTCCGGGAAAACAGGGCAATCTGGCGCATAACGAAATCAATAATACATCAGGGAGACGCCGATCATGCCAAGACTATCGAAATTAAGCCGCTCTGTTGCCGGACGCGCCGTGCTTGTGACCGGAGCCGCCAGCGGAATGGGCCGCGCAACCGCACATCTGTTCGCCGATGAAGGCGCGATGGTGGCGGTGACGGATCTGAAACAGGAAGCCGTTGACGCCGTGGTCAAGGAAATTACCGATGCGGGCGGCAAGGCGCAGGGCTGGGTGTTTGATGTGGGCAAACGCGAAGCGGTGGAGCGCGTGGTCAAGGAAGTGGCCGAGGCTTTTGGGCGGCTGGATATTATCGTCAATAATGCGGGGCTGGCGACGGTCGGAGCCACGGAATCGTCACGCTTTGAAGAAACCTGGGCGCTGGCGATAGACGTGATGCTGACGGGACCGGCGCGCATTGTGCGCGCGGCGCTGCCTTATCTGCGCAAATCGGATGCGGCGCGGGTGGTTAACATTGCCTCGACTGAAGCGCTGGGCGCAACGCCGGGCGGCGTGGGGTATGCGGCGGCGAAAACCGGGCTGATCGGGGTAACCAGATCGCTGGCGGTTGAATATGGCCGCGAGGGCGTCACGGTCAATTGCATCTGTCCTGGCGCCATCCGCACCGGCCTGACCGAGCGGATTCCCGAAGAGAATAAGGAAAAATATGTGCGCCGCCGGGTGCCTGTACAACGTTACGGCTTCCCGGAAGAAGTGGCGCACATGACCCTGAGTCTGTGCCTGCCTGCCGCGTCCTATACCAATGGCGCGGTGCTGCCGGTGGATGGCGGGATGACCATCAAGAACGCCTGACACGCAATCCCCGCGCGGTACTGCGCGGGGATGATCCGTTCACGGAATGAATTTTATCAGCCAGCCGTTGCAACGGCGCTCGGGCGCGCTTTCATGCGACCGTGCCACGCGGTGACGTTTTTCAGTTCCGCCGGAACGGGCTGGCCGACGCCGGCAGCGAAATCCAGGAAGCAGAACAGCAGAACATCAGCCAGGGTCAGGCGGTCGCCAGCGATGAATTGCTTGCCTTCCATCTGCTTGTCCAGCCAGGCGAGGTTGTGCTGGGCGACGCGCTTCAGGCCGGGGGCGGCTTCGGGAATGGTGGGGATGCGATCCTTGAACAGGCCCAGCCCTTCAGCATAGCGGAATCCGTTGGTCAGGGGTTCAATAATGTTGAGATCGACGCGCCGTGTCCACATGCGGGTTTCGGCGCGCTGCTCCGGGGTTTTCCCAACCAGCGTGTCATTGGGGTTTAGCTCGTCAAGATATTCACAAATGGCGGTAATTTCTGACAGAAAGGAGCCATTATCAAGTTCAAGCGCGGGGGTCTGACCAAAAGCGTTTTGCTTGAGGTAAGGCTCCTGGCGGTTTTCGCCTTTCAGCAAGTCCACCTTCACGGTAGGAAGCTGAATGCCTTTTTCGCTGGCGAACATGCGCACAACGCGCGGGTTTGGGCCGATGGAATCATAGAATTTCATGGAGGGTCTCCCTGCTGGTGTGGTTTTTGATGGCAGGGGCAGATTAGTCAAATTCCGGCCTGATTGCCATGCACAAAAAATCCGGGGCTGTTTGATGCAGCCCCGGATTGAATCAGCCAGTCATCTCTTTAGAATTGCTTGGAAACCGGCACTTCAAACTTGAACAGGCGCGCCGCATTGAGGCCGAGGATTTTCATCCGCGATTCATGCTTGAGGTGGCCCATGGTGCGCTCTATGGCTTCTGGCGAATGCGGCCAGCTGCCTTCATGATGCGGATAGTCATTGGCCCAGATGAAATTATCCACCAGGTTAAACGGTTCCGCCAGCGCGAGACCGGCCGCATCTTCCTGAAAGCTGGAAAAGCCATGCGCACGGTAATAATCGCTTGGCAGCCCCTGAAGTTTCGGGCGCACCCACATATGATGCTTTTTATAGGCTTCGTCCATGGCGTCCAAAGCCCACGCCACCCAGCCGATACCGGCTTCGATGGTGGCGAACTTCATTTTTGGGAAACGTTCGAGCACGCCCGAGGAACACAGATTGGCCATCGGCTCAATGGTTGGCGCCAGCGAGTGCGATACGTAGTTGATGATTGCGCCGCCATTGCCTGTCGATGCGCGCGGATCGCGGCCGGTGGAAACGTGGAAGGTGATCGGCAGATTAACCTCTTCGATCAGCGCCCACATCCGGTCATACATGGGCAGATTGTAATTCGGGTGCTCATGATTATGCCCGCCGAAAATCGGCTTGCAGGGCAGGGTCAGGCCGCTAAAGCCCCGCTTCGCAGACCGGCTGATCTCAGCCATGGCGTAATCAATATTAGCCGTCGAAATGCAGGCCATCGGCTTCAGGCGGTCATTGAATTTGGCAAAGGTTTCCCATGCCCAGTCATTCCAGGCCAGACACATGGAATTGCTGAAATCAATGTCGGTGGTGGCCCACGCCATCAGGCCGCGATTGGGAAACATGATTTCACCGTCCACGCCATCCATCTTCAGTTCGGCGATGCGCTGCTCCGGCGTTTTACCGGCGTCATTGCGGAGTTTTTCTTCGCCGACGAAAGTGTTTTCGCGCATTTTGGCTTTGCGGAAGCCTTCCTGCACCTGCCACTTGTCGCCCTTGGCATCCACTTCGACCCGGGGCATGCGCGCGCGGTATTTTTCCGGCAGACGGTCCGCAAAAATGTTCGACGGTTCCTGGACGTGCCCATCGCATGAGATCATGAACATCTTGTTGGGATCATTCGGGCGCGCCGTGCGGGGCCAGCCTTTGGCGCCGGGAGTTTCAAGTCGCCACAGATTCGGTTCGTTGACTTCGTAATTCAGGTCCATTTTGATGTCCTCATTCCAGGCAATGATAGGGGGTTAGGTTATTTGGTAACGCGCCAATGCACCAGCGTATAGGGCATTTTGGAGCCGGTGTGATGTTCGAACACGGCTTCGACTTTCGAGCCGATTTTGATGTCCTGTTTGGGGTCGCCCAGCAGATTGCCGATCATGCGGATATTGCCTGCCTGTGGCAGCTCCACCAGCACCACAATATAGGGACCATGGTCTTTCAGAGCCGGATGCACCGGGTGCCAGGCGCGTTCCCAGCTATAGATAATGCCGGTCTGCGCCACTTCTTCCCAGCCAATGTCGAATGAATGGCATTTATGGCACACCCATTCCGGACCCCACTGCCAGGTCTTGCAGGCCTTGCAGCGCTGTACGATCAGCTTGTTAACGGAAACGCCTTCCCAATAGGGCTTGTCGAGACCATCGGGTGAAGGTGCGGGGGCAGGCAGACCTTCGGGAAGGTAAAATTGTGACGTGCTCATTACAGGGTCTCCCGGCTGCCAAATATTGAATTACTGACGGGCGTCACCATCGGCCCGGATGTGACCATGGAAATTTTCGCGTCCTTGACCTGATTGGGGGATTCGCCGCGAATTTGCCGCACCGCCTCGGTGATCAGTTCCAACCCATGCATATAGCATTCGGCCAGATTGCCGCCGCTGGTGTTGAGCGGCAGCTTGCCGCCTTTTGCCATGAAATTGTCAACGGTCATAAAGCTGTTGGCTTCTTCGTGGGTGCAAAAGCCATGCTCGATAATTGACATGACCACGCCGCCGGTGAAATTTTCGTAGCTTTGCAGCACGTCCACATCCTTCGGCCCGACCTTCGCCATTTCATACAGGCGCGGCGCCAGGCTGGTGAAGCTGGAGGTCGCATAGAGCGGCGCATTATGGGCGGGCGCCGCGTTGCGATATTCCGATCCGGAAGTCGCGCCCAGAATATAGGCGGGCTTCTTTTTCAGATCCCTGGCCCGGTCGGCGGATACGATCACCAGCGCCGCCGCGCCGTCATTCTCCATGCAGCAATCGTAAAGTTGATAGGGTTCCACGATCCAGCGCGCATTGTCATAGGCGTCAGAGGTCAGCGGACGCCCATACATCACCGCGCGCGGATTGTTCTGCGCATGGGCATAGGTCGCCAGCGATACGGCCTTATAGGTGTCGCGGGTAATGCCGGTTTCATGCAGATGCCGGGTGCAGCGCATGGCGAACATCTGCGCGGGCGACATCACCCCATAGGGCATGGAATAGGCCATGTCACCGGCAATGGCGGACATTTTTGGCCCCTGGCCAAAACGCGCAAACTGGCCTTGCGCCAGCGCACGGAACACCACGACAACATCGGCCACACCGGACGCCACGGCAGACGCCGCATTGGCCACAGCACCCGAACCGCCGCCGCCGCCGCCGCCCCATTGCATACAGGCAAATTTCAGTTCTTTCAGGCCCAGCGCCGCCGAAATGCGCGAAGGATCATTACGGTCATTGCTATAGGATGAAAAGCCGTCCACTTCGCGCGGATCAATGCCCGCATCCTCGCAGGCCGCCAGAATGGCCTTGATCGCAAGCACAAATTCCGCGTCCGGCGCGCCGCCGCGTTTGTAATAGGTGGTCTCGCCTATGCCGACAACGGCGGTCTTTCCCCTTAAACTCCGGTCGCTCATGCTGTCTCCCAGTCTTAATTGTTGCCGGTCACGGATGTTGCGCCCGCCACCATTTGCCCTACTATAAATCATCTTTATAGCGGGGCGCAAACCATTACACTAGATTAGGTGAGATGCTAACATGGCGGCGCAATAGAAACGGAGGGAACCATGCAGACCCAGGGATTAACGCAGGCATTGGCGGCGCAGGCGGCGGCCTATCGCTATGACAGCCTGCCCGATGAGGCGGCGATTATGGCCAAGCAGTGCCTGCTGGATTTTCTCGGCGTAACGCTGGCGGGCGCGAGCGAGCCGTTAACCACTATTTTGCACGCAGAAGCGCTGGCCGAGGGTGGTAACGCACAGGCCAGCCTGATTGGCCTGCCGGGCAAGGTGACCGCCACCCAGGCGGCACTGATCAATGGATCGGCGTCGCATGCGCTGGATTATGATGATGTGCAATTATTCATGATGGGCCATCCCAGCGTGCCGGTGGCGCCCGTGGTGTTTGCGCTGGCGGAGCAATATGGCAAATCCGGCGGCGATGTGTTGACCGCCTTTGTGGCGGGATTTGAGACCGAATGCCGGATTGGCGCGAGTGTTTCGCCCAGCCATTATGCGGCGGGCTGGCATGCCACCGCGACCCTGGGGTGTTTTGGCGCGGCGGCGGCGGCGGCGAATTTACTGCGGCTGGATGCGGATGTGACCGCCATCGCGCTGGGCATTGCGGGCACCCAGGCCTCGGGCTTCAAGAGCATGTTCGGCACTATGTGCAAACCGTTTCACGCGGGCCATGCGGCGATGAGCGGGTTGATGGCAGCACGGCTGGCGGCGCGCGGGTTCACCAGCCGCCCGGATGTGCTGGAGGTGGAGCAGGGCTTTGGCGAAACCCAGAGCAAGGGGCTGAAACCCGAAGCCGCGCTGGCCGCGCCCAGGGGTGGCAGCCATATCCGCAGCACCCTGTTCAAATATCATGCGGCCTGTTATCTGACCCATTCCAGTCTGGAGGCGGCGCATGGGCTGCTACGTCAGCATGATATTGCGGCGGACAAGATCAGGGCTGTGCGGGTGCTGGTGGACAAAGGGCATTTGCGGGTGTGCAATATTCCCGCGCCCGCAACCGGGCTGGAGACGAAATTCAGCCTACGGACGACCACGGCATTCGCGCTGACCGGACTGGACACCGCCAGCATCGAAACCTATAGCGACGCCAACGCCAACCGCGCGGATGTCGTCAGCTTGCGCGACAAAGTGACGGTTGAGGTGCACAACAAACCTGACCCGCAGGAAAGCGAAGTGATCATCGACATGGCGGACGGGCGCAGCTTCGCACTCAGCGCCAATGTCGGTATTCCCGCCAGCGATTTGCATGCGCAATGGGAAAAGCTGACGAACAAGTTTCACGCCATCGCCGATCCTGTTATCGGCAAGGGCAAGGCGCGCGATCTGGCCAGCGCAATCCGCAATCTGGAATCACTTGATAATTTTTCCGATCTGGGGCCATTGCTGCGGGCGGGTTGAGAGAGTAGAAAAATGTCATCGCGAGCGAAGCGTGGCGATCCAGAGCGACAAACACAAACCTTCGCGTGAGACACTGGCGCGTGAGACACTGGATTGCCACGGCGCCTTACGCCTCGCAATGACGAATTGGTTAGGAATTGGTTAGGAGAAGACATGCCAGGAAATATAACTGAACGCGCGCGGCTTTTGCCGAAGGGCAACCATTATGGGGTGTTCGAGGTGGGGCAGGTGTTTGAACATCATTGGGGGCGCACCATCAATGCGGGCGACAATTCCCTGTTCACGACGCTGACGCTTTCCTACAATCCGCTATATTTCAATGTGGAATATGCAAAGGCGCATGGGCATCCGGGCATTGTCGTCAATCCGATGCTGGTGTTCAACACGGTGTTCGGGCTGACGGTGGAAGATTTAAGCGAAGGCGGCGGGCCGTTCCTGGGGGTGGATGCGCTTAGCTATCATCGCCCGGTGTATGAAGGCGATACCGTGACCGCGCGCTCCACCGTGAAAGACAAGCGCATTTCGGAAAAGATGAAGGGTTTTGGCATTGTCACCTGGCACACCGAGGGTTTTAACCAGCGCAAGGAGCTGGTGGTGGATTATCAGCGTACGAATTTAGTAAGGATCAGATCATGAGCACGACAGAAAAACTGGGTGGCGACGCCTGGGACATTAATCCTAATGCAGGCGAAGGCTATATGACCGACGAGCGCCGCCTGATCAAGGACAGCGCGCGCGCCTTCACCATGAAAGAAGTGCTGCCGGTTGCCAATCAGCTTGATCCGGTGCAGGGCAAAATTCCCATGGATCTGCGCAACAAGATGGGCGAGATGGGCTATTTCGGCATTACCATTCCCACCCGCTATGGCGGCATGGGGCTGGGCTGTTTTGAATATTGTCTGGTGGCCGAAGAACTGGCGCGCGGCTGGATGAGTGTCGCCAGCCTGATCGCGCGGGGCAATGGGTTGATCGGTTCGCGCGGCATGACCGAGGAACAATTGCAGGACCGTCTGCCGAAAGTGGCGCGCGGGGAATGGCTGGGCGCGTTTTCCATGTCGGAACCGGGCGCGGGTTCGGACATTGCCGCGCTGACCTGCCGCGCGGTGCAGGACGGCGATGAATGGGTGATCACCGGCAATAAATACTGGTGCACCTTTGCCGATGACGCGGATTATATTTATGTGGTGGCCCGCACGGAAGCGGTCGATCCCAAGGCGCGGCACAAGGGCATTTCCGGTTTTATCGTTGAAAAGCCGCGCGGCGAATTACCCAACAACTGCAAGGGCGCGGTCATTCCCAAGATCGGCTATTTCGGCTGGAACACGTTCGAGCTGGCCTTTGATGGCTGCCGGGTGCCGCTAAGCGCGCAGGTCGGCGGTAAGAAGGGCGGCGGCAACGCCTTTTATCAGATCAGTTCCGGGCTGGAACGCGCGCGCGCGCATACGGCGGCGCGCTCCATCGGCCTGGCGCAGGGCGCGTTGGAAGACGCCATGGAATATGCCAAACAGCGCGTGCAGTTCGGCAAACAGATCGGCGATTTTCAGGCGATCCGTTTCAAAATCGCCAAAATGGCCACCGAAATCGAAGCGGCGCGGCAATTAATGTATTTCGTCTGCCACCAGATCGACACCGGCAAACGCTGTGACCGCGAAGCGGCGATGGTGAAATATTTTGCGTCCGAAATGTCCGAGCGCGTCACCAGCGAAGCGTTGCAGATTTTTGGCGGCGCGGGCTATACCAAACTGAACGCGGTCGAGCGGTACTGGCGCGATGCGCGGCTGACCAAAATATTTGAAGGCACATCTGAAATTCAGTTGCGGATTATTTCCGACAGTCTGATGGGGCGGGGGAAAAGCTGACCATGGCGCTTACAGGATCGAATAATTATTACGAGGACTTTACTTCCGGCGACGTCTACAAACATGCGCGCGGCAAGACGATCATGGAATATGATAATGTCGGTACCACATTGCAGGTGATGAACACGGCGGAGGGGCATTTTAACGAAGACCTGATGTCGAAATCCGGCGCGATTTTTCCGCACCGGGTGAATTTTGGCGGCGTCACCATCGCCACCATTGTCGGCCTTTCCATGCAGGACACCGGCGAAAACGCCCTGCGCGAAATTGGCATGGATAAAATCCGCCTGAAAGGCCCTGTCTTTCATGGCGACACGCTGTATGCGTATACGGAAGTTCTGGGTAAGGATGATGGCGGCCAGAAAGACGCGGGCGTCGTGCATTTCAGGCATTATGGCTATAATCAGGATGGCAAGGAAGTGTTCGAGGGCGAACGCAAGGTGCTGATCAAAAAGCGCGGCGCGAAATGATTGCATCCCCGGTCCCGAATGGCGCGCTAAAAGGCCTCAAGGTCATTGATCTGACCATGATGCTAGCGGGGCCGTTCGCCACCATGCTGCTGGGCGATCAGGGCGCGACGATCATCAAGATCGAACCCGTCAAGGGCGGCGACATGACCCGCACGGTTGGCCTGACGCAAAAGGGCATGCCGTTTGGCGGTTATTTCCAGAGCATCAACCGCAATAAACTGTCAATCGCGCTGGACCTGAAATCCGAAGCAGGCAAGGACGTTCTGCGCCGTCTGGTGAAGGACGCCGATGTGCTGGTGGAAAATTACCGGGTGGGGGTGATGGACCGGCTGGGGCTTTCCTATGAAAGCCTGGCGAAGATCAATCCGAAACTGGTCTATGCGACGGTGCGCGGCTTTGGCGATCCGCGCACCGGGAAAAGTCCGTATGCGGATTGGCCGGCCTTTGACGTGATCGCCCAGGCCATGGGCGGCATTATGGGCATTACCGGGCCGGATGCGCAAACACCACTGAAAATCGGCCCCGGTGTGGGTGATATTGTTCCCGCCATGCTGATGACGATTGGCATATTGTCGGCGGTGCGCCATGCCGAAAAAACCGGCGAAGGGCAGTTTGTCGATGTCGGCATGTATGACGCCATTCTGGCGTTGTGCGAACGCATTGTCTATCAGCACAGTTATGACGGCACGGTGCCGGGGCCGGAGGGTAATTCGCATCCGCTGCTGTGCCCGTTTGGTCTTTTTCCTGCGAAAGATGGCTGGGTCTCCATTGCCTGTCCGCGCGATCATTTCTGGAAAATCCTGGCCGAGAATATGGGCAGGCCGGAACTGGGCGAGGATGAACGCTATGCGCTGAATGCAGAGCGCGTGGCGCGCAATGCCGAAGTTGTGGAACTGGTCAGCGGCTGGACCAAAACCCTGACAAAAAAACAGTTGGCGGAATGTCTGGGTGGAAAAATTCCGTTTGGCCCGGTCAATAATGTCGTTGATATTTTTAACGATCCGCACACGGCGGTGCGCGAAATGCTGCCGGAGGTGGAACAGCCGGGGCGCGATCCGGTGCGCATTGCCGGAACGCCCATCCGCATGACCAAAACCCAGGGTGGCGTGGCGCGGCGCGGCGCGCTGCTGGGCGAAAATACGGATGCGATTTTGCAGGACGCCGGATATTCGGCGGAAGAAATTGCGGCGCTGCGTAACACAGGCGCTGTTCGATAAAACATAAACAGGAGAGAAGCATGGCTCATCATAACAAACGTCCCAAACGCGCCCGCAGGTGCCAGCTTTCGGTTCCCGGCAGCAGTGAAAAAATGATGGTGAAGGCGTCGGGCATCGCCGAGGTCGATCATGTGTTCCTTGATCTGGAAGACGCGGTTGCGCCCAGCGCCAAGGTGGGCGCACGGAGCCTGATTGCCGATGCGCTGAATAATCTGAACTGGGGAAAAAAGGTGCGCTGTGTGCGCGTCAATGACTGCGCCACCGAATGGTGCCATGATGATATTATCGAAGTGGTGACCAAGGCCGGGCGCAATATCGACACCATCATGCTGACCAAGGCGAAGAGCGCGCATGATCTGACCTTTGTCGATACGCTGCTAAATCAGCTTGAGAGAAAGCTGGGTCTCGTCGAAGGCCGCATCGGCATCGAAGTGCTGATCGAGGAAGTCGAAGGCATGATGAATGTCGAGGAAATCGCCAAATCAACGCCGCGTCTGGAATGCCTGATTTTTGGCATGGGTGATTATTCCGCCAGCCAGGGCATCGATGTGCGCCATATTGGCGGCGACAGCGCCTATCCCGGCGATATCTGGCATTACACCCGCTACAAAATGACCATCGCCGCGCGCGCCAACGGGCTGGACCCGGTGGACGGCCCGTTCGCCAATTTCAAAAATCCTGACTCCTACCGCCGCGAGGCCGAACGCGCCTCTATTCTGGGAATGGTCGGCAAATGGGCCATCCATCCCAGCCAGGTCGAAATCGCGCAGGCGGTATTCTCGCCCGATCCCAAAGAAGTGCTGCGCGCCCGCGCCATGGCCAGGGCCTATGACGAAGCTCTGGCGCGCGGTGAAGGCGCCGTAACCTACGAAGGCATGATGATTGACGCCGCCTCTGTGCGCATCGTGCAGAACACGCTGGATAAGGCCGATCTGTACGGGATGTGATGGTGGAACGAATTCAACGTGAAGAATAATTGTCTTCACACGCTACCACATACGCTGTCACCCCGCACTTGTTGCGGGGTCCAGGGATAAAACTCAGGCCTTTGTGTGTGGTTCTTGGACCCGCAACAAGTGCGGGGTGACAGGCCTGAGTTTTGGTTGAGCATCTCTATCAAATAGAAAAGTGCTTTAATGCTTACCAGCGTTCAAAATTTCAATAATCTGGCCTGCATTCAAATCACCCCCCATTTTTAAATTGGGCAGCAATGGTTGGAACACGCGCAACATGCGTTTGTATGTCGCAATCGAAGGCCAATGTGAATTTAGGTCGCGGCCTTTAAATTTGGGATAGCCCTCAAGATTTTTGATTATGAAGAGCGCTATACTGCGGTGCTCGCTTTCGTTATTCCCATCGAATCCAGGAAAGTTCACATCCTGGGCATCGTGTGCAGCGTCTTTCGCAACGCGAAGCTTGTCAGTTTTCGACAGATTTCTATATCCACGTTCAATGCAGGACCACATATGAAGTATGTCTAGCACTTCCTTGTGAGTGTCACTGTTATCTTCGTGTCCATGGAATATTCCTGGATACTTCCACTTAAGTGCCCAGTAGTGTCCGCCGTAAATTGCTGATTCAACAAACGCGGGGTCAATGTCGCTTTTAATTTTTTGATGTTTGAATATGTCGCAAAGCATAAGCGTTAAAAGCTTTTCGCCATCACTCATTTTTAAGCGCTCCTTTGAAGTGGCCGACAGTCCCTGTTCAATTAGGCGGCGTACCGCTTCTGCCCGTGAAGGAATATCCGCTTGGCTAGACCGCCATTTATCCATTTGGTCCAGAGTTCCTTGGTCAAGACGCATTTCGAATCGCTCAGTTTTTTGCCGCATAGGCTTTGCTCCATTTATCGTACATAACGGTAATTAAACGTTATGTACGATAAATGTACGGAATTGTTTTCACTGTCAAGAGTTATTTTCATGAGACGTTACGATTGCTTATTTTGACTGGAGCTTAAGGACTGCTTTAAGCAGTATACTTGTGCTGGCGATTGAATGGGGATTGGAGAATAGGTTGCAAATCTACATTGACGGCGACGCCTGCCCGGTAAAACAGGAATCGCTGAAAGTTGCGGCGCGCCACGCCCTGCAGGTGGTTTTGGTCAGCAATCAGTGGCTGCGTGGGGTGGATGGGCCGCTGGTGCGCCAGCATGTGGCGCCCAATACGCCCGACGCCGCCGATGACTGGATCGTCGAACAAATTTTGCCTGGCGATATTTGTGTGACGGCGGATATCCCACTGGCTGCGCGCGTCATTAAGAAAGGCGCGGCCTGCATCGGCATGAACGGCAAACCCTTTACCGAAGCCAGCATCGGCGACGTGCTGGCGACCCGCAACCTGCTGACCCAGCTCCGCGAACAGGGCGCCATCAACAGCCAGAGTGCGGGCTTCGGCAAACGCGAGCGCTCCAGTTTCCTCAACGGCTTCGAGCAGATGATTCAGGCGGTAAAGCGGAAGGGGTAATATGTTATCCCGCCTTGCGCGTGGGTTTTCCGGGCGGCTGCAGCTGGATGGTCTTCTGGGCGGGGCGGCCGCGCAGCAGGTCGGTGTCGATGCGGAACGGGTCGTCGGTGACGCCCAGGCGCAGGCGGTAGACGCCGACGCCTTCCATGACGCGCTGCACGTAATTGCGGGTTTCTCTGAACGGGATCAGTTCGATCCAGTCGATCATGTCGGTGGTGGATTTGCGCGGATCGCCATTTTTGGCGGCCCATTTCACCACACGGCTGCCGCCTGCATTATAGGCGGCCAGCGCCATCACGTAAGAACCGTCATAATTCTCCAGCATTTCATCGAGAAAAGCGGTGCCCAGGCGCAGATTATAAACCGGGTCCATCAGTTTTTGTGGTGAATAGGGTATTTTCAGGGAACGCGCGACGCCTTGCGCGGTGGCTGGCATGATCTGCATCAGGCCCTGTGCCCCGGCGGGGCTGACAGCCCTGATATTGAAGCCGCTTTCCTGTTTGGACAAGGCCAGAATCAGGGCGGCTTCCGGGCCATTGCGCCGGGTTACCTCCGAAGGCAGGTTTATTACGGGATAGCCTTCCTCGAACAGCCACACCGCGTCGCGGCCCGCCTGTTTCGCGGCCAGAACGCCAAAATCCCGGCGCTGCAATGCTACGGCGAAAGCGCCAGCCAGCCGGTATTCCTGCGGCTTTTTGGCCTTATCCAGCAGCGCTGTAAAAAACTGTTTCGCCAGCGCGTCCTTGTTCAGGGACAATAGAATTTGTGTGGCCCTGGCCAGTTCCTGCTGGGCGTAGGTGTTCATTTCCTGCTGGGTTGGGCGCTTGGTGTTATCCAGCGCCGCGCGGACTACGGTTCCGCCATTCCATTCGGCTGCAAGCTGGCCGTAGAAGCTAACGGGGTAACGGGCGGCCTCGCCATACCAGAATTTTGCGGCCTTCTGATCGCCCTTCGCCTCGGCGGCGCGGCCCGCCCAATAGGCCCCCCGGCTGCGGCTCATCGGCGAAGTCACGGCATTGTACAGGCGGGTGAAGTGCGGGAACGCTTTGGCTGGTTGTTTGAGAAACCGTAACGCCACCCAGCCCGCCAGCCATTCAGCTTCAGCATAAGAGGCGGCTTCTTCCGGCGGGCGGAAATTGTGGGTGGCGGCAATTTGATAGGCTGTATTGTAATCACGCTTTTCCAGTGCCATGCGGGCAATGGTTTCCTGATGATCCCACCAGATTTCACCGATAGAGGATTGTGGAGCGCGCAGGCTGTTGGCGGCATTATGCGCCAGTTCCAGCGCCAGTTCCGGTTTGCCGTTATTCAGGCGCCAATGCACCCGCTCATAAAACAGGCCAGCATCGGCGCGTAATAGATTGGGAACACGCGATAAAGCCGCCTCGACATCCGGTGCGCGATAGCGCAGGGCAATGCGGGCCTTGCCCAAAAGCTCCATGTCCTGGCCAACCAGTTTGTACATGCGTACCGCCGCATCGCGTTGTCCGCGCCATAATAATCCATCAAAACGGGCGATGTGATCCTGCCGGTCCAGTTCATGGCTATATTGACGCAAAATCTGGCGTTCTATGTCGGTATCGAAGCCGCCCTCGCGCCATAGTTCGCGCAGGATGCGCAGGCCGGTTTTATGATCGCCGGCATCCATGAAAGTCTGCGCAGCCTGATATTTGCCCTTGGCCGTGTAGGGCGGATAGCGGCGGAACCATTCGACACGTTCGCGCAGGGGCATGGAGGGCAGAAAACTGTGTTCCGCACGGACCACCAGTTCTTTCATGCCCGGCCAGCTTGGGTTGGCGATCAGAAAGCTGGCAATTTCGGCAAAGCTTGGGCTGCTGCGCGAGGAAGTCAGATACAGATACTCGACCAGCTTGCGGGCGGCGGGATCACCACTTTGCGAGGCCAGCTTGCGGGCATATTGCCAGCTGCCGCTATCTATGGCGCCAACAGCGCGCGCAACCAGGCTGCCCTGTTCCGCAGCATGCGCTGGCAGCGGCGCCAGGGTTCCGGCAAGCAGCGCTATGCTAACGGTGACAATATAGCGCCAAATTTTCTGGCGCGGTGATGTGTGCAATAGCATTGCGAATCTCTTAAATGTAGTGGTCATGACAATAGGCGGGCCAGGATGCCCAGCCAAGCTTTATGGAGATGTAATTTAATGCGCCTTTGCTTTACAGCTTGTAAAGGCACCCTTGCCACGGCACATGAGTGTGGTAATTTCCCTTTAATATTTCAACTCCAAGCCACAGGCAGCCCATGCCCTCATTCAGGCCTATATTTTTTGGCTCAATCCCGGCCCTTATCACCCCGTTTCGCAACGGCAAGGTGGACGATAAGGCGTTTCAGGAGTTTGTGGACTGGCAGATCAGGCAGGGATCGCACGGCCTGGTGCCCTGCGGCACGACGGGAGAATCGCCGACACTGGATCATGACGAACATAAACGTGTTGTGGAAATGTGTATTGAGGCGGCAGCGGGGCGTGTGCCGGTGATCGCCGGCACAGGTTCCAATTCCACTGCCGAAGCCATTGATTTGACAGTACATGCCAAACGGGCAGGGGCGGCGGGCGCGCTGGTGGTTGTTCCCTATTACAACAAGCCAACCCAGGAAGGCATGTATCAGCATTACAAGGCGCTGAACGATGCGGCGGACATTCCGATCCTGATTTACAACATACCCGGACGTACTGGCGTCAATATGAGTGTTGAGACCATGGCGCGGCTGGCGAAACTGCCGAACATTGTTGGGGTGAAGGACGCCGCCAACGATATTACGCGCACCAGTTTGCAGCGCGTGGTTATCGGCCCGGATTTTATCCAGCTTTCCGGTGATGACGGAAATGCGCTGGGCCAGGCGGCGCATGGCGGGCATGGCTGCATTTCTGTGACCGCCAATGTGGCGCCTGCGGAAGTTGCTGCGTTTCAGAATGCTTTGATGGCGGGGGATTTCAAAACCGCATTGCAGTGGCAGGATAAATTGATGCCGCTGCATGATGCGCTGTTTGTGGAAACCAGTCCCGGGCCAATTAAATATGCCGTCAGCCTGCGGGGACTGTGCAGCAATGAGTTGCGCCTGCCGATGGTTCCGGTTGCTGCGTCGACCGGGAAAACCGTACGCGCGGCGATGGACGGACTTGGGCTGCTTACCCGTCCGCAAGCTGTCAGCGGCGTTTGAGAAGCCGCATATAGATAATGGCAGGCAAAAACAAAGCCGCGAAGAAGCCGGTTAAAAAATCAGATGCAGGGCGGTTGCTGGCTGATAATCGCAAGGCGCGCTATAATTATGAAATTGGCGAAACGGTGGAAGCCGGGATCATGCTCAAGGGATCCGAGGTGAAGTCGTTGCGCGCGGGGCGCGCCAATATCGCGGAATCCTACGCCAGCGCAGAAGGCGATGAGATGTGGCTGATCAATGCTTACATTCCGCCCTATGATCCCGCCGGCCGGTACGACAGCCACGATCCGCGCCGCAAACGCAAGCTGTTATTGCATCGCAAGCAGATCAGCCGCCTGTCAGGGTTGCGCAAACAGCAGGGCATTACGCTGATCCCGTTGCGGCTGTACTTCAATGATCGTGGTCTGGCCAAGCTGGTCATTTCTCTGGCCAGTGGCAAAAAACAGCATGACAAGCGCGCCAGTGAAAAAGACCGCGACTGGAAACGCGAACAGGGCCGCCTGATGCGCGAGAAAGGATAGGACGGGGTAGTTATTTTTCTTGAAAACGATCAGCTAAGATAAATTATTTAGCTGTTCTCTGATGCTTGCAAAAATTGCACTGAACATTTCCGGCGTCAGGCGTCGCGTGTTCGTGTTGTAGCGCGAGCAATGATAGCTGTTGATCAGTATACGCCCGTCCGGCAATTCATGGCGCGCACCATGGGCGAATTTGGCTTTTGAGGGGCGAAGGCCAAACACGGTTGCGGTGCTGTCATGGGCGATTTTTCCCAGGGTCAGAATGATTTTTACTTCTGACATGATTGCAATTGCTGCCTCTAAATATTTACGGCAATTGATAATTTCCGAAGTTTCCGGCTTGTTTTGTGGCGGCACGCAGCGCACTGAATTGGTGATCATGCAATCCTTGAGACGTAAGCCATCCTGCGCGTGGGCCGCATAATCGCCCTGGCTAAAGCCGTGCGCCGTCAATGTTGCATAGAGAAGATCGCCCGCATAATCGCCGGTAAATGGACGTCCTGTGCGGTTCGCCCCCTGTAGACCAGGGGCGAGACCGACAATTAACAGGCGCGCCTTGGGATCACCGAAGGATGGAACCGGGCGATTAAACCAATCCGGCTGGGCCAGCCGATTAGTTTGCCGCATGGCCACAAGACGCGGACAAAGCTGGCAGTCGTCGGCCGGTTCGGCGTGCATGCTTAAATGTCAGCTTGCGTCGCCATCGCCATCATCGTCATCATAATCGCCGTCTTCATCATCCTCATAATCGTCATCATCATCTTCAAAATCATCATCGTCCGCACCAGCCAGTGCAGGCGCCGGATCAAGGCGGCGGGTGCCCCCCAGAACTGGCTGCGAATCACGGAAATCATCGTGACGCCGTGTTGGCCTGGCTCCTGAATCCCGCGAGATGGCGGGTGCGATATCCATAAGCTCGATAAAACGATCGCATTGACGGCGCAATTCATCTGCGATCATTGGCGGATTTGATTTCACAGTGGAAACCACCGTTACGCGAAGACCTTTGCGCTGGATGGCTTCGACCAGACGGCGAAAATCGCCATCGCCGGAAAAAATTATTGCATGATCCAGATGCTCAGCCATTTCCATGACGTCAATGGCCAATTCAATGTCCATATTGCCTTTGATCTTTTTGCGGCCAAAAGCGTCGGTAAATTCCTTGGTCGGCTTGGTGACCATGGTGTAGCCGTTATAATCCAGCCAATCCACCAGCGGCCGGATTGGGGAATATTCCTGATCTTCGATCAGGGCAGTATAGTAAAACGCCCGCACCAGCATGCTGTTTTCAGAGAAATGATCCAGCAATCGCTTGTAATCAATGTCAAAGTTCAGGGCGCGGGCGGCGGCGTAAAGATTTGAGCCATCGATGAAAAGGGCAATGCGTTCGTTTGGATAAAATTTCATAAAACAACCTTTTTTAATTAAATATCTGCATCAGGCTTATAGATCAGCGCCCAGTGCTTTGTTACCAGCCGACCTGCCAAGGTTACAGCCATGTAATACCTGAAGTGGACATTCATTTGTGGCAAAGAAGTTACCAGGCCGACTATATTACATAATTGTGTGATGTGGCAAAATATAAGGCGGTGTATGATCCTGATCGGGATAGGGGGCAATCTGCCCAGCCAATTTGGTGCGCCCGAAATGGGCCTGCCACATGCCTTGGGCATGATGGAAGCGCAAGGGGAACGGGTTGTGCTCTGTTCGCCCTGGTATGGGGCGCATGCGGTTCCGGTGTCTGAGCAGCCGGATTTCGTAAATGCCGTTGTTTGCATCACGACGCCCCGGCCGCCAGAGGCCCTGTTGACAAGTTTACAGGCTATCGAGCTTGAATTTGGGCGGGTTCGGGGCGCTATAAATGCTCCCCGAACCCTGGACCTGGATTTGTTGGCCTATAATGATATCTGCCTTGAAAATGGGATGCAGATCCCGCATCCAAGACTGCATCAGCGGGCGTTTGTTCTGGCCCCGCTGTGTGATATTGCGCCGGAATGGCGGCATCCTGTACTAAAACGCACGGCGCGGGAGCTTTTTACCGCCCTGCCGGAACCCCATGGCGTATGGCGGCTTTAGTATAATCTATTGCACTGCAACGCATAAATGACTAGATAGAGAGCTAGTTTCCCAGATTCAGACTTATCCGGAGGCCAGACCATGGCGCGCGTTACTATTGAAGATTGTATCGACAAAATTCAGAACCGGTTTGAACTGGTATTGCTGGCCGGGCAGCGGGCCCGGGCAATCTCGTCCGGCGCGCCCATTACAGTGGACCGCGACAATGATAAAAATCCGGTAGTGTCGTTACGCGAAATTGCGGAAGAGACCGTGCAGCCGGATCGTCTGCGCGAAGATCTGCTTGCCAGCCTGCAACGTTACAGCCGCAATGAAGATGCGGAAGAGGGCGGCTTGCCCCTGCTGGCGGGTTCGGAAAATGATGAAGCAGTTGATACTATGAGCGAAGAGGATTTGCTTCGCGCAATGCGCAATGAAGCAGATGGCGGAAGTGCATCATCCAGTGGTGGCAGATAAGCGTTGCAGTTTCATTTCTGATAGCGATGTCATTGCGCAGGCATGCCTGGCGTGTGCGCAGAGCAAATTTCTGACGATATTTTCTGTTGGCCGTAAATCACATGGGCCACGCCGATGATCCGGCAATATGAACTTGTCGACATGGTGCGCGCGTACGATCCAAATCTGGACGAGACGATGCTGAACCGCGCATATGTTTTCGCCACCCGGGCGCATGGTGATCAGAAACGTGCGTCGGGCGACCCATACTTTTCCCACCCTGTCGAGGTTGCGGGCATCCTTGCGGGATTAAAACTGGACACGGCGACGATCACCACGGCCCTGCTGCATGATACGCTGGAAGATACCGCAGCGACACCGGAAGAAATTGATCAGTCTTTTGGCCCGGAAGTGGCGGCGCTGGTTGAGGGCGTCACCAAACTATCCAAAATTTCCTTTACGTCCAAACAAAGCGAACAGGCGGAGAATTTTCGTAAGCTGCTGATTGCGATGTCGGTGGATATTCGTGTGCTGCTGGTGAAGCTGGCCGACAGGCTGCACAATATGCGGACATTGCAGTTTATCAAAAATCCGGAAAAGCGCGAACGGATTGCCCGGGAAACCATGGAAATTTACGCGCCGCTGGCCGGGCGCATCGGCATGCAGGAAATGCTGGAGGAGTTGCAGGATTTAGCTTTTGCGGAGATGAATAACGAGGCGCGGGAATCGGTTATCGTGCGGCGTGATTTTTTACGCCAGCGTACCGGTGAAAGCACGGACCGTATTGCGGTTCTGCTGAAGGAAACGCTTGCTGAAAAAGGTATCAGGGCCACGGTATCCGGACGTGAAAAGCGTCCTTATTCCATCTGGAGCAAGATGCAGCGCAAGGCAATTTCCTTTGAACAGCTGTCTGACATTTTCGGGTTCCGCGTGATTGTCGACACGGCGGATGACTGTTATCGCGCGCTCGGGGTCATTCATCAGGCATGGCCCGTTATGCCGGGACGTTTCAAGGATTATATATCGACGCCAAAGCGTAACAATTACCAGTCCATTCACACCACGGTGATTGGCCCGGACAAGCAGCGCGTGGAAATTCAAATCCGTACCGCTGATATGCACCGCCTGGCGGAATATGGCGTTGCCGCGCATTGGCAGTACAAGCAGAAGAATGGCGCAGATGCGTCCGTACTGCTGCATGATCCTTATGTCTGGCTGCGTGAACTGGTGGACATGATTGAAGACGGCGAAAGCCCCGAGCAGTTTCTGGAATATACAAAGCTGGATCTGTTCGTTGATCAGGTGTTCTGTTTTACGCCTGCTGGAGACTTGATTGCCTTACCGCGCGGGGCGACGCCGATTGATTTTGCCTATGCAGTGCATACCGAGGTTGGCGATAGCTGTGTGGGATGCCGAATCAATGGACGCCCGATGCCATTACAGTCAGAACTGAAAAATGGCGATCAGGTGGAGATAATCCGGTCTGAGGCACAAACACCTTCGCCTGGATGGGAAGGTGTGGCGGTGACTGCAAAAGCGCGCGCGGCCGTGCGCAGATATGTGCGTGAAAGTCAGCGCGGAGAATATGTCAACCTGGGCAGCGAAATTGCGCAAAAGGCATTCCGTACGGAAGATTATCCGTTTACGGAAAAAGCGGTGGCGCAGGCGCTGCAACCATTGAATCTGAATTCAGTCGAGGAGATTTACGAAAGGCTGGGGCGCGGTCTTTTAACCGGGTTGCAGCTTATGGAAGCCGCTTTCCCCGGCATTAAAATGAAGGCGCCGCAGATACCTGTCGCCTTGACCACGGCGAAAGATGGCCGCCGTCCGCGTTCGGCAGCCATTCCCATTCGCGGCATGACGGCGGGGATTGCTGTGCATTATGGAGATTGCTGTCACCCCCTGCCGGGAGACCGTATCGTCGGCATTCAAACCACCGGCGGCGGCGCAACGATACACACCATTGACTGTGAAATTCTGGAGCAATTCGGCGACACGCCGGAACGCTGGCTGGATGTCAGTTGGGACGCCAGCGGTGACGCGCCGGATTTTTTTGTGGGCCGTATCGAAACCACATTGTCGAATGAGCCGGGATCCTTGTCCGTGCTTTCAACCCTTATCGCAAAAAATCAGGGAAATATCAGTAATCTTAAAATTTCCGGCCGTACCCCGGATTTTTTTGACATGCTGGTGGATATTGAAGTACGCGACGTTAAACATTTGAATAATATCATTGCTGCGCTGCGTGGGTCGCCCCATGTCAGCAAGGTGGAACGTACCCACGGTTAAAAAGGTTTTAATAGAAGTGTTCAAACGCCGGACAGAACGGACGCTGTTTCAAAAGGCGCGGGAGTTGATATGGCCGACGTCGGGTTACCGGCGCACAGTGATGTATTTATGGCACAGGCTGGTGCGCCTGGATGCATCGCCGCATACGGTTGCGCTGGGGTTTGCAGTTGGCGTTTTTATGTCGTTTTCACCATTTCTGGGTTTTCATCTTGCCCTGTCCGGTTTGTTTGCCTGGCTTTTGCGGGTGAATATCGCGGCCTCGATGCTGGGAAATTTTCTTGGGAATCCTGTGACCTATCCTCTGATGTGGGCGGCGGTATATCAGACAGGTGCGGCGATGCTGGGAGAATCATCAGCGGCGGTCATTGATCTGACTCTGCTAAGGTTCGACGCCGTCAGTTTTTGGGATCTGTTCATGCCGTTTCTTGTGGGCAGTATTCCCGTCGGCATTTTGGCAGGGCTGGTGTTTTACTTTCCTGTTAAAAATGGTGTTGCGCAATATCAGACCGCGAGGCGGGCACGTTTTATCAAAATGCACCCCTCACTTGCTGCGGGCGCCGTGCCATCGCAAACAGGCGTGGTGCATTGATGGGCGTCCCCCCTTACCTGCGGCTTGGCGTGAATATCGACCATGTTGCGACCATTCGTAACGCGCGCGGCGGGCTGCACCCCGATCCGGTGCGCGCCGCAAAGCTGGCTGCGGATGGGGGGGCCGATGGCATTACCGCGCATCTGCGCGAAGACCGCAGGCATATTTCGGATGACGATATATTGCGTCTTAGCCGCGAGATTAATTTGCCGTTGAACCTGGAATGCGCGGCCACTGCAGAGATGCTGGACATTGCATTGCGTTACCGCCCCCATGCGGTGTGCCTGGTGCCGGAAAAGCGCGAAGAAAAAACCACCGAGGGCGGCCTGGATGTGGCTGGCCAGCATAATTTTCTGAAGCCATTTGCAGGCCGCCTGCGTGAATCGGGTATTCGTCTTTCCCTGTTTATTAATCCGGACGAAAGACAGATTGTTGCGGCAAAGGAAATTGGGGCGGACATTATTGAATTACACGCAGGCGCCTATTGTGAGGAAATAAGCGCCGGGGATCGTGCGGCGGCGGAAGCCGAGCTTGCCAAACATCGCAAGGCCGCCATCGATGCTGCCGCACTGGGGCTGGAAGTGCATGCGGGCCATGGCATCAGTTTTGATACGGCCGGCGTGTTTGCCGCAATGCCACAGGTGGTTGAGCTGAATATCGGTCACTTTCTGATTGGCGAAGCGATTTTCAGTGGCCTGCATGCGGCGATCACGCGCATGCGCAAGCTGATGGATGAGGCGCGCCGCTAATGGTTATTGGCCTTGGTAATGATCTGATCGATATCCGGCGCATCGAAAAAACCCTGGAACGGTTTGGCGCGCGCTTTATAAACCGTCTGTACACAGAAAAGGAACAGGCGCGCTCTGAACGCAAACACAACCGCGCCGCCAGTTACGCCAAACGCTTCGCTGCCAAGGAGGCCTGCTCGAAGGCGCTGGGAACCGGATTTCGCAAAGGTGTCTACTGGCGCGATATGGGGGTCAGCAATCTGTCTTCCGGCAAGCCAACCATGGTGCTGACCGGCGGCGCGTTGCAGCGGCTGCAGGAAATCACCCCCGCCGGGTGCAGCGCGCAGATCGATCTGACCCTTACCGATGATTTTCCACTGGCGCAGGCGATTGTGCTAATTACCGCCGTGCCGCTTGCAGTATCAAATAACTAGGAAAATTTTAATGTCCGAAAAGCAACCGAATGAACTGGTTGAAAATATCAAGACGATTGTCTATGCGCTGCTGATTGCCCTGGTTATCCGGGCATTTTTGTTTCAGCCTTTCAATATTCCATCCGGGTCCATGATCCCGACACTGCTGGTGGGCGATTATCTGTTCGTCTCCAAATACAGCTATGGATATAGCCGTCACTCGTTTCCATTCAGTCCACCGCTGTTCGGCGGACGTATCTGGGGAAGGGAACCCGCGCGCGGGGATGTTGCGGTGTTCAAACTGCCCACCGATGGGCACACGGATTATATCAAGCGCGTGATCGGCTTGCCCGGTGATCGCATTCAGATGCGTGGCGGTGTGCTTTACATCAACGGGCAGCTTGTGCCGCAAACGCCGGTTGCGGATTATCTGGAAAAAGACGCTGTGGGAAACGCCATGCAAATCCGGCAGTTTCGTGAGGTCATGCCGGGCGGCGTCAGCCATAATGTACTGGATATGCTGATCAACGGCCCGGTCGATGACACGGGGGTGTTTACCGTGCCGCAGGGGCATGTCTTTATGATGGGCGACAACCGCGATAATTCCAGCGACAGCCGGGTTCCCAATGGCGGCGTTGGCTTTGTGCCGATGGAAAATCTTGTTGGGCGGGCGGAGTTTCTGTTTTTCTCAACAGATGGCAGCGCCCGATGGTGGGAATTCTGGCGCTGGTTGCAAGCCGCACGCTATGACCGGATGTTCCGGAGCATAGACTCGATACAGGGAGAATAGGTGAGCACAGTCCGCCTTGCACGCCTGCAGCAACGGCTTGGATATCAATTCAGGTCCGCCGGCCTGCTGCGTCAGGCCCTGACCCATTCCAGCGCCACGGCGGCAAACAGCCGCAATAATGAGCGGCTGGAATTTCTGGGCGACCGGGTATTGGCGTTTCTGATTGCGGATTTATTGCTGCAACATTATCCCGATGCGGACGAAGGGGATCTGGCGTTGCGGCTGAATGCGCTGGTGCGGCGTGAAACCTGTGCCGCTGTGGCGCTGGAGATCGAACTGGGCGCCTGTTTGATCCTGGCGCCCGCGGAAGCGGCAAGTGGCGGCCAGAACAAGCCCGTTATTCTGGGCGACGCGTGTGAAGCGGTGATTGGCTCCCTGTATCTGGATGGTGGCATGGAGGCGGCGCGCACATTTGTGGAAGCCTGCTGGACGCCTCGGCTGGTAGGGCTGGCCGCTGCGCCTTCTGACGCCAAATCGGCATTACAGGAATGGAGCCAGGCCCGCAAACTGGGCACCCCGGTTTATTCCGTGATCCGTCGTGAAGGGCCTGACCATGCGCCGGTATTTGTGATAGAAGTGCAATTACCGGGTCGTGCGCCATTATGTGGTACAGGGGCCTCAAAACGCGAAGCGGAACGTGCAGCGGCACTGGCCATGCTACGTGAAGTGCATGCGGATTTTATAACACCGGAAAACACATGAACGCTGTTGCCCAGACCCGATGCGGTTTTGTGGCCCTTATCGGGCCGACCAATGCCGGAAAATCAACTTTGCTGAATTGCCTGGTTGGGGCGAAGCTGGCCATTGTCACCCATAAGGTGCAAACCACGCGATCCCGGCTGCGCGGCATCGCGGTGCTTGGGGATGCGCAGATCATCTTTGTCGATACGCCGGGAATTTTCAAACCGCAGCGGCGGCTGGACCGCGCCATGGTGCAGGCGGCATGGGGCGGCGCGGACGAGGCGGATTGCATCGTGCTGGTCATAGATGCGGTGCGCGGATTAAACGCTGATGCCCAGACCATCCTGGGTGGGCTGGCAAAAAACCAGCGCAAGGCTGTGCTGGTGCTGAACAAGATTGATCTGATCCGGCGCGAGGACTTGCTGGCGCTGGCCGAAAAATTTGATCAGTCAGGATTGTTTACCCGGACCTTCATGATCTCTGCTTCAAACGGCGATGGGGTGGATGATTTGCGTACATTCCTGGCGGGGGTTGTTGCGCCGGGGCCGTGGTTGTATCCCGAAGACCAGCTATCGGATGCGACAGAGCGCATGATGGCGTCGGAAATCACCCGTGAGAAGTTATTTCTGCGGGTGCATCAGGAATTGCCGTATGATTCAACGGTCGAAACCGAATCCTGGAAAGAAATGAAAGACGGCAGCGCGCGCATCGATCAAACTATCTATGTACGGCGCGACAGCCAGAAGCCCATTGTTTTAGGCAAGGGCGGGCAAACCCTGAAACAGATCGGTGAGGCCGCCCGCCATGATATGGAAAAAAGTTTTGAGCGGCGCATTCATCTTTTTCTGCATGTTAAAGTAAATGAAAAATGGCTCGATGAACCGGCCCGTTATCGTGAAATGGGATTGGACTTCAGCAAGGATTAAAGCGATCCTCAGACTGATGGCATATGCAGATGGAATGGGTTGACGACGCCATTATTTTATCGGCCCGGCGCCATGGGGAGCGCGGGGTTATAGTGGATGCCCTGACGCGCAGCCATGGCCGGCATGCCGGGTTGGTGCGCTATGGCGCCTCAAAGCAGATGCGCGGGGTTCTGGAACCCGGCAATGAGGTCAGTGTCAAATGGCGTGCGCGGCTATCCGAACATCTGGGAAATTATTCTGTTGAACCGGTGCGCGCCCGCGCGGCGGCGGTGATGCGCGACCCGCTGCGTCTTGCCGGGTTGACTTCTGCATGCGCGGTGGCGCAACAGGTGCTGCCGGAACGTGAGCCGCATGGCCCGGTCTTTGACGGGATGCGGGTGATGCTGGATGCGATTGAGCATATCGAAATGTGGCCGGCCGCATTGGTGCGATGGGAGCTGGGGGTGCTGGAAGAACTGGGTTTTGGGCTTGATCTGTCGAAATGCGCAGCAACCGGCGCGATTGATGATCTGATTTATGTGTCGCCGCGCACCGGACGCGCGGTTAGCCGCGTGCCAGGTTTGCCGTATCATGAACGGTTGATGCCGCTGCCGGGCTTTTTGCTTGGTGCGCAGATGCAGGGGCAGCCAACAGATATTCTGGCGGGGCTTGACCTGACCGGATTTTTCATGGCCCGTCATGTGCTGGAGCCGCATGGCAAGCCGATGCCTGCGGCGCGCAGCCGTTTGTGCGAGCGCCTGAAAATCTGGTGCGAAGAAGCAGTTTTAGTGTAATTTAGTATGATAAATACTTCCATTTCATCCCTGCCTGTGCGCCGGCAAATTGCCGTCTGGCTGTTTTGCCTCTGCGGCTTTATCGGGCTTGTTGTTCTGGTTGGCGGGATGACACGGCTGACGGATTCTGGCCTGTCGATCACCGAATGGAAACCGGTTACCGGAATGTTGCCGCCCTTATCGCTGGAGGCATGGCAACAGGAATTCGCCAAATATCAGAAAATTCCGGAATATAGGCTGATCAACTGGGATATGGATCTGGCCGCATTCAAATCAATCTATTGGTGGGAATGGGGGCATCGGTTTCTGGCGCGCATGGCTGGATTGATCTTCTTGGTTCCCTTTGTCTATTTCTGGACGACGAAAAAAATCAGCCGTGCCGAATTGCCGAAATTTGTGGCGCTGTTTGTTCTGGGTGGCGTCCAGGGCGCGCTGGGCTGGTATATGGTGAAAAGCGGCCTGAGCGTACGGGTGGATGTCAGCCAATACCGGTTGGCCGCGCATCTGGGACTGGCTTTTCTGGTTTATGGTTACAGTCTGTGGATGGGGTTGGGCCATTGGCGGGGGCAATCTGGCGGGGCAACATCGCCGCGTCTGTTGCAGGCAGGCAGTGTTGCCCTGTGCGCCATGATTTTTTTACAAATACTGCTGGGTGCGCTGGTTGCCGGATTGGATGCGGGGCTGACCTATAATAGCTGGCCCTTGATGGATGGATACTGGATTCCGCCGGGTTTGATACGGCTCACCCCCTGGCATCTCAATCTGTTTGAAAATATTACTCTGGTGCAGTTCAATCACCGGAATATGGCGGTGCTTGTTGCCGCCTTGACCGCCGCACTGTGGTGGGCGGGAAGGAATCTGCCCCACCTTGGATCCGCACTATGGATGGTGCTGGGCATGGTGGCTGTGCAATTCGCACTCGGCGTTTGGACATTGCTGGCGGTTGCGCCGCCGGAGCTGGCGGCGGCCCATCAAATGGGGGCCCTGATCAGTTTCAGCGCCGCGCTTTGGCTAGCGCATTTGATATGGAGGCCAGAATGTGTGGTTACAGATAGCCACTAATTGTTAACCGTTTCCAGAATAATATCCTTCTATGGACCGCTTGGCCCTTCTCACGGTGTGCAGGTTTCTGGGGAACCATTATGGGACTGTTTCAACGGATTAAGGCGTTTGCCGGGGGGGAATCCCGTCCGGTGGAAACAGCGCGTCCGCAGTCTGGCGCTGAGCGGCGGCGCCATCGCCGCATCCAATCCTCTAAATTGACGATTTTTGTCAATGACAAGCGCTACAAGACCAATGACTGGTCGCTGGGCGGTTTTCGGATCGTGGTTCCCGGCAATAATTTCGCAACCAGTCAATGCATTGGCGGCGCCATACATGGTCCCGGTCTTTTTGATCGTGGCGCCTATGAGGCGACCATCGTCTGGACGGCCGATGATGGCGAAATTGGCGTGCATTTCATTGAGCTTTCCCACGAAAGCTTTTTGGCCATGAGTGCGGCGCAAGTCTAAAAACCTTCCTATGTAATGCGCTGTATCAAGCCCCCAGCCTGTCCTCCTGAACGAAGTGAAGGATCTTTTCTGTGGCAGGGAGCCTCCACTTCGTTCAGGATGACAAGTAGGGATTAAGGGGCTTTTGCATAGAATGACGTTGCATCTGATCAAGCTATGCGTCGGGATTGCGCAGTTCGAGGAGCTGGTGGCGTGGCAGCAGCATCGTCAGCGCAAGGACGGCGTGCTGCAACATATCACCAGCATGACGCCGCGCCGGGGCGATGAATTGCTCAAGGGCGGCTCGATCTATTGGGTGATCAAGGGGCATATTCAGGCGCGGCAAAAATTGCTGGAATTGCGGCCGGTAACGGATGCGGAAGGGATCGCACATTGCGCGCTGATCCTGGACCCGAAACTTGTCCGCACCCAGCCGCACCCCCGCCGCCCGTTTCAGGGCTGGCGCTATCTGAAAGCTGAAGACGCCCCCCGGGATGCCGGCAAGGGTAAATCCGGCGGCAAAAACGAAATGCCGCTGGAGATGCGCGCTGAATTAATGGCGCTGGGGTTGCTGTAGTGGCTTATCAGATTGCCGCTTGACAGAGCGCCGCCTTGTGGGACAGGTAGCGCCATGAATTCGGGCACGCAAAATCAAAATCCTGATGATCGGCAGGCTTCGTCCCGCTTTGAGCCGGTGATGCGTTTTAGCATGGATGCACCCTTGCTGCTGGACTGTGGCGTGAGCCTGGCCCCGCTGGAGATCGCCTATCAGACTTATGGCGTGCTGAATGCGGAGCGTTCGAACGCCATTCTCGTGTGCCATGCGCTGACGGGTGATCAGTATGTGGCGAGCCAGCATCCGGTTACCGGGCGTCCCGGCTGGTGGAATACGATTGTCGGGCCGGGGCGGCCGGTGGATACGGATCGTTATTTTGTGATCTGCGCCAACGTGATTGGTGGCTGTATCGGCAGTACGGGGCCAACCAGCATCAACCCGGCAACTGGCAAACCCCATGGATTGTCGTTTCCGGTAATCACCATTGGCGACATGGTGAATGCGCAGGCGCGGCTGGTGGAAGCGTTGGGCATTGAGCAATTGTTCTGCGTCATTGGCGGCTCGATGGGGGGTATGCAGGTGTTGCAGTGGGCCTATGATTATCCGGAAAAGGTTTTTTGCGCGATCCCGATTGCAACCGCGGCCTGGCATTCGGCGCAGAACATTGCCTTTCACGAGGTCGGACGTCAGGCGATCATGGCGGACCCGGACTGGTGCAATGGGGATTATCTGGCGCGGGACAGGCGTCCGGAGAAAGGCCTGGCGGTGGCGCGCATGGCGGCGCACATTACCTATCTGTCGGAGGCCGCACTGCATGACAAGTTTGGACGTAATTTGCAGGACCGGCAAAAAGTTGGTTTTGGTTTCGATGCCGATTTTCAGGTAGAAAGTTATTTGCGCCATCAGGGATCCACGTTCGTTGACCGGTTTGACGCAAACTCCTATCTGTATCTGACGCGGGCGATGGATTATTTTGATCTGGCGGCGGAATATGGCGACGTGCTGGCAGAGGCCTTCCGGGGTACGCCTACGCGGTTTTGCGTGGTTTCATTCACCAGTGACTGGCTGTTTCCCACTTCGGAAAGCCGCGACATTGTGCAGGCGCTGAACGCATCGGCAGCCAATGTCAGTTTCGTGGAAATAGAAACCCAGAAAGGCCATGACGCCTTTTTGCTGGAGGAGCCGGAACTGTTCGCCACCCTAACCGGGTTTCTGAATGCGGCGGCGCAAAAGCGTGGTTTGAAAAATGGCGATTGATCCGGCACAGCAAAATGGCGGCCGTGTTGATCTGAAACTGATCGCCAGCATGATCGAACCTGGCAGCCGCGTGCTGGACGTGGGTTGTGGCGACGGGGAACTGCTGCGCCTGTTGAACGCTACGCGGGACGTAGATTGCCGGGGCATTGAGTTGAGCCAGAAGGGCGTGAATGCGGGAGTGGCGCAGGGCCTGTCGGTGGTGCAGGGCGACGCAGACACCGATCTGGTAAATTATCCAACCAAGGGGTTTGATTATGTGATTTTGAGCCAGACTCTGCAAGCCACCCGCGCCCCGCAAAAGGTGGTGCGCGAAATGGTGCGCATCGGCAAGCGCGCGATCATTTCATTTCCGAATTTCGGGCATTGGCGCGTGCGCCTGCATGTGATGCTTACCGGGCAAATGCCGGTAACGCGCACCTTGCCATTTCTATGGTTTGAAACACCGAACATTCATTTGTGTGCGATAGATGATTTCGAGGATATGACCAAGCGCATGGGCGTCACCATCGAGCGTTTCATCGCACTGGACCAGCAAGGCAAAGTCAGCCTGACCAACCGGTGCCGCCCAATGGCCAACCTGCTCGCGGCGCAGGCGCTGTTCATGCTGCGGGCGGAATAGTCAGGCGCGAGGCTATAACTGCGCCGTGATTAGTTGCCGGATGCGGGCGGTGGATTGTTCCGGGATGGGAACATAAATTTGTTTGCTGGCTTCGACTATCCAGACGCCGGCAAAGCGCGGCCAGAGTAATTTTCCCACCCGTTCCCAGCCATCGGGATTGTGCAGCATCATCATGCGGCCCAGCGGCGGCATGTACAATGACGCCGACCATTGTTCGGGTGAAAACAGACAATCGCGCAGCAGGTGTGTTAACTGGCTGCGCGAAAACGGGCGGCCATGACCGAAGGGGGTTGTCTCCAGACGGGCCCATGGACCAATACGATTGGGCGCTATGATCAGCAATTTTCCGCCCGGCGCCAGCACCCGCCACAATTCCCGCAGGGCAGGGCGGATTTGTTCGCTGGTTTCCAGTGAATGCACCAGGAGGATGCGATCAATGGACGCATCATTCAGCGGTAGTCGGGTTTCGTCCACCAGCGCTGTCAGGCTTGGGCCTTCACCGGGCCAGCGCATGACGCCCTGGCTGGCGGGCATCATGGCCAGGGTGCGCGACGCCTCGCCCTGAAACGGCAATAAATAGGGGGTGGCATAGCCGAGACCCAATAGGGACTGGCCTGTAAGGTTTGGCCAGATTTGCCTGGTTTTCAGGCCAATAGCGCGCCGGGCGGCGTCCCCCAGTGGGCTGCTGTAAAACGCGCGCAGATCAATGACATCCAGATGCATTCCCCTACTATAGAACGGTAATCTTATGTTAGGATGAACAAAATAATCTGTTGGAGAGGAGGCCGTCATGCCGTTGCAGATTCACCAATTTCCCTGCCTGACCGATAATTATGCCTGGCTGGTGCATGAGCCGGAGGCCAATGTCACGGCGGTGGTCGATACGCCGGAGGTTTCGGCAATCCTCAAGGCGCTGGATGAAACGGGCTGGAAGCTGACGCATATTCTGAATACGCACTGGCACCCGGACCATGCGGGCGGGAACGAGGAATTGAAGGCCAAAACCGGGTGCCAGATTATTGGTCCACGCGCCGAAGCCGCGCGTATACCCGCGATAGAGCGGCAGGTAGGCGATGGCGATGAAGTGAAGTTCGGCAATGCCAGCGCCAAAATCTTTGATGTGCCGGGGCATACCGCGGGTCATATTGCATACTGGTTTGCGCAGGATAAAGTGGCGTTCGTCGGTGATACATTGTTTGCGCTGGGATGCGGACGCTTGTTCGAGGGCACCGCGCAGCAAATGTGGACGTCACTGCAAAAGCTGATGGCGCTGCCGCCGGAGACCAAAGTGTATTGCGCCCATGAATATACGCAGTCCAATGCACGCTTTGCCCTGAGCGTGGATCCTGATAATGCGGCGCTGGTTGCCCGCGCGAAGGAGATTGACGCGATGCGCGCCAAGGGTATTCCCACGGTTCCGAGCAGCATCGGTCTTGAACTGGCGACCAATCCGTTTTTGCGGCCGATGAGTGAGAGCCTGCAACGCAGCCTGGGGATGGCAGGGGCAGACCCGGTGGCGGTGTTTGCCGAAACACGGCGGCGTAAGGATAATTTCTAGGCATTTGCCAGCGTCTGCGAAGGACGCGCCTTTGTTTTCCATATATCATCCGTTTGCGGATCAGTATTAATTTTATTCTGGCGGCGCGATCCGGCCAGAGTCTTTAAGTAGCTGAATAAGTTTTTTCGTGTGCTTTATCTGGCATGGGCGCGTGAGGTGCCAATTCGTATCATAGGCGCAATTATCACTGAATAAAAACAGTTGCGGATTGCCAAGTGTGGTGATCCCCCGGTCTGTCATGGCGCGCGAGAGCTGCTGAAAAAATGCCTTGTTAGCTGTATTGTTCAGCATTCTCTCATGGACATTTGGGGGAACGACAATCACGGTAATGTCCAGCGCCTGCAAGTCCTCTGCAAATTTTTGCAGCACATTCAGGGCATCATTATCCAGTTTCCAAACACGTATCGTCTCGTTTTTTACTGCTTCACGCATTTGCGGTGTAATGCTGGCAGGATCGGCGTCGATCACATCTCCCACATCGTTTAACAATGGCGCGCCCGGCAGACGCGTACCTAAGGCAACTGGCGCTGGCGGATTTTGGCTGTTGAGATAATAATATTGCCAATGTTTTATTCTTACTGCCCAAGAAAATTCGAACCGTTCCAGCCAGGATAATGATTTTAGCCAAGCTTGGTCATGTGAAATAAATTGAAAGATAGCTGAATCGTGCACCTGCGCTTTTTCGAATAGTGGATATTCAAGCGGTAACACAAACAGGTCGCCAGGTTTGGCGATATTTCTGCCGATGTGCAGTAAATATTTCAGCCCGAATCCGGCGTTGAGCCCTGCGTTTAATGCCGGACGGCCGGTCTGCCTGGTAATCGTTTCCGCCGAAAATCCGTAAAGCGTATTTGAACCGCCGAGAAGGACGATGCGCTTTGAAGTCAGCGCCGCTGAGGCTGCGGCCTTCCGGTTAACCCAATCTGCATTTGTGCGTCCGGCCTCTACATCCGTCCCCGCAAACAGGACGGGCAGGCTTAGCAGCACCATCAGCATTACAATTGCGGCGCCGGCCATGCCAAACCATCGCCATAGTACTGCGCGGTCAGAATTGAAAATAAAGGAATTCACTATTTCCGCCATAAATCCGGTGCAGTGACGCAAGCAGCAATAGCCCAAGACCGGCGCCCTGAATGATGGGTTTGAACATCCCTAATCTTTTGTCAGAGTCTCCATCAAAGCTGCTTATGCGTTCAATGCATTGTTGGCTGCTTGGCAACCATAACACGATAATGCCGCCGGTGGCAAACAACGCTACACCCCAGTTGTCGAGCATCAGTGATCCCAGGCCGTTCAAGCCAAGCATCCCTGAAAGCATGATCGTTGCGGCATCAAAACTTTCAGCCCGGAAAAAAACCCATCCGATCACAACGCAAAGCAATGTTAATCCGGTTGCCAGCCCATTTCCGAGCCATGCCGTCATGCCGGCCGCTGGTGCCGCATCGCGGCGGAAATATTGCCATAGGCGGTGCAGGAGCAAATAAAGCCCATGTAATCCACCCCACACCGCAAAGGTCCAGTTGGCCCCATGCCATAAGCCGCCAAGCAGCATTGTAGCCATGAGGTTGATACCCGTGCGAACGGCCCCATGCCGGTTGCCGCCCAATGGAATGTATAAATATTCGCGCAGGAATGTTGACAATGTCATATGCCAGCGCCGCCAGAACTCGGAAATATTACGCGCCTTATAGGGCGATGAAAAATTAACTGGTAACGTAATTCCAAACATGCGCGACATACCAATGGCCATGTCGGAATATCCTGAAAAATCAAAATAAAGTTGCAGCGTATAAGCCAGGGCGGCCTTCCATGATATGAATGCTTCGAGCAATACGCCTTCTTGGGCGGCATCGAATACAGGGGTTGCATGTTCGGCAAAGCTATCGGCGAGAAGCACTTTTTTCGCCAAGCCCAATATGAACAGTGCGAAACCATATTGTAAATTGGTTGCATGCGGGCGCAGCGTAGCCGGATTTCCAAATTGTGGCATTATTTGCTGATGGTGCAGCAAGGGGCCGGCAACCAGATGCGGAAAATATGTCACAAACAATGCGTAACGAAATGGATCAACTTCACGCACTTTGCCGCGCCAGGTGTCAACCAGAAATGCTATCTGGGTAAAGGTGAAAAACGAAATTCCCAGAGGCAGGATGATTGTGAATAGCGGCAGTTGTGCGTTGCTTATGTCATTCAGTGTGCTGATAAAAAAATTGGCGTATTTGAACCATCCCAAAAGGAGCAAATTGCAGGTTATCGCGAAACCAAGCAGAATCCGGCCTGGTTTTCGAATTAATATTATTCCGAATGCATAATTGAAACTGATTGAGAGCAATAACAGGCCAATCAGGCGGACATTCCAGAGGCCATAAAAAACCAAAGATGCAGCCAGCAGCCAGAGTACTGCCGCGCGGCCGCCATATTTGTCACCTCCCAGCCAACCGGATAGAAAATATCCAAATAATGAAATAGGCAGAAAAACCGCAATGAAGGAATAATCGTTGAATAGCATTCGGAATTAGATTTCCCCGTGTAGAGCGGGCATGCCGGTTTTGTATGTTTTTCATGTCCACAAGCAAGATTTATGGCATGTTCGGCATCCCTGATATAGAAATTTTATGGACCGGTGCGTATCCGGTGCGGAGGCGCTGCGCCCCGTTATAACGAGGGAGCGGCAAATGCTATAGGCCAACCATTTTTTTGTGGTGATCAGCGGGGTTTTTTGACAGGTTCCGGCCTGGCCGGTTTCGGCAATTTGCCGCCCCAGCCATAGGCCACTTCGCGCATGATTTTGCCGCTGTAATCTGTGGTGCGTTCGCCGATGGGCTGGCCGCCCATGCGTTCGTAAAATTTGCAGGCGGGGTTATCGGAAAATATCCACAGCATGACGGCGCTATAGCCTGCGCGGCTCAGATTGGCGAGGGCGGATTCCAGTAATTGCGCGCCAAGCCCCATGCCCTGGCAGACGGGGCGGACATAGAGCCTGGATATCTCGCCACGGAAATTTCCGGTTTCAAGGCGGAGCGGGTCTTTCGCGGGGCCAACGCTGACAAAGCCCATGGGGCCTAATTTATCGTCCTCGGCGATGAACACACCTTGTGGCGCATGCACCAATTCCGTCTTCCAGAATTTCAGGCAGGCGTCATAATCATTTGCAGAAATCGAATCGGGCGGAAGAATGCCGGCATAGGTCTCCGCCCAGGTGTCTGCGTGAATGGCGGCGATGGCGGCGGCGTCAGTTGGGCGGGCGGCGCGTAACTGGATCATGGATAAAACGTTGCGCTGGTTAAGCGGAGACAGCAACGCCTTTCCCGGTCAGGAAGTCGGCCAGTTCACCGCTTTCATACATTTCGCGCACAATGTCGCAGCCGCCCAGAAATTCGCCCTTCACATAAAGCTGGGGAATGGTCGGCCAGCTAGAAAACTGTTTGATGCCGTCGCGCACTTCGGCATTTTGCAGCACATCGACGCTTTTGAATTCAATGCCAAGCTGATTCAATATCTGGCACACGGTTGATGAAAAACCGCATTGCGGAAATTGCGGCGAGCCTTTCATGAACAGCAGGACATCCGTGCTATCCACGGCATTTTTGATTTCATCTAGGATGGTGATTTCGCTCATGGCATGGGCTCCTGTAGGAAAGAGATGGTTGCTAACTAATTAGTGTGCGTGACAAGTTCAAGTGGGCAGGTCTATTCCGGCGCCGAGGTCTGCAACGCCAGGGCATGCAGGGCGTCGCCCATATTGCCTTTGAGGGCCGCATAGACCATCTGGTGCTGTTGTACCCGGGTTTTTCCCTTGAAAGCGGCGGATTTGACATAGGCGGCGTAATGGTCGCCGTCGCCGCGTAAGTCCTCGATGCGCACCTCGGCGCCGGGTAGGCCTTCCTTGATCAAGCGCTCAATTTCAGATGCCTGCATAGCCATTTTCAACCCTCCATATATTCAGGAAACCAGTTTTCGTGGACGTGGCGAAGCTCCGTGACAGCATGTATGGGGTTGCCGTCCAGCATGATGTGACGCCCGCCAACCATTCCCAGTTTTGTGACGAAAACCTGTTTTGCATTTGCCGCAGCGATCAGTGCGTCCGCTTTGGAAGGCGCAACACTCAGTACATAGCGCGCCTGATCCTCGCCAAAAAGATAGGCATGGCGCAGGCCGGCATTCTTTGGCAAATTCAGCGTGCAGCCGCGATCACCGGCCAATGCCATTTCGGTGAGCGCCACGATTAAGCCGCCATCGGAAATGTCATGCGCCGCAGTGACATTACCAGAAGTAATCTGTGTACGAACAAAATCTCCATTGCGGCGTTCGGCCTCCAGATCAACGGGGGGCGGGGCGCCATCACTGCGTCCGGTTATTTCGCGGGCATAGATGGATTGCCCCAGATGGCCGCTGGTTTCGCCAATCAGAAAAATCACATCGCCGTCCTGTTTGAAGGCGATGGTCGCCATGTGATCAATATCGTCCAGCAGGCCAATGGCGCCAATGGCGGGGGTGGGCGGTATGGCGATGCCGCTGGTCTCATTGTACAGCGAAACATTGCCGGATACGATGGGCATATCCAGCGCAATGCAGGCTTGGCTGATGCCCTCAATACAGCCCACAAACTGCCCCATGATTTCGGGACGTTCGGGATTTCCGAAATTCAGGCAATCAGTGGCGGCCAGGGGTTTTGCGCCGACAGCGCATAGATTGCGGAAGGCTTCGGCGATCGCCTGCCTGCCGCCATCAACGGGGGAAGCGGCGCAATAGCGCGGTGTGACATCGGTGGTGGCGGCAATGGCTTTGCGGCTGTTGTGCACACGCACCACGGCGGCGTCGCCGCCCGGGCGCTGCACGGTGTCGCCCATGACCATGTGGTCATATTGTTCCCAGATCCAGCGGCGGCTGGCCAGATGCGGGCCGCCCATCAGCCTGGCAAGGGTTACGCCCAGATCATCCGTATCGGGAACATCTTTGGCAGATAGATACGGCGCGGGCGGGGTGGGAGTCCAGGGGCGCTGATAGACGGGAGCCTGTTCCGCCAGCACATCAACGGGCAGATCGGCAACCTGTTCGCCCTTGTGGTGGATGATAAATCGCCCGGTATCGGTGGTTTTACCGACAATGGCGAAATCCAGTTCCCAGCGCTCAAAAATGGCGCGGGCCGCCTCGGTACGGTCAGGGTGCAGCACCATCAGCATGCGTTCCTGGCTTTCCGACAGCATCATTTCATAAGCGGTCATGCCCGCCTCGCGGCACGGCACCTTGTCAAGATCCAGCAACAGGCCAAGCCCGCCTTTGGACGCCATTTCGACGGCCGAGCAGGTAAGGCCTGCCGCGCCCATATCCTGTATGGCGATGACCGCATCGCCCGCCATCAGTTCCAGGCAGGCTTCGAGCAGCAATTTCTCCGTAAACGGATCACCGACCTGTACGGTTGGACGTTTTTCTTCGGAGTTTTTGTCAAATTCCGCCGACGCCATGCTGGCCCCGTGAATGCCGTCGCGGCCGGTTTTTGATCCCACATAAACGACAGGATTCCCCACGCCGCTGGCGGTGGAATAAAACACCTTGTCCGCATCGGCAATGCCGACGCACATGGCGTTGACCAGAATATTGCCGTTATAGCCGGGATCGAAATTCACTTCGCCGCCGACTGTGGGCACGCCAATGCAATTGCCATAGCCGCCAATGCCCGCCACAACGCCAGACACCAGGTGCCGGGTTTTGGCATTGCCGGGCGCGCCAAAGCGCAGCGCATTCAGATTGGCGACGGGGCGTGCGCCCATGGTGAACACGTCGCGCATGATGCCGCCAACGCCGGTGGCCGCACCCTGATAGGGTTCGATAAAACTGGGATGGTTGTGGCTTTCCATTTTGAAGATCGCCACCTGACCATCGCCAATATCGACCACGCCAGCATTTTCGCCGGGGCCGCAAACGACCTGCGGGCCAGTCGTGGGCATGGTGCGCAACCAGACGCGCGAGCTTTTATACGAGCAATGCTCGTTCCACATGGCTGAAAAAATTCCCAATTCGGTAATATTGGGTTCACGGTTCAATACGCGCAGAATATTTGCGTATTCGTCCGGCTTCAAACCATGTTCGGTGACGATTTCCGGTGTGATTTTCATGCGTTTTGCAACAGTGATGCGAGTGCGTCAAACATGGGGCGACCGTCAGTACCGCCAAGTTCCGGCGCAATCAGGCGTTCGGGATGCGGCATCATGCCCAGCACATTTCCGGCCTCGTTCAGAATGCCGGCAATATTATTGAGCGAGCCATTGGGATTGGCGGCCGCGTTCACCACACCATCGGCTGTGCAATAGCGAAACGCGACGCGGCCAGTGGATTCCAGCCGGTCCAGCGTGGCGGCATCGGCAAAATAATTGCCGTCATGGTGCGAAATGGGGATGCGCACCACCTGCGCCTGTGTGTAAAGACGGGTGAACAGGCTATTGCTGTTTTCCACTTTCAAAAATACATCCCGGCAGATGAATTTTAGGCCCGCATTGCGCATCAGCGCGCCGGGTAATAATCCGGCCTCTGTCATGACCTGAAAACCATTGCACAGGCCGAGCACCGGGGTTCCCGCATTGGCCCTGGCCACCACCGCGCGCATGATGGGCGCGCGTGCCGCCATGGCGCCGGAGCGCAGATAATCACCATGCGAAAAACCGCCGGGTAGTACGATCAGATCGCATTTGGGCAATTCGGTTTCGCCATGCCAGACCATCTGCGGGGCGCTGCCGCTGCTGGCTTGCAGCGCAACAGCCACGTCGCGGTCGCAGTTCGATCCGGGAAATACGATTACGCAGCTTTTCACGCTTCCAGCTCAACGGTATAGTTTTCAATAACGGTATTGGCCAGCAGTTGCGCGCACATGGCGTCCACTTTGGCGCGGGCTTGGGCACTGTCGTTGCCGGTCAGGTCAATTTCGATATATTTGCCCTGGCGGACTTCTTCCACGCCGCCAAAGCCCAGATGGGAAAGGGCGTTGGCGATAGCCTTGCCCTGCGGGTCCAGGACGCCCTTTTTCAGGGTAATATGGATACGCGCCTTCATATAATCACCGATAGCCGATATTTAATTTACAACCTTGGGGACCGCATGCAGGCGGCTTTCCAGATCGGGGGCAATGCCCAGCCGCCGTGCAACCTCCTGATAGGCTTCCGAAACACCGCCCATGTCGCGGCGGAAACGGTCCTTGTCCAGTTTTTCGTTGGTCGTCATATCCCATAGGCGGCACGAATCCGGGCTGATTTCATCGGCCAGTACGATGCGCATCATGTCATTTTCATACATGCGGCCAAATTCGATTTTGAAATCGACCAGCTTGATGCCAACACCGGCAAACAGGCCGCTCATGAAATCATTGATCCGCAGGGCGATGGCCATGATGTCGTCAATTTCGTGCGGATTGGCCCAGCCAAATGCGGTGACATGTTCTTCAGACACCAGCGGATCATTGAGGGCGTCGTTTTTGTAATAAAATTCGATGATCGAACGGGGCAGGGGTGTGCCTTCCTCGATGCCCAGCCGCGTGGCGATCGAACCCGCAGCGACATTGCGCACCACAACTTCCAACGGGATTATTTCAACAGCTCGAATAAGTTGCTCGCGCATATTCAAGCGGCGGATGAAGTGGGTTGGCACGCCAATTCCAGCCAATTGCACCATGATATGCTCACAGATACGGTTGTTCAGGATACCCTTGCCCACAATGGTGGTGTGTTTTTTACCATTGTTGGCGGTGGCGTCATCCTTGAAATACTGGATGAGCGTACCTGGCTCCGGCCCTTCATACAGAATTTTGGCCTTGCCCTCATACACTTTTCTACGGCGGCTCATAATCGTCCTTGAGGATGTTCCCCGGTGAATCCGGGGACGGGTAAGTAAAGACGGAACCTAACCTAAAGCGCCGCCTCGCACAATGTACATTACGCCCTATATATAGGGACGGGCAGTGCGGAGGGGAGGAGATTTCATTGCCCCCGTCCCGTTACCGCGCTAAAGCTTAGCCATAATGCTGATTCAAGAGGAGTTGCCGTTGCCATGAGTACATTTGACGAACGCGAAAAGGGTTTTGAACGCAAATTTGTCCATGATTCCGAACTGGAATTCAAGGCAATGGCGCGGCGTAACAAGCTTCTGGGCCTGTGGGCGGCGGAAAAAATGGGACTGAAGGGCGCGGATGCCGACGCCTATGCCAAGGAAGTGGTGAAGTCCGACTTTCAGGAAGCCGGTGACGAGGATGTGCTACGCAAGGTGAAAGGCGATCTGGACGCCAGGGGTGTCAGCCAGTCGGACCACCAGATCCGCCGCGAAATGGACGAGTTACTGGTCAAGGCCCGTGATCAGGTGCAGAAAGAGGGCTGAAATTAGATAATCACCGCATGAAAGACACCATTCTCGCCATCCTGAAGCCGGGCAGGCGCACGTCGCTGGCGCTGATTGGCGTTATCGCACTGGCGGTTGCGCTGCTGGGTTATTTTGATCTGCTGGACCCTATTCGCAAGGTGCTGGAGTCTGACCGGCTGACATTCAAGGTTGGCGCTACGGAAGTCTCTTTCTACAGCATTTTAAGCGGCATGTTCGGGATCGTCTTCCTGCTTTGGACGGCCAGTCTGGTTTCCGGCATTGTCGAAAAATCAATCGGACGGATGATATGGCTTGAGGCCAATAATCGCGCGCTGCTGACCAAGGCGTTGCAGGTTGTGCTGTATTTCGTTCTGTTCATGATTACGCTGGATCTGCTGGGCATTGACCTGACGGCGTTTGCGGTGTTTGGCGGCGCGTTGGGTGTCGGGCTTGGTCTGGGATTGCAGAAAGTTACCGCGAATTTCATCAGCGGCATCATTCTGCTGGTCGAAAAGTCGGTGAAAAATGGCGATCTGGTGGATTTGGGCAGTGGCATTTCCGGCATTGTGCGCCATACCGGCACACGGTACACGCTGATCGACACGGGCGATGGGCGCGATATCATGGTGCCGAATGATGATTTTATTTCCAGCCGGGTCACCAACTGGACTTATTCCAGCAAGGGGGTGCAGATCGAAATCCGTGTCAATATTGCATATGGCGCCGATATTGACCTTGCGCAGAAATTGATGCTTGCGGCGGCCAGCCAGCATCCATGCTGCTCCCGCTTCCGCCCTGTAAGCTGTTATCTTCAGGAGTTTGCAGGTGAGGGCATAAGTTTTGCGCTGCGTTTCTGGATTGAGGATATTATCTGTGACGGGCGCGTGAAACCCCGCAGTGAGGTGATGCTGGCCATTGTGCGCGCGTTCAAGGAAAATGGCATCGAGATGGTGGCCCCAAAACGCGAATCCGCCAAAGCCGTATGAAGGGGCTACGGATAGCGGTTATTGGTGCGACGGGGAATGTGGGGCGCGCGCTGGTGGCGGCGCTGCTTGCCCGGGGCGCGGAAGTGGTTGCCGTTGCTCGCAGCACATCCCGTTTGCAGCAATTGGGCGAGGCAGTTCATCCACACAGCATTGACCTTGATGGCGACGGGCGGAAATTGCGCGAAGCCCTGGGGGATGCAGGGTGCGTCATCAATGTGGCGCATGCCAGACATACGCGACGGATTATTGCGGCGCTTCCGCATAGCGCAGTTCGATTGATTACGCTGGGTTCTACCCGCAAATTCACCCGTTTTCCGGATCAAAAAGCCGCCGAGATGCGGGATGCGGAAGCAGCCCATGCGCAAGGCGTTAAGGGGATTATTCTGCATCCAACGATGATCTATGGCGGGGCGGATAATAATATCCGCCGTATCCTGAACATTGTGCGGTGGACGCCGCTTGTGCCGCTGCCGCAACAGGGAAGGGCGCTGTTGCAGCCCATACACCGGGAGGATGTGGTGCGGTGTTTGCTGGCGGCAATCAGTGAGGATGTGGGCAGTGCCCCACTAATTATCGCGGGGGCGCAGCCGATGACATATGCCCGGATTATTCAGACCTGTGGCCGTTCGGCGGGGCGGCGGGTGTGCGTGATTTCCATTCCATTATGGGGAATGCTGACGCTGGCATGGCTGACGCGATGTGTTCCTGGCGCTCCATCGATTGCGCGTGATGAAGTGCGGCGCTTGCTTGAGGACAAGGCATTTGATATTGGCCCTATGCAGGCGCGACTTGGCGTAAAGCCCTGCACGTTTGAGGAAGGGCTGGCGCGTATGCGCGCGGCGGGTGAAATAGCGGGACGGCATGTTATTTAATTCGGAAGTTTTTATCCTGCTGTTCTTGCCGCTTTCGCTTGGCGTTTATTATGCGTTATCGGAACGTGTTGAGTTGCGCCTGTGGGCGCTGGTCATCGCTTCGCTGATTTTTTATAGCTATTGGGATATCCGGTTTTTGCCGGTATTGCTTAGCTCGACTCTTGGCAATTGGCTGATCGCGAAAGCATTCGCTCGTTTTCGGCAATTTGACTGGTTGCCACTTGCAGGCGTGCTGTTCAATGTTGGCGTTATCGCGCTGTTCAAATATGCGGATTTCCTGACCAGTAGTCTGGCGGCAATCGGCGGCTGGAACCATGACCCGATTGGCATCATCCTGCCGCTTGGCATCAGCTTTTTTACGTTTCAGCATATTTCCTATCTGATGGATTTACGCCGCGCCGCCGCCATGGGTGATGAGGTTACAGTGCATGGGCTGCGTGATTACATATTGTTCGTAGCGTTTTTTCCACATCTGATATCCGGGCCGATTGTGCGGCATAATGAAATTATCGGTCAGTTTCATCTGAACCCGATGCGAACGGGCCTGAGCGAACGGATGTCGCGTGGCGGCGTCATGTTTCTGGTGGGCCTGTCGAAAAAAGTACTGATCGCCGATAGCGCGGCGCGCATGGCCTCGCCGCTGTTCAAGCGGGTGCTGGATGGCGGGGTGTTGACTTTGGGCGAGGCGTGGCTGGCGACGCATGCCTATATGCTGCAACTTTATTTTGATTTTTCCGGTTACACGGATATGGCCATTGGCATGGCGCTGATGTTTGGTTTTATCATTCCATTTAATTTTGACCGTCCGCATATGGCCACCAGCATTCAGGATTTCTGGCGGCGCTGGCATATGACGCTGAGCCGGTTTTTGCGCGATTATGTGTATATCCCGCTGGGCGGCAATCGCGGCGGGGTGTGGCGTCAGGCGCGCAACATGTTTTTGACCATGCTGGTAGGCGGGTTGTGGCATGGGGCGAACTGGACCTATGTGGTCTGGGGCGCGATGCACGGGGCAGGCGTTGCGGCCAATATTCTATGGCGGCGGGGCGGGCTTTCCATGCCGCCGCTGCTGGGGTGGGTGTGCATGACCCTGTTCATTGGCGCCACCTGGATATTATTCCGTACCGAGAGTTTTTCGGCCACCTGGTCGATCTATGGATCATTGATAGGTCAGAATGGATTTGGCGGGGCGGCAATGGGCCATACCGGAAATTATCTGGTGCTGATTGCGGGAACGCTTGCCGCCCTGAGCGGACCATCCAGCCAGACGGCCATACTGGAGCGGTTACGCCCCTGGCGGCCTGCGGGTTTTCTGGCGGGCGCCGTGGCGGTATTTCTTATCCTGCTGATTGGCGGGGGGTTGCAGAGTGAATTCATCTATTTCCAGTTCTGATAGCGCCATAGCCACTGCCTGGCAGCACTTTGCCCGCTGGTTTTTTGGCGGTGGCATTGGGCTGGGCGCGTTTTTGTATCTGCTGATCTTTATAATTGATCCGTTTGATACGCTGCCATTTTCGCCGCCGCTGGACCGCGTGCCGATTGCGTCCAATGCGCGGTTTTCATTTCCGGCGCTGGCGCGCAAGGAGGAATATGACAGCGTGGTGATTAGCACATCCATCGGGCGATTGCTGCGGCCGGAAGTTCTGGATAAACTTTTCTCGGCGCGTTTCGCCAATCTGTCGATGAACAGCGCAACGGCCTATGAGCAATACCGGTTGCTTGAGGTTTTTTCCCGTCATCATCCAAAAGCAAAGATGGCGGTTGTAGGGATTGATCTGGTCTGGTGCAAGGCGGGTGAAACTTTCGAAAAATACACGCCGCGCCCATTTCCGGAATGGATGTATGACGCCAATCCATACAATGATTTTTTGCACCAGTTTGATTTGTATACGATTGAACAGGCGGGCCGGCAGGCAGGTACAATGCTGGGTGTCCGAAAGTTGAAATATGGCCGTGACGGATATACCAATTTTCTGCCCGATCCGGCGGCCTATGATCTGGCCAAAGTGCAGGCGGCGATCGCAATTTCACGCAATAACGGGATCGCGGAGGGTAAGGCCAATGCAGGGTTTGATCCGGCGAAATTGAATTTTCCCGCATTGCCAATGCTGCGCGAGATGCTGTCCGGGCTTCCCACTGAAACACGCAAAATATTATTCCTGGCCCCGTATCATTTTGCGCGGCAGTCTGTTCCCGGAAGCCAAAGCGCCATGGAATGGGCGGAATGCAAAAAGCGTATTGGCGCGATCGCCGCGCAAATCCCAAACACCGTGGCCGTAGACTTTATGATTGAAAGCCCGTTCACCACGACCGATGCCAATTATTGGGATCCGGTGCATTATTCTGTGGCAGCGGCGGACATTCTGATGGCTGATTTACGGAAAGCTTTGCTGGGGCAATCCAGCGCCAACTTCACATTTCTCGCTAAGTGACAGTGATTGATAATTGAAGCAAAATCTAGAGCGTTTCATTATTTGACGGAAGCGTATCCGGCGTTTTGGAAATAGTTTTCGCATTCGTCTTTGCTGATAGTGCTGACGAGGCTTCCGACATGGCGCCAGGTGTCTTCAATCGTCCTCTTT